>Ga0179593_1679912_pt1 | contig 12886 bp, 16 predicted proteins | sample CZODoug2_1_08_16_FD_185931 | JGI IMG/M metagenome (GOLD analysis project Ga0179593, IMG submission 185931) | Vadose zone soil fungal communities from Angelo Coast Range Reserve, California, USA - CZODoug2_1_08_16fungal (PacBio error correction) | ecosystem: Environmental > Terrestrial > Soil >...
AGGGTCCGAACTTTCGGGAAGGAATAGACAGAGGCGTCTCCTAGGATGTCGGAGACGGGGGGTTGGTCGAGTAACGTTGCCAAACGGGTTAAAGGGAAAAAAAAAAGAAGGAATAGAAGGTTATGCTTTTCCTAGAGCCGAGAGGGTAACGAGCTGGTCTCGAGGCTCGGTAAGCCGCCGAAAAACGTCCCTCTTGGAGGCGAGAAAAAGGGGGGGTTTCAAAGAATGGGCGCAGCCGTTCTCGGGGAATAAAGGGGGGGAAGGAACGCTGAGGGGCAGGGGAGCTAAATAGAGCACCGGTCTTCTCGCCCCAGAGTCACACTCTGGCGAAAGAAATAACCCAAAGATTGCGAAAGACCTTCTTCCTTATCAGCTTAAAAGGGGGCACTGATTCTCGCAGCGCAGCTTGGAGGGATTTCTCCACGAGGGAGAAAGTTGTAATCGTCACTACGAGCCACGGACTATAAAGGGGGGGGGAAACAGGGGGCCCCGCTTAGAAACCACGAAGGGAGATAGGGGGAAAGGAAATAGCGTTCCAACCAGACCCTCGTAGAGAGACAAAGCAGAAACCGGACTGCGCCCGTAGTATTTGAGGGATTCCGAAAAAAAAAATGGACGACGCTTGGACTCTGTCGGCGTTTTCCATAGCACAAGCAGGAGGCGGTGAGTCACGCCCAGGACTCTGGGGGTGCAGGATGTCAAGCCCTGACCACATTCAAAAAGAAAAAAATCAGGGTAAGAACAAAACTAGGGTCTTATCGGACGAGGGCGGCGGCAGCAGCAAGGAAACTGCTAGTAAGTCCTGAGGCAGAGGTCAGGTCATCCGCCGTGGAGAAGAGTTTAGAAACCGGAAAAAAGTCAGACTCGATCTCTATAAGGCATGGGGTAGAACTGATGTGAAAACAGAGGAATTAGGCTATCGATATCACGCAGCGATCGGACGGAGGTGTGGCCTGCGGCCAGCGGGTCGTACGAGACATACCTGGCGTCACGACGGGAGCGGACCAGACTTCGTCCAGAGGGGGGCGGGTCAAAGGGGCTTTGGGCGAAATTCGGGGAATGCCGAGGGTGGGCGATTCGCCCCGGGTCCTTCGTCAAAGTAGAGCTTATTGTGGTAAAAAAGGGGCCCTCCTGGTCGCGAAGATCCTGGATATGAAACTTGAGAAAATGGCCGAGCCCCTATCCCTTTCCGACGTCAACTTGACGGTTCTCAACAGTTTAGAGGCGGGGATGGCCCTGAACGTAGCACGAAAAAGAGAAGAAAGACGGTAGGGGCCCGAGGATCGAATTCGATAGTGTCGAAGGAGGCACCATGTCTTGTTACATCCGGGAGGGGAGACGGAATTGCGGTTCACCGATGGCGGGTCAGACGCGGTCAGACGCTGGGGGCGATAAAGGATAAAACGAAACACAAAAGATTGGATTTCGGATCTGTTTCGAAAAGCGTCGGGGGAAAAGAACGGGAAGGGGCTTCTATGCAAAGGTCTGTGAAGGAAAACGCGGAAACGGGCCGCGTGCTGACGTCAGGCGATGGAAAGAGGGGAGGGAAGATCGGAAGAAAGAAACGAAGGGCAGAGAGTTGATCTTTGCCAGAGGACGGACGGTCCTGACCGCATACCGGGGGCAGAAACGGTAGAAAGGGGATGTGTTGAAGGCAGGGGGGCAAGAAAGCCAGGAAAGAGGGGCTATCTTCTCTTCCTAGGACGTGAGGGGTTGCAAAAGATCAAACCGTGTGCAAATAAAAAGGGGAAGGAAGGGACTTATGTCCTCCTCGAGCGAACAAATGGCCATGGAAGGAACGGGACGACAGCGCCATGATCCAGGAACAAAACCGGAAAGATCCGCGCGGAAGAACGAGATCAGCTCCCTCCTTTGTTCACGGAGAACGGAAATTCACCACAGAAATTATGGAGAAATGGGAACGGGCAACAGGAGCCGAAGGTAACTCGATGCCCGAACGGCGCGGAAACCCGGACAAAATATCGCGCCGCCGCCAAAGAAGAAAATCGAGTCACAAAAAATGCGGAAGGGGGGCGAAAGGTGCTTCTGAACGCATTGAGCAATTCAATAACACAGTCACGCGCAATAGCGTCGACATGCAGAGAGAACCCCAGGGGGGAAAATCCGCAAGTCCTTTACACGCATCATAGGGGAAAAGAGTCCAGAGCACTCCTAAGCCGAGAGGGGAACTGTCCATGGTGCTAAGGGATCACAAAAGAAAAAGTTATGCGCATGAATTCAGCGCGAAGGGCGCCCGCTAAGTTCGCCAAAAAGGGCGGACGGCCAAATTTGAATGACAATGCCCGTTCAAGTTTGGCTAATCCTTGACAGCCGTCTTATCAAAGAAGAAAGAGAAATGGACTTCCTGTTACCAAATCCCGAAAAAGACGGGGAAGGGGGGGAAGAGGACGCCCATTTATAGGGGTGGTGGGGGGGCTTGTACTTAGCAGGAAGACCGGTCGCCGACTTTCTAGAAAAAAAAACTCGCTGCCTTCTCCGGGAAAGAAATAATTGAAGGCCAACCTAAGAGGTGCGAGGTCCGCTTCCCTCGGACCCAGTGAAAAAGGGCACTTGGAAGTATACTGCGGAGCACTTGCAATCCGCGAGAAGAAAAAAAGCAAAACCCGCAGTAGCAAGAAAACCTGGAAATTTCATCTCCTCTCGAAACGGGGGGGGACATCCTATTGCCCTCCTTGGTAAGAAGGGATGAGGCTCAGTGAAAGGGGAGAGATAAAAGGGTAAAAAGGGGAACAAAGACGCTATCTCGATCGGCAGAAGGCATGCGCAAGACGTCACAGCAGTAATTCCAGTATTGCGCCGTGGGTACCTTCGACAACGAAAGAGACACTCTCCGTGTTGATCGGGACACAAAGACCGTTCTCTCCGGCGGACGAAATTCCGCCACGGGCTGCATGAGGAGGGCAGTTCAATGCCGGTAAAAAAGCCTGCGACGTGTTCCGGGTCAGGTAACATCAGGGAAAGGAGAGACCGCTTTAGGTTCTAAGGGAATCGGAACCCATGCACTGGATTGAGGGGGGGGGAAAAAAGGGTGCTAAACGCCAAGCGAATGACGTACAAATTATCGTATAGGAAAAAGGAGCTCCACGGCTTTAATCGCGGCAGAAGGAAAAAGGGGAACGATATCATGTTCGTTGAAAGGGGGAAGCACACGTTGCCTCTACGATACCAAAGAATCCACTCCCATGCATAGCGAGGGGGGTTCACGACGAGGGAAAAAATAACGGGGTTCCGGTAGGTCCAGAAGAGAAAAAAAAACAAGAAAGGAGGTGAAGGAAAAGGGAGATGCATCCCTAACAAACACGCAACGGAGTGCTCTCGAGGGCATTGGGGCCTTCGGGAAAGAGAAGAAAAAAAAAAAACAAGGAACTTTCCCTCATCAAAACAAAAGGAAGGACACGACTCCCAGTTCGAGGAGTCAACATGCCCACGAGGGCGCAGGAGACGGAGGATGAAGAGTGGGAATTGCCATCAAAGGTCAAAGCCATGGCAGGTCATGGGGCGGGGAACGGAGAGATCGGGGGAAGCCGACGACCGCCAACCGTCGCCAAGGCTGCGTGACCCCAATGCAATTGACAAAAAAAGCTGCGGGCAAATATGGCCGGCCGATGGGAAAAAGCAAGAACCGCTGTCAGGCCGGACGCCGAATCCCACGGAAACGGGGCTATCCAGCCTCGGACTGTCGCGGTCAAAAAAAAAAGGGGACGAGATTTCGGGGACAAAGGAAGGAAAGCAGAAGGGCCGCGAGATAGTCGAGGCGGGAAAAAAATGCCGGAGGGGCATTGTTCCTGAGGTTTTTCTCACTCCGGAAAAGGCCCCAGGAGGCGGGAAGGGGAGTACGGAAAGTTTGCGCGCTATAAAGGAGGGGATGGGAGAGGTTCGACTGGGGGAAATGTCAGGGGGGCAGGAGAATTGGCCTAGGATCAGAGGAAAGTGTTTCTCTTAACTGGTCGCATGAAAGAAGAAAACGATGGCGGAAATCATTCTCCATGGAGGAATTCCGAGACGAATCGAAAAAGGTCAGCATGCGGATGCCACACAGACGCAACATCCTCAACATCGCTGCAAGGCAGCACTATCTCAAATCCTCTTTTCGATAGGATCATTTTCACCTTGGGGGGGGGGGCTCGGGAGAATGCGAGAAAGAAAGATGGAAGGCTTCGCCCAGAGTACGTCTAGTCGCTACTTCAAGCCGGCGGCTCTTCCGATTTGGGTTCAAGGAAAACTATCATGCGCATGTACGAAATACGGGAGAGGGAAAAGGGGTGCAAAGAGCCTGTATCACCCATGCGGGAACAACTACGGAGGCGGCGTGCTTGCGCGACGAAAAAGCTGGGGAAACAGTGAGTAAAGACTTATGTGACTCGTTGGGGGGGGTAGACACGGAAGGCTACGAGAGTCTCGCATGGGCGGCGTGCCGGAAGAATTAAGAGAGAATGCCTGGACCTACGCCCGATCGCTCGTTCGGGTGATAGGCGTGTAGGGTGATCATTCTTCGCGGGACTGCAGAGGGAAAAAGTGTTTCATGAGGCGTGCTGGGAAATTACCGTCTTAAGGGGTGACCCGCCCCTGTCGGATCCGCATTCTAAAAAAGACCGAAAACATCGAAGGCCGTGAAAATCAGAAGAAGAAAGGTTAGCATCTCTCGTGATAACGGGGTGCTTGCTGCCGCCAGGGGGAGCGACAAGCGACAAGGCCCTTGGGCACGCGAGGAAAAAGATCAACAAGCAAAAGATACATGGCCAACGTGGTCTCGAGATTGAGAAAACCTAGAGGAAAAGAGGGAGCCCTCTTCCCATCAAAAGGGGGGGCGGTCGTCGCCACGATCAAACAACACCAAAGTGAAACCGGGAAAAATCGAAAAAGCCTCATGCTGTAAACCTCATCGGAAAAAAAAAGGAGAAAACGTTGCGGCGGCGAGGGGGAAGGGGCAAAAAACTCGGACACCTACTCAGTCCGTGAGAAGAGAGGGGAGTAAAACGACCTGGGCAATAATCCGCGCGGTGGGCTACCGACGAGGGGAAAAGGAAAAGAAAGAATCGGATGAGCACTATTGCTCGAAGGACCTGATCGCCAGTAGAGATCACCGAGCGTGCTGGCGCGTGAACCTCAAAATGAAAAGTGAGTCCAATGACGACTGCGAAACAGAACACAATAATGTCTTCTCACGAGAACGAGGGAGGGTCCAAGGAAGGTCATGACCGCGGTGAAGCTCCGGCAGAAAAAAAAAAACCAGCACATATCTAAAGGTGTTCGACCACGGATAAAAAAAGGGGACTGGAGCGGTTAGCGCCTCACCATTGAAGAAATAATACAGTAGGGAAAGATACGTGGATGATAAAAGAAAGAGGGGGCCACCTCACCACAGGGGGCTAGGCACGGGGCAGTCCTGGGGGGGGTAGGTACGAACCACCGATGCCGAAAGCACAGGATTCGCACCGGCCAGGGAAATCCCTAACTAAAAAAGGACGAAAACTCTTGTACTCGAAATAGAAGACGACAGGTCGCGGAAGGTAAACTCTGGGGGCCGCCGACGGAAAAGCCTATGAAGTTATTCATCGATAGACAGAAAGAAATGCTTTTCAAAGGGATCATCCCCGGGGGCAATGGAAGGCGGGTCAGCTCGGAGTAGGAGGACGAGGCGGAAGGGGCACTCAATGTCCCTTTCACGGGCTATCCCGAAAATCCATCGGCATCATGGAAAGACTCGACGCCGGAAAAACTGCTGCCGAAGCCCTATGGGACGACCTCGCAAGAAAGCAGATTGTTACGGAGTGCGGCATTCTCTGACCGTCCCACCAAAGACATCTGAAGGGCATAAAACTGTGTCTTATCTCACACAAAAAGGAGAAGAGAAAGCAGAAAGCCTGTCTGAGAAGTAGACACAAGTTTTGACGGCAAGCGCGCGCGAGAGTCGTGATTGAAAATACGAGATTTCATAACGCGAGAAAATCATAAAAGGGAGAAAAAATTCAACCTTTCGCCAAATACAAAATACGAGGCTCGAGGCTCATTCTGGTCAACGGGCCCGAAATTTATGTGAAAGGCGAAGACGTATGCTATGAGGAAGGGTAAGGAAGAGGCGGGCCAGCGGAACATCAGTCTCGAGGTGCGGCCTCTCCTTGACGCGCACAGGTTAACGCTGGGGGGAGCGCCGCAGGGCGCAAGAAAGAAGTGCCTGCACGATCCGCGAAGCTGTCCAGGGGTAAAAGGAGTCCAGGGACTGCGGCATCGCGCACAAAATTCGCTCTAGCAGCAGCGGGCGATAGGACGCTTTAACCGATACGGAAAGCCAAAAAAGTCCGTCAACTTCCGGATCAAAACGGTAATATTTTGTCGGACGCAGCCCTAAGGTTCGAGGTGGGGGATATTCCAGTCAACCCGGTGAAAGGCACGAAATCCAAGAAAGGGGATCTCAAAATCAGAGCACTCCGAGGGGGGAGGGAAAAGGAAATCGGCAAGTAGGAACTTTTCGGATCAACAACGAAGGAAAAAGAGATCATAGGCGGAGGCCGTCGTCCGGGGGGAACAGTGCTGACGTGCGATGATTTGGAGGGGGGGGAGGGGAGGGTCCAGGGGGACACCGGGGGTTGAGAAGAATACTCCGAAATCGACAAGTGCTGGTCCGAGAGATTCTCGCAGGAGCAGGGAGGTTCTCTCGGGCCGGTAGAGAGGGAGACGAAAGAATTCCTAGGGCGGAGAAAAATCGCCGCGCGCTAAAAAGCGTTGACTGCCCTGACAGGGGGGTGGAAAAAAAAATCGAGAACTTTGGTTCAGTATCCTTCGATTCCTTGCGGCGCTCCGGAAACATCTCCAAAAGGGGAAGATCGAAAGGGGGGATCAGGAGAAAAGCAAAAGAGACCTGCATCTCGATCCGCCGTGGAAAAACCAACCGTCGGCCCTTCCAGACATCTTCATCGGGTGCGCGGTAACTGGTCGGCGTCGGAAGTGAACGCCAAAAAAAATCACGACAGCCCTAGAGGCTCTAAGGAGTACTTGGCGAACAGAAAAACGCGGAGAAAAAAGGATCTGTTCATCAGACCCGATTAGAAAACGATCGCCATCGCGCGACCGCTTGCGCGCCGTCAGAGCTTCAAAACGCAGATCGCTGGGGGTGCGAGAGTAAGGTTTGGAGGAACCCAGCCAGAAAAGGGTGGACAACCCGCATGCACGAAATCTGGACAGGGGAAGGACGAAGGAAAAAAATGGAAGGACGCGGCCCCGCACAACAAAGAGGGAGTTCCGAGAAAAGACGGAAAATTGACATAGGGCTTCGAAAGCAAAAAGGGTATAAATATCACTATGTCTTTTGAGGAAGCCAAGAACGTGGAAAAAAGTGAAGTTATCCAACCGGACGTGGACGCTTCTTCTCCTGATCGACGAGACGGCCGTCATCCTCGGTGAACAGAGGTCAGAAAGAAAGAGAGATGATTCACACGCGCCCGAGCTGGAGGGAAAGGTCGGTTAGGAACAATAGACGGCTGCCCGAGGGAGCTACTATTAAAAAAAAATCGTCACCGCCGCGATTTCAAGGAGTGAAGCGGTGGGATGTCCGGGTGATGCCGGGACCGGGGAACTCGTTGGGTAAGAGGACACCCGCGATGACTAAAGGGGCGGGGGGGCCTTTGACGATAGAATCCTGATGTTCGACTGTCTGGGAGAAAAATGGAAGCCGGGGGGAAACGACTTTCAAACGACGTAAAATTGGTGGTGGGCTGAACGGGAAGAAAACTGTTGGTTCTAGGGGCTGGCGTGAGTAAAAAGGGCAAACGGATGGAACACCACGGGGGCGAAACTGTTCCGGAGGTAACACCTTTACATCTGGAGGGTTCTGTCAAAAAAAGTTCGGTTTCCAGCGAGCTTGGAAAGACGTCATGGGGCCACGCCGATTAAGGCGCGCGGTCGAAGGGAGGGGGCGATCAACGGATAAAGATGTTAATCGGTGGAGAGAGGAGGGGCAAACGCAATCGTCGGTCAGACACCGACGGCTTCGATGAGGCGGTTGGGACGTCGGACGCGGCAGCGGCTGCAGAGGCTGACGGATGTCGAAAGAGGGGGAGGGGAAAAAAGAAAAGAGAGGCCACAAAAAAAGCTGATAAGGTTGTTGATCTGGGGAAGATTCGAAGCTGGGCGGAAAGGCATCCGAGGGATTTCGATGGGGCATCACGGTGAGGATGGGGGGAGGGGCGAGAACCGCGGTGGCTGGAAAAAATGGCTGAAAGGGCTGCGCAGGCGAAGGGACTCGGTGCAAAATCGAGAAAAGTTGCCATGGCCGAGGGGGCTTGGCGGCGCTTGGTGGGAAAGGATCGAAAAAGGAAGCTGAGTTACGCTTCGAACATCACAAATGATCACAGACCGGCAGCCCAACAAAAGCGCTGATGCATACAAAGGACAGGAAGCCGGTGTAACGGCCTCCAGGTACGAAAAAAAAAGGGGGTTAACAGAACCTGCTTGGAAACGAGGCGTCGGGGAAATGCACAGACGCTGAAACACGGAAAAATATCGAGGGGAAAACCACGCTAATAAAGGCCAGAACGGAAAAGACGCCCTGCGATGGCAGTCGGAAAAAAGCAGAATCATTCCGAGTGACACAGCTTCACTAAAGGAGAACTCGAAATGGAGAAGGAAAAAGCAAAATCCTTAAAAGGGGGGGGACGCGTTTCAGGGCTTCAGCTTTCAAATCGGGCACGCACAACGCCGAAAAAAAGTGTATCCATTGGGGCCTCAAGGAAAGGCGACTCTCGGTCCTCATGTTTCTCACGTATGTACCACATGATTCGCAAAAGGGTGGTGTGACGCGCAGGACGGTACGAAGGCGAGAGGCAAGCCCGCTTACGCACGACGGAACGGCGAAAAGGGGTGGCTGCACTTCCACGTCTTGATCCGCGAGGCATAGCTCGAGCCCAAGACAGAAAAGATCAGGAAAGACGGTTGACGAGGAAAAAGCAGTATGGGGGGGGGGAAGAGGTTGGGAGGGTTAGGGGGGGAAAGGGAGGAAGAACAAAGGTCAGTCCTGGGGTATCGAGGATTGTACGCCTCGCCAAAGAAACTCGGAGTATTCCAACCGCCATCGTGGGATTTCCTGTAAGTGAAAACGTGCCCCGCGTGAAAAGGGGAGCACACTTGCGGCCCTCGGGTCACGCGCACCCAAATGCCAAAGGGGACAAGTCACAAAGGGGAGGAACTTGAGAAAAAACGCTAATGATCATCCAATTAAGGCCCTCACCTGGTGGCTAAAAGATGAAAAACATAACCATGGCATCGAGCAGGAATCTGGAAGGGGGCACCTGCCTCTACACTAGAGCGGCAAGGACCGCAAAACGACACGCCATATTAGTCACAGGTCTCTTGTTCTATACCGGAGACAGGAAAGAGGATCCTATAAGAAAAGAAGTTGTTTTCGATTACAGTAAGAAAAGGAACAGGTTCTCGGAAGACATAGCACAGCGCCCAATTCGGGAGGATTCAAGGAGTAAAGACTTTGCTACTGGTTCGAAGAAAAACGCGGCTAAGCTTCGCTTCCCGCTGGTTCTCCTCGAAAAAGGCCCTGAAGTTTGGAGTACGAAAGGGGGTGCAAAGCCATGCACAAGCGGTCGATCAGCGTATCCTGGCGCTTCAGCGTCAGCGGCTTGCTTGAAATGGGGGTCGTTCCATACCGAATCATGAGACATTTCCTAAACCGGCGAGACGAAAAAAGAAAAAAGCCTCACAAGGGCATAGCGGCGTGAATGGAAGAACGTAATGTTTCGGATCGAGCAGAAAAGGACAACGAAAGGGGAGGATAATGCTAGATCCCGGAAACCAGAGCACGTTTATGTCATGCCGCTAGGCCTGGGGGAGGTCGGGGAGGGGGTCTTCGGAACTAGGCACAGGGGGGGGGGTGGCCTCATCACCGACACTCGGAAAAGGAGAAGAAATCTTCAATCCGGGAGGGAGAATACGCCTTTGACAGGGTACGGGCGATCTGCAGAGCGCTGGCGCCGGAAGCAAACCATGCATGGCTGGGGGGTCCTGAAAAACTTTACAGCGGAGGAAGACTGCAGCAGGGTTACAAACCGAACACGTCGCTGAGACGGAAACACGTGCAATTGTACATCAAGAAAAGGCTAGGACGGCATATTTTGCGGCCGCGGCGCGAAACGCTGGTGGATTCGGGATGGTAATACCCACACGGCGCAGGCTAATCTGAGAGGAAGAGGTTCACACAGAAATCTCACAGCTCATGACAAGATGGCCGAAGGCCTGGAGGTCTTCTGCAGGGAAAGATAGGGCTAAGCGAATAGCAGAGGGAGTATGCGGACTGAGGGTCAGCCGACTTCAAAAGGTGGAATATGAGTAATTTAGACTAGTGAAGTGTCGAACTGGGTTGAGGGGGGTTAAAAACGGCTTCCAGAGGGTGCGGGGAGACGGGCGCGTCAGTCTATTCAAAATGCCTTGAGCTGAAAGGGGGACGCTCAACAATTTCGTTTTGCATCGGTCTCGAGGAAAAAAGGAAAAAAGACCAAATCGAGAAAGGTCAGAGGACCGAGTGAGAGGAGGGGACTCCATTCCAGGGGACCCAGAGAGAGATCAGCTGTTCGCTATCGGGAAAAACAGCGGGGTTGTATGGCGATTAGGTTCCGAAAAAAGCAAGCTCTGAAGGTCTTCGCTGAAAGCATAAGCCTCTAAGTCTCACAAATCGGTCTTCAAAAAAGGGAGAAAAGTTGGACCTTGAACCAAGGGGCAAGACGCACGCGGAATCATGCGAAGGGATGACGAGGAGTACTCTTTGAATCTCCTGGGGCAATACAAAAACGCGTCCCGAACTTGCGGGAAAAAAAATCAAAAGAAGAAAACTAATTAGTTTGACATCGTCCGGAGGATTATGTGGGGAGGGTCTGTGATGAGATGGCATGTCGACGCTCGCTGCCAGGGAATGGGATTCTGTGGAAGGAGAAAGGGTGGAACTGGCGAGAACTGTTTCAACGAGACTGAGTGGGGGGTGGAAAGCCGAAAGGGGTGATAATCTTCTAGGCATTCTTCAAAAAACGCGTGGCGGAAAAAAAGAGGCCGTTTGGGAGGCGTGCGGTCATGAGTCAAAGAATTAAGGAAGTCGGGGTGACCCGCCTCGATCCTATCTGGGGTGTGGATCACCGTTAAAAAGGAAACTGGAAGAGTCTTAGCGAGGGCGCGTGAAGGCTTGGCCGGGGGCTCATTGTCTCTACACAGGCGGTCACCAGCGGGGGAGGAGATCAGGAAATCAGCAGAGACAGCAAGAAAAAAAAGTTCAAAAGACTTAGGAAACAACCAGGTCCGGCAGGGGGAAAGCCATCGGCCGAGCTCATTCGGGGACACTACTCAACACAAGAACCATTCCTCGGCGATGACTGTCGAGGGGAAAGAACCAAAAAACATTATCAGCGGGACTGAGAAATCAAAGAATGAAGAAGAGGGGAAACCGTCTCTCATCCGAGGCAGCGTCGAATTTGAGCCAAGAAAATGGAAAAACACCGCCGCTTGGCTAAAATCTGAAATTGCAAAGGAAAAAAAGGGCTAGCCGGCATCGAACCAGTCAAGAGAGATCAGGAACCTAGCCGGAGCATCCATTCGGAAAGAAATTACGCTGAAACCAAGAATCGTCGAAAAAAAGCCTCGAAGGGAGGTTACTGGGAAACTAGTCTGAGCGTGACAGACCGGCAAGGTCCAAGACAGCCAATCGAATGTGAACGTTCACAGAAAAAGGACTCTAAATGGATCGTGGGAGCTGCCAGAAAGGAAAGGGAGACTCAAGAACAAAACAGTCTAACTTACATAAGGGATATACAGCGAAAGGGCACGCAACCTGAACTATTTGGGACCGGAAGGGGGTCGCGCGATCTCCGCCCACCGAGCCTTCATACACTGAATAGGCACTCTTCAGTACGCAGGTCTGTCTAGGAAAAAGGGAGGGGAGGGAGAAAGGGTGGGACGCAATGTAGTCAATTCGTGTGAAAAAATTGCACGCCGCGGAGGCTCTGGTGATCAAGGTAGTAAGGAAGTGGGAAGTAGAAGGTTGGACACCTACGGTAAAGCCCAGGGGGAAGGACTCAGCTCGAGATGGGACAGAGCGGCGTCCTATCAAGGCCGCGTGCGAAGCCAGAATTCATCATGGCTGAGAAGAGCCGAAAGGGGACTTCCGGGGAATCGAAGGGGGAGACTCAGGAGGGGATAACTGACTGACGTTGTGGACTTCCCGGGCGGCTTAGATCGCTGACCGTAAAAACAGACGGCGTGAGGCGGTTGACATGCAAAAAAATAAAAAACCGAACTTATCCTGACAAATCGGGCCTGCGGCACATCAAAAGATTGGCGCGCAGAGGCGGGAGAACGGTCCTATACGAGGGTAGGGATGAACGCGTCAGAATCCGTGTTTAGCAGGAAGTGGTCCGGAAAAGAAAAAAAAAACTGAGGGGGGAGGCCAGTCGTGCTCATGCTGGACGGACAAGAGCCTGGTAGAGACCCCCGATGCGTAGGCCTGTGAAAAGGGTAATCGATCTGGCGCGGACAGAGGCTACTGGAAGAAAAAAAAGAATGCGCTGATGCTCGCCGCAAGAGATGCGAGATCAAGGAACCACGACGCAAAACCGTCAGAAAGCTGTCCAGTTCAAGAGCGAACGGCTGCCAGTCCGCGCACGGCTACTAAAAATAAACGGAACTTTTCGCGCGATGAACCGAGATGGGGGGGAAACGTAGAAAACAACCGGAGTCACGGCTCGCCGGGGTATTGACTGATCCATCAATGGCGGGTTCGGGGCGTATTCACGGCTTAAACACCGGTTTCACCGGGCTAAGCTCAAGGGATCCTCTGCGAGCAGAGTCTTCAAGAAAGGAGAAGAAAAAATCAAATGAA
>Ga0179593_1742849_pt1 | contig 12886 bp, 13 predicted proteins | sample CZODoug2_1_08_16_FD_185931 | JGI IMG/M metagenome (GOLD analysis project Ga0179593, IMG submission 185931) | Vadose zone soil fungal communities from Angelo Coast Range Reserve, California, USA - CZODoug2_1_08_16fungal (PacBio error correction) | ecosystem: Environmental > Terrestrial > Soil >...
GGCTTTTGGTCTTGTTTTCTTGGCTTTGGGCAGAGCACATGGAAGTCATCGGCGTACCGCCCCTTTCAGAGCCGTTTTCGGGCCATCGGCCTCCAATCCGTTGAGACATAAAGATGTTTATAACAAATGGACTGACAACTAGCCCCTTGCGGAGTTTCCCTTGCTCAGTTGTTGCCATCCTTTACGTGTCCCATCACTCCTTCCGACATCTGTTCTACGAGCTTCAATACTCTTTCCGTCGGCGATTTTCTCTTTGATGCTTTCCATCAGTCTTTGCTGTTGGAATAGTATCAAAATAGATTCAGGTCCGGCATCTACCACCCAGTGAATATCCACTCTTGAGTACTCATCGACTCTGGCGCATCGCGTCTTACATCCTTCCCGGGCGGAACCCGTAAGCTTTGGGCTGCATATTCGCGTTCAAAGATCGGTTCTATCGACATGGGCAGTGCTCCTTGTACTATTCGATCTCTCAGAGTGTGCCCTACCGAGCGGACGCTTTCTTTGCTCCCCGCCCTTGGGTATCCAGACCGTTTGAACCGCCTGCGGGGATATTGGGCGGCTCGCAGTTCTGTCCACTTCGCTATCGTTGGTCTTGTGTACTTTAATTGTCGCGCGCTTTGATGTCGACTCGCGCTTCCTCCGCCTTTACCACTACCTTCTCCCAGCGAGCTTCCAAATTATTTGGCTCCAGGACTTTATCGAATCACCTAACCATTTCCTCCTTTGAATCCCCGTTTCCAGGTTGCCACATCTGGTCGGGTCGTTTTACCATTGTTCCGCCCAGTCCCCAGCGGGCCGGTTTCCCGCCTTGTTTGAGCCGTTTGCCCGTCACTTGCGTCGGTGTTTTTCCTCTGGTTTGTCTTTCACGCTCCACCTTCCTGCCTCCCTTGACATCCACGGGCATTAGCCCCTTCTTGCTACTACGAGGCTCTGTCACCCTTCCGGCACAGTTCTTCGGGCCGCGCACTTGCCATGAACGCGTTCCTTTCCCGTCTCGTGATCCCTGATTCATTCGTCTCCAACTCCTGCCATTCTATCACCACCACCGCTCATTCCTGCTCTGTGGCGCTCACTGTTTCTGCCACCCGCCGCCGGAGTGGTTGGCCAGTCCCTCGCCCCTTTCACGGTTCGGCTTCCGTTCTGGTCTTTCTCCTTTCCCTACAGCTCGCCCAATGCTTCAGGCTTATCGTGTTTAAACCTGGTTTGTTGATGGACTGGCAGTTCGTCTCCGGTTGCGCTCTTTTGCTCTCCGCCACCTCCGCTCACGAACTCGGTTACCTTCGCTACGGACAGCCAGTGCTCTGTCGATGGGGACTTTCATTTCACCCCCACTGTTGTTGTGCTACTCTCAGCCACTAGGGCGCGTCTCTTCTCCGAGAACCGCCGAACCCCCTATCATTAGAATTTCATCATAGCGAATAATGAACGATTATCCGCACTGCGGAGCTCCGAAAACCGCTACAGTCACCGATCCTCCATAGCGTAAATCGACGACGGTTGGAAGATGACTTTAAAGGAGGCCCACATTCCCGAGCGCTTACAAACTGCGTTTGATGATGGCGTTCGTTGAGAAAAGCGAGCATCTAAGTCTGATCCGGAAGCGAACCGACGATTGTCGTTATTGGCCACTACTCCTAAACTTTAGGCGCGAGTGGCGGCTGAGAACACTCTCGGACGAGGCTACAACAATTCTATTAGTATCGGGGATTGTCTTGCAGGATGGCCGGCCGCCGGCGATCCTGTTGCCTTAGGCTATCCGCTACCGTCCGAGCCGACATTTCAGATGGCGCCACCCTAGTGATCTGTCGGAGAGTTCCATCGAATGGAGGCTGGCGCAACCACCCTCCTAAAAAAAGCATCACGGCGCACGGATTACGTTTTGGCCAGCTGGCATTTGCTCACGAGGCGAACTCACTGGCGGGCTGCGTCGTCATCTATTTAAGACAGCGGATTTTTGATCTTCACGGTACCGAGTGGCATATTCTTTATCAATCCCTGCAAAGCGACACTTCTTCGATGTTGACCGCTTTTCCCCCGAGGCTCGTCGTGCTCAATGGTGCCCCGAGAAGCGACACGCGATCCTCGGGCGGCCGAATCTGACATCAATGCCGACGTGCCCTGAAAAGGTCTCCTCTCCTTGAAGTTCTTGGCCACGTCTTGCGTTAACAAGACCGGACGGAAGGCAAGCGGCCAGCTGTGTTTCTCATTCGATCGGGCCTCGCCTGGAAATTTTTGTACGGATCGGGACGTCTTTCATCGACTGGGACTGAAATCTGGTTCAACATTGATTCATTGGAATCAAAATCGCACCGCCAGTGAACCTCAGCCGACTTCTTCTTCTCCGATGGCGCAAGATAGCGCTACCTCCTGGCCAGCCGGTCCGCTTGCGGCTCTCAATGATTTCCGTCTATGCCTTCCGATCGGCGATCGCCTCGGTGAACCATATGACTTCCGTCTAAGAAATTAGCGCCCGGCGTTTTTCGTACGGCTCGGGATCGTTCGTCCATTTGCCAATCTTCTTTTGACACTTTCATGAACGCGCGATACGGGAGACTGGGCCGATGGGAGGGCTCCATTCCCAGTGTTCACCCAATAATCGAGTTTTTCGCCAGACAGTTAATGCCAACCTGAAACCACGGCGGACACGTTACCAATGGCAAATCGTTTCCGCTCATACTCCTGGCAAGCAATAGTCGAGCGCGTTTTGAAGCACGCATATACCGTTGTTGTTTCCGGTGTCGCTATTCCTAGAGAGTCGGCGCGGCCCGAATCTTCTCCCCAAATTCCTGTAAGCGCGGCGGTGATTGTATCGAGCGTTGCTTTCTGCGTTTCCTGATCGCGTTTGTAGGCGCTCTGGCAGCCGAGCTCGTCGGTGAGATCATCCCAGGAATGTCAGGTCCGCCGAGGCGAGTGCGGACCGAACGTTTACGCTTCGCTGCCCCGTTGGTAAAGTGCCAGACCTCGCTACTCCTTGCGTGATCGCGGGTCGTCGAACAGCGCACCATCACGGGCCGGGCGCTTCAGGCCGGAACATCGCCTTTTTTCCGGATCCGGCCGCCCTGCGCGCAACTTGGCGACAACTCCGCGAGAACGGCGTCTCGGCCAAGAGTCCTCGACGATCCATAATGCTTCGGAAACCCCGAATTCGAGATCGCGATGCGCCGGCGGCACCCCCAAAACCGGCAACACCGACGGAGAGCTATTGATCACACATCGCGATGGGGCTTCGTTCTCTCGAGAATCAATCTTGATTGACGCGGAACTGCGGTCGTCGGTGACGTCCGCCGCGCATCGCACATCTCGTCGCCTCCCATGTACCCCCACCTTAACTCAAGCTGCTCGTTTGCCGCCGATCTCGACGCAGCGCCTCTCGCGCGCCTGCCGCCGCTGTCGGCAGCCAGCCTCCGAAAAAAGATCGAGCTCCGAACGCCAAGCTTCGCTCTCGTCGCTCGCGCCTCTGCCTGATTGGCGCTGCCGTGTGCTGCGAGGAATTCCCTGTTCGTCTATCCCCAACTTGTCCGAATTCGGCCCTGGTCCAGATGGGACCGGCATCGAATCGATCAGCTCCTGCCAGTCTAACGCCACATGCCCTCTCTCAACTTCGCTGGCGCTCGAAAATACAACGGGCTCTCTGAGTGCATCTCCCGTCCGACAACGACCACCGTTCAAACCGCTCGTGTGTCGCAAGACCTCCTTCTAACTCATTCGTTCTGGCATGAGCCCGTCCATGGGCCCTTTGCAAGCCGAGGCGCTCTGTTTTGCTTCCAAGGCACTACTGAAGCTAAAGCCCGACCAGCTGCCGAAATTCAACCGGCTCACGCATTTTTTAATTCCCCCCCCGTCCTGCTCGAAACTGCGATGCCGTCCCAGCCGTAACAGGACGCTTCGCTGGAATGAGACCGCCCTGCCGATCCGTGCACGCTCAACCCCGCATGGCGGCGCTGGCAGGGGACGGAAGCGCGGCCGCTCTGAAAGAGCCGCCATTATCGCGCTTGGCAAAACCAGCAGAACTTCATAGCAGACTTTCGATTTCCGTCATGGCTAAGCCATGCCATGACCCTGCCCCGACAAGGACTATGCGTCGGACTCCAGGGAAGACGAGAGCCTCACCAGTCTCTTCACATGGGCAGGTTTACAGCGACGTCAACTCGATTTTCCATGACCTCAACGCTCAGCGCATCGCTCATTAGCACATGGACCCCTCGCACGTTAGTCACAACGCCTTTCCCCAGCCCATGAGTCTGGCGTTAGACTGGCCTGTAGCAGCCGAATTTCCCCGTATGTTGATCTGCGTATAGAACTCGAGTCCTCCTCTCGCCTCCGGCTAACTAAAATGGGCGGTCCTCGAATGAACGCCGTAAACCGATCGCCCGTGGGTGTGCGTCGGCAGGGGTTGCGCTTGCGCCCCCGTTGCTATATCCTCGTCGCGCAGGCCCCGCCACCCTGCGAAAGCCTACTGCTCTCCCTCGCCGAGTTTCGTGGATTAGCCTCATCATTTGATTGTGCGGCGGCTGTCGCCTAGCTGTCCCTCGTTGAACCGGATCCGGCCTATTTCGGCGGCGTTCTCGATGATCGACCAAGAACTGCAAAACAGGATAGCAATAAACTTGCGTAAGCGCCATTTGCCTCTTCTCCGCGCGCGCGAGCTGATAATCCGCAGCGCTTAAGGCTGGTTTGATGACCGCCGTACCAACGGCCTCGTGGAAGGGGGTTAAGCGTTTGCAGAAGAAGCGCACATCGATTTCCCGCTCTCGCGGTTGATCGAGGCTGTTTGCGCCGCGTTCGAGTCGCCCATCTGCGCGTGATCATCGCAGCCGATTCGATCCCGAACACTCCAAAACCATATCCGAGTTTCTTCGACCACGAACGCCACAGATCGTCGATCCGAGTTTGCGCACGATGATGCGAACGCTTTCTCCGGGCGTCCCAAATGCTGTTGACGAGTCAGCGATCTCGCCGCGTCTTTGCTTGTCCTAGGCGCCGCCGTTTGGCCCTCGTGCAGGACTCGCTCCAATCTCCGCCGAACGTTCAGCTTCTCTTATCCGGCGGAGTCGGTGTGCTCGCCCGCCGGCAACGCTACTACTGAGCTGGCGCGAGAAGATCGGCATGCGGGGCAGGAAACGTTAGACGCGGAAGGAAAAATCCGGATGTAGAGTCCGCGGCGATCTTGCTGCCGAAGTAATATATTGGCGCGTAGGTTGTATTCGCGATGGCGCGCAACCGATCTCGGGCGACGGCTCGGCTTGATGGCTCAGCCAGAACGGGCAGTTCGCCGTCAGCGTGCCAGCGCTGCGCAAACGCCTCCCTCTTGGCGCCGTCTATCTCCGGACGCATCAGGGAGCCCGTTTGGAGCGTACTGTGCGCGCTATTTTTTTCCCATCCTTCCTTCTCTCGCTTCCTATGTCGGCAATGCGATCGCCATTCTCCGCGCGCGCCCAGGAGTCTCTCGTCGCAACACAACACGGCTCATGATGAAATGGATGAACGGGCCCGACAGAGGAAGCGCTGCGGCACACCAAAGAGATGGATCGTCCCCCTCTATACAATGGCCTTTCCTTACCGTCTACGCTGCTTCGCCGGCCCCCGGTCTATGTGTCCTGCAGTCGCAACGCATCGTGGGAAGTACCACACGCGTCCATCACAACACTTTTCCGCTCACCTTCCATCACGTTACTCCCTCTACGTAGTGGAGGGGAAACTAAGGAGTAAGGCCTCCTGGTGTCGTGAAGCGGTGTCACCTTGCGAGTGACGGTGCTCCCGATTCGGTATTCGTACACGATCCGCCGGGCAGGTCAGTAATACATCCCTGCTACGTCTGCTCCGGAGATCGATCTTCCTGTGCCTCTGGTGCCGCATCACGGTCCGGGAGGGCCATGCGGTCGTTGCTGTGCATACTACTTCCTATTCTCACTACCGGCGCGACGGCACCGCCTTGAGTCTCGTTAGGCTGTGTGCGGTTGAGGTCGACTACGGTCGGACGGAGGCAGACTGCCTCGCGGTGGCAGTAGCCACCCTCCAGATGCCATGCGTCCCGCGGCTCATCCCCCGGAGCAGCCCGCGGACGAAATGGAGTGTGCTCGCCCGCCAATCGCGGCCATCAGCGGGTGTTGACAGTCTCTACTAAAGCTAGTCTCTACTCAGGTTCACGTGAGTCACACTCGCGTAATTGCTGTGTCCGCGGATTAAGAACGTCTAGTGCTGCTGCCCATGCGACCCCTTCCCGCTATCTTCCCGTGTCCAGACTTAGCACTATGTCGTCACGGCACCGCCGTGTTAGCCGTCTCCACACTTTCACCGGAATCAGGCCTGTGCGCCTTGGGCGCAAGCCGAAGTCCCGAGGAGGGGATTCCATAAGAGACCCACCGTTCGAGCCGGGCCACGCTCGGTGTGCAGCTTGTCCCGAGTAGTTCGGTCGTAGAGGAGGATCGCCAGAGAGGGCGTATACGTCTACTACCGTTTCCCGTCAGTCCTATATTAAGGTCTGGGACTGACGAGATCTTACTCGGACGACAAGGCGGCAATAGCGAGGTGGGCTCTGCTTTGAGGCTCGATCCACTGGAGGTGACCACTTGAAGGGACGGAGGGCCATAGCGCTACCCGGCTGCTTAACTGAAAGAGGGACGTGCCGGGTGCAGGTCCGCCGTCCGGTCCTCTCTGTGCCTCATCTGGGCGCATGACATAATATGCGGAGACATCCGCTGCGAGTAGTCAGCGTAGAAGCAACTGCATAGGCTGGTACAAAAGGTACTACATAGCTTGGCTAAGCTTTGGCCGCTGCAATTGCGAGAAACAACTTGAGCGGAGTAAGGAACAAACACCCGAGAGACTGGGCGCTAAGGGTACCCCAGACTTCCAGCCGGGACCCGCGGCGCGGGATAGCACGTAACACAACGAAGACCGGGCGAATACGAGAACTCCGCTCTGCCGACACCTAGGAGCATTAAAAGCTTCGGAAGCGTCGGAAACTTAACTGTCGAAACACACCGCGACGACAGAGCGCAAGCCTCGACAATAGATCAAAGAGCGAAGCGACGAGGCTCGGGAGAGAGCTCAGACCTGAAGGTAGCGAGGAAGCATTGCGGATGGAGATGCGAAACCTCGCGAGGCGGGCGCTGCCGGCGGCCGCTGGGCTAAGTCTAGGGGGATAGAGACTAGCCGGCTGTTCGACTAATGGTGATCTCGCTCTATGGCCCACATGACTCTCACGGAGGGGCTGCGAGGCGCAAGTCTATCCTGGAAAGTATCGAACACGGGACGGTCCCCAGCAAGCCTGCGACCTGAGTCCGCTAGAGGCACGGTCACGCTCTCTGTTGTGTCGCCCATAAAGACGTCCCATGGGTGAGAGATGGCTACTAAGACACATCGAAAAGAAATGTCGAGGATAAGCCGAGGCTGAGCATAAACGTCCCGGGAGGAAAACAAGAGCACGATGGGTAAAGGATCAGCGAGATGAATTTAGAGCCGTGGAGGAGAGAGCCGACTACGCGCAGTCTGAGTGCCGGGAGTCAGAGAGTGGAGTCTGGAGGAAGGGAAACGGAAACACTAGAAATAAGAGGAAGAAAGAGGAGCAGAGAGGAAGAGGAACGGGAAGGCCTGTTCACAGATGTTGGTGCACGAGACAAAAAGCGGTGCCACTCCCCTAGCTGGCCGACTCTGCCGCTTTTGACGACCTCCCATGGATCTGCGATACCGCGCGTGACTCAGGAGGGATCTAAGTAACGTCAATGAAGAGGTAGGGCTCCTAATCGGACCGATCTCGCATCAGCTGTGGAGGTCAAAAACGCACACGGAACGGTTTCCAGTTGACAACGAACCTAAGAGCGAGCTAGGTCGTGAAAAATAGGGTCACTCATAAGACTAAGTGTGAGAAGTATAGCATTCCCAGTGACACACAGGGTCTCAAGACTCACAGTCGCGACGGAGTCCAAGTCGGAGTGGCGAAGATGCAACAGCATAAGAAGAGAACTGGACGTAGACAGGAATGAGTAGAAGGAGACTCTACACGCTGTCGTGGGACCCGAGCAAGCGACTAATACAAGCGTTAAGGTGTCTTCAAGGTAGAATAGTCTGCAAGGGTAAGAGTTTCATAAGACAACACCTCAGAGGTCTAAAATAGAGAACACTCGAGGATAAGGAGTGGGAAATGTTGGAGTGTATCGGGAATAGCAGAGGAATAGACAGATGTCACCTCCGATGGCGACGTCGATAAGCGCGCCCAGCCTCGATCCCGCGAGGCGTGAACTCCGAATGTGCGCTTTTCTGCGAACCTACCCTTCCCGAGGCCTTTGGTACCGGTCCTCAAACCACCCAGGATGCTATAGCCGCATCGCCGCGGAGACGCAAAATGGCGCTACGCAGTTTTTCGTATCCCCTGTTTTTGCAGTTTTGTTCGATTCATCGAACGCCTCCGAATCGGCCGGATTTCCGGTTTTCCCGAGGACTCTAGGCCCAACGCCGCACCAATCAATGATGCTAATCCGACTGGCGAGAGAGCTCGTAGGCTTTCGCGGGGGTGGCTGGCCTGCCCGACAGGAATCAGCAACGGGCGCAAGCCGCATCCTGCAGCGCCCCCCCAAGGGCGATCGGGTTACGGCGTTCATCGCGACCCGCCCATCTTTTGTTTTTGCCGGAGCGCGCGAGGGAGAACTCGACGTCTGTTCGCAGATCAACATACTGGGAAATCCGCGCCTAATGCCGCTCTGACCGCCAGACTGCATGGGCTGGGAAATGCTGTCCCTACGTTTCGAGGTCCAGCTGCTATGAGCGATTCCGCTGACGTTGAGTGTCCCTCTGAACCTCGATTGAAATTCTGTGTACTTGCCCCTGCTGACGAGACTGGTTGATCTCTCGTCTTCCCTGGCGTCCTGCCTGCGTCCGTGTCTGGGCAGGTCATGGCAGCTTGCCATACGGCCCTCGCCGTGTCTGCCGTTCTGCTGGTTTTGCCAGCGCTACGTGGGCGGCTTTCGAGCGGCTGCGCTCGTCCACCTCAGCGCGCCATGCTGGGTTGAGCGGTGTCACATCGGCAGGGCGGTCTCATCCGCGAGCGCTCCTTGTTACCGGCTGGGGACGGGCATCGCAGTTTTCGAGCAGGACATGCGTGAGCCGTGAATCTCGGCAGCGTTCGGGCTTTGCGCAGTCGTGCCTGGAAGCAACACGCGCCTCGGCTTGCAAAGGCCATGACGGCCTCATCCAGAACCGACTGAGTTCTAGGAGTCTTTCTACACACGAGCGGTCGACGGTTGTGTTGCGGACGGCGATTGCCCTCGAAGCCGTTGATTATCGGCGCGCCACCGAGTGAGAGAGGGGCCTGGCCGTTGACTGGCATGCGCTGCTCGCTCGCTGCCGGGCTCCCATCTGGACCAGGGACGAAATCCGGCAAGCTTGGATTCGCAACAAGGCATTCCTCGCAGGCCAACCGGCAGCGCCAATCAATGCATAGGCGCGAGCGAGCGATCGACGGCTGATCGTTTGCGGAGCTCGATCTTTTTTCGGAGGCTGCCGACAGCGGCGGCATTTCTCGCGCCTAGGCGCTTCGTCTAGATCGTCGGCCCAACGCGCACGACTTGAGCTTCAGTGCCTGTACCTGGGAGGCGACGAGATGGTGGCGATGGCGGCGGACGTCACCTCACGCAGTCGCTCAAGCAAGTTGATTTCTCGAGTAACGAAGCCCATCGCGATGTGATCATCAGCTCTCCGTCTGTGTTGCCGTGTTTGTGGTGCCTTGACCGGCGCAATCGCGTTCTCTAAATTCATAAGGAAGAAAAGAAGTTTCCCTCAAGGCATTATGGAGTTGTCGGAGGACTCTCCTGGCCGAGACGCCGTTCTCGATGAGTTGCTCGCAGTTGCGCGCAGATGCCGGATTCGCGTAACAGCTGCGATTTTCAGGCCTGGAAGCGCCGGATGGTTTCGCTGTATCGACGGACCCGCGTCACTCATGAGGAGGTCTTTGGCACCTTCCCAACGGGCTCAGGAACGCGTACCGTGTGTCCGCATCCGCCTCGGCGGACTGACCTTCCTGGTGGATGATCTCACCGACGATCTCAGAGCTGCATAGCGCGCACAACTCGATCCTTAAATCGCAGAAACAACGCTCGATACCATCCCCCGCGCGCTTACAGGAATTTGGGGAGAAATCGGCGCGCCGCCTCTCTAGTAATGCGAACCTGAATACAACAACGTTATCCTGGCGTGCTCAAAACGCGCTGACTATCTGCTGCCAGAGTAGAGCGAAACCGATTGGCCTTGTAACCGTGTCGCCGGTGTTTCGGTGGCATAACTGTCTGGCGCACTCCGATTGGGGGGGGGTTGACAACTGGGAATGTGGCGCCTTTCACATTCCTGCGCAGTCTCCCCGTCGCGCGTTCCTGACAGTTTCAACGAAGATGGCACTCCGAACGATCCCGCTTAACGAAAAACGGGCTGCTAATTTCTAGACTAAGTCATCTGGTTCACCGAGGCGATCGCCGATCGGAAGGCCAAGCCGAACTCTGAGAGACGCAAAGCGACCGGCTTGGCCAGAGGTATCTCTATCGTTGCGACCATCGAAGAAGCTCGCTGAGATTCACTTGGGCGAGTTGATTTCCAATTGAATCAGATCGTTGACCATATTATCCCAGTCGATGAAATAAGCGTCCCGAATCCGTACAAAACTTGCCACGATCCGATCGAATGAGAACCCAGCTTGAGCCGCTGCTTGCCTTCCCGGTTCACTCCCACTGGCCAAGACTTCAGAGGAGCGTATACCCCCTTTCAGGGTTCACTCCCGGCATTGATGTCAATATTCGGCCCGCCCGAGCTCGCGCGTTCGATTCTCCTGCGGAGGGGGGGCACCGGTGGGGCAGGGGCCACCCCAACCCCAACCACCAACAACCAACCCCCCGCCCCCACCAGTGTCACGACCAGAGCCTCGGGAAACTTCAACATCGACTAGGTCGTCGCTTTGCCGTGATTGCTCAAGACACATGCCACTCGGTTACCGTTAAGATCAAAACGTACGATGATCTTTAATCGATGACGACGCTCCCTCCAGTGAGTTCGCCGTGAGCAAATTCCAGCTGGCCACACCGTAATCGTGCCCCGTGATGCGTTTTTAGAGTTTGCGCCCGCCCATTCGGAGACCTCTCCACGGATCACTTTGGTGGACGCCATCGTGAAATCTTCGGCTCGGCCGGTACGCGCTCGCCTAATGCAAACCGGAATCGCCGGCGGCCTGCCAATCCTGCCGACCATCCCCGATACTCATATACATTGTTGTCGCCTGTCATGGAGGAGTTTTCTCAGCCGCCACTCGCGCCTCATAGCTTCGGAGTTTGCGCCATAAACGACAATCGGTCGGGTCGCTCCGGCTCAGACTTCGCTCGTCGCTTCAACGAACGCCCTGCATAACTCATTTGTTAATCGCTCCGGGAATGTGGGCCGCCTTAAGTCATCTTCCACCGTCCGTCGATTACGAAGAGGAGGATCGGTTGACTTTAGCTGTTTTCGGGGCTCCGCAGTGTGTATCAGCGCTTTCATTATTCGCTATGTTAACTTCTAATGATAGGGGTTCGGCGTCTCGGAGAGACGCGCCCTAGTGCAGCCTGGAGTGGCACGCCACAGTTGTTGAAAGTCCCCATCGGAACAGAGCACTGGCTGTCCGTAGTCGAATGAACTGCGTCGTCGAGACGGGGTGGAGACAAACCGGAGACGACCTGCCAGTCCATAACCAAGACATGTTAACACGAGACGGCCTGAAGCTTGGCGAGCCTGCTAGGGTAAAGGCGAAGCCCGAACGCGAAGCCGACCCGTGAAGGGGCGCTGCGACTTCGGCACCACTCCGGCGGCAAGAACGTGAGCGCCAGAGCGGAATTCTGAGTGGGTGGTGATAGAATGGCAGGAAGTGGAGCGACATTATCAGGGATCACGATCCGGGGGGGGAAAAAAAAAAACAGCTTCATGGTCACATTGAGCTAGCCCATAACGGTTGCCCGGAAGTTGACAGGCCTCCCGTATACCAGAGCGGGGTCTGCCCGTTGGAGTCAAGGAGGCAGGAAGGTGGAGCGTGAAAGACAAACCCAGAGGAAACAAACCCGACGCAGATGCCGTCAACGGCTCAACAAGGCTCGGAGAAAGTCCTGTGCCGCGCTGTGCCTGGCGTACCAATTGTCTTGACTTCGAACCATGTTGGCAACCCTGAAACGGTATCAAGTAGGAAACTGGTTTAGGCTGACGATAGTCTGGAGCCCAAAGATTTTGGCAAGCTCTCGGATAATGTGTTTCTAAGCTGCGGAAGCGCTGGAAGTCGACCATCACAGCTCGCGACAAATTACGTACACAAATACCAAACGTAGCGAAGCTGGCACAAGAACTGCGAGCCCCGCCCCATTCAACCCAGGCGGTCAAACGGTCGGATCCACGGTCTGGGAGCAATAAATCGTCCTCTCGGAGTGACCCACTCTGGAGTCGAATCGTATCAAGGATCACTGTCCATTTCAGTAGACCGATCTTTGACGCGAATATGCAGCCCAAAGCTACGGGTTCTCGCCCCGGAAAGGATGTAGGCGCGCTGCGCCCGAGCCGAGGAGGTCCTCGAGAGTGATTCACTGGGTGGTAATGCGACCTGAAATCCTATTTGATACTATCCACAGCAAGTGATGAGACGCCTCAAATAAAAATCGCGACGAAGAGTATTGAACTCTTAGAACAGTGCTCCAGCATGCATGATGGTACGGTTAAAGGATGGCAACCAACTGAGCTGAACCCGCAATGGGTCAGTTTCCAGTCCATTGTATCCAAACATCTATCTCAACGTAATTGGACTGTCAGATGTCCAAACGGCTCTGAAATGGTGCGTTACCCGATGACTTCATTGTGCTCTGCCACTGCCAAGAAAACCCCAACAGGC
>Ga0179593_1756150_pt1 | contig 12886 bp, 25 predicted proteins | sample CZODoug2_1_08_16_FD_185931 | JGI IMG/M metagenome (GOLD analysis project Ga0179593, IMG submission 185931) | Vadose zone soil fungal communities from Angelo Coast Range Reserve, California, USA - CZODoug2_1_08_16fungal (PacBio error correction) | ecosystem: Environmental > Terrestrial > Soil >...
AGCCTACGTCTCTATGGACATAACGAGGAAAAAAAAACAAAAACGGCACCTCACCGACGTACAAAGGAGAATCGACGCTGTTCTTTCCATGGGAGGGAAAAGGGAAAACAACGATGGGTCTGGGAGGAGGGGGGAAAAAGAAAAAAGATTGGGGATGCACCTTCACCGATGTCACTGCTAAGGAAAAGGACGGTGGGTCGCTGGGAAAGGGGGGGGGTAGGGGGGAACTGATGGTTTCCATTAACGCGACAGGGTTCACTTTGAAAAGGGAGGGGGCGGAGCCCAACTGCAGTAACGCCGTCTTGACGTGCAGAGAAAAGAGGGGACGATTCCCGGCAAGGGAAGGGGACCAAAAATTCTCCTTCGTACTGCGAATGGGGGACATTTGGTTCAAAGGGCCGTCCCGTCCGGAGGAGGGGGACAGATTCAAGAAGATCCTTTCTCGGAAGAATGGTAACCTTTCCTTCGCGTTTGTTGGAGGGGAGTACCAGGTAAAGGGCCGAGGAGGAAAAGAGTTAATATTTATCTAACTGGGGGAAGGAGGGGATAAAAAGGTCGATTACAATACAAAAAGCAGATTTACTCTAACTAAATTTTAGCCGGACAAAAGGCACCTTCGTCCCTTGAAAAAAAAAAGGGAACTACCAATCCTTCTTCTCTTTGCAAGGAATCGGTGCCTTTTTTTCCACCAATCTTTCACAATGGCGGGGGCGGGGGGGGAGAAACAAGGAAGGGGGGATGGCTAATTGAGGAGGGGTCAGTTGTCCCGTTTTTAGAAGGAAAACAGCCGCGGCGTAATCAACCAACCGACGTTACTTTTGCGATGGAAGAGGAAAAACGGCTTGACTGTAAGGTGAGAGTTCAAAAGGGAAAAGTCTCTCCCATGATTTTTAGAAAAAAAAAAAAAAAGGTGGGTCCTTGACTAGGAAAGGGGGGACGAAGTGGTGCGAGCTTCAAACTTGTGGCGGGTGGGGAAGAGAAAATAAAAAAGAGGTCTCTCCAGAACGAGCTAGGAAGGGGGAGGTGACTCCAAAAAAAAAAAAAAGAGGCTTCTATATCCACAGAGGGAAAAAGGAAAGAGACCTCTCACCAAATGGAGTGATAGATGTTCGGTTATTTGTGCCTCTCCGCATCGGCGCCAGATGAAAAAAAAAAGAGATGGCCAGCACTGCCGAAGAAAGGGGGGGGGTCCTTGGTGTGCCTCTCTTGCCTTATCAGAAGAAAAAGGGGAAAACCCGCATCTATGGCTCGGGAAAGGGGAAAAAGGGGGACGTAGGTTTTCATGCATGTCTTGGTATCACCTGGTTGGGAGGAAAAAAAAAGCTCGAAACGAGAGGGACAGAAGGAAAGGGGCAAACACATTTTGAGAAAGGAGAAAAAGGTATCTGATGGTGGGGGAAAAGAAACGGGGGGCGCCCTTCCTTTTCTTTTTTCTTTTTGGGGAACAAGGAGGTGCTTTCGAGATCTCTGTCAGCCCATGGGGGGAAGGGAAGAATCCAGGGGCGAAGGGGAGGAGGGGCTTTGGTCACTAAACAATTGACCTTTTGTGAGAAAAAAAAACAAAACGTCCTGGTTCGAAAGGGGGGGGGGACGCGGCTTCGCACCAAGAATATTCGAATCCAGGAATGGGAAAAAAAAGAAGAAAGGATTAATTCCGTAGCGTAAAGGAAATTCGGGGGGAAGAGGGGACAAAAGATGACTCCGCAGTTCCATAGTGGGGAAAGGGAGTTACCTTACCAGAAGGTTATGGTAAAAGCTTTGGCCTAAAATAACTGTCGCGGAAAGGGGGTAGGGAGGATGCGACTGATGGGGGGGGGAAGTGGGGAGCCTCCATCTGTCGTAATGCATTTCCGTGACGAACAGGGAAAAGGAAGGAAGGAAATTTTCAAGAACATAGGAGAAAGGGGGAGAAAATCTTCCGCCCCTGATTTTCAAATAGTGCCTGAAAAGAAAGAAAAAAACCCAATCACCCTTCATCGGGAGGGGGGGGGGGGGAGGTTACCCACTTTCATCGGTGACATCCTTGAACTTATAGTGGCCCAGAAGGAGGGGGGAAGAAGGGAGATGGCCGGAGAAGATAGAAATAAGGAAAAGTTTTCCGTTGGTGGTGTAAACCCAGAAAAAAGAAGAGGGTTGTCCGTCTCAAAAAGAAAAAAGAGGGGGAAGATTCTGCGTAATGTCCTTAAAATGAACCATGGGGGAAAAGGAAAGTGGGTGACTAAGAAAAGGGGGGGTTGGTCGACAAAATCGCCGAATTCGAAAAGATTGAGCCCGACGCAGTCTGGAAAAAAATAAATTTCTCCATAGATTTCGTTGCCGCAGGGGGGGAAAAAAGCTGTCAATACAGAAGAAAAGGGAAAAAAGGCAATTCCCCGTACCAACCTTGGAGGGGGCTTTCGTGCATAGGAGGGGGGAAGAAAGGGAGATCTTTTAAGTGATCTGCGAAATGAAACTGGAGAAAAAAAGGGAGGGCCGGCGCGTGTGCGAGTAGGAAATAGCTTGCGCACTGAGCGAGCTTGCGAGCGTGCCAGCGGATCCTCGCAAAAAAAAAGAAGACGCAAGCTAGGGAAAAGGGAAAGAAGGGGGGAAGTTCCCAAGAATTACGTTGGCAGAGAAGAAGGAAAAATCGAATCTGTATCAATGGGGGGGGGGTCATTTCTGCCTATCACTTAAAATAAGTAGAGGGGGGGAAAAAAAAGGAACTGATGGCCCGAGCCAGTATTCCGGAAGAAGGAAAAGGGGGAAGAAGGAGGGAAAGGAAAGACCTATTTCTTTAATAACTCGGCTTCAACGAACTCTGTAGAATCTGGGGAAAGGAAAAAGGATCAAAGACCCGTAGGGGAAAAAAAAAAAAAAAGGGCAAAAAGGATCTCTTCTTCACACCGGGGGGAGGGAAAAGTCAAACGAAAAAGGGGAAAGTGGCATGAAGCCGGCCTTATTCTGGTCCACGAAGAAAAAAAAAGGGGGAGGGGGGACTACGAAACAGGGAAAAAAGGAGGGGTTTACACCACCAAGAAAAAGGCCGAGGGAGAGGAGGAAAATCGCCGGCCTCATCTACAAAGGGGGGGAAAGGCCCAAAAAAGAATCGGGGCCACTAACGTTCAAGGATGTCAAAAGGAAAAAGGGGCGCTAAAAAAAGGGCGCATCGGGGGGACTTGCCTCTCCTTCCTGCCCATGAGAGAAAGAAGGGAGGAAAGACGTTTTATTGAAAGAAAAGGGGCACCCTTGGGGAAGAATGGTTCTTTAACTTTTTCGGAAGAGACACGCCTGGAGCTGGAAGAGGGAGGAGAGAACAGCCTCCTAGCACGATAAATAAAGGAAGTCCTCCCAAGGGAGACGCGGACAAGTTTATTTCGCGGCAACGCTTTGGAAAAAAAGTGTCTGACAAAATCGGGGGAAAAAGGGGGGCAGCGTTGCGATCTCAAAGGGGAAAAAAGAAAACCCTGGATGCACTTCCAGAGAAAAGAAACTGAGCAATACTCGCGGCGCGCCCTTCCTGATGCAGAGAAAAGGACCGCGCCCACCGAAACAAAAAAAAAGGGAAGACAACGACCACTGCCTTTTTTTTAACGCTAGGGGAAGGGAGGGGGAAGGCGCAAAAGGTCCACTGTTTCAGGAAAAAAAATCCGTGCTTGGAAAAGGGGAGAATGACGGCGACCTGTATAGGGGGGAAAGTCCGAGGCCCATTGCAGAAAAGGAAGGGGGGGGAGGAAAGTCGTGGCTGGTGGAAAAAAAAAAAAAAATGGGCGCCACAGGAAGTCGACAAGCAAACCTCCACCCTCTAAAAAGAAAGCTAGAGGGGAAGTTTCTTGCCCCCTCCTAGAAAGGAAAGGAAGAAGGATGTCGTCGATCGTAAGGGGGGGAAAAAAAAAAAAGGGTGAAAGCACCACAACCTTCCATTAAAACGAAAGAAAAATTCTGGACTTCAGAAAGGATGCCGTTTTTAATGTTAACCGGAAAAAAGACAGTCATTCATACAAGGGAGGGGGGGGACAGACGAAGAAGTGTTGCAGTTTGCTGCTGAAAAGGGAAAAAAGCCGGGGAGGAAAAACGTAAATTAGAATTGTTGGAGAAAAAGGGGGGAACCGGCACCCGCGGATCTCGACTGGGGGGGGAGAAAACAGGAAGCGAAGTGCAATCGCGTATCGGGTGAGGGGACAAGCAGCTTTCACCTATTCGGGAAAAAGAAAAAGGTGGAAATCTCTCACCACTTCTCCATTCGATTGGAGAGAAAAAAAAAAATTGCTAAACCATTAAAGAGGGAGATCTCCGGGAAGGGGAAAAAAAAGCTTCCACATTGCCTCGGGGAAAAAGGGGAGGGATGAAACACGCTTGGTCCCGTCCTTATTGAGAGTCGTGGTTTGGGGGGGGGGGAGGGGGGGGGGGGAAAGAGTCCCACCTTTAGGATAAACTGAAAAAAAAAAGAAGGGGCAGCATCGGGAAAGAAAAAAAGGGAGCGAGGTCAACGCGACGCCGGATTGTAGAAAAGGAAAGAAGATCGTCGTATTCGGCAAAGGGGGAGGGGAAAAGCGCCGACAGTTCCACCCCCTAGAGCCCTTTTCGCGAAAAAAGGGAGCGGTACCGAAAAGGGAAAAAGTTTCGATTTCCTATATTCCTGTAGAGAAGGGGGAGGGAAAGAATAATATCAGCGGCCAAAAAAAAAAAAAAAAGGCAAGATAACCATTCGTTTCTCTTAGGAGAAGTTGGAAACGTCTGTTAAGGGGGGGGGAAAAAAAGGGAATCTCCAGCTCCTTTGAGTCGCTCGAGGGGGAAAAAAGAGGGGCTTGCCGTTGGGGGCGAAGTAAAAAAGGGGGAAGAAGAAGTCAACATGAAAATTCGCGAGAAGAAACCATCGCCTCGGTCGCAAAAAGAGGAGAAACCTTCCTTAGCAGTGACATCGGTGGAAGGGGGAAAGGGGAAAGGGGGGGAGAATTGCGAGTTACCGAGAAGAAAAAGAGTTGTTGTAATCTCCTCCCACCCGCGCCTCACAAGGGGGAAAAGAAGCTTTTATTTGTACGGGTGCCGCGGGGGGAAGAAAGTGCTGGTTTGCCCTTGTGGGCCTAGTCGTGGCGTTATAAAAAATCTCCTCGAAAAAAAGGAGAGTTTTACTAACGACCGAGAAAAAAGGGGAGAGCAGAGATCATAACAATCAAGAAAAAGGGAGTCACTCCAAGGGAAAAGGGGGGGACGGTGCATGGGAGGCTCGGTGGGAGAGGAAAAAAGGAGGGCCCGATCTTATTAACGGTTGAGGGAGGGGGGGGACGGCACCAACCTTACCGATGTCACTTCTAAGTCCGGCTGAAAAAAGGAAAGGGGTGGGGCCGACTACTATCGATGGGGGGGGAAGAGAATTTCATTGAATTATCTGCCCTGTTCGTTCTTCGCCCAACGAGGAAAGGGAAAGAGCTGTGCGATTCCCTTTCCTAAGAAAAGGGGGGGGGAAAAAGGGTCCAAATTCTCCGGCGTAAGCGAAAGGGGAAAAGTCGTTGGGGGAGAAGGAAAGGAGAAGGTATGTTGCGAACGATTCCACTAAAAGGGCAACTAAAATAAAAAAAAGGGAAAAGGGCAGATTAGATTTTTCTTTCGGGGAAGGGAAGGCTCTCTTGTGTGGGTCTGGGGAAAAAGGTGAGGAAAGCTGATTTACGCGGGAAAAGAGGAAAAGCGAATGATGTAACTGTAGTTTCATTCATCAGAAAAAAAAGGAGACAATCCGGCGTCGCGTTGCCCTAGGGGGGGGAAGTGGGTCACAAAAGTTCGGAGAAAAAAGCAATCGCGGTAGTTGTCACGTTTATCCCTCGACAGGCGCGGGCTATAGAAATCCTCAAAAAGAAAAGGGGGAAGTTTTTGCGATGACCACATCAGTCCGGGCCAAAGAGGGTTGAACGCGGCTTTACTGGGGAGGGGGGAAGATGGGACGTGTCATCTGTGACCACGATCGGAAAAAGTGCTGCGTACCTTTTCGCATTTGGGGGGGGGGGAAAAAAGAAATTGTGTCGCAAAAGGGGGGGGGAGAAGTCAAATTTGTTGCTGGTGTGATTAGAAGAAAGGGGCGGAAGCTATGGAAAAAGGGAAAGGCGGCCTCGTTTTCCGAAAAAAGTACCGCTGGCCGGACCGAAAAAAAAAGCACCAATTTTGGCGACCAACAAGGAAAAAAGGAAAAAAAAAGACTCTTGAAGAAAAGGAGACCCGCAGCACGGAAAAGAACCACATCACTTCTCCAAAAAAAAAGAAAAGGAAAAGAAGAGTTAAGAAGACAAACTCCAATTCTTTTGGGCATATTTCACCTTCACCCTCAGGAGGGAAGGTTTTCTGAGTGTTGATAACAGGGGGGGGGGGGGGACACCTGTTTTCTTCCTATTTCCAATCGATCTCGATACACGGGGGGAAAGTAGATTTTGCAATAACGGAGGGAGGGGAAAGGTTTATTTGTTTCTTTTTCTAAAGACAGGCCTTTGCTGTTGGGGAGTTTGGGAAAAGGGGGGGGAGGGGCTGTGGGCATATCGCTGATCAAAGGGTGAACAATATCGTTCGCAAGATAAAAAGGGGGAAAGGAAAAAAGGGCTTGCTTTGGGCACGGAAACAGTGACCTTTTGCGACTGCCAAAGAAAGAAAAAGGGTTCGGGCAGGAAGGGGGGAGAGGGGGAGCACACCAAGAATAAATTCGGAATTCCAAAGGGAGAAAAAAAGGAGGATGACCGTAGCGGAAATAAATGAAAAAAAAAAAAGATAAAGAGGGAAGAAGAGGCAACGCTGATCCCCAGGGCCGAGGAAAAGAGAAAGAAGAGGGGGGAAGGAAAAATAACTTGTCGCGGACCGCTAGTAAAAGAGGTTCTCGCTAAAAAAGAAAGGAGGGAAGGCATGTCCTTGACGAACATTCCATGAGGGGAAAGCAAGGGTGGGAAAAGACCACCATGTCCTGGGGCCCAGGAAGGGAAAAAAGGAGGGAAGGCCCTGATTTTCAAAATATGTCTTACAGGGGAAGGGGGAAAAAGAACCCTTCATATCGGGTAATGGAGGCGAAAAGGTGAGGGGAGTCCCCTTCAGCGGGTGAAGAAGGAGAGGAAGAGAGGGTACTCGAAGCGTTCAAGAAAAGGAAGGGGGGAAATGAGCCCCTCCGGCCCTTTTTCGTTGGTGGTGTAAACCCGACGTTGCGGGAAAGGGAAGAGAGAAGAGCCGGAAGAATTATGACCAAGCAAGGAAGGAGAAGAAAGGGGAAAACGTTTTTGAAAGAGAACGTTTCCTTCATTGACTGTGGTGACAAGAGGAGAAGGAAAAGGGGACGAATGCGGCCGGAAGCAAGGAGATTCCTCCTTCGTGATGTTCTCAGGGGAAGGTTCTCCCCAAGTTCGGCCAGAGAAGGAGGAAAAAAAGTCGCCGTCGACCATCCTCCACTGTCAATTCCCGTAACCGTGGGGAAGGAGAGGACACGATACGAAAGGTGCCAGGGAAGGAAAGAGAAAAAAAAAAAACGTTGAAAATTGATCCCACATCTTCGATTGGCGCCCTCGGGGGGAGAAAAAAAAAGGGAAGGAAACATTGCGGTCGGGAAGGTGAGAGCGTGCCATCTCTCTCTCCTCAACAAAAAAAAAGGGGAAAAGAAAAGAAAGCTCGCTCAGTGGCGAAAAAAAGGAAAAAAGGAAAGGGGAAAAGTTGGCCTCGCACGCTGCCGCCCGCAAAGGGCGCACTCGAATCTGGGAAGAGAAGAAAAGTGCCACAGCGATCACTTTAAACGAGAGCGGATCACAAGAGAGAAAAGGAAAGGAAAAGGTACGTGCATTGCCGTGGCGGATGTCGACGCGACGGCGTACGAGAGAGAAAGGAAGGGGGAACACTGAAAATTTGAGGGAAACAGAAAGAAAAGCTGAAAGAGTTGTCGGCCATTCGTGGGCGCCGAACAAGAATCAGGGGCCGAGGGGTAAGGGGATCAGGTAATAGAATGGGGGCGCTCATTTCGGTGAAAAATGCAGAAAGAAGGATGCGAGAAAGGGGAACCACAGTCAGGAAAGGGGAAAAAAGTTCTCTTTTCAAAACGATTGCCAATGGTCATTTTAAAGGACAGGAAAAAGAAAAAGAAGAAAAAAGAAAGTATTTCCGGCGATTTTGCTTGGGAAAAGGGAAAAGGGGGGGGAAAAAAAAACCACCAACCGAAAAAGGGCCGGATGGAGCTTACGTCGGCCTCAAGGATGCAGGAAAAAAAAAGAAAAAGAGGAAGTACCCTGTTCTTTAGAAATAGGGGGAAAGGGGGGGGGGAAGAAGCCTCGCTGCTGGTGCGGCGACGCAGCTCGGCGATCTGAGGAGAAAAAAGAGGTCAGGCCACTATTTTGAAAGGGGGGGGGGGGAAAAAAAGCAGGATTATTTCCCAGGACACCTTGGTGAAGAAAAGGGAAAAAAATGACGGCCTCCTGGTCTGGGAAAAAGAAAGGAAAAGAGAACGAGAAAAGAAAAATCAAGTCGCATCCGCCCGACATTTACTAGCGGGGAAAAAGGGGAAGGTAAAACCATAACCTTGTAACAAAAAAAGAGGGGAGAGGGAACAACTATGGCCCTGGGAGTCATCGTGCCGATCTCAACGAGGGAAAGGGAGAGGTGCCGTGTTCCCTACGGTAATAAAGGAAAGGAGGAAAGGAAATTTCTTCTTGGTTAGAAAAAAATCACGGGTTCGTTATGGATTGCACTAAATGGAAAAGCCGAGGGGCAGTCGTAAAAAAAAAAAAGAAAAAAAAAAAAACAAAAAGAAAAAAAAGCAAGACGGTTTCTTCTGTAATATTTGATCTCGATAAGGGGGGGAGAAAGGGAACGATTTCAATTAAAGAGGAAAAAGGAAGATAAACAGCAAAGAATCCACTGTCTTAAAGTCGTAGGGGGAAAGAAAAAGGGCGCCACCGTCTGAAAAAAAGAAAAAGGAGAGGGCAGTCCCGTCTACTTTTCGCAAATTGTTCGGAAAAAAGGATCGTATCGGGATATCGGGAAAAAAGAAAAAAGGAAAGGAGGTTAGCGAACCTTCCGAATACTCTGCGCGCGATTAGAAAGAGGGGGAAGGCCAAAAAGTGGCTTGGATAACAAGAGAAGAAGGAAGGGGGAGTCGCCGTGCTTTCCATCGCTCAGGGTTAGGGGGAAAGAAGGGGGGTCATGCTTCGGAAGAAGGAGAGGGAACACGGAATAGAATTGGTTGGTCGCAAATTTTGATAGGAAAAAAAAAAAGACGCGGGCGATTTTTTGAAGGGGGAAGGGCGCGTATCGTTCTTTTAGAGATAGCTGCAAGGGAAAAAAAGATGATCATCCACCCGCCACAAAAAAGAAGGAGAAGGGGGGCTCTTCTCGCCCTCCAGATAGGGAAAAAAAGATTTACTCCAGCGGGGTAAAGAGAAAAAGGAAAAAGGAAAAACCACATTGCTCTTTTAAAGATCCCAGAAGGAACACGTCTCCTGGAAAAGGGGAGAAGAAAAAAAATTCCCAGGGGGGGAGGGGGAGGATTGGGGGAAGGGGGGGGGGGGGGAAAGATCCACCTTAGTATAAACGTTACACTTACGGGAGGGGACCATCTTTTTCCGAAGGTCGGAGGAGGGAGGATGGGGAAAGGAGAAAAGACCTTATTTTATTAACCCTTTTTTAAAAGAAGAGGACGTCTTATTCGCGTCAAAGCAAGAAAAAGGGAGGAGGAAAGGGGGGGGATTTAATCTCCCTACGGAAAGAAGCCCGCATAGAGAAGGGGGGAAAAAAGAGGGCACTCACTGCGTTACCATACTCCAGAAAAGGAGAAGGAGTCCTTGTTATACTGAAGAGAGAAAAAAAAAGAAGAAAGAAGGCCGGCCGTAAAAATTGAACTCTTCCCAGACGACTCCAAGGGGCGCAGTACGCCGGCGATGTGGGGGAGGGGGGGGAGGGGAGGGGGGAGATCGGCCAGCGCCTTTGGTCTCTCTTCCCACATTGCACGGAAAAAAAAGGAAAAACCGGGAGAGAAGAAAAAAAAAAAGGAAAGGCGCACTAACCATCTCCATCGTAGGAGGGGGGAAAAGAAAAAGGCCGACGCGGGGAAAAAGAGGGGGAAGGTGCCTCCCCAGGGAAGGGGCCGTTTCCGCCACTCCTAGTCCCTTTCCCTACCCTTCGAAGAAAGTGGAGCCCACCTCTAAAGAGAGAAGGGAAAGTCTTCTGGAAAAAACCTCAGGGGGGGGAGGGGGGAGAGTTCTTTTCCTTTTCAGGGGAAAGATCTATCTCCCCTCTGTGGGGGGGGGGAAAAGTGGATGGCCATAGCGACCGTCTGGGCTTTAGTAAAAAATCTCTCTCAAAAAAGGGTACTAAGCCCCGGACGTAAAAAGCAGAGGGGAGGGAGAGAAAATAGCATACAATCAGGACGGCAAAGAAAAGAAAGCAAAAAAGGAGAGGCGACCTGATTAGGGGGGGAGGGTAGGGGGGGGGATCTTCCCCCCCCCGAGAAGAAAAAACTGGCCTAGGCTTCCACCACCTTGGAGGAGGGAAAAGGAGGGGGACGAGCACCTTCCGCCTTTTCAGAGGTGGATCCTCGGGGGGAGAAAGGAGGGGGCAGTTGTTCCTCTGGAAGAAGGGGGAGGAATACATGTCGATGTGTGTCTAAGAAAAGGAGTAGATTTCATTTGAATGATCTCCCGGTTTCAGGGGAAGAAGAAAAAAGGAAGAGGGACGTGAATTTGGGCGCGCGGACTCAAAGGCGCGGGAGGAAAAAGGAAGGGGGGAAACCTTCAACTACGTTGACCAAAAAAAGGGGGGAGGCGTCGTCTGGGCCGATTCATAATTAAGAAAGGGAAGCCAACCTGCCTCGAACAGGAAAAGAGAAGGGAGAGGGGGGAAAGCCGTGATGTGAACTCCTTTTGCGAACAGGGGAGAAGGGGCTGTCGGCGGGTGGACAATCACCACAAAGGGGAAAGAAAGGATCCGACGAATACGACTATCTCTATCGCAATGAGGGGGAAAAGGAAAAAACGCGTTGCCCTCGCTAAGAAGGGGGGGGGGGAGTTCTCCGACTTCGAAAGGGAATTGGGCAAGAAACTCCCAAGGGATTTTCCCTGGGGATGCCTCAGGTGTACTACGTTGCCAGAAGAGGAGGACAACCACAGAAGGGTCGATGAAAAGGAAAGAAAAGACCAGCGCTTGAGGAACGGGTGAACTAAGGGGGGAACGATGCAAAAAAAAAAAGACAAAAAACAAAAAAGGGGGGACTTGTCATCGGTTCCTCGACTGCGCTCTCCATGAAAGGGGGGGGTGCGCTTGTGTCCAAAAAAAGGGGAAGAGGGTGGAGGGGAGTCAACTTTTTGCTGTGTATTATTGTCCTACCGCCTAGGTGAAAAAAAAAAGAAGAAAACAGATACGACTCTGCTTGGAAGAGAAAGGGGAGGAGGGGGAGAATCCGCTGGCGTCCTTAGCCGTAGGGGGAAAAAAAAGGAAACAATGCTATTCCGGGCGAAAAGGAGGGAGAAGCATTCGTCAGCAGATCCCAAGGTCTCTCAGAAAGGAAAAAGAGGGAAGCCACGTCCCACTTGGGGAGAAGGAAAAGAGGGGGTGGTCAGAGTTCCCATCCTTCAACCCGCATGCTAATTCGAGGGGGGAGAAAAAAAAGGGAGGAGGGGTCCCCCATGCATGTCTTTGGTAGGCACAGGAAAGGAAAGAATATTTTGAGGCTATCACCCAGGCCGAAGTAATAGGGGGAGAAAAAAAAACGTTGCCGTCGTTTAGCGGGGGGAGGGGAGGGAAAGCCCGTTTGCGGTTTGGATTTTGTTCCACAAAAAAAAAAGTGGCTAGAATCGGCGGGGGAAAAGAAGAAGAAGGAGCCGTCATTATCTAGATCAAATATTATCATAAGAAGCGCATGGAGGGGGAAAGAAATTGTGCTACTGCCCAGAAAAGGGGGGGAGAAAGAACGTCCCTTGTTCTTGCCATCCAAGAAAGAAGTTTGGCGCGCCGGAGAAAGGGATCGCCTCGTATTATTGATCAGCAAAAGGAGTAGCCGGAAAGGAAAGAAAAAAAAGAGAGCCTCCGCGTTATATCTGCCACGCTGAAAAAGAGGGGTTGTCATAAATTTTCAAGAAAAAGGGGAAAGGGGGGGAAAGGGGGGGGAAAATTAATTGTCCCGCGGACGCCTAGTAAATTGTCGTGCGGAGGAAAAGGGGATCAAAACGGGGCTTTGGCTCAAGAAAGAGAAGAAGGGGACGAACAATCCAGGCGTCATTAAAAAAAAAAGGGGGGGAAGGGGGAAATAATCTGCTTTTTCTCCAAAAAAGGAAAGAAAAAAAAAGGGGCACATGTTCAGAAGTAGATGGCCCAAAAAAAAAAGGGAGAAGCACCAGCCGCGCGGTATTGAGTCCCCCCTGAAAGTGGCCAATTTGGGGGGGAAGGGGGAGGGCCGGAGAATGCATCCTTGATGCCGAGAAGAAAAAAGAGTGGCGGGGGTGGTGGTGTAAACAAAAAGGGGGAAAAAAAGAGGGGTCGTAGTCCAAAGAAACTGCTCCTGAAGAATGAGTGACAAAAGAGAAAAGGAGGGAATGTCCCTGAGGGGGGAAGGGGGGGACTTCATTGACGGTGTGACGAAGAGATCCTGGGGAAAAGGGCCGAATGCGCCAGAAAGGGAAGGGAGCGGCTTTTATTTTCCCGACTAAGGGGGGGAAGGGGGGGTCTCAAATTTTCCGTGCCAAAGAAAGGAGAAAAAAAAGTCCGATTTGATTCACGAAAGAAAAAAGGAAAAAAAAAAGAAGGCCCCGTACCGGTCGTAAAAAAGGAGAAAAAAAGAGGAAAAAGGTGATCCCGCTCTCTTTTAAGTGATCGGCTAAATGAAAAGGAAAAAAGAGGAGCCATCCTTGCGGGACGAAAAAAAGGAAGGGGGGAAGGGGGGAAAAAGCTGGCGAGGCGCGATCTCGGA
>Ga0179593_1168625_pt1 | contig 12885 bp, 21 predicted proteins | sample CZODoug2_1_08_16_FD_185931 | JGI IMG/M metagenome (GOLD analysis project Ga0179593, IMG submission 185931) | Vadose zone soil fungal communities from Angelo Coast Range Reserve, California, USA - CZODoug2_1_08_16fungal (PacBio error correction) | ecosystem: Environmental > Terrestrial > Soil >...
TTAAAAAAGTAGAGGGAAAAAGGGTCAATCAGTTAGCATTGTTGGCGCAAAAGGAAAGAAACCTGAATGCGGACTTGTAGAAAGAAAAAGGGAGAGGAATGTGGGGGCTTGGGAATAAGTGAGGTAAACCAGATGAGCTGGGAAAGAAAAGGGCAACGGGGACATGAGGAATTTTTCAATGTGCAGGGGCGCGGTTTAGACCAAAGATAGGGGGGGAAAAGGGTTAACGCAGGGGGATTGGTGGGGGGATTGGGAACAAGAAGGAGGTTGGGTCGTAAAAAGATCGGGGTTCGCATTGTATGAAAAAAGAATGCGGGGATTCAAAAAACGCAAGAGACACCCACAGCGCCGGGGCGGAGAATAGTGGACTGTGGTGAGGGAAGACGGTAACGAAAGATGGAATGGATGCGGGAGTGGCAGTGGGCAACATTAAAGAACGGTCCATCGAGTGGGATGAATGGCGGTAGGGAACAATATCCGGGGGGGAGACACGCAGCGATAAGCAAAATGTTTGCAAAAAAGGGCGGAGTTCCCAAAACTATAAGAGGCGAAGCTCTGGGCCTGACCGGGGGGGTGGAGCAGAGGGGCGCGGGGCCAGACCCTGTACACAAAAAAGGTGCTCAAAGGCAGGACGGTAAAAACAGATTGGGGTTAAGGTCAAGCAATGCACTGCGGACAAAAAAACCGGGTGGTGGGCAGAGGGATCGAAAAAATCACGCCATACGGATGGTGTTGACGTGGGGAGGGACCTCGGGAAGAGTAGAGAACGTGTAGAAAAATGACAGGACTACGGCGGAGGGGAAATCGCAACAAGTGTCATCGGAAAGCAAAAATCGAGAATCAGTGATTTGGGTACGGAGGTGGGGTGCGCTCGTGATAATAACCCCATTTCACTAGATTAGGAGGGGGGTAATGGACGAGTCTTAGAGGTACATAAGTGAAGGAGGAGAAAACTACGTGGTCGGAGTGCCCAAAGAAAGAAGCGGCAAGAATCCCGTTTTCCAGTGATGTGCAACGCAGGGTGGAGGGCGGGGAAAAGAGGAAAAAGTAGCAATGAAATGCATTATGAGGGAGAGGGAAACATCCGGGAAAAAAATCGCAAGGAGCAAGGCAAACGCTGGCGGGTCAGGCAACGGAAGCGGCTTCTCGGACAAACGTGTGATGCCGGAAATTACAAAGAAGGACGAGGAAACGGTGGGGACAGCCGGAAATCGGTCGGCGCGCGACTTCGTGCTCGAGTGGCGGGGGGGGGGGGGAGGAACTTGAATGATTGTTCAGCTTTCAGACAAGGAAAAAGAAAGGACAGAGGTCCGAAGGCACAGGAGGGGGGGAAAAACAACGAGCTCGGACTCCGAGGCAACCAGTGGCCGAACACATGAATGTCAATTCAACGAGCTGATCCTGCGGCATAACCGGGATTCGGGTGACAAAAAGAATGAAGCGCTGAAAGATGAAACTCCCGTCCAAAAAGACGTGGAGGGGGAAACAAACAATTCTTGGGACCGGAGCGTGCGAGCATAGGAGAGAAAAGCAGGAAGGGGTAAGGTGGTGGGAAAAAGTTACCTTGGTTCGCGTGAAAAATCGCACAGGGACTTAGCATTGGAGGGGATGAAAGTCCGTAACAAAGGACCGGGAAAATAAAAGAACGGCAGACCATTGAACGGAAGACTACGAAAAGAACGCAACTATGCGAAGAAAACAGACCAACCGGGTCGGGAACGCAAACGCGCTCAGGGAAGAATTGACAGCTTGAACAGTCGTGACCACCGTCGGGACGGAGGTGAGAGGGGAGGAAAAAAAAAAGTTATACTGAAAAAATGGGCAAGAAGACGAAGGGAAGACTGCATTAGCGGATTGGACTCGGCACACTGAATGTTCACTAAATGTAAAGCAGAAACAGAATTAAACTGCAAAAGAACTGCGCTGAAAAAAATATCACGGTATTGCTAGAACGCTAGCAAAAAAAAAACGTATGATGAAGAAAAAAGAAGATTCAGAACCGAGTTGGGGGGTGTGAGAAGATAGCGAGGCAAGGAAATGGAATGGGAAACGTAAAGGGTACCGAAAAAAAAACTGTGCAGAAGTGGAAAAACTGAAAGAGGCCTAACAAAAAACCCCGGATGACTGAGCGGAACACAATAATACCTGACCATGCGAGAAAACATATAGTGGTCGACAGCAGGGGAGTTGAGCGCAACACTCAGCGAAAGAAAAGATTGGACTAGAACGGTGTTGAGATTTGGAGGCGAGGGAGTGGAGCGAGTTTTAAACGGTGAAAGGGGAGGTAACCGCGGTAGACTGTCCCAATCCACGGAAGCTATCGCGTGAGTAGCCCACTTGGAAAACCAGAATGCTTATCAAGGAGCATACCTAAGACTCAAAGGGTCCAGCATACAAACCGCGGTTGTCGAAGCGTAGGGCCGAGCGAGATGTAAAAGTGGGGTTGGGACACGATCCGGAGTCCGGAGCCGCTTCCTGTATATGCAAGGGTTTGTTAGCGCAACTGAGCTGCAAGTGAACTAAGAGAACAAGGGGGCGTTGGAACTCACAGACGTACGGGACAGGGACCGACTACGTCAAAAAAAAATCTCTAGGGAATTTGGGGAGTACCAGAAACGTGCACGGATTAAAAATCGAATCCTAACGGCGACGTGGGGAAGGGAAGCATAAAAGTTGTGCGGCCCGGAAGTGGAAAGAAAGAAAGAGAAGTAAGAGTCTGGTCGGGGAAGGGGAGAGTGGCATGGGATGTCAGATCCTGCAGTTGTGCATGTTGGTTGGGTCTTGGTAAAGTACGCCGTACGCTCAGAAGCGGGCTTGCAGAAAGTGAAATGGGTGGGGAATGCAGCGTGACAGGAATAAGGGCACAGAACCGGGATACAATTCGCAGGAAATATGTATGCCACGATCGGAGGAACGCGCAGGAATCCTGGTTGAGGTACGTTGGTGGAAATATGACAGTAAGACGACTGGAAGCAAAAGACCACCGCACGTAGTGAGAGACCGGAGACGTGGGGTGAAGATGGTGGGAAAAAAGGACGGTCGCCGAGGGAGAGTACTGGCGACTAGTTAGAAGGGGGCGCGTCTGACAAAAAGCTCATGGGGAAAGGGGTAAAAAAGAAACTGAACGACGGGGCTGAGCAGGGGCGCGGCAGAACAGTTGAAAAAATTGAAATTGGCAACCGGGACGTCCGAAGGAAAGGGGTACTTGGAGAGGAACCCCGGTAAAATAGATGCAAAAGGAACAGATGTTAGGCATGGTGCACTGGAATAGTAGTTGGTTCGGGAAGTGCGGGAGGGGGCGTGTACATAGGGGTGTGGATGGTTGCGCGGAGGTGGGAAGAAACAACACGAAAAGTGAACCAATCGCCTCGGACGGGAATTGCGGGGCGAAAGCTACTGAATCGAGGAGGGAAGGTAAACACAAAGGACTGGCTGAAACCCAGAGGACGGGGGAGTCAACTAACGCTTACTGATGGGGGTGGGGTCGGCGAAAATCTTTTTCGGGAGAAACATACCCTCCGGTGCAAAGGGGTTCCAAGAAACAAGTCCATGGAAAATCCGCGCATATGATCGGGTCAAGCCAAACGCGCACCCTAAGAGCCTGGAGGAAAGCGACATGAAAAAAGGCATAACATCGGGGGGAGGTGTACAAGACCAGACGTCAACGACAAAAAGAGAAGAAGTGTGAAGAGCCTCATCCGCGTAAATGGTGAAAGTTTAGGAAGGAAAAATGGGAGAAGGGGGGGAGCTAGGGGGGAAAAAGGTATTAGAGACCAATCAACACCAAAGAGGAGGAAGGGACAACATGAATGGATCGATCTATGTCGAGTTAAAAATAGCAGAAAATGTCCAAAAGTTCAACATCTTTCGCCTACATGAATGAAAAGGGAGCTGAGACTATCAATTTAAAGACGGGGGATTTTGACACGATTAAACCACAGGGAAAGAACGTAAGGTTAGCCAAGGCGAGTATGCTCCGAGGGGGAAGTTATTGCGGTAAAAAAGGAATCTGTGTCTCGACTGGTGTCGGTTGTGGAACAACTTGTCAGAGTGGGTTGATGCTCAAAAAAGTAAAGCCGAAGGGGTTCAAAGGTAGTCCGCACAGCCACACCAAAAAGGTAAGGACGGGACTTTTGGGGGTGGTGGGGGACCTTGACAAAAGGGAAGCCAGCACACGGAACAAGAGCCGGACGGGTGAACTAAAAGGGTCAAGGTTAAAAACAATAGGATCCGAGAAAGAGAAATAAAAGCGTGCAACGCCGAAAGATGCCCGGGACAGAAGGGGGAGATTCCATGGCTCTTGCGGCGCTCGTCGTCGAGACTGGTAGGGGGCGCGGGGGGGAAGAAAAAAGGGGACATAGTGCTGTAGGACACGTTAGGATCAAGTGGGGGAAGGAACCGCCCGGCACGCCGTGGATCACGAAGCGAAACGAGGGCACATTAACAGGAGTATTACTCTGGGGGGGTGCCAATTAGACGTAAAGGGGAAAAACGGAAACGGACCAAGGGCGAAATAGAAAATTAGCCGTCCATCAAGACGACGCGGTTCAAAATTGATTGGAAAAGGCAGTGGTAAAAAACCTCAACACCCGCCTCAACCACATGCGAGAATGACGCTACGAGCAAAGGAAAAACAGCGGGCGAAGTCGACTAACAGGGGGGGGAAGGAGCCAAAAAAGCAGGGCGAAAGAATCAAATTTCCCTGGGAGAAAAAGGCGCCTTACGGAGGAAACACAGAAAAGGAAATCGCTATCTTTACACCGCCGAAAGAAATTCCACAGGGAAAAGAAAAAAAGAGAATCGAAGAGCGTGCAAACCGGAGAAGAAAAGAGCGAACACAAGGACAAATTGAAAACGGAGGATTCGATGGAAAATCGCTCACACAAAAACGCCGCTTGCTCTGCAAGTGCACTAAGGGTTAAGATGGAAAATAAGGCAAACGGAAGACAGATGACAAGGCAACGTCAGGGGGTGAAAAGACAGGCGCAAAGCGACGGCAGCCAAGTTTGGACTAAACAAAACGTGCAGGGAAAAAACAAACAACTTCTCCTTCAAATACTTACACAAAGATAGGGAAATCGCGCGACTCTGACCTAAAGGAAATTTCCGGAAAGGTAGAAGGCGTCACACTCTGGGGAGTTGGCCGGCGAAGATCTTCCTATGCTTCAGACAGACATTGCCTGTTAGTGTACCCAGGGTGAGAAGGAAACGAAGGAATTTGGCTTGGGCAAAGAGTCTATTACCCAACATCTAAGAGCAATGGAAGAAAGCCTCGCTCACTTCAAATAGATAGCGCCAACAAAGGTGGACTAGAAAACCAGAAACAGGGCCGAGTCGTATAAAGGGTACTGCGCGGGCAGGGCGACCGCGGTTTAACTCGAGAGTGCGAGGTAAGTCTTAAGTAACGGCAGGCACTCCGACACGGGGTCGAAAAGAAACATCTCTGCGGAACAAGGTGGACGAGAAATATGAGGGCATACGTAGTCCAAAGCAAGCCCGGCGCACGTTAATTAGAGACTAAACAGATTCAAACTTCGGTTCCGGAGTTTATCGATCGAAAACACAACCGGATTGAGAGAGAACATAAAGAACCGAGGTGGTTGGGTGGGGGAAAGCGCGTCTGCGGGGGGGACCGGCCTGTGTAACAATGTATTGATTAGGCTGTGAGTGAAAGACAACAAAAAGGTCTTGCTAGGAGGGCCGAAAACACTGACCAGTCGACACGTGTGATACGAACGCGAAGGGGCACTGGAGGGAGGCAACTGCCTTCCCGAAGAGCCGGTAGGGTTAGAACGTTGGTTATATTGGTCGCAGTGGGGAGGGAACGATGGTCAAAGTGGTCGAAGTTGAGGTTTTGAAAACGCAACTGGAAGGGGCCATTTACCTTCCTGCGAGCCCGCCGCGAGGCAAGAAGGTGTAGCCACGGGGCCAAGAAAAAAATAGGGGGGGGGTTCTCACCAGCTGATGCGGCAGAGACGGGGGAACGTATGTTGGAAAAAAAGGCATAAATATCAAGAACGTAGTGGGTCGACGGCGCTGTAAAAAATGTTTCGGAGGCTTGGGGTAAGGAAAAAGATAGGGATGAATGGAGCACGGTGTCAGGGAAAGGAAAGGGTTGTGGTGGGGTTAGCCCCCTGAGGAGGCCGCCCCGAAAATATGGGTCCGGGTACACACTCGTACAAAGGTGGCCAGGGACATAAGGGATGTTTGGGCAACCTGGGTTTACAAGAAGAGTCGAAAAAATTTGGCAGCCCCGCATAAAGCGGAGGCCCTCGTGGGCAAAATGAGTCTCATCGGGGGGAAGCCGAGAAGTGGGGGGGAGAAGAGGGGTGTCAGACAGAGCAAAAAACGTAAGGTGGAAGGCACAGGAAGAAAAAAATTAGTGATCAGGGGGGTGCGGCAGGAATGTGGCAGGGCGGTGAGGCCAAGAAAGGAATGACAGTGGTAGGGGTTGCCTATGGTCCACCAAGGAAAGACTAAAACGAGAGTGGGAAAAGTGATTGGGAGCAACGTAACCGAAAAAACTGGGGAAAAAGAAAGACAGTAGATAAAGGGGAACCGTCACGTAGGTGTGGGATCTGCGGTCGTAGTGCAACGTGAGATGCTGGGGGGGGGCGGGGTGGGTAAGAACGGGGATTGAAACGAGAGAAAGCAAGGGACCTAAAAGGGAATGACCGGAGTGGGTGCGATGTGGTCAACAGTGGTCGCGCGGGAGGGGAAAAGACCGTGCTACTTTGGGGAATTTGGTGGTAAACAAAAGGCGGAATACAAATCTAGCACCATGACGTGTGGAAAGATGCTGCATGGCGACTGCAACCGTTGAAGAAAGAAACGGGAAAAAAAGAAAATGGCCGAAAGAGAGAAAAAGTGTGTAACGAGAGGGGAAAACGCCTATACCCAGATGTAAATACCCGAGACGTCCGTGCAAGAGCACTGAATACGGGTCTCAACACGCGGGAAGAAAGGGGATGGCCGTTGATTAATATTGTGTGAAGGGAGAAACGGGGGGGGCAGAACGCGAATGTACGCTGGTACAATAAGGTCGAGGCGGGGACGAGTGCACTACTTCAAATTGGAAAGCACGCTAGTAGTCCGGTGGACGCCAGGCTCTGTGTGGGCTGGGGAGGTAAATAGGAGAGTTGGAACAAGGAAAAAAAGGAGGTCTAAAACAAAGACCACCTCAAATCAAAGAACATTCCCGAAAAAATCGGCAAGAGGTGAGCCGCATGGGGAACGGGCAACAGCGCAAAACATCTTTGGGAGGAAATAATTCAATGGCAACGAAGAAGGTAAGTCGCCAATAAAATAAGGTGGGGGTCTGTACTCTAAAAAAAAGAAAGGTGACCAGACGAAAAGGGGTCGAAAAGAAACCATTTCATGTGACGGGGGGGACGAAGAATGTGTGAGAAGGCTTTTTGGAAGGTTTTTGTAACGGTCGGAAAAACGGTATTATCCGTCACAACAAAACACTGGGAAAAAGAGAAAGGGGGCAGAAGCGGTGAAAAAATTTCCTAAGGGCGGGAAAAATTGTGAAGCAATCAGAAAAGGAAGGCGGCGAGTACGATACAATGTGGAGAGTTATCCATGTTTTGTCAGGGGGACATAGGGCTGGAATAGAAAAGGAGCGATGGAAGTGCGCTAGATAATGCGAGGCCGAAAGAAATCTGGTGGGCGTAGGAGACCGGAAGCGCGACTGTTGTCGCCATTGAAGGGGGTTGGCTTGGACCGTCAAAGGGGGGGTGGTTTGGGCAGGAAAAAAAAGAAGACGAATTTTCCGAAAAGCGAGCAAAAAGAACCCCACAAGCTGAGAAGGGTGGGTGCAAAAACGGAGGAGCACAGGAACGCAAACGACAAGAAACGGCCGAACAGAGAGGGGTAGCCAAGTGCAGTCAGGAATTCCGGCAGAGCGCGTAACAAGGGTGGCACTTCAGTGGCCAAACGGGGGATGAAAATTCTGTCAAGGACGGGGAGATCACTGAGGGGAGAGGGGGCCGCTATAAAGGGTACCCAGTGGAAATTATGCGGACTGGGGCGGCAGAAGGGGGTAAAAAGAACGTTGCGAAGCCGGTTGCAAGGAAAGGAAGGAAGAAGGCGCATGGGAAGATGTGGGGGAGGCGGGAGTGAAACATAAGGTGCCAATTGTTCGCGGTATCAAGACCGAACGCGGGGTCGTTGAAAGCGATACACGTAGAAGGAAGAAAAGAGTCTAAAGACGGGGAGAAAACGAGGACGAAAGAAAAACTGTCTTCAAACAAAAAAAATAATGCGATTTTAGAGCGAGTGTAACATACATGGGAATGCGAATGACGGAAGACGGTGATTGGGATGCCATGGACTCAGTAATTCAAAAAGGGGCATTGTCGGAAAGGGGCAAGAGGGGTCGGCAGATCAGGTCGGGTAACCTGTGCAGCGGGCATCAATGGAAAAAGGAAGAGGCTGGAAATCACCTAAATTAAAACCCGACTGCCGCGAAGTAACCTCCTAGAGAAATATGGGGACGTGAAGTAATAGACCCCCGGATGCACAGCAAAGGGCAATTGGGAGGGTACGAGAAATCGGCGCCCGCGAGTAAAAAAGCGGCTGGAGGGAAGTAAAGGACGTGACTGGCGGCGGCAAATCGGAACAACTCACGAGCAATGCAAATACGGCCGTGGGGGGGGAATGGGCGCACCCGTCGGCTCGGAGAAGGAAGCCAACAGGCGCTAAAAACGAACGGGTATACAGCGGGGGAGAACGGTCGTCTGGCAAAAGAGGCTGTAACAAACGGAAACGGAGACGACGGGGGATGTGTACGAAAGCGTCCGACAATCGGCTACGGGATGTTATGCCAGGAATAAATAGTCAAACGGAAGGAATAGGTGTCAGGAGTCAAAATGGAAGGGGGACTATGGGTAAAGGGTGCTGAAATGGTGTAGACCGGCGGGGCTAGCCGGGGGAAGGGGAAGGAGAAGGGGCAAATCAACACGAAAAGAAAAAGTTAAATGGATCACCTCAAGGTCGACGACGAAACTGGAGAGTAAAAAAGCCACACCGTTAGTGTGCCGCATTCAGGTGACTGTACGCTGCAACTGAAAGGCGGGGGAGAAAATGTAGGGAGGGCTAGTTGGATTTAAACACTGCGTCCTAATGATGGAACGGAAAGCGGCGCTGCAGTCAGAGGGGAAGTTGGAACTCGCAAATATCCCTATCACTGGCAAAGAAAAGCGACGGCGGGATAGAAATTGTTTGGGTTATCGAAGGAGGGGTGTGAATGTTATCTATCAGACTTGGAGTAAGGGAGAAAGATAAGCGAGCCCAATTGGGGGGATAAATAGGAACCGGGGGCAGGGGCAAGGATGCCAGGTGGGGGAGGGTGAGTAAAGAAAAAGATTGGGCGTCGTAACCAAGGGAAATGCCTGCGTTCCAAAATGAAAGTTTCGAAAACCATAGGGGCGAACGAGGTCGAAGGTGCACAAGAGAAGTTAAAGGGGACGACGTGCTAAAATAGGGGCGAGGGATGGCATTTCTGAGAGGGAAATTGTGTATGTTGAGGAGAAAGGAGGTCGACTTTGCCATTCACCAAAGGAGGAAAACGGCTCTTAGAACGAGGGGAACCACGTGGGTGAACCAAAGAAAGGACGTGCGGAAAGACAAACGAATGATCAAATGGGGTAAAGAAGACTACGATAAAGAGTGTACGGACGCGTGGTAAAGTCGTAAAGCATTCTTGTGGGGACCAAGAGGACTGGTTGGCCGACGGAAGGACATACAATAGAGGAAACTGCACACGTGGGGAAAACCAATGGCGGAAGGATCCGAGTCGCCGTGGGAGGGCATAAAAGAAAAAAAAAAAAAAAAAAAATAAAAAAAAAAACTGTCCTGCCATTGCTCTGGTTGCGGGTGAGGGGGAAAGGGTGGTGGAAGATAGAAACGGCAGTAAATGGTAAAAATCAAGCGGCTAAAAATAAAAAGCACGCGGACTCTAACCTCCGGGCGAAAAAGGGGGGGTCGCATCCGTTGTGTACGTCTCACATGTGGCCGCCGCCATAACAGGTATGAGCGAGGTGGATGTCGGTCAGGAAGGGGAAAAAAGGCTGAATAGAGCGAGGCAGGGACTAAGTAAAAGATTTAGCCAGCGGGATGCGTTGCGAAATGGGAGGCTGCAAGCCCCTGAAGCACAAGTGATAAAAGAAGTGGAACTCAATTCACGTGGGACAGAAATGAAGGGGAATCATCGAAAGGCGGGGGGTGGGGAAAGAAACAAAAAATAACGTCCGGGTAAACGCGCAGATCGGGGTCGAGACCGATACGGGTTGGCTAGGTGTAAAACGAAAGAGAGCCGGGCTGTGTGCGACTAAGGCAGGGCAAAGGATAAAATGGATCCAATGGAAGTAAACTGGAAAGGTAAAACGTGGTGGGGGCGCGGCAGACGGAAAAAATAGGCGAAAACGTCCGTAAATCAAGGAGCGTACAACGTGCCCAAAAGGGCCAGAAAGAAACGAAAGCACCGGAGACAACGGGAATCGTCAAAGTTAAAGCACCTTGGGAAAGTGGGGGTGAGAGGGGGAATGGAGGGGGGGTCACGGGGGAAATATGTCGTGAACTGCGCCTCGCGGAGACTTGTGCATGAAGACTTTCAGAGGACGATAGGTGGGGTTACAAAAGGGATGGGAAACGGGGAGCTTGTTTTATGCGGATGAAAGAGACTGCTATATTAAGCAAAGTTGGGCGTGGGGAGAAAAGAAACACTCCGTGCAAGTGTCACTCCCGTGGCTAAAACATGAGGCTAGCAGGTGGTCCCGAAAGGCAGACAAAAAGATGGAAGGTCGAAGCTATATATTCGGGGGTCAGCTCAAAAAAGCTAAAAATGTTTCAAAGGGGAAATTACAAAAAAACAATTCCCGTACGGACAAAAGGGGGTCGTTCCCTCCTCCGCAGGGCAAAAGGGGGACGGTGGTAGCGGAAAAATGTGTAGGGGGTGGAAAGTGTTTAACGCTAGGAACAAAAGGTATTGAGAAAGGAGCAACAAAAAACGGAGAAAAGAGGAAGAGAGAAGTGTTTCATAAAAGAGTCTGAAAAAGGGAAAAAGTAACCACATTTTTACAATGTAACGGTGCATTGTGAGACGGAGAATAGGGATGGAATGGGTGTTGGTGGAAATGGGGAGAAAAGAAACAATAACTACGGGGGGAAATCGAAGGTAGGCACGAAAAAGTCCTGTGGAGTCGATTTTGGGGATGGCACTGGTAATCCAGGGGGACGTTGAGGGAAAAGATAAAAAGGAGGGGGGTGTGGACGTCAAAAGACCGAATATTTCAAGCAAAAGAAAAAGGGAGCTAAACCAACCAAAAAAGCGCGTGGCGGCCGGGTTAATTGAAATGTCGCAAAGCTAAGGACCAGGTATAGAGCATTGACGCAAGGCGAGGTAAGTCGGAGGCACGGGAAAAATTGAGTGCCCAAAAGATCCAAAACAAAGCGGTGTCACAAAAAGTAAGTTCCCGAGCTGAACCGGCGTTGGGATGCGGTCAACATGAGAGGGGGGGCTTGCACAAGAGACAGCGTTCTTGGGGTCGCGAAGGGGATGGTGTGGGAGTGTTGGGGATAAAAAGACAAGGACTAAAGCGAGTCACATTTTGGATAAGCCTTGGCGCCTTCTCAAAGTCAGGAGGTCAGTGAGGAAATCAGAAGAAGGAATGGATAGTTGTCCGCCGAGGGAACCATCCTTAGAACTCGTATCAAATACAAGGGAAACCAGCGGGGAAAATCTGAAAAAAGGACCGGGAAAAGAATTAAAGCACGGTCGGGGAGGGTATCTGGGAAGAGGAAAAAGGAGTGCTACAACATCAACCAGCAGAAGAAAATGACGACAAGATGTCGCGGGATGCGACTTCCCTGGCGAAGTGGGCATGCAATGAAGCAGGAGCGGGAGAAAGGCAAAAGGAATGCGATGGGGCTAGTATTCGGTGAGGAAAACAATGTAAAAGGCAAAAGCATAGTAAAGTGAGCTGGGACGAAATGGGTCGGACATTCCGAAAAGGGAAAAGCACAGTTCGTGTTTTGTGCAGCACCTAATGGGACACGGGGATGCGGAGGTCGCAAAAAGGGGGGCGACAAGAACAATTGAGACCGAGTTCGGATGGCACGAGATGGATAGAAAAAGGGAGGGGCTGAACTGAAAAAAGGATTGGGGGGTTCAGGCGTACAACAGACGGGCAAACTCACGACAGGAGGAAAAGGGGGGATCCGTTGTGACAACTACCAACAGGAGGACAGCGGCTGGCAAACTTAAGCACAGGGGAGCGAAAACATATTTGAATGTCAAAATAAAAGCGGGGGAGAGGAGGGCTGGAAAGCCCGGAGTAAACACGATGGTGCGAACGCGCGATATGAGATATAATGGGCTCTATAGGGGAACGGACAAAAAGAAATGTTCGTGTAACGACGGGAGACTGCCATCTAGGTAGGAAGACACGCCAGCGTGGTTCCCAAGGTAATGGGGAACTATAAGGAAAACGATAACGCCCAGGTTATGGGGAAAGGGAATAATAGATACTTCAACCCTCGAAATTTTTCCAGGAATTGAGATGGAGAGAAAACGAATAGTCTAAAAGCGAAACATGAATGTCTAGGTGGTTAAGGACCGCGCTGTAGGGGGGAGCAAGTGAAAACTGCGAGTTGGGGGGGCAACGTAAAAACCGTGGCATGGTTTCGACACAATAGATTGGGGAATGACAGTCTATGGGGAAAGCAGGACTAAAAGACTTGGGTGATCAACGCCAACCTGCAGAGAGAGCGGGGTCTTGAACCGTCGACGAGAACGAAAGGCTACCCTGTGAGTATCCACCAAGCAAAACGGAGAAGGGCGTTCTCTCACAAAACATTGGACGTAGGGGGAGGGGGGACTCG
>Ga0179593_1393503_pt1 | contig 12885 bp, 15 predicted proteins | sample CZODoug2_1_08_16_FD_185931 | JGI IMG/M metagenome (GOLD analysis project Ga0179593, IMG submission 185931) | Vadose zone soil fungal communities from Angelo Coast Range Reserve, California, USA - CZODoug2_1_08_16fungal (PacBio error correction) | ecosystem: Environmental > Terrestrial > Soil >...
TCATAAGCTTGGACTACAGATGATGCCGACAACTAATGGATCATGTGGAGAAACAAAAGGACACATTGCATACCTTAAAGACTATGCAAAGTGTCTGCTGTCTTCTGTAGAAAAGATAAAGGTGCCTCGCAAGAAGGGGGAAGAATCGAAGGGGTCCTACTACATCCCGAACCCAGGAGCGACCACCTCACGGAAGTAGCCTAAGCGGGGCTTTGGAATCAGGTGGGATAATTCTATTTCCGCTTGGAGGAAAGTGGGGCTCCTGACAAAAAGAAACAGAGAACATAAAGAGTCCCTGCGGCCGACCCTCAATCGGTCGTGAAAAGGAGAAAAAAGTTGTATAAAGCAAGAATCTTATATCCTAGGCTCCGACCACCCAGAAACCTAACATAACAACCTCGAGTTCCTCAATTAATCGGGGGAATGAGGAGATCCAACCTTTGGGATCAGACGCTGCCTAAAAGTGTATCGGGGGGCCTCTTCCTTAAAATCCACTTTCTCTCGCGTCAAGCGGGGGGGGTTGGGGTGTGGGGGGGGGGGTGTTGCCTCCTACCAGACGCTCGTGTCTATCTTCGATCGTCGGGAGGTGGATTCTGCCGCGTATCGCTAACCGTGAAACCCTGCCTCCTTCTGAGACAACCTCTAACGGAGAACAAACAACGGATCAGCTGGCCCCAACTATCAAGTAATACGGGTCAACTCAACCATCTACAACAGGAAAAATATGCAAACTCGCGGGCAACGCAATCTTACATGCAACGGCAGGGTTTAGCAAGACATAAGGTCAACATTACCCAATACCAAAACTTGAATCGCCAATTAATTCTCCTCGGAGGGTGTTAAGAATGTGGTAAAAACGGTCTGCAGAAGTAGAAGGGCACAAATACGTTTATGAGGATATAAGGACTCGAGTTCAGAGCTCCTATCGGCGCTGGAGGCAGGTACCGCGTCACAGAGAGTAGGGATTAGAGGGTATGGGTTGGCAGGTTGCTTCATTGGAAAACGTCTTTACGAGGGTTTTTTGAGTCTCGTATATAGGTTTGCAAGAGAGAAGGAGGGGAGGGACCCGGGGATTGGTGTTTAGCTGAGGGCAGTTCTGCAAGGGGGAAAGATTGGGGAAATTGGGGCAAACTATTGCCAGAGAGGAGACAGAGGAGTCCGGCCGGCAGCCAAATTACTAAATTATAGGGAAGGAAAAGAGAAAGAATGCCAGAAGTTCTTAAAAGCATCCACGACGAAGTCACATAAGGAACAGGCTCAAAAATCGGATCCTAAGGTGGGGGGGAGCCAACAAGAATTTCTCATTAATGCCCACTTTAGTACTGTTGAGAGCATCAGATCCGGTATCTTGAAAATTGGGTACTGCAATAAATCCGAATAACGAGCACGTCACGGGTCGAGAAAACACTCCAGGGTTTCCTGAGATTTTCCCTGGACAGACAGACTAGGCCATGGACCATAGCAAGCAGCAGCCGCCCCTACTTAATGAAAGAAACACAAGATAAAGGAAGTTAGGTATTCTGCCGGGAATTGTCGGTACAAAAACGAGATACCAAAGGGGGAAAACATCTGTCAGGGAAGCTTAAAGGGGAACAGAGCGAACATGCTAGTCCCAGAAGACAGTCCTGTCAGCGGAGAACACACTGACTCGAGAGAAGGCTCAACAAAGACTCTTCGAAAGGCACCTGACTGGGGTTGCCAAAATGCCTGGGGGAATTTCCTGCGAGTAGATCTGACAAAAATGAACTCTTAGTTCCAGCCTCAACAACCATACTCTAAATAACGACATTGGGAGTATTCGCATTCACCTTGGATTGTATCGTAATGAATAACTTTCTTAATATGAAAGGAAGTTCCTGTGCGAGAAAGTCCTCGACTCCCATCGAGAATCCGGACGTTATATTCCGTAGAAGTCGGACGAGGGATTTGAGGGGCAGACTCTCCACGAAGACCTTCCGATCAGCGGTCCGATCAATCGAAACCTCAAAAGAACGTACGATTAGAAAAGAGAGTCTCGGCCTGGAGGTCTACGGCAGTCATCAAAAGGTACCCTTTCCAGGGTGAAAAGTTCGCAGGAAAACTGAAAATCTCATAAACACAACAACAGGGAAGGAAGGAAAGATATTGGGACCCTGTTCCTTGAACGCCTCAATTAGAATTATTGGGGAGGGGTAATGGAAGTCCTCTTAGAAGCCCTATCGAGCTTGGAGTGACAGTTGGATTCGGAAAACAGAAGAAGAGTCGAAGAAAAGAATGAACCTGGAAAAGGCGAGATTCTAGGGGTGGGATACATAAAGACAGCAACGCGATGCTGCCATACTCAGAGATTCTAGGAAGGGCGTATGGGGGAGACTATGAGTGGTAGGCTTGTTGTAAGTACAACAGATAAGGGAAAAGAAAGGAAAAAACGTTTTTCCGAAGAACGGACACTGACGGTAGGGAACGCGGCGAAGCCCCACCTCTACGTGATCGGTCTGGTTGAGGGAATATGGCTGGTCCGCTGACTGGCTCCCTGGGTGATCGGAGAGGACCAGGAGACAAAAAACCTGGCAACCGTTAAGCGCTGCCCTGGCGAGGAAGTTTCTGGGAGAACAGGGGGAAGCCCGCTGGGGAGACACGATGGTCTGGGACAGGGTCGATGCCAGTGGGTGGGAAGAGGACATAGGGAAGAAAAAAAGTGCAGAAGGGGACGACGGCCTCGGTGCAGAAAGGGGTGAGCAAATGAGCAGAAAAGAGGGAGGACGTGCAGGTTGGCTGGATAGCCTCTGTGCTGCGCTTGGCGGCCTAACTGTGGCCTTGCTTAGGGGAGGGGGATTACCGACCCATAGAGGCAGCACTTCTTGGGGACTCTTACGATGCGGGAGTACCGAGGAAGGGTCGAGGGCGGGTGCCGAGCGCAGAAGGAAATAACTCTCCCCAGCTCGGGAAGAGGAGGCGCTCCCGACCGGGCAGGTGAAAAGATAGAATTCATAGAGGTCGCAAGTAGCCCGGAGTCCTGATAAAATTATTTAGGAGTTCTTGTGGAATGCATGGGAAAGAGATCGGAGGGGGGGAGGTCGGAACGAGCTTGCGCGATGTCGCCGGGGGAGGAGAGGGGTTGCACGAAAGGGGGAAAAGCAGGGGGAGGGGGCCGACGACTGCCGGCAAAGGGGGCCTCACTGGGAGCATGGGTACGAGTCTTGCTTCATAGAGGACGGAAAATAGAACCTCATAGAAAAAAAAAGGCCCCGGCTCCCGTCTGTAGAAGGAAAATCTAGCCATTAAGAAGAAAAAAAAAAAGAACACCACGATTCTACATCGACGTAAAAACCACCAGACTAATAAAAGAAGATCCCTAGAGGGAAGGAACACCGTAGGTCCGGGAGATATCGGAGAAACTCGCTCCATTATCGACGCTCGTGCGGGCCACGAAGGAGGGGGGGATACAAAAATTCAAATCGCGACGGCAAGGGGTCCAGTCTGGGGCGTCCCGGCACAGCGACTTTTACCGGAAAGTGGAGGAATCTGTCTGGGGTCGGGAGAAAAAAAGGGGAACAAGTATGGGCAGATAGCCGGCAGGGAATGCCGGGCCCGGCCGAAATGAGGTGCGACGCTATGTTGCGCTGGGTGCAGGCGGTAATAGGGATAGCGGAGCGGAAGTGGGGGAATGTGAATGGGTCGCCTACCGTAGGTTGAGTAGAGGTTAAAAGGGGGGTAAAGGGGAGCCAGGAACGCTCACTAGAATTCTCAACAGCGCTATCGCCAGCCCATCCGGCTAGCTGGAAGGTCAGACCCCGCGGAAGAGGGTGGGGTAAGAGGGGGGGGAAGATGAAGGGGGTCAGGCAAGCGTCTCTCAACGCCTCAGGCCGTCCCGCTGATATGACGACGACGTCGAAATATGTAGGGGGGGGCCGCAATAGAGAAAGAAATCGGAAAGAGGAGCTAGAGTTTGACGAAAGGCGACCGCGGAGATTAGTCCGGGATTTTTGGGGACGTGTCGTTCGGGGAGGGGCCCCTGTATCCGAAAGAAGGACTAAGTGGAGTCGGCCACGATCGCTCCTCAAACAAAACGTCAGCAGGACGAGAAGTTGTTTCCGATGAGCGTGGGCGGGCCTAGGACAGACGAGGAAGAAGGAAATGAGGAAAACGGCAAAGGGGGAGCCTGAGAAACAGAAGAGGGGCGAGCTGTGCGACACGGGTCCGGGGGGGTCGGCGGCCATGAACGCTCGATCAGGAAAAGCTTCAAAAGGGGGATAGCGAACAAGGCATCCGGGGGTGCGAGGGGTTGAACGAGGGTGGTCCGTGGTAGAAAAAGTCCGAAAATCAAAAAAAAGGACAAAGGGGCATCGGATCGCATGAGACCGGAGGGTAGGGGAGTGGGCTATTACCAAAACGGATTATGGAAGAAAAAGAAGGGTAAAGGAGGGAAGCTGAATTCCTGGCCGGAAAAAGCGATCCCGCTGTTACAGATGCAGGGAGCTTGTCGCAGGCCCCCTTACACCCTCGGACTCAGAACAAAAGAAACTATACTAAGAGGAGGGACTGAATTATTAGGAGGAATCCATCTGGGATGTCCCTGAGGCTAGATAACTTTAGCCGACCACGTTACCTGAAGAGAGGTACAGCCTAGGAGGAATAAAAAAGTTTCTGGGTATGGGAGGTTCTAAAGCTATCCCGTTGGAAGAGACGGGGATAGACGAAGAGGGCCGCCGACCACCTCACCCCGCACCGCTAACAAAAACTACTACCCTCTCAGAGGGGATGTCGGGGAATATAACGGGGGGGGAAGGGCCTTCACTGTCCTTCCAAGAAACTGAAAACACATACACCTCACAGAAGAACAAGCCGCCTGACAACTGTCTAAAGAATCAGGAAACCCCCTGGCAGAAGAAGGTCCGGGAAGATCCTATTCTCCTACAAATTCCGATCGCGGAAGACCGCCTACCTCTCAGAACTTGGAGAACCTGATGAGGCGAGAAAAACCTGGGGGGGGCTCCAAGGGCCATAGAGCGGAACTGACCCGATCCTCTTCTCGTAAAAATGCCGTCGGGCCTGACAAGTGAAGAGGCTCGTTGTCGAGCAGAGGAATGGGGGCATAAGCGTAGAGAAGACCTTTGAGAAGATGATACAACTCACCCTCACATGAGAGGAGAGAAAACAAAACTGGATCCGGACCCCATATAAAATAGATTACCGCTAAGGTTAAACCAAAAACGCCCGAGACCGCCAATACTTAATCGCCTTCAGGAATAAGCCTCGCATTGTGAGGCATGAAGGGAACCCCAATAAGAAACGTAGGGTCTGATGGAATGGAGCCCCGACTGGCTCCCCTGGGACTCTCTTTCTTGAGATAGGGGGCAACAAGTAAGTCAGGAGAGGGAAGGAAGGTTCCACTTCCGGAGTTTCACGACACGGCGCTCTTCCAGACGATCGGTCCTTTATTAGTTTGTGGTGGGGTGTGTTCGGGGCAGTCTGAGAATCAAAGGCGGTTGGGGATGGTATTTGGCGGAGGGTGGGTGGGGTGCCAGTGCGTGGGGGCTGGGGTGGGTGAGGCGGTGGGGGGAAAGGTGCTGATCGATCTGATGGCTGTGCGGTTGCCAATGTTGCAAGCGGTTGGTGCCAGAGGCCGAGCGCGGGGGTAAGGCTAGAGGCACCCCGAGCGGGTGTAAAGGGTCAAAAAGTCCCAAATCGCTCGGTAGAAAGAGCAAAAAAGCTGTTGCATAATCCCAAACGGAACTACCCAAGCAAACTCAACGCCGTGAGAATCCTAAACAGTCGCGATGACCCAGGGATGAGGGATTCGAAACGAGGAGAAGCATGCGCTAGGCTTCAGCCAACAGCGGAGAAGACAAAGAATGACAAACGGCCCAAGACGTGCACACTGAGATGGGGGGACAAAGAAAACAAAAAGTGGGGGAGGCCTCAAAGCCGCCGTCCCAGCCGCGAATAAAAGAAGAAGCACCCTGCGATCCTCCGGGCGGCAGGGCGGTCCTTGCTAAGTAACAGTCCGGAGGGACCACCGAGGAAAGGATGAAAAGAAGGAAGGAAAAAACACTGTCGCGAAAAGATAGGACCAAAAGATCAATGAAAGCCCGGCATCCCGGGAGAGAAAACTCATCGAAAGGCACAGCTGCGGATAGGCAGCATAAAGGGGACAGTACTTGTTAAAAAAAGGCCCTGTCGGGGGAAAATTCTATAATGATAGCCGCTCACCCTTAGTATGGAAGGAAACGCTCTGCCCTTCTCATCCTATCCGAAAGAGCAGGTGGCTGGCTCAGATGCAAAAGAGTTATTTAGTTGAAAACGGAAAATCTAAGGGGGATCTTTCCTTCTTTTCAAGTCCCACGGGACAGAGTGAGCCGCGCCGTGAAGCTCGTATTATGAACCTTCTCCAACACGACATGAGAATCAAGGGTCAGAGAATAGATGAGGTCCAAAACGGAGAACGCCCTACTGCTCTTCCTGGATACGTAGGGAGTACACGCCCCACAAGGGGGGAAAAGAAGAATTAAGTGGCCGGCGTGTGGAACATGGGAACAAGGAGGAGGAAAAGGAGAGATGCCCAGTTTACTCCAGGTAATGTATAACAGAACGTGAATGATGACTCCGAGTCTACATAATCCTAATCTAACCTTCAGCTTCGCCAAAAAGGATTCTAGTAAAAAGAGTCGGAGGGGTGGTATAAGGAGTCCCATAAAATAAACATCTGGGGAAAATCCACGTCCATCGGCGATGATCGGGCGTAGGACTTCGTCGGCACTGGAGAACGATCCGGTGAATGACTAACGGTAAAAATCTAACACTACACTGAAGGTTGGAAAGGCGAATGCCGCACACCCTACTGTCGGCTGGGGGGAGGGCACGGGGCAGGGTTCAAAGGGAACTCTCAGGAGTGAATCGAAAGGAAATAAAAAAGCAACAGGCAACCGGAAAAGCTAGGATGATCCGTCTGGTGAGCTGCTGAAACCGAGGATGGAAGGAACGGACGGGAAGGGGCCTACGTTTCTCGCCAGGGTTGACTAACTGGTGGGGGTTGCTCTAGACTGGCAGAGGGACCAAGATGAATACAGCCAGGTCTGCAGGAGACGGTCTAGGACGGTCTGGGCGAGGCTGGCGTTCCTTCAGAAATACTTAAGGGAAAAGCAATGGCTGGCTGATTCGGGACACACGAAAAGAAGGGTCAGTCTTCAGGACAGTTCTTTAGGAAGATTAGAGGACGAAAAATGAGAGGGAGCCAAGACGACTCGTCTAATTAAAAGAAATTACGAGAATACATGGGGGGAAGGGGGGGTCAAAAAGGCGACAATGCGGGTGAGAAAAACGCGGAGCGGACTGGATTGAGGTCTGGGGAAAGAAGACGTCGCGGAGGAGGGGCTTTATTAAAAAGGGGTCATAAAGGCGATAGTGTGAAGAATGGTGAGATGGGGTTCCACTTCGGCTAGAGGGAGTCCAAGAAAGTTCCCCTAGATTGAAAGGATGGCTTCACCCTCCGGGTCACTGGGCCTTACCTAAACAGTGAACCTTAAACCACACGCCGTCTCCCGCAAAATCTCAGACACGAAAAAAATCTCAGAAAACATAAACAAGCTCTGCGTCACGACTGGATTCTAACCAAAAGCCATAACGGTCCGCGCTCGGCGAAACGAGTGCACAAAAAGGGAGACCGAGTAGGTATCGGTGAAAAGGGCTTATAAGCGACCTGAGACAAGTCAGGTCAGGTCGGAAGGCAATGGTAAGAAAAGTGAAAATTGGCGTAAACTGCCAAAAAGAACTTGGGGGATGAGCCGACACGATAGTGGCGTCTTTGGGGAGAACGGTATTCAGAGAACTGACCGGAGGCCTTGACTATGAGGAAAGCCTGGGGGCGCCAAATATTGAGGGAAACTAGGTGGTAAACTGGTGATCGGGCAAAAAGGTGGGATCCCTCTATATGGCATGGGAGGCGCACTCATACCCGGGGTTTTGGAAATTAGGTGGTCTGCAATAAAAGGGGAAAAAAAAAAATCCGCTGAGGGCAGAGCTGCATAGAAAAGCGGGGCTACGCCAGGTGGGTAGGGGGGGCAAGTTAGTTAAAAACATGGGGAAAATGTGGGGGGGTCGCCGATGACACGAAAAATCGGTGGACGGAAGCCCGAAAAATTAGTCCAAATTGGGGACCGAACTCATGCAACGTGAAAAGAGTGGAGGCCGCATGTTTCCTCTAGGTGAGGTTGTGGGCCTAGGATCCGTGTCAGATCCAATAGTGTGGAGCGCCTGGGAGAAGACCGCGGAGAAAAACAGAGGTGTGGGGTCCCGTGGAGGAAGGGAGCGCCCATAGTAGGCCGAGGAAAACGATCAGCATCAACAGCCAGAACGCGAGAGGTCTGAAAGCCCGAGGTTTAACGCCGAGGGGGGAGGGGATGGTCGGCGCCTAGAAAACCAGAAAAAAACAGCAAGGCGCGGCCCAAGGGTCCAAAGGAAATGATCAAAGCCATCCGTATGAAGGGGCTAGGCAGGGAAATAGAACCCGGGTTCTCGAAAGAAAAATAACGGCCAGCTAACAGCGATTCCCAAAAAAAGGAAAAGATCGCGTTTGAGAGGGGTTTTAAAGGGGTCACGTTTGTACTGAGAACTCGCGGCCACATCTGCGAACAACGGAGGAAAATACATCAGCAGAACCACTATTGGTCTGAAGCGAGGTGGGGGGGCATAAAAAGAACAAGAAAAAAAGATGAGAGGAAGAGGAGATGAGAACCGGCGCATAAAGGGGGCACGAGAGAGATCCCGAGGGGAAGAAACAAAAAACGACCGCTAGCGGAGATGGGAAAAACACTCGCTCGCGGAAACGAAACATACTCTACGAAGGACGTATGAGGGGGAAAAATTGGGGACGAGAGATGTCCTACCGCGAGAAAGGGGGGGGATCCAAAAAGAAAAAGACAAAAAGGAAGAGGTAAGCATCGCCAATACCTGGGAGGCTGAGCACTTAGTCCAGAGCCGGCGATGGGAAGATACGGTGAAAGACCACAAATCAAACGAACAAGCGAGGCCGCAATCTCCAACTGGGTATACAGGGGACTGAAAAAATGAACTACGATGGCGTCCAGAAAACCATACAAAATGAACTCACGGGACATCCTCGAGTCAGTCGAAGGGCATAACATGCAGACCCACTAAGGGAGAACCGAGCAAAATCTGAAGGCTGGATCACTAGACAAGACACCCCAATCGCAGGACAACAAAAAGTCATCCGGCCTTAGGATGAAGTCTCCAAGGGGTTCAAACGATGGCAAGACCGGCGTGTCTCACGCAAACCCGAACAGGGAAAGGACAAGGGTAAGAAAGACCATGCGGAGAACTGGGGGGAGAATATTTGAAGGGCAGATTGCAAAGGGAGGATCCTGGCGCCACCATCCTGACGCGCAACAAGTCACTCAAAAACCCCGAACCAAACAAAAAGAACCCCCAAGCTTCCAACCGATCCATCGGTAACAATGAACTGCAGCCTCTCCCCGCACCACCTACTAAGAAAACAAGCCCTGGCATAGAGGTCGACGAAAAAGAACATAGGTAAAAAGAACCAATACTCATCGTTTTCGAGAAGAGATCTCCCAGGTTTTGGACCCAGACAGGAAAGATAGGACTTGTCAAAGGAGGTGCGAAGAAGATTCGTCATAATTAAGATTATTGGGAAGTGAAGAAAAGCAAATCTGCTTCCTCACACACTCGAGGGGAAGGTTTCGTATGGTGAGTCATATGGAGTCATCCGGGAAAGTCATATCCGTGGGAGGGGGCTCAAGAAATATTGTCTATCTGGAAATTAAAAGGGATACCCGGTGAATTGTTGTTCATGGAGGGGAGGTTAAAAGTCAATTCAATCTAGTAAGAACCATAGGCGAAGCCCGAGAACCAGAGAGCCACCCGTCCGGAAAAATCTACCAAGGAAGTCGTCAAATCCGCCAGAAAAACATCGCTGAAACGTTCGCAAAAAAATGAGAGTACGCACCGGAAGCACAGGCCATTATCCTACGATTAGGAAGCAGGGGAAGGACCTGCCCGTGTAGGAAGGATTGAAAAGAGCAGAGCGAGCGTTGTAAACGTCGAGGAAACGCTCCAGGCCTGCTCCTCTGTAAAGCACAGAGAAAAATTCCACTGCGCGTGTGCAAGTATTTCCTGAAAAGAAAGCAGCGAGAAAAAAGGCATCCCAAAGAACCTCCATCCGCCGCCCAGACAAAAACATCCTAGGTCACTCGCACATTAGGCTGCTGGGCTTACAGCGAGGAGAAGGCTCACAAAAGAGTGACGAAATCGTAAGCGAACAACTAAAAGAACCGATATGCCACGGTCATCGAGGGCGATCATAAGAAGAAAACAAAGTTGGAACAGAGACTACGACTGGGGGGGGGTTAACAAATGGTGGGGTTCGAGACTGAGGTCCGGAGAAAAGGAACGAGGAAAAGCCGTCTTCCCGCCAAGACTTGATCATTGTATGAGCGCAACCGGAAGGAGGAAATCTTAGACAAGGTCGTTGAACAGGATCGTGGCCGGGAAGGGTAGAGAAAATAGACGGCCAGCGACGGATCCAGGAAGTGCTGGCGCAATTAGAGGGGATGGCCACTAACACCGACGATCGCGGGAAGGGAGGCTAGGAAACCCCCAAACCCACCCCCACACAAAAACGGGAGCCCTAGCTGCAGCGGAGGTCTGAGGGAGTCATCCATTGAAGAACCAACCGCCATTTGAAAAAATGTGGGTGTGGTTGTCTTGATAAATACTTCGAGAACAGGAAGTAGAGAAAATAGGAAAGAAAGAGGATTGTGGCCTTCAAAGAAAAAGGTAAGGGGGCATGAGCCAGTGCACTGGGTGGGAAGGGAATAAGAAGAAGCCTAAACTTCTTGTCGGTCAGGAAAACGTTTCGGAAAAAAAACGGAGATCTTCCCTCTTAAAGTGTCACGGGGAAATGCGCCATCACCTAGCGAGTACGAAAAAAAGTAGCGGAGAGGACGGGCTATTTGGAGGATTCGTCGCAAAGGTAATAATGGGAAAAAACTCATGACTAACGTTTTCCAAGCCGAAAGTGGTTGCAGCCTGGAGATTCCGAAAAAAAACGTTGGTGTGCAGCGAGCAGCTTTGTCCAGGAATGTAAATAAGGGGGGTGAGAGGCGAGAGCACCGCCCTGCCAAGCATTCCAAAATGAGCGCTGCTGCTTGAATGCAAGGTGATTGCTGAAAAAGTTGAAGGGGGGAGGGCGCCAGGGATAAGGCACGTATAGGCTGGGACCTCCGTTTTTCGCACAAGGGAAGCTGACGTAAGCAAGGAAGGAGAACGGAGACGGTCCATCTCTTTAAAAAGGAACCGAGACTAGCCGAAGCCTAGGATCGAAGGAGGAAGGACAAGTAGCAGGCGGTCTCGCTGGCGTGCAGGCAGACTGAGGAAGGTCCTGGCTCAAACTGTCTGAAAGAAAAACCACTCTCATCACACGAAAAAAAAGGGGACGGGGAGGACGAGGATTTAACACAGGGAGGAGCGAGGGAAGCCTCACTTCAGTCATATAAAAGAAGAAGCGCATGCTAAAAAAAAGTAAGGAAAAGACCCCGGGGTCAGGTGGAGGAAAAAGTGAAGCCTAAAACAGAAAGCGGCTTCTGAAAATAGGCCTGATGGTTGAAAGGGCGGTGGGGCAAGGTTGGCAAGAGGTGTCGGCGTTCCGACTGGAGAGGTGGGCCGACAAATTCGCAGCGGGCGCAGCGCTAACGAAGGAGCGGTCAACACTAGCTTTGCCCAGGAGCAAAACCGAGTGCGGAAACCAAAAGAGGTCCTCCCGCCGGAACTCAAGCAGGTCCGAGCGCTCCGAAGCAGAAAACGGCTATGAGTCACTAATAGGAAACGACCAGAGACAACAAGAGAACATAACTGCAAAGGGGAAAAAGATCTGTCCGCGCATCAGTAGAAGAGGGGTCAGATGCCCTCCGAATTATCACTAGTCGGAGACGTCTTGTTCAGCCAAAAAAACGCCCGTGCAGAGAGTCCTTCTGTGGGAAAAAGGGCAGCAAAAGGGGGTACTAAAATACAGATGAGAAACTTTGGGTCCCAGGGCATGAGGGGGGAAGATATGCACCAGATGCATTGACAGATTAAAAGAATGCAGGCAGCCAGTATTTGAAGGTATCGATGAGGTCGGACATCAGAAGGGGCTTGCTCTATATGTAAAATCGGGGACCGGGCATGGGGCGCAACGAGCCCGTGAAGGGGGTTTCGAAGGGGTAATCAGAGGGGCGTCGCCCAGGATCGCTCTCTGAAATGGCTCGAACAGCGGAGATAAATTTCCACAATTGGGACCGGAGACTTGGAGATGGGGGGAAAGCGGATAGAATGTAGCTGGGGGAGCGAGAACGACTCTCGGTCACGTCTGATCCAAAAACATTCCTGTTCAAACTGAATAAGTCAATCTGATTGGGGGGAAAAAGGGGGTTTCCTGGGTTGTTTAATGAGAGCTTCAGAAAGAGGATGGGACTAAATTGTGCCGGGGGCTAGAGGAGGTATGCGTCCGAGTTGGGTTTGGGTGGTTCTGTACTCCCTTGTCAGAACGATAGTCCAGAGGGAAGGATTCAAAGGAAGAAACCATCCAGAACTCTGAAAAAAAGTGTACACGAGAGGGATTGGAAGGGTTGGTCTGAATAATAAATCTAGAGAATCTTCCAGAACAGACCAACGAAGCCGCAGAAAGGTGGTTCGAGGATTGGAACGAGTCAAGGTTGGGGGGGGTTTTTCGTAGCCATTATCAACGTCTGCAAAGGCAGGAGATGGATCGCCTCCTAAGCAAAGAAGGAGGAGTAATGTGGGAGGTTGGAGGTGTCAGGTTGGGGAACAGATCCGCTCGGAGGTACTGCGAGAAAGCAAATTCGCCTCCTCTACCCCAAGCGATGGGTT
>Ga0179593_1460905_pt1 | contig 12885 bp, 19 predicted proteins | sample CZODoug2_1_08_16_FD_185931 | JGI IMG/M metagenome (GOLD analysis project Ga0179593, IMG submission 185931) | Vadose zone soil fungal communities from Angelo Coast Range Reserve, California, USA - CZODoug2_1_08_16fungal (PacBio error correction) | ecosystem: Environmental > Terrestrial > Soil >...
GGGAAAAAGAAGTGCAGAAAAACTTTTTATAAGGTTACTCACACCCAGGGGGATTCCATAAAGCAAAAGCCACCTTCTGCTGGGGGCAAAGGGGGGGCTGGAGCCATCGACGCCCCGAGGGACGTGGTGAGCTGCGTTTTACCACGCCCAGAGAAACAGAAGAAAGGAGTCCAAGCTCGGCGTGATTAGGAAAAATAAAGGGGAATATCACTCAGGCGAAACACAATCCGTTAATACCTGGCGGTATTGGACTTGTCAGAAGGGAGGGGGAAGCGGGAGTTGGGAAGTACGGCGGAAAAAAAAAGTGGTGTTGAATAAGAGGGCTTCCATACCAGGGGGGTAAGCGGGTAGAGGTGCTGACAAGAAATGTGACACAATGAGAAAACAATATTCCCATAAACTGACTACTCAATGAAAATCAAGCCCTAGGGGCGGCTAGGCAGAAACAATACTGGGGAGTGTAACCATTTTAAACGGGGAATCGCCGGCGGCAAAAAAAATTTGGGACGTTGGGTTTTTTGGGGGGGGGGGGTGGGTTTGGGTGGGGGTGGGTTGGGTGTGGGTGGTTGGTGGGGGGTTGGGGTGTTTGTGGTGGGGGGGGGTTTTTTTTTGGGTTTGGGTGGGGTGTTGGTTTGGGGGGGTGGGTTTGGGGTTTGGGGTGTTTTTGGGTTTTTTTTGTTTTTTGGGGTGTGTTTTGTTGTGTTGTGTTTGTTTTTTTTGGTGGGTGCAAAAAACCCACCCCCGCCCACAAAACCCCCCCCGCCCCCAAAACCCAACAAAAAAAACCCCCACCCCCCAACAAACAAAAACCCCCCCCCCCCCCCACCACCCCCCGCCCCCCCCCAAAACCCCGGCCGCGCCCCACCCACCCCCCCCACCCCACACAAAAAAACCACACAAAAAACCCCCCCCCCCCCACCCCCTTTTGGGGTGTTGTGGGGGGGTTTGTTTTTTTGTTTTTGTTTTTTTTTTTTTTTTTTTTTTTTTTTTTTTTTTGTGGTGTTTGTTGGTTTGGGGTGTGTTGTGGGGTTTGGTGGGTGTTTTTTTATGTTGTTTTTGTTTTTGTTTAGGGGTTGGGGGGGGTGTTTTTGTTTTTTCCACCCCCCCCCCCCCCCACCCCCCCCCCCCCCCAAACCCCACCCCACCACCCCCCCCCCCCCACAAACCCCCCCCCCCCCCCCCCCCCCCCCCCCCCCCCGGTTTTGGTGTGTTTGGGTTGTTTTTTACAAAAAAAATGTTTTTGTTTTAACACTTTTGTTTTGTTTGTTTTGGGGGTTAACAACCCAACCACCGCCCCACACCCCCCCCAAAAAGAATAGCAAAGATGCCCCCCACCACCCCACAAAAACACCCTACAGTAATCCCCCTAAAAAAAAACCGACCCGCTCGGCCCCACAAAAAGGCAGTTTTTTTTTGTTTGGTTTTTCTTTTGTTTTTTTTTTTGTTGGTTTTTTGTTTTTTTTTGGTTTTTTTTTTATTGGTGGGTTTGTTTTTTGATTTGTTTTTTTTTTTTGTTTTTGGCTTTTTTTTGGGGCCATCCACCCCCCAACCACCCCAAATTTTTATTTGTTTTTTTTTTTTTTTTGTGTTTTTTTGTTATTTTTTAAGCGTTTTTGTTTTTTTTTTTTTTTTTTTTTGTTGTTTTTTCTTTTTGTTGTTTTTTTTGTTTTTTTGTTGCTTTTCTTTTTTTGTTGTGCTTATTGTGTTTTTTTTAGTTTTGTTTTGTTTGGTTGTTTTTTTTTTGTGTTTTGTTTTTTTGGGTGTTTTGTTGGTGTGGGGGTTTTTTGTTGTGTTTTGTTTTTTTTTTGTGGGTTTCGCTTTTCTGTGATTGTTTGATTGTTATCTGGGCTTTTTTTTTTGGGTGGAAAAATAACTCGCGAATGGCGAAAAACTTTTACAACACCACAAGAACCCGGGCAGGTCATAAGGATCACTCTACAAATACTCCGGGAAAACGGAGGAGAGTCGCGGGGGAGAACGACAATTGTAGCGAAAACAAGGTTTCTACGATTCTATTGGAAAAAAACAATTGGGACACTCGAGGCCCTTAAGAAGGTCGTGCAACCGTCTCAAATGACCAGGGCCAGTCCTTCCGGAGTTTAAGGGCGGAATCTTCTGTTTTGTTCAACGGTGGAAAAAAAGGCCGCTGCAATTGAATTTGAAGCCTCCGAAACAGAAGGAAGCTGACAGTGACAACTATACCAGTTTAACTGGGTGGGCAGGGCGCTTGAAAAAAATTCACGCCAAAGAAAGAGAAAGAGCCGCATTGTTCACGCCGGCGGCGAGAAAAAACAAACACAAAATTTCGAGGCTTCCTGGCGGCGAAACACCGTCAAAGAAAAAAAACTGCACGGGGGAAGGGTTCGATTCAGAAAACCAGCTGGACAAAAAGAAGAGGCCCGAGAGGGGATGCGAAGATCGTACGGGAGACGCATCAAAGGAAGCGGATCATGCTCTGACGAAAAAAGAAGACAGAACAAAAATCCCTATGAGGTGACAGTCTGATTACAAGCAAAAGTATGAAATCCCTTCCCCAAAATGAAGAAGAGGTGAGGAATTTTTAGGGGGAAATACGGGAGGGGGGACCTTCAACCTCAAGGACTCGGGCCTGGATCATGGGACCGATTACGAAGCTCAAAAAAGGGTATCTGAGATCAAAACAACAACACCTGAGAGGGAAAAAGGGAAGCAGCCTTCTTAATCGGTCCCAAAAACAGGGAAAAGTCGGTCTTAAAGGGTTGCCGTCAATTGCGAGCAGGGGGGGCCACGAACAGAGCCAAGCCAAAACAGAAAGACGCTTTTGGGGGGGGATGTCTAAGGGGTGCTTTGACCACGAAAAGAGGGGGACCAAGGGTATATTGGGACTTCACACTTCGCGGGCGTTGAGAAGCAGGCGAAAAATGCACAGGTTGGGAAGCTGGCCGACGCCCTCGGAGCAAAAGAAAAAAAAAGTTCTTTCGAAAGGTCCGCTTTTTTCAAGAGGGGGGGTTCATAGCCAGTGGGATATCACTGCAGGCGGGGGGGGGGGTGGCCGTGTGTTTGCCGCCACGAAGATAAAGAGAAAATAGCGTGTGGGACGGCACAAAAAGGGTGCATGCGCGGAATTTGTAGGGGACTCGGGGCGGTATTTGGTTATAACAGGGGGTAAAACAAAAAAACAGAAAAGGGCGTCCAAATCGTAAAAACACCAAGGGAATTTTCTTACCAGGAGGGGGAAACGAATTGATCGGCAAATAAAAATTGCGAGGCCGCTAGAAAACCTTAAAGGGCAAACGCAGGGGAAGTCCCTTCGAAAAACAGACCGGGAAAGGAAAAAGCGTACCAAAAGCACGGGGCAAAGGGGGGGGGCGCAGGACAAAAGGGGCTCAGGTTTTTCCCAAGTGGGAGGACGGCGCGAAGGATCTGGGTCTCTATTAGGGGAAGAAAGGAGTCGGTGGTGATTAAGAGAGAATGGATCGCGGAAAATCAGTCATCGCCTTAATTTGGTGATGGGGGTAAAAGGCTGCCTCCTAAAGCAGTAGTAGGTGACATCCAATCATCGGTCCCCAAAAGAATGGCCGTCTATGACACCACTAAAATTGGGCGCCTTGAGGGAAAAGGGGTATTTGTTGGGGCGGGGACAAGTGCTTGCTAGTCGTTTGGTAAGGAAAGCGAAAAATTCGACTGGGGGGTATGCAAAAATCAGCTGCATACGTGCTTGAAGTCACCGCAGGAAAGCTAAATATTGAGCTGGTATCAAAGGAAACAAAGCGTTCCCAGAAAGTGACGAAAGGGCTTCACATCCTGCCGGAAAAGGGTTTGGGCCGCACGGATTCACGGATTGGGGGTGGGGGGGGGCAGACGGTGCGTGATCGAAACGGTTAAATTGGCGAAGGGAGAAGAAAAGGGCGTAGAACTTGACCGGGGGCTGAGGATGTGACACCGCGCTCGGCAGAGGCCAACATCTCCAATAAAGGAGAAGTAGCCGGTCAAGAGCTGGCGGACAAGGCCACGGGGAGGGGGCTTTGCAACAAAAGTCAGGGTAAGTTAAAGTTGGGGGAAAGGTTGGTCCCTTGATAAAAAATGAGGGGAGGGGGGTCTTAAGGGGAGCTTGTGGGGTCAGAGAAACAATGCGCGCCTTATTGAGAAGGAACGGAAGGGCTCCTTGTTTCAAACTTGAAGTGCGCTTCGTGGGGGGGGGGGGGGGTCTATCAAAAACATTTGTTGTCGGGAAAAAGGGCAAGAAAGCACTTTGAAAACGGGGGTCCTCCATCAGGGGAAAATAAACAACCTTCATGGGGGAGGTACCGGGATTGGTGTAGGAAAGGGGAAGATACACGACGCTGCGGAATTTGTAAGAATAGGGAACAAAAAAGGTGCAACTGTGTTGCCCCCAAGAGGAAATTCTTTAGCCCCTGGGAAAATCCGCTTTCCACAACCGAAAGGAAAACGACTCAGAAACACAAAACGGCAGGGGGGGAAGAGAGGAAAAAAAATCGAGTTTTTGGTGGGTGTTTAAGGGAAACCGTGCGGCTGTACCGGCATCCGATGAAGAAGAAACGGGGGGGGTTGGGCATCGTGAACTCAGAAAGGGAGGAAGGGGGGGGGGATTAACGAGACCTTTTTGAGGATCCAAGCGGAAATGTCTACATACGGTACGGGGGAGTTCCAATTGTCGGAAGGGAAAGAATTCGATCGTTCCTCACGGCGACCCTAGGGGATTGACATAGCCAAACCACCAAAGGCTCAAATAAAACGACTGTTCGCCAGTCTGAAGAACCGAGCGGCTGCGCAGAAAGATTTACAACCAAATCCCCCGCAGTGGTAGAAAAAACCGACCGTTTGACTTTTGTCGCGGAGAACAAGCCACCGTCGGCCAGCCGCAGAAAATGAGGAAAGACACATCGCAAAAACGGGATGATTTTCGGTCGCGAGACGGTTACATCTACAAGGCAGAATCGGCAGCTTCTACGCAATGGGAAGAGGAGGCGAAATCAATGAATCAAAGGCCGGCAACAAAAGGGAATCAAGGCCGGAAAACCCCATGGCGGGTGGATGTGAACATGAAAAATTCAATGGAAAGAAAAATTGTGGGGGGAAGAACCTCATGTTAACACGGCAAGGGCGGAGGGTGCGAAAATGACACGAAAAAACCATGAGCTGGAAGGAACATCAGAATTAAGCGAAAAGGAAAAACAGGAAAACGCGGGAATATAAAAAAGAAATACCGGTGTCTATCGAAAAAATTTGGGTTGGAATCGCCGGCGCAAATTTTGGGGCGGGCACAGTTACAGGCACTCCTCTGCGAAGGAAAGAGCCGGGAAAAGAAAGAAACAAAGAAAGGACCTTAATGGGAAAACTCATCATGATCGCTTGAAAAGACGCCGACTCTTAGGAAAAGGTCTAGACGAAATGTGTATGATCCGAAAAAACGAGGCTACTTTGGAAAAAAAAGGTAGCATCGTAATGCCGGGGAGGAAGACCTACACGCCGTGCGCGTGGATTCCAGTCCTGCCTGCTTTTAGGGGAAAAAATGTACGGAAGGGGGGGGGGTTTGGGTCCTTTACCTTTTCGGCCAGGACTTCGGGGGGAGAAACAATGGGAAGTTGCCGGAAAGCCTGTGAAAAACCTGCGGTGGAAGCAATGACATGGTTTGTGGGGCCACTCATGGACGAACTGGGTGCTATTCCACAAGAAAACGGAAAAATACGCGAGTCAAGCAACCAAAAAAAAGGCGCATGGGGGGGTTCACAAAGGCGCCATGAATCCTGGATCAGTATTTCAGGAAGAGGATCAAACACCGCAAAAATCCAGAAGGAGGAGACGATTACTGGCTGAAAAAAGAAGGAAAGTGGGACGAAATAAAGAGTCCTATTTGAAGGGTAAGAGGACGAAGACAAAAGCAAAAAAAGGGGTTAAAGGCGGACACTCTGACTCAAGCAAGGAAAAAAAAGGAGATCCCATAAACAATTCGGCCAGAGAAGACATTAGACACTTAAAAAAAAGAAGAGGGGATTATGGGGTTTCTTGTCAAAAAGGATCGCAATTCCGCAAAGCTAAAGGGGGGGATGCTGAATCGGCTTCGTCTTACAATCGAGTACGATCAGGAACAAATTAGGGAGTCGAAAAAAAAACACGGAAGGGGGAAAGGGAATATCCTTTGCTGGATCTTCGGGGGTCAGGATCCTCAGAAAAGCCGATGAAGGAAAGCTTAAAGTTTTGCCCGGCCTTTCAAAGCGTGCCCCCGAAACCCTAACCTCCTCAACCTAAGAGAGGTTGTTTTTTAATTGAGAATCTGTGGGGGGGGAGGAGGAAGATTCCAGGTATCTTGGGAGATAAAACTTCGGTCGGGGGGAGGAATAGCCCGGCAGTTCCTGGGTCATGAGGAAAGCGCCAGAAAGGTTCTCATCCCCTGTTAGAAGAAAAGGTCCTGTCCGTCTAGAAAGGGGTCAGGGGGGGGGGGGGGGGTGAGATTTTACTTAAAAAATAAGAATGGAGAGCAAGGGCACGCAGCTTATTGGGTCGTGTTGAAACGAAAGGAAGATCGAGCGAAGAGTGTGAAAAGAGGGAAAAAGGGACTGAACAAAGAAAAAAAAAAGGGGCGGAGACTCGCTGTATGGGGGGTGAAGTGGTCAGATCGGGAACCAGAAACTTCGAACATATGAAACACCAGTCGGGGAGTTACCATTCCGTGAGAAAGCTGCAAATTCCATGGGGGGTCAAGCGCCGCCGTGAGGCTCAAAACCGGAATGAAAAAACAAAGGAGCCTTCGGGCGAAGATGAGGGGGAATCCACCTCAACTGAGTGGGGAATATGCGGGGGGGAAAGGCAGGCCGTCGATCTTGCAAAAGGGTTTCAAGTCGCTCGAACTGAGTACGTAGAAGATCAAAATAGGGGAAGTCTGAAACATAATACGCGGGACGGGGGATGTTTAGGAAAGCACTCAGGGAGGAAAAGGGAAACAGGGGGAAAGAGAAATCGGGTTGATGTTTTACTAGATGTCCCTCAGAGGGAGGGGGGGGGCATCAGAGAAAAGGGTTCAGAGCACATCGGGTTCGCCGGCGAACCAGGGAAATGGGGACACACTTCGACAAAAGGGGTACTTTGTAAATCTGGACCGCAGAGAGTCTTAAGGATTCATTTTCAGCGGAAAGGGATTGGGAGGATAAAAAAACTCAAAGCTAATAAAAGCTCCGTGGTCAGTAAGCAAAGAAAAAAAAAATATAACTTGGAAGCATGCGAAAAAACCAAAGAAGGGTCCGTCCAGGAGCGATGCTTCAAAAAGGAACGGACCAAAATGTTTGTTTACCGCTCGTGCACGGTGTGGGGTGTTCAAAACGGCAGGGAGATACGTGGGGAAAATCAAGAACCGGCGTAGACGAGGACCGGGGGATAGGCGCGAGGGTACTTCGAAAATCCCAACAATCTTACCAAGACGGGAGGGAGAAAAAGACAGCGCGGGACTCTGTTGAGGAAGGGGGAGGGAAGTTCTGGGAGGGAACCCCGAGATGTCATAATGAACTGTTGGAGCGTCTGAAAGAGGGTTCCGGGTTGGGCAGTCATCTGCGCGACACGGTCGTAGAGGGAAAAGCCGAAGTTTCCCCGTGAGGAGGGCGGGGTTGGTTGGAGAGGGATCAACAAATGGGTCTAAGGGAAAGGAGGGAAAACACGGGGGACCTTACTTGCGAAAAAAATGGGGAACGAACACCTCTTATTCGGGAGGGTCAGCGGAGTGGGAAGGTGGAGTAATACCCCGAAAGGGAAGCGGTGAACCTGAAAGGAAAGTTAAAAACCAACTAAGCGGAAGCCCGGGTAAGCTTCCACACCGAACATAAAGGAGAATCAAACAACAAAGGGGGGGGGTAATATAGAGAATAATCGTATTTTAGGGTTTGGGAACGGAAAAGACTGCAGTAACGAGAAAATAAATGGGCGGAGAACGTAAGGGGGGATGAAAAAGGCTTCCGCAGAGCGCGTGTATTAAGAGAAATTTTTGTCGGATCCAAAAGGAAAAAAAAAAGTAGAATCACCGAATACCGGTGTTTATCTGTTGAGGGCTGCAAGAACGGACTGGCAAAAAGGGTCAGGCGAGACAACCAGGTGGGGGGATCGATAAACCAACAAAGGGTCCTAAAACGTAAAAGAAAAAGAAGAGGCTCCCGGTCGCGCAGACTGGAAGTACCAAACACGCAACTACCTAAAAATATAAGGGGGACGGACCACGGGACATAGAGGACTGGCAGCAAGAAAACTCCACCGCTTGGAAAAGGGGGAATCCTGACTGAAAACAGGAAAATGTGACGATGTTTGGATTCGTCTAAACGGTGGACGCGTGAAAAGGACTAAAAAAGGCTCTACTCCGGGGTTATGGACGAATGACATGAAGATCACCCGGCGAAAAAAAAGAATTCCGGTAAACAAAAACCTTGGGGGTGGGCCTGAACACTCTTGGGAAAAAGTACGGAAACCATGGTGGGTTCTCCGCATGATGAAACCTATAGGGAAAGAAAAAGGTGGCTGAGAAGGGAGTCCGGCATGAGAGGACATCAGCACAGCCGCAGAAAAAATGAAGAAAAAAAGGGAAAAAAGAACAAAAAAAACCCTCTTGTTACCTGAAGGCAGAACAATGGTGTCGAAGTGTAGGAAAAAAGGTTTGGGTTTTCCAGTGAATCGCACGGAAAAAAGATTTACTGGGGGCGGACCGATTGGGGAAGGGCAAACCCGAACTCGTCAGGAAAGATGAAGCACTTGGAAAACAGAAAGGGGATGCTGTGGTTCAAGGGGGCAGCCTATCAAGAAAGGACCTCAAAGAGACCGCACCAGGGAGCGTCTAAAGGGGTGATGACTCGCGCCGGACATTGGCAGACGAAATAATGGGGGAACCTGAAGAGAGTGATCTTAAAGGCCTAAAGGAATAAGGGCGAGGCGGGGGAAAAGCTCAGGCCTTTTCCCAAGGGGGGGGAAAGGAAAAATAGGAATCGGGCAGTGGTTTGGAAGGGCGAGCAGGATCCTCTGGGGAAAGAGGGTCCTTCAACTCCTTTTGACGCAATTGTAAAGGGGAAATTACAAGAGGGTGTTGGCCACGCGGCCGAAGGGATGGGTGTGATTACAGAACGGCGAGGGAAATAAGACGGTGAATAAAACGGCATTGCCGGCCGCCAGGCCTCACAAACTTCGCTTCTTGGCAGGAAAAAAAAAAAGGCGGCAAAGCCCGAAGGGGTGGAAGACGGGAGGTCAACCCCCTAAAAAAGCGGAAAACATAAACGGAAAAAAAAAATGTTGGGATGAGGTGAGGTCGGAGCGCCGCTCAAGGGAACGGGGTCTTCAAAGCCCAAAAAATTTCACCCAGATAACCTTGGACCGAGGGATTCCTCGGGCAGTATCGGAAAAAGAAAAAAAAAACAAAAAGGAGGAGGGGGGTTAGAACTGGGGAGGGGAACCTGATCAAGAAGGGAAGGTTGAAGCTGCCTGAGCGCTGTGGACCGAAAAAAAGAAGAGGCCATCAAAGGGATCGACTCAACAAAAGGGGGGGGTATAAGATACTTTTCTGGCGCTGGGAGCTCAGGAAACAAAGCGATTCAGGGAGCTTCAACGCTAAGGGGCCTCGGCTATCATGTGAAACCCTAGAAGACCTCAAGAAGTCTGTTGGAGGTGGCAGGGGATGGTAAAAAGGAAGATGTAAAAAAATGGGAAGCTTCACTGTCGAAAATTGGGAAGGGAATACTGCCTCTCCGCGTGAGGGGGAGACTCTTACGACTTTAAGAAACAAAGACCTTCTTTTTACACTCAAGGGAAGGGGGGAGGGGGGGTGTTTTTAAGAGGGGCAGAAGTGGTCATAAGCACGAAGCGATTTTCGGGGGGGGGGACCAAAGAGAAAGTAGCCAGAAAAAGCGGGGGGAGCGGGGAAGCAGTCGTTACAAATGAATCTTGTCTTGGACTCCTGTGGGGGGGGGGAAGCCCAAAAAGTGTCCAAATGGGGGGGAAATTACTGGGCACCATTTCGGGGAGTAAACAGTGGCCCGTTAAACAGGGGTTAGGGGACAATGGGCAATTGAAGGGTCCGAAAAGGACTCACCCGTTAAAGCAACACTCGACCTTAAAGTCGAAAAGAAACTTCTTTAATATCTACTGGGCAAACGTTGGCATTTGAGGCAGGCAGGGCTTGGGTCTCCAGGGGTTTCCAAAGGGAAAGGGGGGGAAGTGGCGCCTGAAAAGGAAAAAGAAAATGTGCACACCTCTAAACGGAGAGGGGAAGGCGGCTTTTAGGCGGAAAGGAAAAGGCGGACCGGGGGAAACAATCAAAAGGTCCGGGATGATGTTTTCCCAAGTGAACTTAAAAAAGTAGACGGGGGTCACAAGACCTTCAACATCAAAAATGGTTCGGGCTGGCCAGAAGCAACGGGGAAAATTGTGTCATACACGAGGGCCAAAGGGGTAGGGGGGATCGGACCGCCAGAGGTGGGGATGCCTTGTTTTGTCAGAGGGAGGCGTGAAATGGTCTGAGAGCTCAAGGAGAATGGGGACGAGCTAAGTTGGAAAAGGATGACACCTCTAACAAAGGTACTTTGGAATCCATGCGGAGAACCACAAGAGGGTCCTCCATATGCCTTCGAAAAAGAAAAAATGGGGGGGGACAGTACACCGGGTGTTCAAGGGGGGGGATCAGGTAACGGGTGATTTCGCAAAAAAACGGGGGAACGCCGGATTCGAAAAAGAACGAGTTTAACCGGAGTAAAGCAAACGGCCTCCACAGAGTACAAGGAAGGGGATGGAAGAAGATCTGGCTGTCTGGAGGGAAAAAGGTGAAGGGTCCTTCGAATCAAGAAGGGTAAGGAAAACTGTGTCGTGCAGTGAACTTTCTCTTGAAGTGTAAAGACTCAACCTCTGTTACGCGCCGGGGGGGAAGGGGGAAAAAGATGGCCGTCCGTTTCTCGTTTGATGAGAGCTTTAGTGTGGGGGAGGAGGAAGACCAAAAGCAAATGTGGAAAGACTACGGGCAAAGGAAAAAGGACTGCCTGGCCATCATGTTAACGGGAAAACGGGGCAGAAGGTCCATTATTTTTTGGGGACTCAAAAGGCGTATACCAAGCAAAGCTGCGGGAGGGGAGCGGGGAGGCTTCAAAAGGTCCAAGGGGGACACCGCCATCATCTATAAATGCGCTTTTAACAAAAGGGAAAAAAAAAACAATACGAATGTGGCTCTCAAAAAACAAAACAAAGGGAGGGGGGAGAGGGAAAGGGCGGGTATGTGTTGGGGGGGGGGGAAGCGGACACTGCAAAATACCGATTAGAGGGAGTTTCAACTTGGGTGACGGGGATGAAAAAAAAAGATGACCAACCAAGAATCAACGTGGATCTCGAAGTGGAAAAAGCCAATCCGAAAAAAATGTCCTAGCTGAAGAAGGGGAAAGATTCAAATATGGCGCAAGAGGAAGTTGCAGTAGATGTCAATCACCGCTACAACATGGGCTTTGGGGGTAAAAAGGTGACAACCAACCACCAAAAGAAGGAGGGAAGACATCAACGTAAACGAAGGAGGCGCGAGAGGAATAACGACGCGCTCAGAGCAATGAAAAAAGTTTAAACCACCGACGCGCAGGGAACGGAATCCGCAACCGTGTCCTTATTAAAGCAGCAAGAAAAAAGAAACACCGCTTACAATACAAGAAAAACTGAAGGCAGAACCCATCGATCTCCCCGTTGTCGGGGAAAGGAAGGGGATAGTTACATCGAAGCCAAGGAGAAGAAGAAGTCGACGAAGGGTCTGTAGATCGAAATCTGGTCCGGGAGGCAAACAAGGTCCGTGAATCCGTGGAGGGTAACAAGGGAAATGGCGGCTGCGGATAAGACATAGCGTAAGGATGGTGTTTTCATCCGCATATTTCAAAAATCTATCCGGCTAGGTAAGGGGGCCAACAGAGAAACCTGTCATTATAGGATACATCAGAACCAAGGACGCGCCAATACGAACATAAGCACTCGGGCGGTAAGATGAAAAGAAACCGGGGGGTGAGGAAGAAACTGGGGGTAAGTGTTATAGAGGAAAGGGTCTTCAAGATTTTGATTATGGGCTTTAAACGTGTGAAGCTGCGCCAACACTCGCGACCGGGGGCAAGGAGAAAAACATCACCCAAAAAGGGCGAGCCAGGAATGGGACTCAGAAATTAGAAGCACTCCAGAGACGCCTTCAAGCGGGAGAAGAGCGGATCGCACAGCTGGGGATGGGCTTCGCGCCGTAGGGGAATGACGTCTTTGGAAAACCTGGATTGAGAACCTCGTAATCGTCCTTCCTGCAATGCAGGGTACGCCGGAGTGGAAGGGACCAAGTCCGGGCCTGCTTGGTCTAAAGGACAGAATCTGCTGGTTTGGGGGGCGTACGGTTGCAAAGCGGCACGCTGCAGTATTTTACAGAATCGGAAGACGCTTTTAAAGAAAACATTGGGGGTCACTGGGGCCGCATGGTTCTGGTCGATGACATCACTAAAGTGAACAATAACGAGGGCCATCACCGACTGCCAGGGGTGACGCAGATGTCAAAAAGTAAAACACTCGAGGTGGGTGGAGGTTCTCCAGGTTCTGTCTTAAAGAGAGAAAATCAAGAAACTCCTGCAGTGGTCAGTTAGGGGGCTGGCTGAAACCGCGCTTAAAACGAAGAAAGGGGAGTGGAGACCGAGACTTTATTTTAAGGTTAAGAGCCTCATAAGGGACTTCACATGCTCTTACTCAAAGCCCGAAGAAAGCCGATAACCTTTACATGGTGCAGAGGGAAAGGCCGAAACAAATTACCCAAAATGAAGAGGGGGGGGGGGGGGTAGGGTTCGGCAACAGGGGAGGGAATCCGTCAAACGTCCGGGGCAATCAGAATGAGACGCTTCCGAGGAGGGAGTGAAGAAAAAAAAAAAAGTG
>Ga0179593_1606515_pt1 | contig 12885 bp, 6 predicted proteins | sample CZODoug2_1_08_16_FD_185931 | JGI IMG/M metagenome (GOLD analysis project Ga0179593, IMG submission 185931) | Vadose zone soil fungal communities from Angelo Coast Range Reserve, California, USA - CZODoug2_1_08_16fungal (PacBio error correction) | ecosystem: Environmental > Terrestrial > Soil >...
GCACGCCCTAATTCCGGACTCACGTAGACAGCGGACAGATCCGACGCCGGTGGGGACGTAAGAAGGCCGTCTCACGGATAAAAAGGGCGATCTCGGTCGCCACCTGATGCGGGATGGTCGAGGGAAGAGCCGATAAAAAAAGAAAAAATCAGGAGCGTGCGATAATCTGGGGTTCGCCGAAAGAATGAAGCGCCTCAGCCGGACCGCTTTGACAAGACGGTGGAGCGACGGCGCTGAGCGTGCCCTCTCGAAAAGCGCGGGCTACCGCGAGCAAGTCAAGGCAGATTCCGTAGCGGGGGGCAAGTCAGTCGAAAGCCTGACGGACGGGGAAGGGGGGGGAGCGCGGACGGCGGCGAGTTGACCTGGACGATTTAGCGGGGGCAGAGAGAAAACACCGTAGCTCTCGACGCCGGCGCCAGGCGTTTCTCCGAACGAGAGCAGAAGGGGGGGGGGGAGATCGAAATTGGGAAAAAGGAAGGGAGGGAGAAAAAGGAGGGGGCGCTACCTCTCGTCGCCCTTCCTCAGCCAGGTGACGGAGGAAAGATCAGAGACGCTACTCGATTCGCACCAGCGCAGGGGGGGGGATTCATACGGTGATACGGAGCGGGAGGAAGATTGACGGAAAAAGGTAACCAAGTCTCGTTAACGGTTTGAGTATCAGGGATCCTTAACGAGCAAGTTCCGGCAGCATCCTAGACGATCTCGAAGGGCAGAGAGAAAGGGAAAAAACTCTTTAATCTGTTGCGAGGAGGGCCTCAGCTATCTGGGATCAGGCGGTTTTGGGTTTTTTTTCGTGGAGGGCAGACAAAAAAGGAAACCCGAAAAGATATATCGAACACAATCTCACGTGGGTCCCGGGGGGGGGCCGGGTCTAAACCTGCTTGGATCGTCCGGCTAACCCTCTTCGAGAGGATGATGTAGCCGATCCTGGATAGCCTCGTGAAAAACAGAAACGGTCTGGAAACTCATCTGTGTGATGAACCCAAAACCTTGTCCAAGGGGGGAAAAAAAAAACAAGTTTCCCATTATTGACAATCCAACTCAAGGGCCAAAGGGGCAAAAAGGGGCACAGAAATAAAATCGCGAAGGAAGGAGGGAGTGGGGAGCCAGGCGTCAGACACTGTGGGGACTAAAAAAGGGAGAATAGGGAGGCGGCATGACAACCGAATCATACCATCTGAGACAGGTGAAGAAATAGGGTAAAAGAAAAAGTGCGGGGGAGGGAGCGGGTCCAGGAGGCGCTCGTTAGAACGAAGGGCCCACACTAGGAAGCTATGAAGCAACGAAAAAAGAAAGATCTCTACATTCCGACCTTGATTAAGTAGCTTCGTTCACTCAGGCAGCGGCGGACAAAACACGAGGGGAGAGGGGCACGAACTCTGATAGAGAGCTTGCTAAGTCGGAGGAGCGTCCGGCAAGCATAAGGATCTCATCCAGCGAAGATCACAGACTATCGGGATCAGGACACCGGCCACCGTCTATATCAACGAGCCAGGAGACGGATTGTATCCCTCGAAAGGATATATAATCGGAGGGCGATCGGGGCCAAGAAAACTAACGCGAACGCGGCGGTCACTTACGCGGGGGGAGAGCTCTGGACGAAAGCATCGGGGGGCCCAAGAGGTCGAGCAGCGGAGGAGGACAGCGCCACGAAACCTTTACGACGTCACGAGAACTGACGAAAACCAAAAGACAACCGCAAGGAGACCGGCTTCCTGACAGAAGACCTCATCGGGTCTTCACTAGGGGGAGGGAAAGACACAATTTGAATTAGCCCAGCCCGATGTGGACAGGAGAGTCCAAGGGTCAGGCAGGAAGAATAGTTGGCCTCTGCCGAAACGCGGTGTTCTAGAGAGAATGAGGGGGGCAGTCAGATCAGCAACCGGCGACGTCTTGAGTCCACATGATCTCAACCAACGGGACGACGGCGGCCCGACTCGGATACTGTATTCTTTCTTCACCGATCGCCTCTCCCACAGAAGAAATGCGAGATGACCTGTCACGGCGATATAGGGAACGGACGAGGGGTAGCCCTAAAAGACGAGTACGCAACGGCGAAGGATCCCGTCGCGAAGAAGAAATCCAGCGAACCGCGCACGTGCATGGACTTGTAAGAGGTTCAAGAGGGGAGGGGAGAGATTAAACCCGCAATCGAGGTCCGGGCGCATAGCGAGGGTGGTGGGACAAACAAAGGGTATTCATCCTACATCGCGGGAAGAGCTACTTCTAAGGAGAGTCATCAGAAGCGCCGACTTGTCGTGCGCACAATAGACATGGTCGTAAACAAGAGCCGCAAACTGAACGACGTCGATCCGGCGTCGCAAAGCTGAAAGGACTACTTTCTTGGAGGGTCGGACAGAGAAATAAGGAACCGCATATGACAGAAGATGACTTCCATCTCAACACTCTTTCATGGCGCTGAGAAAAAAAAGGAGGAAAGTCGATCTTACGGATCACCTATCAACCTCAGCCCAGCGTTACGTGAAGGACGTGTCCGTCCTGCTTAGGCATCGAACGGCTAGCTCAGCGTGAACGTCATGTGAGAGGCGGACGTTCATTTACATGTATATTCGCTATCGAGAAGGAAAACAAAAAGGAGGGAAAGAGAGAATCAAGGATTACCAGGAACGTCGCCGAGAAAAAAAGTGCCTCCTGCCTAAGCCTGATAGAAGAGAGAAAAGCACTACTAGTTGAGGTCTGGGGCTAAAAAAAAAACTGGAGAATAACCTCCGGAAAGCCGTGAAAAGAGCACGGCGCAGCGACCATCCTTTCAGAAAAGGGGGGGAAGCGCGGAAAGTACAGCAAGGAGTGTTCAAGGGACGAGCCTAGATCTAATCTCTACAGGCGAGGGGGGGGAGAGGTAGTCAGTATCTCCTGTGAAGAGAGGAAATTGAAAAGAACCAAAGGGGGCGAGGGGGGTGACGACCAAATCTGAAGCAGATGACGATAGGCCCTCGTCGACTGGCCTAAAGAGGGGGAAGGCCAAGCAGTGCTACAACCCATCTATCGATCAGGGCAAGGGAAACTCGTAACTACTGGGGGGGTCTTTACTGAAGAGGGAGCGCAAATCGATTACTCTAGACCATGAAATTAAGGAACTCAGGGGGGAGCCGGTGGAGTGAGTCGAGGTCGACTTCCCTCTAGGGAAGAAAGAACGTCTAGGTCGTCTTCTTACCTAAGCAAAGTTCTGGATCGGGGAAAATCGCATGCGACTTGTACTCTCAAAATGGAGGGGGGGGAGGGATACTTCAAATAATCTTCGCGGAGACCGACGGAGAAAGCTTGTGGGAGAGTGGCGATAACTCGACCGGAGCGGAGGGGAAACAGCTCTCGCTTCTCCGAGGGGGGCGGAGATCTAACATATAGAACAGCGACTGCCCGGCTCGTCAATTGGTTCTGATAAAGCTAGGCCGCGTCGAATCCAGTTTAAGCCTATCTTCTATAGTGAAAAAGGGGGAAAAGAAGGAGGTAGAAGGGAGGGGCGTTGTCCTTGTGACAGAAGGGTCGGCGGAAAGGGTCTTGCGCGTTGAAGAAGCAGTCGAGAGACCTAGGGGGGCAAGGCAGGGAAGAGTACGAGCACACTGCCTACGTCAGCAACCCGACGGAGACCGTAAGGCACTAGACTCTGAATCCATATCTCTTAAATCCGGGGCGGCCGCCAGGGCCCGGCTCGTTAATTAGAAAGGGGCTGGGACGGAGGGGCGTGCCTCGATCGTCTGAGAGAAAGCGAGTCTGAGGTCGATTGGGAGAATGGCACGGTAGCGAATAAGCCGAGTGAGCGTGCCTCGCACTCTGGGGTAGAAGCGCCGCCGTGACGCTCTCCGGAACTCAAGAGGAACGGGGTCTTGAGATAGAGGAGGGGGGACAATGCATCGCTATGAATTACTACGGCGTGACCTCAAGAGCCGCCCTACCCGATAACAAATTTGGAAAACACGAAAAGGTCTTTCAAGAAGAGCTGCAAAATTGTCGGACCTCCGATCTCGGGAGCAGAAACCCTGACACAGGAGAACAAGGAAGTCTGCAATTTCTCGAGGTTTATGGTGCCTGCTGAAACTTCTGCCCGTTAAGGGGGGTGAGGCAGGGGAACACCTAATCATCAACTCGGCCAAGGGTTATGGGTTCATCAAAAGAGGAGGGGGGGGGGGAAGGAGTAGCAAAGGACGATCCGGGGGCGGTAAGATAATCGCCGGGGGTGGGAAGGGTCGTAACGAGACACATTGCGAGTCCCATCCGCAAACTTTAGCGGGGGGGACTTGAGGAGAAGGGAGCGGGGGGGGCGGTTGAGGGTGTGAAGGGGCCAGCCCACACCGAAACAACGGGAAAAAAATATAGTATGAAAGAACTAAGGAGAATACAGGAGGGGGGAAAAGGAGAAGTAGTGAGCGCTTCTTTTTATAGCATCTCGACAACGAAAAGGAAGAAAAAGGTGGGGGGGTAACGGCCAGCAAATTCAGAAGGGTCAGTATAAAATGAGTCCGCGAAAGGGTGCGGTTGTCGGCTGACCTTGATCTTTGCCGCTCGGGAGTACAGCGGAGGGCGGGCGACGAGGGGTTCGAGATCAAGGGGGGCGCCTTGATAGAGACGAGGACTGAGATGGGGGACCAAGGGGAAGGGCAAAAAGCGGCGCTCGGAGGGGCTGATCACCGGCCGGCGGGCACTTCGGCAGTCGACTAGGATCTGGGTGGTAAGGAAGAGAAACGATAACAGGTGGTCACTCTCCGGGCTGGGGAGGAAGGACTCGGAAGGCTAGGACCTCAGAAGTAGGAAGTCCGAGACGAGTTTCTACCCAACTCGCTCCTTCACTAAGCTGGATCTAGGCGGTAGTCACCGCGATGAGGATTAACTCTCATTCTCCAGAGAACAAGGAGAATAGGCCCCGGAGTTTAATCTATGAAAAGCTCGAGGCGCGGAGCAGGCGCGAACAGCGGACTCATCTCTCACCGGCCAATTCAACTAGGGGGGGCGGAGATACTCCTCCCGATGCCTTTTTAGAAAAAATAGAAAGGGGATGAAGAAGGGGAGGCGTCGAGTACTTCCAGATACGAAAACACTATTCGCGCTCTGCGAATGGCAGCGCCGTGAGCTCCTTAATCTCAGAAAGAGTAGAAAAAAAAACAAGAGGAAAAAAGAGAGGATAAAGCCTTTCCGTTAGGAATACGGCGCAGAAAAGGGAGGAAGAAACAGGTGTCGCGGGAAAAAGGTCCTAGCCCTCCGACTCTATAATCTTTCGACGCGTTCCTCAAACCGGCGGGTTTGAGCTATCTGCTAAAAAGAAGAAGGGTCTATCTGGGGAGAAGAAAAGAGGTGGTCGGGAGACGATGCACTCGAGGGAATGCGCGAAATAATCTTTTTCCTCTCAGGCTTGGGGGGGGTCTCGGTCGGGCCTGTCGTGCCCCTCTCTCACGCTGAGAAACCGGAAAGAGCGCAACCGCTAGGAAGGGGCGAAGAGTGGTCGACCAAAAAACTCGTTCCGATGGGTCAGTCCCTCGTTCGAGCCGGAGGGCGAGAAAGAAAGAAGTGTCGGAGGAGTCTTTTAACCGTACAGTTCCGGGATCGCTCGGCATATCTCAGGAGAACTAGGAGACATAAGGAAGGTTAAACGGCCGTCAACTCGAGTCTAAGGCATCTGAGGGGGACTTCGTCAGGGAGGAGGGAGAGGAGAAGAGATCGAACAATGGCAGGAGAACGTCGCCCGGAACGCAGCTTATACTATGAACTAGAGGGGTAGCCGAAAACTAGGGGAAAGGAGAGCCCCGATGAAACGCTTAACCTTCGCATCTTTCTTCAGGGGACCCAGGGTCCGTGACGGTGTGGAGAGATGTAAGAAAGCACGGGAACAGCGGGGGACCTATCTCGCAGGGACTAGAGGGACCTTGGTCCTTCTTCTGTGCTGAGTGGACCTCCTCTCTCGTAGAGTCAACGTGGGGGTTGAGGGGGTGTAGGGGAAGGGAACGAAAACGCCCTAGCAAGGAAAGAGCAAGGGGGGGGGAGGGCCGTTTGAACGTTCGCCCTGAGGGGGAGGTAGAGGCGCACCTCGGCGAGCGAGGGGCCGCTCCCCTTTATCCTGAAAGTGCAAGAAGAAGAAAAATCCATAATGTGACAGACCCATGAAGCGTTGAACACTTGACGGGAAAGGGTGACAGTTGAGGGGGAACTACCTGAAGGAAGACCTACGGGAAAAAGAAGGGGGCCAAACGCGGAAAACCTAATAGAAGAATTGCATTACTGAGTACCCTTTCAAAGCCACGTGATGACGAAAAGGCAGGAGATTCGGGGGGCGGACTGGGGGCAAAGGGGGGAGCAATGAAAAGACAGGGGTAGCCCAATGGGGACGGGGGCGGGGAGAGGGGTCGGGGCTTTTTCTCGGAGGGGCGAGGGGCCCCGCCGAGGGGGATAGGACCGAAGCACGAGGGAAACCTTGAAGCCGGATCTTCATGAGGCAGTCACTGCAAATCAGAGGAGACAAACACCGAGTGGTAGTAAGTAGGTGCTGGGGGGGACCGAGAGCTTCTTCGTGAGACGAAGGACGCAGCTTCACAGAGAACGCATCCCTCCCTCAATACAAAAGAGAGATATCGGAGGAAGCAAACCGGTGCTAGATCGAAACCATAGGCGGAGTGAACTTCCGCTGGATAATAGTATGAAGGCGTTTGGAACTAGAAACTAAATCGCTCGCGCATACGTCTGACATGGGGGGAAAAGCGCTCGTGAATAAAACTTCCATAAGGTCCGAGAAGATGAAAAAGGAGGCGGACAAGGCACGCCCGGGTCAAGGGCCGTACGAAAACTCCCAAGACAACCTCAAGATAACTAGGCGGGAAAGAGACCTAAGACTTCTGTCTCTCGGGGAGGCGGCGGAGGACCCTTAAGGGATTAGCCCAGAAAAACTAGTTGCCAAGCCTAGAAACGGAGCGGATCGAAGGGGCGCACGAACGCGGTCTATATGGCCGTTCGACGAGCTCCGGCGCTTCTCGTGTCAAAGAGACGCAATCCCAAAAACCCAGCTTTCCGACGCTGGAACTCTAATACGGAGCGAGAAACAAGGAGGAAGAAAAAAATAGGACTGGGCCAAGAACCAAGTTAACTTCTAGATCTGACAAAGAGGGGGCGGATGTCGAAACTCTCCTCCCTTCTATGAAAGGACCCCTCCTGACTAGTAATAGACTCCTCCACATGGGCTCAACAAGGGTTCTTTCAGTCATTGACATCTGTTTCATCTCTTTAACGTAATCTATTAGCGCAAACCCCAACGCCAAAAAGTCTCTTGGCCTCTCAGAAGAGATACGGGCGGGGGTGGTCAGAGGGGGAAGGCAGCCTGCCTTAGAGGGGGGGAGACGGCAGACTAAGGGACCTCTGAAAGAGTCAAAAGAACATAAACTGGTGTGTCACATATACCTTTGGGAGGCCACGAGCCGCACCTGAAAAGAGGAGGATCAGGGGGTGGCTCATCTTAACCTCAAAAAGGACGCGTCCGAGAAGCTAGTCTCTTCCTAAAGAGCGGACTGAAGATTGAGCCGGGAACCCCTGCCCTCTGTCGCTTCCCAGAATTAGAGGATGGCCCGGCTTTCCTCATCGAAGGTGAACTCCCCCGAGCAATAAGGGCCACCCCTCTTCAGGGGGAGTCTCGTCCCTCTGCGGGAGCACAAGGAGGGGGAATCAGCAGAACATGGAAAGGATCGAGAAGGGGGCAATGTACGGGAAGAAAGGATCTCATCAAACCACTGATGAGTAGATAGAGAGGGAGACTCAGAGACCTTACTCGCCAAAGTCGTGCCGCTAGGAACGAGGAGGGGCAAAGCGAGAAGGAAAGGGGGAGAACCACTAAAAGATTTGCGGAGTGTTTCGAGGGCGGAGCAAGTATGAGGAAGAGGGCCAAGCAACGGGGCGTACCAGCGCTGGCGGGGCACACGAATCAATTCGTCACCGAGCTTCCTGGTGGAAAAAAACCGATCTCAAAAGAGCGAGGTGGGACGCGTCAGATGAGACGAAAAGCTCTCCTCAGTGAAAACGCGGGCTCAGGGAACGAAACTGAGGACGCAGGCGTAGAGATACCAGAGGGAAGACGCGCGTCCGTCAAAAGCGGAAAGGCATCAGGAAGTGGAAAACCAAAAGACGCTCTATGAGCTGGACGCTAAATCTGTTGGAGTCTTCAAAGAAGGGAGGGGGAAAGAGACAGATGGCCATGCCCGAACGAGGGCCTGGGATGCTTCTCGGGGAAGCAGGGGTCCGGGCTAACGCCGGGCGACGTAGTCTGGCTCCTCAAAAGAAGGAGGGGGGTGAGCGGAAAGAACGGCATCTGGGCCCATTCGATGTTGGAGAGGAAGACGGTGCCACGCATAGGCTTAGGAGGTCGCAAGGGGGGGATCGGAAAGGCTTGGGTGCGCTGCGTGAAAACAGCCCGGATCGCTTAGCGTTACGGGAGGAGCAAAGCGTGACGGCGAAAAGCTCCTTCGATCAAAGGGGAGCACAAACGTGAAAAGAGAGGGGAACTGGGCTATCAGAGGACATGGTCGCGAAAAACGCGCCCCGCGTGAAGCAAACGCGGTATTGCAATAAGGCCCAGCGGTCTACTTGGGGGACTTGTCGTGGGGACGTCGGGGGGCTCGTCGTGACGGTAAAACGTGGTGCGCATTGTCAGAGACGGATTCGACCTGAGTCGCGGCTTTCTAGTAAAGCGCGATCTAAAACAACGGCAGGATGGACAGAAAGCGCGGTCAACTGGCACGCCGATACCCGGCATCTAATCTCCTTAGAGGGCGGGGGGAAGGAAGACCGGGGGGGAAGAAAACTGCTTGACTAAAGGGCTGGTGCGGTCGGGAGGTGGCTCTCGATAGTCAAAGGACGGGGAAGGGAGGCCTGCGATGCATGGGAGCACTGCTGGCCGGCGACAGGAATCTCTCGAGGGAGATGTCCGAACGAAGGTGGTCGAAATAGGAGGTGCAGCTATGAAGCTCACGAGAACGAAGAGATGCTCAGGCGGGACGGGAGGAGCTCTGACGAAGGGGCCCTCGGAAGCTCGCGCCCGCACCCAAAACCGATAAAGCACTCATGGATAAAAAACGATGGGTATGGAGAACGCTGCGCGTCCTGGGAGAAGCCGCGATCGCTGGGGGGGTGGCTGTCCCTACAAAAGGGCACCAACTCAATCGGAGGCAATTAGAGTAGTGATGGTGACGGTGAGGCCCTTTCTTTCCGTTGGAGTGCAAAAAGGAGTGAGCACCGAACTGTCAAGTTTCCACGCGACAAAGGGGGTTCATCAAAGAGTGAGGCAAGGACTGTCGGGAAATGAAAAACGGCAGGTGAAAGGCTACAGATCGCGGCAGTATGGTCAAGGGGGGAGAGTAAGGGAGGCCCATCAGCGACAAGGCCCAAGAAAGGAGCAGGGCGTCGTAAAGGATCGGGCTTGTCGTCGGGACTGCCCGAAACGACAGAACAACGATGATAAAGAGAGAAGGGGAACTCATCGCAGAAGGCGACGGGGCGAGGACCGCGTCGGCCGCAGCGGAAAGAATGGGGTGGCCGGAAAAGATACAACTTTGGCACAGGAAAATGGGTGGGAAAGGGGGCCGAAAGCATCGCCGTCCGTATCAAACGTAATGAATCCCGGGACCGGGTGAGCAATCGGGTCTTTTTCTGGGGGAGGACTACTCGATAGGGGTGGGCCGGCTCGTCACAGGGAGCAGGGAAGGCGACAGAGTGAAAGAGGAGCAAGAGCGCCGTCCGAATACTCAGATCTCAGTGACTCATATGAAAGCGACCACGTCCAGATAGTTGACGGGAAGTCCACGGGGAAGGAGGGGACGAAAAGGATAAGTCGAGAGCTCGTGGACGAGCGGAAAGGAGAAAGCGGAAAAGGTAAACCGCACGCGCCTCCTTCGTCGACTCGCGTATGCCAGGGGGCCGGAGGAGCGCGAATCAAAGAAAAGTGTGGACGACCCCCCGCCTAAGGAAAGAAGCAGGGCCAGAACGTGCCGAGGCGGGCCAGGGAAACCCTCTAGTAAAATTGGGGAAAAAAGAGAAGTCCCGCCGAGCTCCCTCGTCACCGGTCAAAGGGCCAGGGCACATAGAATGAAAGGCGAAGAGGGGACTAACGCTCGCAGGGATGGATCCCTGAAGATCTGATTCGGCGATCGACGCACCACCCTACGGGGACGTACAAGGGAAAGAAGGAGGACGGATAGGAAGGCCGTAACCGAGGAGGGCGCTTCTAGGAAGGAACGCGTGATCTCTTCACGGGAGCTAGACATACGCCTCAAAAAACCCCGAAGGAGAAAAAGAGAGAAAGTGAACGAGCGCCTCACTTGAAGGAGCTCATCGTAAAGTCTCATCACGAAAGAGGGGGGAAAATACGAGCCTGCAGACCTCGATGCAGCGTAATATATCGGTCCAAAGCGCGAGGGCAGTCGATCGCCGACATCCTATCGTGGAAGGAGAGGCAAGGGGGAGCGCGGGGTGGCAGCGATCAACAGCAAAGAATCGCGAAAGGGGACCGCGGTGCCGTCTCTTGTGGCTCGGCGGAAGGTAGCGTGCCCTCGTCTCCTCTTTCTACTGCAAAGATGAGGTCAACGGAGGAGAACCGGGGAGGAGCGGGGTCAAAAAACTCTGATCGCTGAACCGTAGAGTCAACTACCTGTTGCAAGGAGGGTAAAGACTAGTAGGAGTCATTTGGGGGGGACAGTTACGAGTCTCAGGTGAAGAAAATTTCCCGAGCTCCTCTACAAAAAAAACGAAGTTCCCAGCCCGTTTCGAAGAAAAAGAGAGAGCGAAGGGCATCGAACCCACCAAAAAACAGGAGCGCCGGAAGAAATCTGCTCTGCTACCGTTCTCTGGAAGCGAGGTCGACCGGCCGCAGCCGTGAAACAGGGAAACACGATCGATTTCGTTACTCAAACGAGGGGGGGGGAGGAGCACCGGTTCTCTGGTTGAAGACGTTACTGACCGGAGTCAGAGGGCTGTACCCAATGGTCCCTCGTGCAGTTGGAAGCGACTCCCGGGATTAGAGCCGACTATCTCATCTGAGAAGGGAGCTAGGTGACCGGGGGGATTCCGTGCGATGAGGCCTAACTCGGATCTGTTCTCAGTTTCGGGTTTTCTTGTTCGGGGGCGTACGACGACCCAGACCCCCGATGGAGAGACACAAGCAAAACACGTTGGAAAAGAAATGGGGGGGGGGCGGACCTGCAGGCCGGAAGAGAAAGGAAACCACTAAGGGAGCTGGTAGAAAGACGCCACTAGGAGCTGAAGTGCACGAACCATGGGAAAAATTGCCACCCTCAATCGTGGGGGGACCCTAAAACTTTTCCTAGAAAACACTGGGAACAGGGTTGACCATTAGGGGTCAAGAATTGCCGATCCGAAGGGAATGGGCCTACGGCACCACCCAAGAACGCTACCATGGGATTATGAGGTAGCCCAGTGTCCAAAAAGTGGTAGGGAACGAAACGCGATGGGGGAGATACAGGACAAACGGCAGCGACCATCTGATGGTGAAAACCTCGGGGGGGGAGCCCAGTTAAAGGGAAGGGGGAGGGCTTGGCGGAGAGGAGGTAAGTAAGGTTCCCCCCAGGACTAGAATTCCCACGCAGACGAGCATGCTATACCGGGGCGCGACGGACTTTCATTAGTTTCGTCACAGGGGCAGCCGCGGCCAAAAACCGAGTGCGAGATATTGCCTAGATCTTCGTCTGGAGGAAGGGGAAAAGCAGAAGTCAAGAATCGCAGCCGGCTCCGCTCTACGGAGGGGAGATCACGACCGCCATACAGTTCGGAAAAAAACGAGCAGCCCGAGAGGCGGTACTAAAAACGCAGAAGGAATTAGTGCAAGGGCCAACCCCCCAAAACAAAACCAAAAAACCCCCGTATAGGCAAGGGACATCCCACTACCGCTCGCGACGAACGTCCGTCACGGGGGGGGGGGGAGAGCGAGTGGTCCGGAAAGACACTCGTCCACGAGGTCGAGAAGGAATTGAGGCGGACCGGCGCAAAAAAGTCGGCCGTCCACGACTACTACTCCAAGACCCCGAAACAATGTAGAAGGGATTAAGAAAAAAGAAACAAATCTCACCGCTTCGACCACATGGAAGAGGGGAAAAAGACAACTCTGTAACGAGGGTCTACAATAGCTGGAGCGAAGGGTGCGCAGCTGTCACATGTCTACGCTATAGGGCGTGAGGAAGGAGACACGTAGCAAGCTCGTGGACAAGAGACAAAAAATCTGTCGCGGTCGGCAAGCGAAAAGACTTATGCCAAAACCGGCAATATCTCCAGCAACAAAAAGAGGACCGTTAGAGATGCCGTCGCCGGATGAGATATTACTCTTTCGGATTAACGGGACGAAGGACAAAAAGAAGAAAAGGATGAAGCCGGGACGTCGGGGAAAAAGACACCAATAGAACCGGCGGAAGGTACTTTGAGGGTGGAAGAAATTAAGCGCGGGATAGGAAGTAATCCCCTAAACGAGGTTTCGCGGGGGCGAATCATAGAGCTGACTGGGGGTGAAAACTGTCTGCTGCATCAGCCGGCTTCGTATTACTTAAGGCGGCGACTATCGCAAATCGCCTCAACTGGTCTCTCACTCAGGGGCAGGCCACCGCGACTGAAAACGGCGATCTCAGCTCAAAGGGAACGCGCACGGAGAGAGGGTGGAAAGAGGGGGAAAGAAGGGAAACATCCGGGAACACTCGACTAAGGACGGCTTTCCCAGACCAAAAAAGTTGTGGGGGGGGAAGGACCGAGGGAAATGTGAAAAACGGATCGCTCGATGTACGAAGCCAGCAAAAAACGAGCAAGAAGGACAACGACTGGGGGAGAGCAAGGCCGCTCCTGCAGTGTCTCGCCGAATATTCGCAGCGAATGGTAGAGGCGAAGGGCCATACTTGGGAT
>Ga0179593_1659038_pt1 | contig 12885 bp, 8 predicted proteins | sample CZODoug2_1_08_16_FD_185931 | JGI IMG/M metagenome (GOLD analysis project Ga0179593, IMG submission 185931) | Vadose zone soil fungal communities from Angelo Coast Range Reserve, California, USA - CZODoug2_1_08_16fungal (PacBio error correction) | ecosystem: Environmental > Terrestrial > Soil >...
AGGGGCTCTTTAGTCGGGGAAACTCCGAAATCGGGTGTCAGATGATGGTCGTCCTGCGCAAAGGGACTTGGAATAATGGTCAAGAGTTCTTGCCGTCGAAAAAGAAAACGCCATCCGTTAACATCACCGGATATAAGACAGACACAGTATTAGAATCTCCCAGGAGGCGACCCCAAAAAAAAAGGGGGGGCTGTGAAGCTATTTGTAGTTCCGGCGAGCCTTGAAACCCGGGAATTGAAAAATTGCCTTTGCAACCGTCGCCATCTACAGGACGAAAGAAGGGGGAAAAAAGGGGCGCCCGTGTGAGGCAAAAAGAGTATGGATCATGCTCAGTATCCTGGTCTTCGAAAGAATCGTTGAGCGGGGAGATCACCTGGTCTCAGCAGAACTAAGTCATCAGAAAACTAGAAGCCGAAATTGGGCAGACACAGTGCGTCCTGAATACAATATCACTAAAACAGACCGCAGCCAGAAACGGGGGAGAAAAAACAAGTAAAGACACCTCTGGGAATTATGGGGTCAAATTTCAAATAGCTCTTTCTGAATCCGGACAAAGGGGGACCGGCACGACCAGGCTTACAGAATGGGGTGATCCTACGATAGTGTTTTCCTGCAGTACTAACCTTAGGGGGAGAATGAAACAAAGCTAATACTTCTTTTTCCCTGGTGCATTTAAGTGGGACATTATCATGAGGGGCCGAGGAGAAAAAACCTCTAAACCTAAGAAAACCTTATTTCTTTCGAAGCACCCCCGCCGGGGCGGAAAGAAATGCAAAGCCTTAGCGTCTCTGCTGAAAAAAAGTCAAGGAGATCGCAGGAAAACGCGACGGGCCTAAGACGGCATTATTCAGAGGACTGTCCCCGTCCCCAGCTCAGACGTCGGGAAAAGAGAATGACGCTTGAAAAGGAGCGTGGTGGACCGACATGCGAAGGAGTCTAGTTGAAACAGGAGACCATGGAGCACTCACTTTTGATATGTCCGGGGCTGGTGTTAAGATCCAAATGAATACAGCATCGGAAAAATATATCGCTTCGCTCCTTCGGGAAGTAATACACTCCCGCACGCCCTGGCGGGTGCAGAATCGTACGTCCCTATTAAGGTCACCGGCGTCTGCGCCTTTCAAAGTGAAGTCTGTGGGGGGACATCCCCGCCATAAGTCGACGTCAACTGACAGCTGCCGGTGTGTGCCCCAACGACATCTCGGGGGAGGCTAGGTTCATGCGTGGGTCTAAGAACAATTTAAGTAAACCGGAAAGTCTAAAAGGTCCTCTTCTTCGTCACGGAAAAAGGAGGAGAGGGAAGATTGGGGATTAACGACGCCTGCAAGACTGTCTCCTTCGGCAAACAGCACCGCGTGAGAATTCCGCTCATCGAATAATAAGTGGGGCACATAATCGGCCTTTCAAAAAAAATTCCCTCCTAGGTTTGGATCCAGAAGGGTCTTCACGGGGGTTGCTTCTCTCGATGAAGTTTAAATAACGCTTAAATAGCTTGAACCATCGTCTAAGGGGGGCTCCTGATTTCACTGGAAAGAGGTTAATACAGACGCACCCTCCGGTACAGTGGAAAAATGCCTATCGAAAACGAAGTACAGAGAACAGTCATGGATAGACTGGATAGACGGGGGGGACTGCTCCTTCGGTTTCTTAGAAATTTATAGTGCTGGGAGGCTTAATGATCCTAAGGTCTCAAGGTGGGACTCTCCCAACTACTTTTCTACCAGGATAATTCGCCGGGAGGGTAGAGAGAGGAGAAATGGGAAAGCCAAGCTCAGGGCATCCTCAGGGCTCTACGGTATTCTGTTACTGAGATAAGAACAACAACGATTATAAAGAAAGAGATCAGGGAAGGAGAAGGCCTGGTTTCGGGAGCCTGGGGCATCCACGACTGTCATACTTGTCGTGAGGAGTGGAGGAAAGCCTCGCGGTCGCAAGAAGAAGATATCGGACCCCGGGTGAAAAATTACGTCGCTTCTTCACAAAGCTCAAATTTATGAGAAGGAAGGGCCGCTAAAAAAAACAACTCTCGACGGCATATAGAAACAAAGGACGCAAATAACCGATCTAAAAACCAAAAATCGATTGTAAAAAGGGTGGGGGAAACCTCCTTATTCAGTGAACATGAAAAGGCTCCGAAAAACTCTCAAACCTTTAGGGAGGGCCTGTAGTCAAGTGCGCGAACGGAAAAAACGCGGAAAATCCTATCATTTCAGGAGAAAGACGGGCGTTCGGGGCTACAACCAGCGTCTGTTAGGGGGGGATCATCTCGGTCTCCCAACTGGTAACGCCGCTCGACGAACGAGGGTAGCAATGGCTATTCGAGGGGTCTTCCATCTTCGGTGGCTTTCTCAGCTCCACGGTTTTCTCTTTAAGGGAGTGGGGGAAGGAGGCGACCGCTTGCAAAACCGGAGGATCTACCAGACAAATATTACCACGGGACGTGGCGGAAGGAAGCAGACGCAAAATGCTTAAGCTGTGACCTCCGTCAGCGGGTTTTGTACTACGAAAAGGGGGAGACGGGAAACAAGGAAGGCTCACCGGGAATCCGACTAGAAGGATGTGGGGACAAACATTACAGATTTTCAATTAAAAAGGTCCTTTGAGGAAACGGGTGGGGCGGGGGGGAAGGGGTGGGGTTCTTCCAGACGTTACCTTGCGAGGGAAGCGGTTCTGCAAAGAATTGCTATTCTTTAACGCCCGGTCACTAGTTTGGAGGTAAATGAAAATAAAATGAGAGAAGCGGCTTTTTCTTCTTGAGGATCAAGGGGATCTTTCCAGGAGGAATTAGGCACATCTAAAAAGGACGTGTCTGGGGCAAGAGACCAGGGGAAAAAATCTGTCGACCGTGACGGAGAATGAAGGCAAAGGGGGGAAGTACTGGCGCAACCTGGCAAGCTCAAGTTTTTAATACTCTGCAGGGGGGGGGGACACCTTTTCCCTATCTTGCGCGAGCCAGGGAGTAGCGTACCCAGGAGGCGCTAAAGGGGGAGGACTCGGGTCGCTGCGTGATCTGCAAACTAAGGCGAAGGAAGCAGGAGGAGGTCAGCGTGCTTCGGTGAAAAGTCACGAGGGTCGGGGGGAGGAGGGGGAGCCCGGGGCCGTGGGGTGTTTCGAAACGGCCATGCCTGTACAATCGCACGGCACTCACTACGAGTCTAAATCGGTTGAATCTTCAAATCCAAAACGGGGGGAAGAAAGGCTGGCCCACAAGATCAAAGCACTGGGGGTCACTGGGGCGAGTTGACCCAACTTGGACCGGCTTTTGGCTCTCGCCATAGCAAGGCGGAACTAATTAGAGGAAGCGTAGGGAAAAGTCCGTTGAAGTCGGCCTTGATTTGTCTATTGGTAGGAAAAACCAAAACGTTGCGTTGTGTTCGCGCGGGCCATTGACCGTCAGGGAATTGTACTATTTGAGTCAAACAGAGGTCCGATACAATGAGATCGTCGCGAGGAGATCCAGGGAAAAAAAGGAGACACCCGTCTTTGGGAGGGAGCAGAAAATTACATTCCAAAACAAAGCCTTAAAAGGGGGCGTGCGCTGCCCACTGGAAGCCCACTGGAGCATGAAGAACACAAAGCTACTCCTCATGAACAAGAGGAGCCGCAGTCGGCTAGGGGGGCAGAAGGGTCTTTCCAATCCGCAGCCGTGTTAAGAAGGTTTGGGGAATGCCGTCCGGGGACTTTGGGGGAGGGACGCAATCAGAGGGGAAGAATCTTGCTTACCGAAAACGGACGAGTCTATGACTTAACAAAACGAATGATGGAAACCCTAGGCGGGCTGAAAACTCCACGCTATCCAGACAAAAACGGATGCGGGAAAAGATATATCTATGCCGGAGTCAAAGGAATTAGAACGCTCGAGGTCAACATGTGGGGTAGTGGAAAAAAACGAGGGCCGTAGTGTAAGAGTGGATCCTTGAAGTTAGATCCCCCGTGAAAGAGACTGTAAAGAAAAGTGATTCCCCTGGAGGAAGGCTCAACGACCCAGTTGACGGAGCGCAGGCAATGAGGAGAAGACCGGTTGTGGAGGTGTATCGAGGGGGGGGGTCAACCGGCCTTTCTATTCCCGGAAGGGGGCCTTGCATTCCTCTCCATCTGAGGAGGAGCCTGGGGTAATAAAAGACAGTCCGGAGAAAAAGGGGTAAAAGGCCCAATTGGGCTAGAGTACTAATCTCCTTATGCGGAGGCCGAGGACTTTCTGGGAGGTCAACTAGCATTCACAAGATCGAAGGCGGAGAAATGGGGGCTCAAAACTAACAATGCAAACCGCGTGTGTAAAGCGTCAGGGGGGGACAAACGCGGGAAAAAGACCCCACAAGGTATTTCCCTTACAATGCCGGGGGGGGGGCCCTTCTCTCTGGAGCGAAACGAGGCGCCCAGGGGATGGCCACCGGGAAGGTCACATGTACACTAAAAGGGGCGGAGTGTGGTGCCCGCCAGCAACAGAGACCTATCCGAGAACTTCCGAGGGGAAAAAGGGGCGCGGCTTTACGGATCATGCCTTTCAGAGACACAGGTAGAGGGGGCTACCCTATATCTCATCCAGAGAGGGACTGAAACCGCCGCTGCCCCCGCCGCGGGCCACGAGTGAGATGCGACCCATTAACTAGCGGTCTCAATTGAGCTCAGTGGTCAGAAAGGAGCATGAGGTCTCTGAGGGCCCTAAGTCCAGACTCGGGGAGGGGATGATTGTCTCAAGCTTGTTGGACCTCCCATAGAATGACTTGCTGCATTCCTATTTTAAAGGTCTCCCATTCAGAAGCTGGGGGTCTGTTTGAAAGGGCCGGTAAATCATAAAGAGTCACCAAGGATAAAGGGGCATAGATCTCTTCGCTCCTGCGGAGGGGGATTTCAGATACACAACCTCGTCGAGAAGACGGCTGTCAAAGGGGGAGGGCTGCGCTCAAAAGACTACGAAAAAGGACTTAAGAAGACAGCCATTTGCGAAAGTTCCAGATGGGCCCATCTGTACCTGTGGTCAATGAGGAGGAGTCAGGAGTGGGCGGTCACGAAAGAAGAGAGGTCTTTTACAAACCTGGTCCATACGGGACGAGAGGAGGACTAAACATAGGAGGGTACTCGGTGGTGAAAACTGGCGACGCGAGCAAATTCAACGTCTTCAGCAAAAGCGTGAGCATTGCGACGATAGTAGCGAGGTGGGGGGACAGGCCCATAACTAAAAAAAAGATGGGTTCTGGAGAAACCCGCGGCGGGCTGAACCGGCGGAGATCAAGAGACTGATCTGGGGGAAGAACGAAAGGCGGAAGGCCTTACCAGCACGGGAGAGGCGTAAGTCGTATCTGTTCTTAAATCTGGAAGGCGCTAACCCTCCTGTTCAACGGTAGAGAGCCGCATCGACGAAAGACCTCAAGGAGCACAGATGCCTCCTTAGATCTGTTTCGCGAAGCGGGTCTTAGGAAGTTCTCGTATCTGCAGGGGGGGAGTGCGGCGGCATGGCTGAAGTCCCCTAAGAGCGAAAGCTTTTTGCTAGGACGTCAAGAGGGTGCGAACATTTTTACTATATCTCGTGGGGGCGTGGGGCGTACATTACACGGAAATAAGTGGGATCGACTGGGAAATGTTGACCTAGTACCGCTATCAGAGAAAAACAACAACGGGGGGGGAAAGGGAAAGAGGAAATTCATCTTCCACGACCTCAAAAACCTGGACTACCTCCGGGAGCTACGTGGTACGGCGAGAGAGCGCGGAAGCGGGACGAAAGACAAAAAAACTTTCTTTGACTTGAGCTTGCTAAGAGTCTCTAATTTATTAAAAGGGAAGAAAGCGCTACGCGGGCCGCAGATATCGGAGGACTGAAAGACAAAAGGAAAAAGAGAGGATGAACCAAATCGATCCTCGATTAGGGGAGGGGGAGAAGTAAAGGCCTGGGAACGTTCGGTCTAGAGGGAGACTCCTACAAATGGGGGAATGGAAAGGAAGGGGGGGTGAGACTCCTTGCGTAAAAGCTGGCCGCGAAAGCTAACTCTAGCCTAAGGAGAGAGATGCAGGTGACCTCTACGCGGGCAACCAGAGTCTTGAGAGGAAAAAGTCAGCCGGTTCATTAAGCGTGCGCGAAACAACTCTCGTTTGGCAGCGAAAGCACTCCTCGGAAAAATGGAATCCGGTTCTGGTGCTCAAAAAGCTCCTCGTGGAAGTTGAAGTTTGCACGACATGCGGAGACCGGACAAAAAAGGCAATCCAACATATTACCAGATGGGAGGGGCAGGGGGGAAGTAGAAATCAGAAGAGCGCGGGACTGGACGCTTGCGGTGGAAAAAAGGGGGGTCAGTTTTAAGGTCACCACTCTTCCTCAGCCAAAGATGACCTCTATAATGGCGGGGGGAAAAAACAGAATATGGCAACCACGTGCTCTGAGACATTAAAGGGGGAGGTTATTTCGTTCCCCACGCAAGGGGGTAAGAGACCGTGTTCACGAGCCTCTTCCCCGTACGAGTTAAATGCAAAGGGAAGGGAACTATGGGCTCTAAAGTCCTAACCTGGAAGAGAATCATCGGGGGAAGTAGTCATCTTGGGGAGGACCAACGTCGGGGGTCAGAAGCAAAATGATCTGGGCTGACGAAGTGTCTAATAACGGCAGGGGGAAAAACTTTTCGAGGGGAGTTATAGTCCTTCATTGTGACGAAGGTTCCTACAGCCTCAGATCCGTTTAGAAGACGAGTGGTTGGGAAAAAAAGTTTCCCTATTCGGCACGAAGGAGACCCTTATCTCTTTTTTTACTCCAGTCCAACTTCGGAAATCTTGGGGGGGCTCGGCGGGAGTTTACATATAGAAGACAGGGGTCGGGAGGGGGATAATAGTCTTGTATCCGCACGTCCATGGCTGTCGCAGAGCCAAAATTTCCGCAAGTCTGGCATCTGGATCTCCACTTATCACTTTGAGGGAGAGGAGATACATTGGGGCCTAAACGGGGAAATGTCCGGGGCGCGATGGGGTCTAGGCAAAAGAGCGCAGGGGCAATCTCAAGAAGACCCAGAAAGGTAGGGACGCCTACGGTGGAAGGTTTCAACCCTGAGGAACTTGTAATGACCAGTAAAAAAAGAGGAAAAAAAGGGAGTGCGATGACAAGAAGCGGGTCGGAGGGGAGGAGGTGATCACCGGAAGAAGTCCCCTCCGAATCTCAAGGCGTATCTGGATAACTCTTGGCACATTCCGCCCTCAGCTGGGCGAGCTTCGCCAATGCGGAGAGGGGGAGACTCTGAAGCAATGCCGTAAACGTACGGTCCAATTCGCAGGGAAACGGATACACGAATAGCCATCATGAAATTCTGGATATTAGGCCTCAAGTTCCTCTCAGGTCTTTCGGACTGAATCATAAAGCCTTAGGGGAAGGTTATTTCTTTCAGGTCACGTTGGGGACGGAGACGGGGGGGGAGTCCCTTCGGAGACATGGGCCCTACCTCAACGATGATCCCTAATACATTCGGCTTTTGACTGTCCAGCTGCAGCTATAGCAACAAACACTTGTATGGGGAAGGAAAGTCTGCGGGATTACAATCTAAGCGCGGTCCAATCGGTTTAATTGGACTCGCGTCAGGAGTTTAAGTGGGGGGTAAAGGCGGGACAGGGTTTTGAGACTCACAATCCCCGGGAGAAGATTCCCAAGTGCGGGATGCTACTCTACCCATTCTGAAAAACCGCCATCGAAAAAAGGGGGTCAGAAGAGTCCTCTTTTTAATGGTGTACGTGGAGACGGACAGCCAGGGACGTGGGCCGGTCTGGGGGGAAGAAAGAGCCTCTACCCTGGACCTTTAGACCTTGTGGAGAGTCTCGAAAAAAACGGTCAGGCGCCGGTCGTGGACCCGGGAAATCGCGAGAAAGGAACAGGGGTCTTCGGTTTCAGGGAAGGGAAGTTGGAAGAAGAAACTCGACCAAGAACTCTTGGGGACACTTTGCTCGTCCAAAAAAAAACTAAGTCTTCACCATTGGGAAGCCTGGGGGGGAAGTGTAACAAGGCGCGGAAAAAGCGATGGGGGGGGCTGTCCAGACTAAAGTAACTGGTCGGGGTCTGTGTGCGATCTTGCGCGAGCAAAATCGGAAAAAGGGGGGACGAACCCGGTCATTGACGGGCCAAAAGACTCGTAGAGGATCGGGGGGGGGACCTAGGGCTCCCCTTTGTAGGGAGAACCAGAGGGCAGAGAAACTCTTGTAGGGAACTGGGGGGTGGCGGAACAAGGGAGATAGGGGGGCCGTTCTCATGGAAACACCTATAGTCTTTCGCCAAAACTTAGGAGGCTGGGGACTGATTTCTGAGAAAAAGACGGCTGCCCCGGAAAGGAGCCGGTTCGGGAGACTGAGGCGGAGTCGCCACCACCCAGGACTCTAGAAAGGGGTAGACGGAAAGGTCTCCTCATCTTTAAAGGGTAAACGCCCTGAGAGGATACTTAGTTGAGAGGGAAAATGGGGGGCCTTTTGACGGAAAAAAGACGTCAAGCCGACTTGTACGCCATGCGAGTTAAAGGACCAGTCGAGAAGCAAAAAAGAAAGTGGGAGGGGCAGGACGTCCTACGTTGAAAAATGCACAGTCTACAGGGGGACTCTTAGAGACGGGTGAAGTTTTAAGAGACAAATCATGACCGCAATGGCGAAAGGCGGAGGGCAGGGGCGAATGAGCACCTGACAAGCAAAGGACCAAAGGGTGGTCCCCCTGGGGGACACGACACAAAGATTGTCTAATCGGGGTCCAGGGGGGGGTGGACATCTGAAAGGTTCCCCAGCAGTATCGCCTTGAAATCAGGGCTTGGAGTGGTGTGCATTCTTACTACAAGACTGGAAAAAATAATCGAAAGGTAATTCGGGACGCCGATCTTCTGGGGAAGAGATAAAAAAAGGAAACCTGATATGGTCAAGGATGGGGTTATCACGACGGGGGGGGGGGGGGAGCGTGCAAAAAGACCTCGTTTCAAAAAGTAGGCAAAGGGAAGCGCGAATCAATAGGACTAATTAGGAATAGAGAGGCTTTTCTCTCTCCACGGGGAGTTTGGAAACCTCCAAGCGGCCTGCTTGACTCGTAAGGATGAAGAGAAGAAAGAAATAAAGGGTTATCAAGACTAAAAGCGGAGACCAGTGAGAGGCGCTGTCTCAGCGGAGGGGAAGAAAAAAAACTTTAATCCCGAACGAAACCCCTCCTTTTACAGGTATTTCAGTAAAAAATGTTCAAGGCACAGCGGCTAAAAACCGTTACAATGCCGAGGACAGTCGCGTTTTTTAGCAGAATGACGGGGCGGCTAGGGAAGGGGAGCGTTCTATATTGGCTGGGTGTAAGAACTACGAAGATCAGCTCACAGCGAAGAAAAGCACTGTTACTAAAAGGGGGGTCCTGGAGTTAGTCTCTTGGGTAAACAGGGGAAAGAGGATTATCTCTGCGCCGTCCGCCACGGGAGGGACATTATATGAAAAACCAGAGTCGACGGAGATCATGGGAGACCTGGGTCGGTCTCTAGAAAAAACACAGGAAAAAAAGATCATCTGCCTCGAAGAAGCGTCTAGACCACTGGGGCAACTCCTGCGCAAGAATCAGCTAGAGCATCGGCTGGACTCGAAAAAGACTCCCTAAAGTCGGTGGTAAATTTCGTTGACTGCGCTGGACAGGGAGCAAGTTAGGTCTCGCGAAAAGAGAGGGTCGAGAACTTGAAGAAAATAAGTCTGCGATGAACAACCCACACCGGAAGGGGTAAGGGGGTTCTCCTGCAGAGGCAAAGCGTTTAGATCTTCTCTACAAAGACCCGTATTTTTATCTCATGGGAAAAGGGGCACGCGAAAGAGAAGACCCTAAGTAAGATAATAAGCGAAGCTCAGCACAAATAAACTTCTCAAACAATCGAGGGCGGATCGTATAGCATCTCTTCCTCCCGGGGGGCCTGGTGGCAAAAGCTAAAGTTCTTAAGCAAGCCTAAGGGGGGGGTGAGTAGGAAAAGCGACTTCTCGTTGCGCGAATGAATCATCGTTCGAAAGGGGGGGGGTGAAAAGTGTTACTTGGGCCGGAGACATGCAGGCCATCAAAAAGGCAAAAAACTGGATCCAATCCAGCATCTCTTTACTGGGGTGGAGAAGAGAAAAAAAGACTGCGCTCGAAGGGGGACCGCCGTCAAACTTGCGCTCGGTGAAACAGATTGTATTGGGAAGCCCCCACAAATGCAATACAGTAGTAAAAACCGAAAGGAGTGGGGGGGACAAAAAATGAAAAAAAAAAGGGGGGGCACAAAAAGTGACCGTCTTTCAAGTGGCCTGGATTAAAATCCCCGCGTCATCGGTCCAGGAAGAAGCCCAAAAGGCATCCAAAAAGGGCCAAAGGGGGAAGTACTATGGCGTAAAAAAAAAAGAAATTGGTAGGATAGCTAACGAAGAACTCCGAAAGAAGAAAGGGTCTATATCGTTAGAGGGGAAGTTCCACGTCGTGCCAGGGGAAAGAGATGTTTCTGCGGTAAAGGAACAAGACGATTCTCTCGTAATAAGGGGAGGGGGGAAAGGGGGCAAAGGAGCGCGACCGTCACGCTAAGAATCCCTAGGGGGTGGAAAGAAAAGCCTCTATCGGCGCCTCGAACTTCATTTCCGTGGGAGCGTGTTTAGGTGTCTAGTCCGTTCGTCCGACTTAGGAGCTAAAGAAAGAAGGGTAAATCTTCTTCTGTCATCATTCGGGCAAAGAAAGAGGTTTCTCATAGAAGAAGGTGGGAAGATGTTTTGGAAACCATAGGACAAATTTTTAAAACCATCCAAAATGTAGAATTCCGAAAAGACTTCTCAGCGCGGAACGGTGACAAAGGGGCACTGAAAAACAAGGGAAATTGGCGTAGTGGGCCCGGGAAGCATCTGCGGAAGGAAACACTGGGGAACATCAGGTGGGCTCGAGAAAAAAAAGCAAAGAAATGAAACGGCAGTCAAAGGGAGTACAAGGGGAAATGGTCCGCTGAAGGAGATTTCCAACTGAGAAATATTTTTCCATCAGAAAAACGGGGGAGAGGGGGGTGTATTGCAAAAAATACCAGTGCTTCCCGGAAATGCTGTTAGAGATGGAGCAAAGTCCCCACCAAAGTCAACCGGATCGGCGAAGGCTCACGAAAAGGGTAACGTTCGTAAAAATTGACTGTCCATCTGAGTATCAATTCTCAAAACTGGAAAAGGCAGGACTTAAAACAATTTCCCCTAATGGAAGGAAGTCTAAAACATTGACAGTAAACAGCCTCATATCGAGCAAAGGGGGAGGAGAGACTTGGAATGAGGATGGACGTTCCTCAAAGAAAAAAGGGGGTCGTCTCTTGAGAAAGTCATAAACGGAGGTTAACGGGGGTATTGTTCTTTCAGTTCAAGTTTCTTGCTCACGAGAACAATTTTAGCCAATTCTGTAGAAAAAGGGGACGCGGAAAAAGAACTAGGAAAGCACTACCTTCTGCTTCTATTAAAAAATTTAGCACTCTTATCTCACTCCGGGGGGAGAGAATATAGAGGGGGAGGGATAAAAGAATAATCTAATAGTATCAGCGGGATGGCAGTCCTCTCCCGCCGGAAAGAGGAATGTCTGAGACAATCCTTGGAGTGCTAAAAAAGGGGTCAAAAAAAACACCACATCAACAGGGCCCCCGGCTGTCGAGCATACGCAAGAAAAGAGAACGTAGAAAGCAAAACAGAGCGGGTAAAGGTGCAGAAGGGGCTTTTGAGGCCGGAAGAAAGGGGAAAAGGTGCCGCACAACGCTAGCCCGAAGACGCAAGGATCATGGGTCGGAGCTACACCAAATCAATGTCGGAAAAGAAAGGGAGCCCTCTTATTGCAGCCACTACTTTATCGGAAGGAGCGGAGCTTTTTCTATCAAACCGAATAACAAAAAGGCTATCACGGGGAGCTCTCGACAAATTGTGTTCACAACTGCGTGAAGGAGGGACAATATCTCATAAAGGGGTGAAAGACGCAACCTACGGGGAAATTAGCCCTTCGAACTGAAGTCTGTGAAAGGAGTGGGTTTTCCCCGCCGGGAGGGAGAGAAACAATCTATTTAAGAAACCAATGCCAAGCACCAGCAAGTAAAGGAAACTACGCCAGGGTCTGGGGCTCTCTGGGGGTTCACAGGGTTCGCGAGGATCATATACCAAGAAGTAGACGGGGATTCCTGTTTCACAGGCGGGGGAAAAGGAATCAAATTTCTCTGAAAAAACCAAAGAGATAAAGCGATGACGATAACCAGGTCCTACCCACGACTGGGCCCCCACTTCCGCTGAACCTCGGTGAACTCACGGCAAAAAATGCGCGGAGGAGAATAAACTCGCAAAAGGGGTACCTCTACTTACTGAATGCAGAGGGAATGTCAAAACGTAAACCGTCGATAAAAAAGGATGCGACCTTCTGGGGGGGGGGGCAACGCCAGAAGCCAGAAGCGATGATCGTCAGTTTCCTAGACTTCCGCCCAGAGCCTAAGTAATGTCGGTCTCCTCGGCCCGCACTTTCGAGCTCCCCGTCATCCCTCTAGCATCGGAGGACGAGATCGCGGGAAGAGGAGGACAAGCACTAGGTCTATCAAACTCCCTGCATGGGCGCAGACGTAAGGGCAATATTTCAGATCACCAAAGGTTGAGACGATGATCTGGACTCAAAAGAGAGAGGTCAACGAGGGCCCATAATGTGGTGGTGGTGGTTGACCCAACTAACGGCTGAGGGTGCCACATTGATAGGGGCAGCAAGTACAAAGACAACAAGAGACACTCCAAGCTTTGAAATAAGGTCTTCAGTTTCTTCGAATGATAACGAGATTGTCCTATTGGGGCGATCACGACGGACTCTGGCCCAATCGCGAATAAACAATCTTCAAAAAAAACCGATAAAAGCACAATTAAAGCAAGCCGAGACTTCTTGAGAAAAATATGGGAACGCCCCTACCA
>Ga0179593_1336007_pt1 | contig 12883 bp, 19 predicted proteins | sample CZODoug2_1_08_16_FD_185931 | JGI IMG/M metagenome (GOLD analysis project Ga0179593, IMG submission 185931) | Vadose zone soil fungal communities from Angelo Coast Range Reserve, California, USA - CZODoug2_1_08_16fungal (PacBio error correction) | ecosystem: Environmental > Terrestrial > Soil >...
GCCAGTCCAACGCACTTATGCAGGAGAATCATGAAGGCAAAGCAGACTTATCGATGGCGTAAAAAGTTGGAAGACAAGAGGTTGGCAAATCAGGCGGCAAGTAGAATGAGGAAAGAGAAAATCCGAGAAGAGAGAACTTATGTATCGGTGGACAGGAACCACCTCGGGGAGCCGACACCAGCCGCCGCTAAGTGATTAACATGCCAAAAAGGTTACGGTGAAATAAAAAGAAAGTTCTGAAGACGACTCAGTGTAAGAAACAGAGAGAGAAAAGAAAGGATAAGGCAATAGAAAGAAGATCTCGACCGTTATGAACAAAGGTTTACAACGCGGTAAAAGGCGGATTCCTACGCCGGTGGGGGAAACATTAGCAGCAGCGGGGCTGAGAAAAGAAAAACGCCTAAGGAAAAGAAGATGGAGGCGACTGCGGAGGAGAGGGGGGACCGTCCTGTGACGCGAAGACGCAGTTGTTGTCGGTCGACTGAAATAGGAAGTGATCTTGGAGAGAAAAACTGAAAGGGGCTAGTGTAGGTACTATCTTCAATTTGTGAGGGAAAAAGAAGAGGGGAGAAGGAGGACGGAACGCCGCTTACGCCACAAGGAGATGGGCAGACCACTGCGCCGTCAAAGACCAATCAGAGGGCTAATCGGCGTCGATGGTCGTTTGACAAACGACGCGACGTCAGGGCGTAGCGATGATGGAGAAATCATTACAGCAACACGGAAAGGGAGGAGGGATTAAACCCCGCTAGCAATCATTTCTAGAACAGAAAAACGAGCGCTGCGAATACTGTAGGGAGATAGGGATAGCGGAGAAGAGGTTACGAGAATCCACAACAAAGCAAGACAACGGAACCGGAGGGGGAGTCAGTGTCGAAGAAAAAGGGGGAAGGACGAGGACCAGATTGCAACTGAGGAGTTCCAAGAGAGTAGCGCCCAAGGTGTTGACAGCTCCCCGGAGACGAACTAGCTCAGGAACTAAACCAACGCGACCGGGACCATAGGAGCAATTATGACTGGTAGAGGGCCACCTTAATGAAAAGTCCTTCGGAAGCAACGCGGCGCCTATCGCGGGAAATCGGCGTCCGAATCGCCAACAGGGGTCGCTAGTAAGAATAGGTTGACGAAGGCGTACATCAGGAAGGAAGCGTATGGCTGCGAAAAAAAGTGCTGCATAGAAACGATTTAAACGAAAAAGACGCGAGGGGGCAAGAGGAAACATTCCCTGGAGAAGAGTGAGTAGGAACGGAGCGGCGGAGCTTCTCTCTAACGACGGGGAGGGTAACGCAGCCAAGGCGGTAGAGACAGAAGTCGAGCTCGAAAACGGGGATGAATCAGACCAACAATCGGAAGACGTGAGACCAAGTCCTAGTAGACGGACAACGCCGACGCGAAAAAGGCGCCCAGTCGGCCGTCAGCTCGTCGCCGCGAGAAATCGCGCCCTCCGAAAGACAGTTGGAAAATCAATGTCCGAGGAGAGGGGGGAAAACGTATCAAAGTAACGTCCTATCAAATGGGGTTGAGGGTCTCTAACATTTGTCACGGGAGGATCGTGATCGGAAAAAAAAAGGGTATGAGCTGTCCCCTCGTTAGACGGTGGTGGGAGCTGAACGAATCGGGCCGACCAAGGAAGCTTATAGAGCAGCAGTTGGGGGGCCTGACGACAAGGCAGGACACTAAGGTGAGCGGCGACGAGCGACGCCGTCAAGGTGAGTCTCGGGCAACACCGAGCAGGATCCGGGAGCCAGGGAGTAAGAAGGGGAGGAAAGGAATTGATCGTAATAGCGAGTAGCCGAAGAGGTGACCTTCTTAATAAGCGTCTGCACCGAGGAAGCAGACTCCATTCGATGGAGGCATCCAAAAGAGGGCGGCGCAACGCCGAAAAAAGGGCCAGAGTCCATGGGAGCCTGACGCCTTCTTCCTCTACGGGGACGGAGGGAGGAACATAACGCAGCTACAGGGGAAATGCACGCGGAAAAAAGAGTGAAAACAGGTCACCGAGTCCCCGCAACGCTAAAAAAAGGAACGCTCGACGTTACTTCCATGCCAAAAAAGACCGTTAGGCGGAAGTAGCTTCCTATGGACAGCCGGGGGGGTTGTAAGCTAATCGGTGAGAACAGGTCGAAACCATCTATGATAGTCAAGGGCCAGGGCGGGAGAATTCTGATTGGGCGCTCCAAAAACAGGACGGTCAGACAGAGGAAAGAGAATTGTCACCATACACGAAAGCGGTGCGGGCTCGTACAGGCCAGTCGACTCCCTCTGAAGAAGTAAAAAAAACCCGAAGTGTAACGAGACGCCAAACCAGTGGTCGCGCCGGGGACGGGTAATGAGAGCGACTCCAGACTGGGTAGTCCCGAAAAAAACCGAGCCGCCACACGTGAAACGGAAAATTAAAAATTGTCCAGGAAGGCTTTCAAAAGATTTAAAAGTACCAGTCCTCCTGATAGGAGGGCAAAGCGAATTCGCAGGCCTTGCCGTGAGAGGATACCTGGTCAACCGTCTTCTCCGGAGGAGGCCTACACCGTAGCGTCCCCGCGCTGAATGGACTACGGGTACTGGGGGGAGTCACGATCGTACAGGAAGGGGAAAAAAAAAGGCCAACCCAGACCGCGCTGTGTCCAAAAGAGCCTTCATCTAGAAAAACGAACGAAAAAAGAGAATCGTGTGCGAGGGTCAAAGTAATCGTCCAAACGAGGTGAATTAAAGAAGAACAGACACTTACTAAAAGGGATGTAAGGAGCTCGAGACTCCTCAAAGTTGAGAACAAGGGACCGCGGGATTGGCCAACCCAGGCATCGCCGTGACGCCCAAGTCAACGAAAAAGGAAGTCACGGAGAGACGGAGATACAGAATACCAGATGGACGAAAAAAGAATGTGGAGACGGTGGCGAGAGGATTGAAATTGTCCTCACGCGTGTGCAAAAGACGCCCTTCGCATGAAAGTACATCGCCCAAATTCCTTTGGCTCGGGAATTAGGGGTGGAGCCCCGAGCTATCACAAGAAGGGGGGGAAATTCAATAGGAAAACTACTAGGAGTTGGTGGAAAAAAGTCCATAAAATCTACAACACAAAAATGGGAGGAAAAGACCTGGCTCAAAAAAAAAAACGAAGAGGTCTTTAATGGAAGGTATAACCAAGTCTTCTGACCTCACGGAGAAGAGGGATTCCAATAGCCCGCAATAAGTTGTGTAAACGAGCACAGCGAAGGGACGGACTACAAAGCAATCACGCGTGAAAACCCACCACCAGAAAAGAGACGCAAGGGGCGTTTATTCTGAAAACGACGGGAAAAGGTACTCGCCACTTCGGGGAGGAAAATGGAAGACGGTATCGTCAAACGTACACAGCGACGACCCGGAAAATACCGCAGCGAAGAGGGACGAAGAACGAAACATCGCGGGGAGAGCGACCGCGGCCGGCTAGCTGCGGGGGCTGCCGAAAAACATCTAGTCATCGCCACATCTGGAGCACTGGGATCGATCAAAGACACCCGTATTTACAGAAAAAAACAAAGTAACAAATAAACAAAAAAAACATCAGGACGCACTGGAAAGAACGGAAAAAGGGGGGTCAAACGTTCAACCGGCCGAATAAAAAAACGACCGAACGTCTGCCCACTTTCAAAGAGAGGGAAACGGATGAAAAAAGAAGAAAATAAACGCCAGGAAAGGGACTGAAGTCATCAATGAGAAAACACTGCGCTGATAGTCAGGGCACCGCGCTTTAAGGAGGACTGGGAGAAGAGGGAAAAAGGCTGCACGGAGAAGGGAAGGAGCGCGTTGAAAGGGAGTGGGGCGCTCGAAAGTGGAAAATCGCGACCTACACAAATCGACGAGTTCGTCGCCAAACAGGACAAGCGTGAGAAAGGTCAAGGGAGGGGTGGGGGACAGGTCAAGTTCGAGGCGGTGTGGGGCCATGGTAACAGCAGCAAACGTGGCGAACGCCTGGAGAATGGTTACGGGGGTGCCGAGCGACGCAGGTCTCCGAAGGAGGGGGGGGACCCCAATTAAGGGAGGAAGGACCGGCAGATGGAGGATGAATAGGATGGCGACGGCGACGACTCGAGATTACCAAAAACTATGGGAGGGAAAAGACGGGACATCGACTTACACCTTTTCGAAGGGGGGGGCGCATGTAAAAAATAAAAAACGTACGAGCGGAAAGATTAAGGTCACGATCGTAATGCTTTTTACAAGGGAGGGGGGGAAAGGGGGGAACGCCTGTGACCGCGACCACACCAACAGTAAATCGGCAAAAAAGGCTTGGGGGTTTCAATTCCGGACGCGCCGAGGCGGGAGAAAAAAAGTAAAGAACACGTGGACTCGGGGGGAGAAGGGTGCGGACTCGGATAAGAATCGCGAGAAGGGTCAGCATTCCGGGCATCGATCTTTCGGAGGGGGCTCGCGTCCCGGCGACGAATATCGTTTGGAATCAACTCCGATCGGCTAACGACGCAGAATCAAACGGCAGGCAGCGAAACGACAAAAAGAAAACGCATGCGACTCAGCAAATGTAAGCTACGGGGTTCTAGGTACGAAACATGCCTGAAGGAGAGGGGCGCGAGCTATAAACAAGGAAATGGACAAAATGAAATTGCTAATGAAGCCAAAAAGGGGAATATACGAAAGGCAGCTGGCTTCATCCACGATTCGTTCAGAGCCAAGGGGGACAAGAGAGCGAACGGGAAGAGGCTCAAAAGAGCAAACGAAAACTGTAAAATACAAAAACAGGGAGAATGAACTCGCCGGTACGCAGGCGAATCGCGCAGCCGCAGACAAGAGAGGAAAAAAAAAAGCGACGGACGGCAGCGAAGCATCTCGGTATCAGGAGGAGGAAACTGCGACGGGGGAGGGGGGAGAGGCGCCGCAGACAGGTCCGCGGAGTGCTAAACAAAGACGGACTGGGTCAATTTACGTCGCGACCTAACTCGTTCAGAACTAAGTTTCGTCGCGACGTCATATGCGGCGGAAAATCGATCGGCTAAAAGAAACTCCTCGCCGGGAAAAGAAAAAAATGAAATCGCCGAGGGGCGGCAATTTTCGCAGGAGCAAATCCGTAGGGGCAGTGGCCAGTTCAACAAGCAATCAGACAAACACTGAAGCCGCAGAGGGACCGAGCGACTGGACACGGCCGGCGCAAGGTCCTTCACGGTAAGTTGGTCGCGTCAGCGAGGGGGGCTTCGAGCGGCGGGAGAAGCTCATCAGATGAAAAAAAAAAAAAGAAAGGAAACTGACCGCTCGGACCGCAGGGGGGGGTAAGGAAGGACTCGTTGTGCGCCTTCGCGAAGGGTGATGCGGGGAAGCAACTGACAACAATTGTGACGAGGAGAGAGGGGAAGGGCGAAGGGGCGCCTGCGGCCGCGTCATTCTGGACGAGAGGAACGCCAGGAAAAAAGGGGGGGAAGTGACCGTTCAGCTTGGGGCTTCCTCGGGAGATCGACGGGCAGCTCGGGATACCAACGGGGGGGCGGAGAATCTATCCGGGGGCCAACGAAAAGGAAGAGAACGGTCTTCGAGATCTGGGGGGGTTCAGCCCTAATCAAAACCGGTTTCATGTAAAGGTGGAAAAAGGAAGAGACAAGGAGCAACCGGAAGGGGAGGTCGACACCGTTTGGGCTGGAAAAAAAATCGAGAAGAAGGGGGAGCCGCTCGAAACGGCGATGGATGGTTATTACCGCGAACGGAAAAGGTTGGCGCTAATAAGTCTGGTGCTGCAAAATAAACCGCAGGGCAGGGGCATTCGTCAGAGAGTTCGTGTCAAACTCCAAAACTAAAGAGGCACGGACAACTCGACGGAGGCCGGTGTCGCAAGAATAGGAAAAACGCCGGTCTTCAAAAGACCCAACAAACTTGGTCGAGGAATCGCAAAACTCACGGAAAGGAAACAAAAAGTCAAAAACCAAGAGAGGGGCATCCGCTGAAGGGCAGGGGAACATACTAGCAGGGGAGAAGCTCTGCCGGCCTTACACCACGGAAGGGGAAGAAGGGGAGAATCCAAAGAGAGATGGCCCGGTTGTGGCTCAAGAGGACACGGCGCTTGGGGACGATTGCACGGAACAGGCGGTAAGAAAATTACGAAATCGTGGAACGGTCTGTCATCAACACGGATTGGCGAATTTTCGTAAAAACAAACGCACCGTGGGAAACAGGGGAACAAATTAAGCAATTGGGCTGTAACATCGGCAAAGAGGCGGGGATCGAGGCAACAAAGAAGGAACAGGCAAAAATCTCAGAGAGTGACAATGAGGGGCGATCTCATAAACCGGAAAGGAAACTGGGGGACGGGAAGTACACATCCTGAAACGCGAACCACAACCCCCGGGGGGGGGGGGGGGGGGGGGGGGGAATAATCGCCACAACACCGATAGCCATCAAAGAGACTGACACGAAGAAAACTGGAACCAAGCTGTCTGGACTGTAAACGCTCAACAACACAACGAAAAAGGAGAAAAGGAGATAAAGGAAAAAAGAGTACGCAAAATGAAAAAATTATGTCACTGAAGGAGCCGATCTGAGGAGATATCGATAGGGAGGACGGGTACTAGGGACTGGGGTCAAAAACGAAATGCGTCAAAGGAAAAAAAAAATATTGAGGAAAATCAAGAAAAGGGAGACCAGGACTTCCCGTCGGAAGCGTGTGAAAAGGTGAAACAAAAAAAAGAGGGACGAGAGCAGATTCGACAGGAAAGGCAACGGCGGACGTTGACCTGATGCAAGAAAAGGGATTAGAGCAGGGCCGACATGTCGAGGCGACGAACTGCAGCGAATCCCCTTGGATAAGTAGGGAAGCCAGACAGGCGTCCCAGACAGGGTGCACAGCGGGCCCGGGGAGTAGAACCCAGGGAAAGGATTCCACGCACGGATCCAGACGAGACCATATCTCACGCTACAAAAGAAAAATGATTTCCGTCCGGCGGAATGGAAAGAGGGGTTCCAAAACGAAAAGGGGCCTGCCACAAAAGCATGGCAACACAAAACCAAAAAGAAGGGGTGGAGGGGGTTCCGCAGGGGGAAAGGGAGACAGCTGGGGTGCATTGACGGAAAACAACCAGGAGAAAACGGTTTTGGGTGTGGGTTTCCCCGGTACGAGATCCAGGGGGGGGAGTGAACGTAAGGTATCCAGAAGCGTAGGCCGTGTGGTTCACGCAAAATGGCGCAAAAGATCAAGTAAGTGGAGCCGGTCCACTCCAGCACTCGGAAAGAGATAACCGTCGCGTCGTATTTCGTAGCCCACCGAGACGACGAACGTCCAAGAGAAAAAAAAGAAGAAAATAAGACAGGCAAAAAGGCACGGGAAAGACTAGGGAACCCCGAAAAAGACGAGCAGACACAGGTGTCATCGAGGGGAGGGTGAAAAACCCGATCAGAAAAAAAAAGGGACGTAAGTGAAAGATAAAAGAGGGGAAGGATGCTAGCCCGAAAAAAAAAAACGCAACGCCTTAACGTCCGGAAGGAGCGTCCAAGGAAGCGCAATGAAGAAATCAATCATACCGAGTGAACAGGACGCCGGAAGGGAAGAGGAGCAAAGTGTGTAAAGTGGCTCCCCGAAGAGGCAGGAACGAGGAGAACGTCCCCGCAGCAAACAGGACACCAGCGGAATCCATCGAAAGGGACAGTGGGTGGGTGGAGGGCCGCGGGGTTAAAAGGAGAGAATGAGTGGCGGCAGGAACGAGCAACACGCGAGTACGGCCGGCTCGACAACGGGAACAGTAGAAAGGAATAGAAGCCGGAAGGATAAATTCTATCCGGAGAAGGAGGGCCCACCCGAAAGGAGGGATTATTAGCAGAAGGGAACAATGGAAAGGACCGGATAGTCTCTCAGAACTGACGACGGAGAAGAGGGATGTGCACAAGGGGCGAGGACTTCCGTATCGTACCTAGAAAAAAAGCTGGACTAGAAGCTGTACTCTCTAAAAAAAAGAGCGGGGGGTAAAAACCGAAAGAGGGCAGTCTTAGCCACCTTAGGGGTGAAAAAAGACGGCCGCGAGAGACCGCCCGGATTCCCGACACAGGAGGCAATCCTGCCGGCGCGCGGCGCCCGAGATGCTAGCTGCCAAAGCCCGGGACGATGAAGGGTACTCGTCTTCAGAGCAGTAGACAAGGGCTGCCATACCGAAACATGGGGAATTTAACTCTTTGGGGGGAAGAAGGTGAGTGATGCCGGGGAGGGGGTCGGCGAGACGGAGAAAAGACGGGGAAAGGGATAGCCAAAGCGTTCGCTGGAAGAGTGAAACGAATCGGACCGAGAAAGCGGCAAGAGGAATCCGTGACGAGGGGCCGGGTGGGCTGCAGCATGTTCCGTGCGAACCAGTCACGGGGAAAGCGAAGCAAGAGCCGTCATAGTGTCAGTATAGCAAACACGGACGCAGACTAAAAGGAAGCGGCTTAAGAAAAGGGAGCGTACGTTCGCGAAACGTAACGGAATTCGCAGATCGCGGAAGCATCGGGGGGCTGCGGGAACACCAAGGGGAGAAACCGGATCCCAGAGCCAGAGTGCGGCTGAAATCCCGGAAGAAACAAGAGGGCGCACGGAAGAGGCAGACGAAACGAGTCCGCGCACGGCAGAGACGCCGAAAAAGGAAGACCGCAATTGCCCGATGTAAAAACTGCGCTGTGCAGTGTGCAAAAGGGCAAAAGGTCGGGACCCCAGGAAACGCGGCCAAGGGAAGTACAAAACGAAGTACGGGCATGGCGCCAGTCGACCGACATGAGACGTTGGAATTCGAAGAGGGGGCCAGAAGCTGCTGGGAGGCAGATGAGTGAAATAGAACTGACGACACTGTAAGGAGAAGTTTGCGGGGGCGACAGAAGGGAGGTTGATGAAAGGGGGGGACACACAACAGCGGGCAGGCAAATAATAAAGGAGCACCAAACCCAATCAGTGAGCGCGGGACAAGCGTTACGACTCCCCTAGGGAATTAACTTAACAAAAAGGAAGGGCGCGTGACGAAAAAAAAATGCTTGGTCAAAACTAGAAGGGGCAAACTCGACGACTGCGCGCCGGGGGAGTCAGAGATCGTCCAATAGATTCAGGAAAGACCTTACAAGGGAAGAGGTAAGGGACGGAATTCTGTAAAGGAAAAGAAGGGAAGCGAGTTGGGCTCAAATCGAATTTCTCCTGCAGGAAAGGAGGATACAACCAGGAAGCCTGCACGAGTTAGGCTGGGCGTCGGAGAACCCGCACGGATTGCTCAGGTGGTAGTTGTGCGAAAAGAAAAGAAAGAAGGGGTAACCGACAAAAAAAGCAAGCGTCTTTAAAAAAAAAAAACGCGCAGGATCGAGAACACGCGGGTAATACGGGTTAAAGCTCGAGAGTCCCGGAAGCGTCACTAGCGAGGGGTACGAGCGGGAGTTTTTTACGCAGAAAAACAGCGTCGCAGAGGGCCGAAGAAAAGACCTCCGCGGAAAAAAAGAACGTCGTCACAATCAGCGCCGCTGGCCGACCAAGGGCGGAGCCGAACGCCATATATCACAGGCGCAAAAAAAGGAATCCAACTAAATGACGTAGAAAGACGTCTCTTGAAAAAAGCGGCGAAAAAGGGAGAAGAGGGGAAATAGGGGTGGGGGAAGAAATATGCAACATTAGGCTCCCCGCCAGGTCGAATGGCTACGGTACCAGAACGGAGCCGGGAGAGGAAAATATCAAAAACACAGGCTTAGAGGGGAAAAAGGGAGCACCATTAAAAGCAATAGGGGGGAGAAAAAAAGAGTTTGAAAAGCCAGTCAGAGAACAACAACCAGAGGGGAAAATATTAATGCTCGACGGCAAAACGAAGGTCTTTGTGGAGCCCACGGATGCTTAATTCTCACTATCACCGGGATGAACGAAAACGCCTCAGGAGGAGGCCTCCATTCCTTTGACCTAGATATGAAGTTCACACAATACTCACACCTCATCAGGGAATCAAACGTGTCAAAAACAGGCTTCCAGAGGAAGGAGCTAGTAACGTATTTCGGACGGACATCGCGGGCGGAAAGGGATGAACGTCCCGGGGTAGGAAGAACGAGGAGAAAGCGAGCGACAACGACCGGCGGAAATCTCGGGAGCACAGAGAAGTCGACGCTGGCGTCTGAAGGGCAAAAACATCATAAGAGCACAGTGGGAAAGAAAGTGTCTAGGCCGTCACCACTATTAATAAACGAGAGTCACTAAAACGCGAAGTAGAAGGGAAAAAAAAGGGGAGGGGAATTAAACTCACGTGACAAAAAACATGCGTCAAGAAGCTTAAAATGACAAACGGTCAAGCCACGAAAGCGAGTGACTACTCAAGTAATGGCCTACAGCGCGCAGGCAGAGCTCTGATCAAAAACGGGCAGAGTAATTCTTCTGCTCATAGATAAGGGGAGAAGGTTAGTGGACAGGATGGAATCCAAGGCGACCGATGAAGCAAATGAAAAGGAAACGTCTGGGAGGGGACGTAGCGACCCCTACAGCAGGAGCAGACTCGAGTTCGTCGAAAAGGAGAGAAAAGCCAAAAGGGTGGTGGCGTCAAGTTCCCTGAGGGGGGTGGACAGACCAGTGTACGGCCTGGCACGCAGCTCACTGATTTCGGGTACGTTTCACTGAATAAAAGGACATTACCGGCCGCGGGCAGGGGGGGAAAAAAAAAGAAAAAAAGGGAAGGAAGCGACGTGACCATAAAAGGGTGCCATAGTGAGCGAAGTGGCTACGGAACCTAACCAAGCCGATTCTGCCAAGAGGAAAAAATTCACCCAAGAGGGAGAAGGAGGTCGCCTGGGTGGCAGGGAAAGACCTTCTGGTCGACTTAAGGGTCAAGCTCTAGAGGGGAGGGACCGCGCACCTGGGCACGCTGTAGAACAGAAAAGAGGCACGATCCTGTTTTTCCGCAGCACGAGGAGCGGAAGCAAAAAAGTTGACTTCTTTTTCGGAAGGGGAGGGCCTTGACTGCCATCGGGGGAAGGCAGAGGAAGTATGCCCATAAAAGGGAATCGAAAGGGTCAGGAGATCCCTGAGAGGGAAAGACGGTCGTGGAGGGGCAGGCCACGATAGGAAGCATCCGCGATGCAATTCCTAAGAAAGTGCCGGCGGACAGGGAAATAGCGACGCATGTCACCTCTCACTTCTTCCAAGATAAAGGGGGTGATCTCGAAGACACCGACGCCGGAAGTTCATGCAGAGATGATCCCCGAGCCGGCGCACGGAAAGGCTCTTATGCCAGCAACGGCGTGAATTAACTCCGGCAAGCTGATATCCGGCAAAGGAGGGTCCAGCTACAATCACTAAGGGAAAGGGGAAATAGACTGTCGTAAGGGAAGAAAATCACTGTCAACCGAGACAGGGAAAAACAGTGATTCAAGCTGAACGAATACGTGGGGGGACACCAGTTCCAGCATAAGCAGACAGAATGCTCCTAAGGAGAAGGGAGGGGCTGCATCTAGAAGAGCCACATGTCAAAGAGTGGAGGTGCGTGGAAGGGAGGCGCCGAAAGGTGTCAGTCAAAGAAGACGGCGCGTGGAAAGAAATAGAGAAAAAAAAAACTAATCCCGGCGGAAGGCAGCCGAAGACGCGGGGATGCAGTAAACAGCAAGTCGGAGCGATACGTACACGCGGGGCGCAGGGCAAATGTTTCATAAAGAGAACAAAGAGGATCAGGCGCGTAACGCTGAGGGTCAAGAGTCGTAACAAAGCGTCTCAAAACAGGCATCGGGTCACCATCGGATACATGCCAACCGTCAGCTTCAACTGAAGGAGAGAAAGGACTTGAGGGGGATCATGAAAGCGCGATCGTGCAAACCGCGGGGAGCCGCATAAGCGATAAAAAGACCCGTTACGCGGACCGTGGAATGGTCGCATTCCGTTACGAAGTGGGAAGGAAGGTTAGAGGAGGAAAATTTGGGCACGGAAAAATGGGCGATCTCGTGGGGGAAACGCAGGTTCCATGCACCGGAAAAGCCTTCCCGCGAACGCGACAAGCCGGTCCGTACGTGGAGAGGGAGAGGGCTGTGGCGGGAGAGGGGGAGCGCCCTGAGAAGATATAAATGATAACCGATCCGGGACTGTCCACGAGAGGGGGGCAACCCTCGACACAGTTGGCGTCGGAGGCTGACGAAGATAAACTGGCCGGTGGGCAGGGAAGGAAAGGTCAAATGAGAGGGAGACCGTGGGGTAGCGCCAGGTGTGGGGCAAACGAAACAAAAAGAAGGGGGGGGTGGAGCCTCGCGGGACGAAAGGAGTGTAGGGAAAGGAGCACGTGGCACGTTTTCCTGGCGAAAGAGGTGCGTCACCTAACGCGAATTCAACTAAGTCTCCGCTTCGTTTAGAAAAAAAGAGAAAAGTGAGCCGGGACAACTCTAACGTCTCGTTGTGCTCGATGACACGACACAGCGAAAACCAGGGGGACAAAACTGCGGTCGACTTCGGAGAAGGGGAAAAAGAAGGGAAGAATAAACTCAGAAAAAGGCAAATCATCCTAGGCCAACAAGAAGTCGAGCTCTCGGCGGACGCAAGAGAGAGCTGAATGGGAAACAGGGGAGAGGGGGGGAGAAGTAGGAAAATCCGGTGGACAGGGGCTCACGTTCAAAGGATTCTGGACGAGGCGCGTATGACGGTTCGCTCGGGAGTAGAGAAAAAAAGGAAACGGGGGCGCGTCATCACTTTGGATTTGGAAAGCGTTTCAACGACCGAAACACAAGGGGGCCATGAACGGGGCATGGGGGGCTGTACGCGCGGGAAAAGGGGGAGGGGGAAGTGGGATCTCAAGGCCAACCTCGAGAAACATGCTTAGCAGCAGTCTTACGAACTGGACGCCTACGATTTCCAATCGGAGGAAAGAGGCAATACCGAGAACAAGATGCCAACTCCATGGAAGAATAATCGAAGTCAACTTCACTCCAATACGGCGCACTCGCAACGTGGGAA
>Ga0179593_1558824_pt1 | contig 12883 bp, 12 predicted proteins | sample CZODoug2_1_08_16_FD_185931 | JGI IMG/M metagenome (GOLD analysis project Ga0179593, IMG submission 185931) | Vadose zone soil fungal communities from Angelo Coast Range Reserve, California, USA - CZODoug2_1_08_16fungal (PacBio error correction) | ecosystem: Environmental > Terrestrial > Soil >...
CTTCTGCCAAATGGTAGGGCGTGCAAATTCGGAGAAAAGGGAGAGGGAATCGGGAAGGGAGGCAAAAGTAAACTTCGTGCAGGAAGGGGAGGAAAACTGAGTTATCTGGAGAGAAGATTTCTTAACTATGGGACGGCGAGGGGTGGAAAAATGTCCGCTTTCTGTAGAAAACCAGCATTCAATTGGCAGGAAAGGGAGAAGGTGCGGGACAATGTGTTCCTATCAAAAGGCAACACCATGCTCAATCCGTATCGACGGGTAGGATCAAAAATGAAACTCTGGCTCTAAACGAACTGGCCTCCGAGGGAAAAGTCGTAGGAAGCAAGGACGCGGAAGAAGGAACCAGAGGTCAATAAACCTCTTCGGGGAAAAAACGGGGGTCAAACCTGTATAGGCTAAAAACGTGGGGTCATTAGGAAAAAAAAAAGATGAGGGGGCAGGACAAGCAACCTCTCAAGGGGGGAAAGGGGGAGAGGGAAAGATCTTGCGTGGGGCGTGGAAAGAGGGGGGGGGAGAGGGAGGGCCTAGCCATTTATACATTCTCCGGCAAGGGAAGACAACCTTAACTTGAAGGGTGAATGGAGAAAAGTATGAATAAAGAGAGGAACAGACAAAACGGCTATCCGCGTGGCACGAGCTAAATCAAGGAATAACTGCATTCCTTCGAACAAAATTAAAATGATAATTGAGGGAAGGGAAATGTTCGCCTATGAATAAAAGCGAGGGTGCATGGCGGGGATAGAAAAAATCCGTCGGGATCATAACGATAGACTCTCATGGGAAAGCGGGTACTTAAAAGTATATGGAGGGCGAAGATAGGGTATGTGGCGAGCTGACAACGTAGCTATGAAAAAATCGACAAAACCCGTGAAAATGGGGGGTCGGCAATCCCTCTTCCTGGGTGGAGGAAAGGGGGATTAGGGAAGGGAAAAAGAACTTGGGCCGCTGGAGTCGAGGGGGGAAAGATGTACCATGGGTCATGGGTTTGAACAAGAACATAGAAAGGGACGAAAGCCACGGGAAAAAGGCAAAGGTACATTTCAAAGGAAAGAGACGAGTGGGTCAGGTGGGGAAAGGGGACACGCGGCGTAGCAGGGGATTGGGAAAATGGTTGAGAAAAGGATTAACAGGGACAATCCAAGAAGAGGCAATGTAAGAAGGCTGTAACCTAGGAAAAAGAGATTTCCCTCAGAAACAGGGCACAGGGGGGGGGAAACCATCTAAGGTCAATAGGTTAAACATATTGGGGAAACAATATAGGGGGAAAGTCGGCCGGTAACAGAAAACCCAACTAAAGATAAAACTGAGGGGACCCACCAGAAAGGTGTCTGCAAGGGGAAGTCAAACCTGTCGGGTTCAAAGAAAGACAAAAAGGCCACTTGATTTTGTGGAAGCGAGAAACGGACATGGTGAATGGATGAGAGCGAAGTGTAAGAGTGCGAGGAAAAAACACCCCCCTGGCGCACGTACACGAAACACCTTTTCAAATAGGGCTGCTTCAATACAATTAGAATTTGGGCCAGGGGAATGTGGCGCCGAGAGCGGAAGCATTAAGAAATTCGTGAGGGAGGAGGTGACGGGCGAGGAAAATCAGGGAGGTGGGGGGGGGAGGGGGACCACTCAGTGAGAGGCAGTCATAGAAGAAGGTCCTTTAGGGGGTCGGCCTGGAAGACGTCGACTGTCAGGGCAAGTATTGTGGGTTACGGGGAAGATAGAAGCAATCTTAAAAAGAGGCAAACAACAAAAACAGGTAGGTGTTGTAAAAAAAACACAAAGGGAGCGGATTACTGGAGGGGGGGACCATGGAAACCCAGGTAAGGAAACAGACTCTTATACAAAACCAGCCGAAGACGGGGGAGGTAAAGGCGGCTTAGGGGTCTCGGGGAAAGAATAAACTGTGAATCGCCAATCTGCCCTCAATCAAAGGACACAGCGAGGAAAAAACGAATAAGCAGAGTTGAGGCGAAGAATCTGTGGTACAAAAAAAGGGAGAGGGATGGCTACCATCCGGGCCAACCGGAACCGACGTCTGGCAGGCTCCCGTGGCTTTCCTAAAAGGGGACCGCATAAAGCAAAAAAAAAAGATCATCGAATCGTACGGGAAAACGCCGTCAAGAATGGGTGGTCGACCGGACAATATCCACGAATGGAAAAAGAAAAAAATCATATGGATCGAGAAAGCCAGGAAAAGAGGTTCTTAACACCTGAGGGAAAAGGATCTATCTCACCAAGGGAACTAGGATATTGGTCACTGTCTGGAATATGGGGGGGAAAACAGACTAACCAGCAGCGCCGCCCTTAAAGGTTGGGGGAGAAGGAGAAAGGAATTGGTAGGGAGTGTGTTGTCCTATGCAAATACCTAGTACGACTGTCAAAAAAGTGAAGAATGCTTTCGCGGGAAAGAGGAGCAGGCTTTTCCTTCGGGATCGAAGCGCAGAACCTGAGGGCCGCCTGCCAACGGGGGCGGGGGGGACGTTGGGAAATACGGGGGAAAACGAGTCTTTTGGAAATGACGAAAAAACAGATGGTGGATTCAAAGGGGGGGGGTTGAACTGACCACTTTGGATCGGGAAGGGAGGCGACTCAGAATACACATGACGAAAAAGGCCATCATTTTTCTTATCGGAAAGGGGGCGGGAAAAGAGGAGGAGGAAACAACTTGAGGAAGGGGGGGTTGATGTCATTGGTGGGTGATGTCTGTCGCCAAATGGACGAAAGACCGAACGGAATTGGGAGGTGGGGAAAATCACTAGGTTGAGGGTAGTCATGGAAATATGAAAAAAAAGGTTCTCCCCACGTCACACGCACTCATAAGGGCAGGCAGGAAGTGATGAGAAAGAGCAAGAAAATGCAGATATTTCCTAGCAGGGGGGGCCGGTTGAAGCCGAGAAAGAGAAAAACAAGGTAGTGGGCATCAGAAAAAAGTTAACCAATCGTGGCCTCTCCAAAAGGCGGCGCGCGGGTAAGCAAAAGACAGGCATAGAGGTCCCTAATTGCCAAATCTATGAGGGGATTGCGCTTCGAGGGTTTAATCAATCGTTCTTGATCGAGGGGAGGGAAGAGGTCAAGGCGGATTTGGGGAGGGAACAATTCCGTATAAGGGGGGGAAAAGGAGGCCTACGTCGACCCGTTCAATCTAGGCTACAGAAGTCGATGCGGATGGAGGGTCACTTTCCGGGGAAAACCAACCTGTTCGCGCTGATTGGGGGCATCTAATGACGGTGGGGAAAGTATCGAATTCCTGACGCAGTTGCAAAGTTTAACTACCAGGGAGAAATCAGAGGATTCCTTGGGGAATCCTCGAGGGTCTGGACGAGGCGGGAATTGCGGCAAAGTCCTTGCACGGACGCGAGCCAGGGAAAAAGAACCCAAGGGCCAAGGGGGTCGAAGGAACGGGGAAGAGAATTGTCTGAGTTGTTGCTATGAGAAGGGGCCCGCATAAAAACAGCGCTGAAAGATAGAACCGGAGTGTTCTAACCAAGGACATTTTTTATATGTGCAAATGAATATGCGGAGGGAAGGAATGGGGGGGAATAAAAAAAGAAGGCCTCCGAGATCCTCTACTAGCGGGCTAAGACAGGACGTAGGAAATCTTCATGAAGGCTAACAGGGAGTTGGGGGGGGTAACCACTCACCGGAGAGGCCTGCAGAAATTATCCAGGAGAAGAAAATTTACTTCCAAGGTCATCGCGTATTCAACCCGCCCCCATAAGCATGGTAAAGCCGTTTGAACAAAAGTGTAGGGGGAAAATGGTTGCATCCTGCGGGGGGGACGCGCAAGTCCACGCCACAAAGCCAATTCACCCCTGGTAGACTAAAACCGGGGAAAAAAAGTCCAACTCAAAAGAAATTTTGATAGAAAAAAGCCACGGGGTGGTTTCCCATCTAGACCGTTGCCGGTTTGGGGGGCCCTGAGTTATGGAAGAGTCTCTGACCCTGCGGGCAAGTTTGACGAGAATGGGAAAAGGTTTCCCAAATTCCGGTGTCTGGGGGTAAAACAATTCTTTGGGGGAAAGTGAGGGGAAAAGGCTTGATGAGGGAGGGGGGTCCATCCGACAGCGGAAAATGAGCAATAGAGGTATAAGGCCAGGGGTAAAAAAGGTATCCACTACCTTTTCCCTCAAAAGGTTGAGTGACCTCCGCGCTTTAACTAAAAAAACTGCACATGGCTTATGACGGGGAAAAGGAAAGGAATTTGCGACCTACGGCGGTCCTGCCCGGGTGGAAGCTCGAAACAGGAATGAATTTTAAATCCCAAAAAGAAGAAGGTAAAGGGAGGAACACGGGCTTGGTCACTTGGAAAAAATAATCTAGTCCCAAAATGACAAAAGGCATCGGGCAGTGGAAGACGCGGAAAAAGCACGGGGGGGGGATCATGCCTTCATCGAGCCGGGCGTAGTATATTTCAGAAAGGGGAAATCAAACCGGAGCGTTAGGAAAAGAGACCTTGCATCCTGGCCGGGGCGATGGCCGATTCCAAAACTCTGAGGGGATCAAAAAATAATGCCCGGACGAATAGGAACACACGCTCCTCCCAACAAAAAAGGTTCGATCATAGGAGGACCAGAGGGGCGAAGCCCGCCATTCCATCGAGAAAAAAAAAAAAAGTGCAGATCAGAAAGGGGGAAGGAAAACTGCAGTCAGCCAACTGGTAGCGGACTCCGGGAACGATCAGTTTAACATGGAGGGGGCAAAGATCCCGGAATCGGGACTCCAGGAAGTGAACATTGCCTCGGCATAATGGGTAAAGGAGAAAAATCAATACTTGCCCCGCTCTTTAAACTAAGCACAAAAATCAGTAAGATCACTTTAGAAAAAAAAAGGTACTGGGGGGACTTAAAAACAGCAGCGGTGGTGGGGTGACTCCAGACCAAGGGAGGGGGGGAAAGTATAAGGTTTTTGATCACCTTGGTTGGGAAACCCTGGTCAATGAAATGGACGGGGGAGTATCAGACATGCGCTCAAGGGAAAGAGGAGTTCAAAAATCGAGGGAATTCGAAAAGGGGGGGACAAGGGATTTATACCCCGATAAAGACATGGGAGCAGAATTGGGTTCGTGAAAGGTGATCTTGACTGGACCAAAGGAAAAAGCTGGGGAAACTTCTGCACAATTGAAACTGCAGAGTTGAAAGGAAGGATAGCCTTAAGAGGGAAAAGCAAAATCGCGAAGGGGACCCAAAACAAAGCGCGAGTAAACATAACTGGTCATCCAAAGAGGAAAACGATTTCCTGGGAAGCCTGCAAAAAGGGCTCAAGGGAGGTGGGAAACTGCCGGGAAGGACCCAAAAAAAAGGGGGCCGCACATCTCTCTCAACAAGGGCAAAAGATGGCTGCGGGGCCAACGCTTGATGGGCGGACCGATGACCTTCAAAAATCCGGCGCCATGTCGAAGCACTGTCCAGGAGGCCCCGGAAAAGAGGGGGAAGGAAGAGGGGTGGTGACAGTTCCAGGAGAGAAAAGGCAGCTTCGCGTGCTATGGGAGAAAAACGCGATTTTTGCACATGTCATGCGATATCAGAATGAGGGCAGCAGTTCAAATTGTCAGGGGAAAAAAGCCGAGTTACTTGTGGGGGAAAGGGAAACAGTCTTGGGGGGGGAAAACGACCCACTTCCTAGGTCCGTCCTCTGAGGTATATATCCAGCAATCTCTGGCGCGAACTGCGAAGGAAAGAGGAATTTTTTAAACCTCTCGAGATAAAGCAAAGTGCGATGAGAAAAAAAGGGGACCCGTCCAATTTCAAAGAAAGCCACCGGCGTGCCAAACAACCAAAGGGGGAGGAACCGGTATACGCGAAACCAACTTGGTAAAAAAATAAAAAAAAAAAAAGGCGGTGGTCACGGCCAACCGAGAAATGAGGGGTCATGCAAATAGCAGGAGGGAAAAGTGTTGATGGCGGCACACGGGAGAAAGCGCGGAAGGTCTGCAATAGCAGGACATTCTTCTTTCAATGAGCAATGGAGAAGGGAAGACCGAAATTCCGGGAAAAAGATTCGATGGGCGTGAAGGGGGGAGGGGAAAAAAATACGTAACCGGAGACTCTATGGCGGGGAAGGGGGGAGAACAGGTCCGATCGAGGCGTCATGCAGGGGCGAAAAAATGAGGGGGGGGATCGATGCGAATGCAAGAGAAAGGAACCTAGGCTCTAACTGGGAGGGGGTGGGGGGAGCGGGGTTCCCTAACTTCAAGAAGGCAATCTCGTGGGGGAATGGGCAACACGATCATGGAAGGGAGTGGAAAAGAAGCTGACTACGCTGACGTTTTGGCAGGAGGGGGGAGGAAGAATCACATCAACTACTCCAAAAGGATACGCGATTAAAAAGCACAAGGGCTGGGTGTCGCTGTGGAAAAGCCCGTGCATTGGCAGGGCGCTGGATTAGACCAGGTTTTTAAGGGCATTGAAAAGCAGTTGGCCGCGAGGGGGGTGAGGGGAATTCCAGGTGGGAGAAAAGGAATTGGGACTTCGTTTAAAGATTACAAGGAACCAAGCCAACACCAGAATGTCGTTAGGGGGTTCAAAGGGGAATGAAAAGGACTTGGGGGCAGGTGTAAGAGGTAAACTCAGCTGGGAGGGACGGGGGAAATTGGGCAATTAATGAAGTGGGGGAACATGGAAGATGACCGCTAGAGAAGTTGGATTTTCATCGGAGGTGGAAAGTAAACCCCGAGAAAAGAAAAAAACAGGCGAAATTGACCGGAAACTCGAAGTTCTAGGGGAAACATATTGGCCATCTACGTTAATAAGTGTTAACCGCAGGGAAAAGAAAAAGAACCCATCAACTCGGGACAAAACGCGGGGGGAGAAATGAACAGACAAAGGAAACCGGGCGTTGGGGAAGGCTTCCATCTAAAATAAAGGGGGTTGGGGGGCAACGCGAGACCTTGAAGCACAGGGGGGGCATGGGTTGCAGAGGCGCGGATCGTGGACTTCGGAGAACACCAACCGAAAAAAACAGGTCCAAAAAAGGTCAATACGCGGCTTTCAAGAAAAAAAGAGGAACGAGTGGGGCCCGATTGATCGGACTCAATATGACCTGCTGAAGAGGTCCCTTGCTTAACTGATATCGAAATGGCCTCCAGTTCGGTGGGGGGTAAAAAAACTCAGGAAGAGGCAGCTTGACTGAAGTATCAGGTCACTCTGACGGCGAGAGAGAGGATGTTTTTGGATTGCTTCAAGGGAACAGGCACGCCCGAATTATCCCCCGCTCAGGGGTTTGGGGGAAACTGGGGATAGCGCGGCGGTCAATTCGGGAAATCAGCCAGTCAGCCAAGCTCTTATCCCCGTATCGGCAACAAAGGGGAAGGGGGACTTTGGGGGGTAGTTAGCTACGGCTCGGGGGAAAAAAGCGCATGACTGGGGAGGGCCAAAGCACCCTGACACAGCGGAAGCGCAAAAAACTATTTGCGGGGACCTGGTAGTCGAACGCTCGGGGGGTAACGGAGGGAAGAAGGGTAAGACCAAGTCAAAAATCAAGCAGAACAGTCTGTTGGCGTTGAGGCCAGCATCCATCAAGAAATTCACTGGGGAAGAAGGGAAATCGTGAACTCCGCAAGGAATCATTTGGGTTCGACCGCAAAAATTAGTGGAAAAAAAATGATGTTTCAAGAAAAAAACACGCATTGATCGAGATACCGTTCTCCGAAACCTCTTGAAAGAAAAAAGGGAAGAGAGCCTAAAGAACCGACCAGGATAAAGGGGGCGAGGGAAGCGATTTGACTTGCACCCCCCGAGATTGGTGCTGAAACCATCAAGCGCCGCCGAAAGGGGGAGGAATGCCAAGTGTAAAATTTTATTGTTGTCCCCTGATGCAAAAAACGTAGACGTGTCTCGCGGAACAATTTCAAAGGATTTGGCGGAAAAGAAAGGGGAGTTCCCGGGGTCGTGATCGGGCTGAGAATAACATGAATGGGGAAGGGCAAATTGACTGCGGCCAGGGGGACGGGGAATTTTTTCTGAGGAAAGGGAGTTGATGACTACACCAACAGTTGAAAAAGCGTTGTGGATGACAATTTCTTGTGGAGTAGGAATGAAGACAAAAAAGTCCAACAAGAAAGGACAGAAAAATTTGGGTCGAAGAGGCTCTCGAAAGGGACAGAGAGAATCTTCAGACAACTTGATGGCAATTTGTTGGATTGGGCGGCAGGAGATCCACGAACTTGTCAGGACACAGATGCAAAATCGGTTTGAAAGGGGGGGGTGGCAGGGCAGATGAGGAGTAAGTCCACACGTCTCACAGCCGCAGAGAAAAGGGGGCAAAGCACAAAGAAGCCTGGCGGTGTTCCGCGCAAGAAGCCATGCAGGAAGGACGAACCCGTCTACGGCAGGGTGACAGGAAAACAGATTCAGGGAAAAGGGGGAAAACCTCTCAAACCGGTCCATCGGCGCGAAAAAAAGCAAGAGAAAGTCAAAGGTGTCCAGAAGTGACAATAGGATGGAGGGTGGAGCTCGCGCTTTCGTCGAGGGGGTAAACAAATCTTTCGGAACTGAAAGGAGGAGGTGTATGGAACAGGGCAGGGACATCAGGGGAGGGACGCCAAAGAATGATTTCACGAGGGACACTTCCAGAGGGGATAACAGGAGAGTAACGGGCCAAGTCGGACAACTAAAATTCGCGGATTGTGGACCTACTGCGCGGTGGTATGAAAGATCATTCCTGCGCGCCATTAGGTGGACCTGGTCGACTAGAAAAAAAGGGAACTGCAAAATCGCTTATTCAGGCCTGGTCTCTTTGAATGGGGGGAAGGAGGTCAGATTGTCGAGGTTTCACCGCTTCGCGGGAGAGAAGATAAAGCAAAGGAACCACCACTGGGTCAGAAGGGGTACATATGGCTACTTAGGCGTGGTGCACCAAAGACCTCTCATCGCTATAAAGAAGGTAAGGGGGGGACGGTGGCGGGAAGGGGTGTTTAAGGGCAAGTAAAAAAGGATTTAAGGGCTTGCAAGAGAAGAGACGCTGTCAACAGCCCGTGAAGCGTGCAGCTTCAGCATTAGAAAAGGGGAGGTTGGGAACCCATCACCGACTGACGAGGCACGTAAGAGTAGCCCGCTCAAGGAAATTCTTCAGCCCGTGGGAAGATTAGTGATCTTAAAAAGGAAAACCCAGATCGATACTTGTTAGGGGGAAACCGTATTGACCCATGGGAGTGTGGAGCGCGCCAGCTTGCGGAGAGCAAAACCGGCAATCAGCCCAGACAAGACCCTGTTGTATGAGCTACACCGTTACCAAATCAGAATTTGGGGGACTGGAAGACAATCAAGGGTTCCCATCTGCAACACGTAGGAAGTTGGGTCAGTTTTGGAGTGAGGGCGTTCTCGAAAATCGCAGGAATACTTTGGGGAGGAATGAACAAAATCGGTTTCGCAAGAAAAGTCAGGTCGGGGGACAATGGAAGGTCGTCTGGGGACGGGGGAGTGGGATCGGGGGAGGTGACAGCCGCATCTGATGAAAACAGGGAAGCCGTGTTGAAAAAAGGTGTGCACTAAGACGGGGTGCCGGGGGGGACCGGCGATTAAAAAGGGCACCAATGATGGGCGGAGGCAGGAACTTGACCAGAACTGTTGCGAGGGCGGTGGAAATCGGCGGGATTGGGTCACGTGGGGTAACATATGAATTTTTCTAAAAAAGACGAAACCTACGGAAAAAAGGGCGGTCAAGCAACGTCTAAGAGAGGAAGAAACGGCGCCCGACACAAGGCATCAGGGGGGGGGGAAAAAACAGCTCCAAAAATCACTTGGGTAAAGTCATTCAGAGATATGGAGAGGATGTAATCAAACAAAGAGAAACCTGATATTAGACAGCCATCTACCATTGCAGATTTCCCATGATCTATATCTGGAAAAAAATATCCCAAGCTGTCGCAAGAAGGTGCCATTACTCTAGACAAAAAAGGAACTCGCTACTTTGAGGGAACCTTCGCCATGCCGCCATCGTACAAAAAACGTGAACTGGTGCGGGATGCCGCCCGAGAAAGGGCTAACTGTCAGGGCCTCCATCGTATAGACGAGAAGGACCTCAGTTGGAAATGAAAGAGTTGACATCGAAGGAACCTTCAATTTCAAGGGGGGTAAGGAAGGAGACGGCAGTGCCTCCGGACATAATGTATCCCGGCGGATTGCAAACGCAGCTTTCTGCAGGAACGAATCCCAGCCTCTTCTGGCAAAGACAAAAATTTAAGTGAGATGGGCTTTCAAAAATAACAAGGTTGGGTGGGACTCCATGCCAGGGTGGCAACGTATAAACCGGTGATCACGGGGCGGAAAGAAGTGGTCTTTGCTTTGAAGGGGGGGGTTACCAGCCGCTCCGTGATGAGCCGAGATAAAAAAGGAGGAAAAGCGATTGAGAAAACGCCAGGATTGAGGGTTGAATCCCCGACCTCCGAGAGGAAGGGGGCAAGGGGACTAATGTGGTTCGTGTCCAAGAGTGTATCTGGACCTGGCACCACAGGACAAGGACGGGGACAATTAGGGGGCATGAAATGCTGAAAGGAAGTCCGATATCAGGCAGCAGACCTGGCAAAATCGAAAGACCGAAGAGCAACGAGATAACGGAGGAAAGCGTAAAAACCGCCCGAATTGCCGTTGAAGACTGACGAAGATAAAAGGGGCCACGACTTTTGAACGACCGTAAAAGGAGGGGGGGGGGGGGGGGGGGTTCCCCAAAACACAGGTTGGCCGCACAAAGACAAAAAAGAGGGGATTAAAGGAAAAAAGAGTAGAGTGGCTGAAACCTGAATGACGTCGGAAAGAAGAAAATATCGGATCTTTCGCAGGAAAAGGAGGCATAAGACGGGGGGGTGAACAGCTTGAAAGACGTTGTCTCCGCGCTAGGGGTCTCAGCTGAAGAGAGTTTGGCCGATGGGGAAGGGGAAAAAATTAACGAGGGAGCAGTGCAAGTGAAGAAGTTTGAAAAGGGAAGGGGGGGTTGAAAATCCCGATCAACTTGGCACGAACCCATTAGAAGGAGCCAGAAGGGGAATCCGGCGGGTAATGCCAAAAAGGGCACTCTAACCTGCGGTAGGGGAACGCTCGATTTTTAAAAAAGAGGAGAGAGCAATGTCTGATCCAGCCACAAAAAAAAAGACCACCGCTTCGGAAAAAACAAAGGCAAGAAGGCTAAAAAGAAATTGAAAATGGAGTGAAAACCACAACAAGAGGGTTTCCTGCAAAGCACCTCTAAGGTGGCTATGGAAAGACGAGGCTGGGGCAAGAAAAAGCGCGGTGGCAAGTATGTAGATAAGATACATTCTAAATGGAGTAGGAGGTGACCTGAGAGAAACGGAAGGAAGGGGGAAGCGGAGGGGGGTAAAGGAAGTGTAAACGTAGCCCGAGACGTCGAGCGCGCTGGACTGAGATAAAGTGGGGATGAGGCCTGTCGAACCGGAACTGGAAGAGTGCGTGGAGAGCTTGAAGCCTCTTATCTAAAGTGAGGCGGTGGGCGGTGTTACCTATAGGTAACGGAATAGAAGTACGGAGATAGTCCACTATAGATAGAAAAGGGGAATCTTCGGCGGTACGAAGCGTACCGGGGGAGAGTGGAGTTAAGAGACCCCCTACCCGCGTATGAAACCATCCCACGTGCTTGGGCGCTTTAGTCTCATTTGGTTCAGGAGCGGTAGCCCTGGAAAAAGGAGAGTGCGGGGGCCAAAAGGGGGAGGCGTTTCTGATTCGGGGGAAAACCATCGGTTTAGACATTAAAGGGTGAAAAGAGCAAAGATCAAAGAAAAGGTCGAACCATTTCTGGTTCATCTGGTAAATTAGAAGACCCGGATTGGGGCAGGTATTTAGGAAGGGCGCTGATAAACCGGGGGATGGGGGGGGGGGGGAAAGGTAAGGGAATTGAGTGCTTGGATCAAAAGATGCGAGGGCATGGAAAAACTAAAATATTCACGAACGCCTCTGGGGTCCCAGAACGAAAACAGGCGACATTTGAATCGTCCCTATGTGGGGACAGAAGTGAAAAACGATCTTGACCAAGGAGCGAAAGACAGGGTCAGCGACCGCTCAAAAAATGAAAAAAGACACAAAAGAAGTGTGAAAGATGGGGAACATCACCGGAGTAGGCCATCACATACACCAAAGAATGGGGGTGGAAGATAACGGAGCTGGACAACGTGAATTGGATGTGAAGAGATCGTAACTTCGAGCCACAATGGAGCTAAATCACCTTTTCCATAAAGGGTCAAGGACGGGGGGGGGGGGGGGCAGGAGTACGTAAGGGCCCGATGGTGAAATATTAGGGGCAAAATCCCTGCGGAAGAAATTCTGAGCGGAGAAAATCGAAGGGCAAAGAATCGGTGATGGGGTCCAAAAAAGCAGGAAATGAAAAGGTAAGCTTTCCTGAGGTCAGGAGGCTCACTTGGTGCAGCAGGACGGAGATCGTACTGCAGGGGGGGGGGGGGTTAGTGCATCTAAATACGGATTCACGCGGGACCAAAAAGGCCGTATCCCACCGATAGGGGTTGATAAACATGACTGGTAGAAAGAGGAGGGGTACGTAAAGCGGCCTCCGAATAGCAAACGGACCAATCGCCATTCTCAACCAGGAGGAAGACTTGGAAGGGTTGTATTAGAGGCTTCCCAGATCAGGAGAAAGAGGGGTAATCAAAATCCTGGGCCCGAAACATGACAAAGAAAAACAATAATCGATTCGTGCAAAGGGGAGTAGGACCGCAGATGGGAAAAAAAATGGAGAGAATAAAGGGGAATATGACTCCTTTTCAAAAAATCGAAAGGGAGGGCAAAGCAGGCAGAAACAGCTGTGTGCCCCGCAATGGGTGCAAAAATCACAGAGGATTTCACGTAGCCGCAGAGGAGAAGTGTCGCAGGGCAGAAAAGGTTGGGAGACCACCAGGAGTGCCAGGACCTGTGAACCATAAATCGCAGGG
>Ga0179593_1258212_pt1 | contig 12882 bp, 19 predicted proteins | sample CZODoug2_1_08_16_FD_185931 | JGI IMG/M metagenome (GOLD analysis project Ga0179593, IMG submission 185931) | Vadose zone soil fungal communities from Angelo Coast Range Reserve, California, USA - CZODoug2_1_08_16fungal (PacBio error correction) | ecosystem: Environmental > Terrestrial > Soil >...
CCATTTGGAGAGAGGGACAAAAACAAATAATGGGGTGGGAAGGTAGCTTAGGGAGCATCAAATCTGCGCATTTGACCGCGCCTAATACACCGTAACCACCCCTTGGCGAGCACTATGAGAAAAAAAGGGACAAGGCAATCCTTTTCTTAGAAGGGAGGATGGAACTCAGGTGCGAGCATTTGGGAACGGAAACATGGTGGATAGCTTATTGGGGAATTCCGTTTGCCTTACTGAAAACGAGAATCCTGAGGTGGCTGTCGAAGATAAAAGGTCATTGACTCCGCTGCCGAAGATATCGTCAAGGATGAACGGCCGATCGCGCCACTTGTTTCTACCGGTTGGGCAGCGTTCGCCTAACTTGAAATGGAGGTAGGGGGCGAGCGTGCAGTGAAACAATGCGCGTGCTGGGCGCGGCATATAAAAAGGAAAGTAGAGGTGGACGGAGAGAGGTTCGTGTCATACCCTAAAGAAGGGGGTGTCTCATTTAAGGACCGATCTGGGGATGAGTGCGGAAGTTGTGCTGGAGGAAGAACGGGCTGGTTCGATTCTAAGGGTGAAGGAGGGGGAGGGTCTCCAGCTCGAGAAAGGCTAGATGATGGCGGTGTATGGGCGAAAGGAAAGGGTCAAAGGCGGCGGTGATGGACGAGTTAGCCTTACATACAAAAGGAGGATGATCGTCTATGTAGCCTGCAAAAAGGGTTCTCGAGAGTATTTCCGAAGGGCGGGAGGGGAAATGTTGGCGCGCAAGTGGGCGTACTACAGGGGGAAATGAATAGGGAAGGTTGGTTTCTCGAGGGCTCTTCCGCAGGAACTCCAAACGGCAGCAGGGGGAAAAGGGAGAGGTTTTGCCGGAACCGGAGTTCAGACGGAAAGAAGGGGGACTCGTTCTTGAGACGCATCCTCAGTAGGGGTTGCTGGGGGGCAAGGGGGTACTCTGGTCGACGTACTTTCCCTCCCGGGGAGGCATAGACAATTTGGATTTTAAAGGGGGCGCATTCCATGTTGCGGTGGCGGGCTGGGTCAAACGCATCCGGCGAAGCAGAGAGGGGGGAGCTGTGGCATCCAGAACCTTTTGAGAGGGCGCACGACGGGTGCGTCTCTGAAAGTCTATTGCCTGCCGGGGGACGCGGAGTGCATCCGCCGGCGGTCAGTTGCGAGTCTGACGGAGGACAGCGGTAATATGAGAACGCCGAGTTGGTTTCTAGACCAGGCGGGTAAGGGGAACAGATCAATCCTATGTGGTAAAAAGCTGGACTGAGGATCAAGTTTTCGAGGAGCATGTACTCCGGGGAAAAGCGCAAGCTGCGAATGGGGGGAGCTCAAAGATCCTTCGCACGGGTTTTCACAGAAGCGGCTTGGTTGTTGTAGCAAGAGCTGAGCCTTTCCCATGGAAGCGGCGAGGAAGGCGGAGAATGTAAAATAATTTGTATCTATGAGGAACTTTAAGAAAGGGTCGCTGGAGCAAATCAGCGGGGGGGGCCTGGGGAGGGATGCGAGAGGGATGGGGGGACGTTGCTTGGCTCAAGTGTTGTTTGGGGTAAGGGCGATGGCGAAATGTACTGTTGCGCTTTTGGGGCATCACGGGAAAATTGGGGGCGGGGAGCGTGTCAATGTAGGTCTCTATTATCAGCGCTTGGAGGAGGAAGCGGGAGTGACGCGCGGAGTAGGGACCAAGGATGGGCGGTGCGAATCTTCCGACTAACGCATGTGGAAGCAAGGGATGGGAGGGAAGCGAACGAGTTCGTTTGCAGAGTCAGTGTTGGGGCTGAGGGCGTAAGACTAGCAAGGGAGTAAATACAAGTGAAGGCCGAAGCTGGAAGGTTTAAGGCAGGGTTATGAGAAGAGCTGGACGGGAAAAAAGGCGTTTGACTGCGAGTTGGCAAGCGAAGATGTTACCGGCTTGGAGACGAGAAAGAGAAGTTAAATGTGGGTTCAGGAAGGGCTGGCAGGGGAGGTCACGCAGTCGTGGGGAGGGAAGAATTAAACGGGGAAAAAGATTGCCGGACGCGGGTTAACGGGCGGAAGAGCTGATGGGGTTTGGCGCACAGAGCTGGGGGCTGCGAAACTAACCCTGGAGGTGGGATCCTCTACGGACGTTAATGGGGGGGGACGGTTCCGTGGAGTGGGAGAAAGGGGTGCGGCCCGAAACCTTCGGAGGGAAAACGTTGTGAGACGGAGGGGTTGGAGGTGCTCAATCCGCCTCGAGCGGGGGATGAGCAGCCGAGTTGAGTGCTGGCGTGGTTGACATAACAATTGGAACGCTGGGCAAAAAAGGGAGTGCTGGAGCGAGGGTGGCTTCATGTTTAGAAAGAGAGAGGGCGTAAAGTTTGAAAAGGGTAAGGGAAGGCCGATCATCGACTGGCTGTTCAACTTGGGTCTGCAGGGAAATGAAGGGAATAGTACGCAAAGGGACTTTTGTGTTAAGGGGGGAGGGAAAAGGAAAGATGAGGGCCTTAAAAGGGGGAGGATAAGGGCGTCGTGGGAAATAAAACTAGCAGAGGAGACGGCAGCTTGGAGAGTCCTTTATACACGGACGGAGCGACCATTCAAGGATGGAAAAAAAGCGCGCGCTGGGGGAAGCGAAGCGGAAAACTGGGTTTGAGGAGAGACGGGGCACGGCCCGAGGCAAAGAAAGTTTGGGGTCAGAGGGAGGAAGAGGAGATGGAAAGGCAACTTTTCGAAAGGGAAAACAGGCCAGGAGAAGGAAGAAGGCGCGGCTAGTGGGATGCAAGGTTATTTTTTTACCTTTGAAAGAGCTAGCTCGAAACTGGGGGGTACTTCTGCAATTCTCAAGGGCTTTAGAGAGGCTTGAAAGGCTAGGTCCTACGACCCAGCGAAGCGGAAGAGAATGAATGCAGGGTATGCCAAGGTGCTAAGGAATGATAGAGAACAAAAGAAAAAGCTTTGTCTAACTACTACGTGGTCAAAATTTTAAGTATAATTGTGGGGTAAATAACGCTATGGAATCTTAGTGTGACAGTACAGGTAAAAGAGAAAAAAAAAGATATATCCATCCGCAAGCATCCCACGCCAATCGGTCTAATAAGGGAGAGAGGACGGGAGAGCCAAAGAGGGGGAACGGATCATGCAATCGGTCCAACACTCATGATAGCACTGGAAAGGATTCAGGTTTGAGGCAAGAAAAAAAGAACTATTCATTTCAATAGATTCAGGCCGCAGAATAACGTGAAGAAGGGAATTCAGTTTATGGGTGCGTCTTGTCGGAGAAATCCGGAGTTATTATCTTAACTAAAAAAAAAGGGGGATATGAGGAAAAGATATCATAATCATCAAGGGGGTGCCGGAAAGCCGCCCAAAAAGGCAGCAAATCGGTCTCGATCGAAAGTCGGCGAATGACTATGAATTGGCTGAACCTAAAGAAAGAAAAACAGGGGAAGTCGGAGGACAGAGCAGCTGTTGGACAAATTTGAAAAGATCAGACACAAAGATGGCGAAAAAACCAAGAGGAAAAAGAAGTATGCTGAGCTAGGTCTGTATAGGAGGGGAGAGCGCATCCGGCGAGAGAAACAAAGCCTTGCACAGACCTGAAAAAATGCCTCAGAGAAAAAAAACGATAAAAACATGTGGACCCGAGGCTTGCTACCATATCAAGGGGGGAAGAGAGAGCAACGTGGCATCCGAAATGATAAGAGGAGAGCAGGAGGGGGCTCTTATCTGGCTTCATATGATACGCAGCCCGAAAGGGAAAGTCATAAAGGGCAAAAACATTCTTCTGCGCGGAAGAGAGGGCAAACAAGAACTTCACTACTACCGCAGAAAAAGCGGACTCCCAGCAGGTGGGAAGGGGAGAAAAGCCCGCAAAATAGAGCGAACCTAATCGAACAAAGATGGAAAACTTTCCGTGAAGCTCAGGGGACAAGAACATGCCTTCCACAAGTTGACTGCAGGCAATATCGTAAAAAGTCTTTTCAGAAAAGCTCGGGAAGAGCTCTACCTAGGAATAAAGATATCAAAGGACAAGATCTCCTGCTCAGATGCGCAAGAAATATCAAAGGGAAAAACGCAACGAGGCACCACTCTCCACCGTCTCAAAAAAGTTCGCTCGAGGAAAGCGAGAAGAAAGAAACCCTCAGACTTGCCGTCAAGGAAAAAATCTACTGGACAAGGTCTCAAAGAAAAAGGCAACCTGCACAGAGAGCAGAGATAAAAAACTCACAACCGCTGCATCCAGCCAGGCAAACAAGAGAGGGCTTCCACTGGTTATGAAAAAAGCATCACGGGAAAACAGCAAGTCGCATAAAACAGGAGTGCGATTAAGCCCACCAGCCTCGAAAAAAGGGAACGGCCGCAGTTGCTGTAGGGGCCGATGGAAAAATCCAAGTACCAAAGCAACTAACGCAGGCTAGTATGGCCAGAGGTACTGGATGGTACGAAAAAAAATATTAACTCCATGGCAATTGACAGCTTCCGGGAGCGGAACTCAATATCCTTAAAAAAGAACCAGAGCGTGAAAAAAGGAAAAGAGACTCGAAACAACCATGAACAGGCGAGGAAAGAATAGAGACGAAAGAAGAAGCCAAGAGGATACCAAATCATCTGGGAAAAGATGCCAACGAAATGGCTCATCACAGGAGAGGAAAAGTAAAGATCTTCATAGAATAACTGAAGGAGGGAAGAAAGGATAAACGCAGGGCACGACAAAGGGACCGCGCAATAGGAAAAAGAAAGATCTGTCTCTCATCCATCCCCAGACCTTCTTCGAGCACATCTCTTAGTAGGAAGTTGGCAAAAAAAATGAAACGAAGGAACGAGGAGGTCAATAAAAAGAGAAGCGCGAAAGCGGAGTCAGGAATAATAATCCATCCATCCCAGCACTGGTGAGGAAAAGACGCAAAACTGAGGAACATCGCCAGAATCAAAAAGGCGAAAAGGGAAAAAGGAACGGCACGAATTATCAAAGCCACACCAAGAAGGATTGAACGAGAAATAAAATTGCAAAGAAACTCAAGGCATTGACAAAAATCTAAAAGAAAAAAAAAAAAACAAGAAAAAAAAAAAAAAACAAAAAAAAAAAAAAAAACAAAAAAAAAAGAAAAAAACAAAATGACCGAGCTCGGTGGCAAGACAGCTGATGAGAAAAAAAAAAAGACCAGATCTGGAACGTTGCGCAGGTCGAAATGCCGCTCAAACAAAGGAGCAAAGAGGAAAGGAGGAGAGTCCAATGATAATGATAGGGAGAAAACTGACCCAGCGCCCAAAACAAAGAGGGGGACTTTCCCTCCCTCGGTCAAGGAAACCAAGCGGGATGCTCATATACAAGGGCAGCGTCAGGAGCGAAAAAAGGAAATTACATAGATAATCCTTCACCGTTCCACGAAGGCCGGCCTCCTCCAACGGGAGGAGACTCGAACAAAAAAAGGATACCAAAAAGATCCACATATATTCTCTCCGAGGGATGTCATCCTCGAAAAAAAAGGAATCCCTAACTTCAAATAAATGTTAGGAAAGGAAGAAACTCCGAGAACCTCGGCAACAGCGAATCAAAAAGAAATCAAATGCAGTCTTCTGCGAAGAAAGAAAAGGAAGGAACATCATGGGGAAAAAGTAAGAGGTACCTTGGCAATCATGCTTAAGCTCATCGGAAAAAAAAGGGGAAAACGAGTCCGGCAATGAGCGAAAAAAGCCAGCAAGCAACAAAAAAACCAAAACAAAAAAGCAAAAAAAAAAAAAAAAAAAAAAAACACCCCCCCAAAAACCACAAACCCAAACCAAACAAAACCCACCCACCCCACAAGGAAAGAAAGACAAGGGGAAAAGGGAAAGAAAAAGAGCAAACTACCAGTTGTGTCCGAAAGGCGTCCTCAAGGCAGAAACGAGGATTTAACACCCCCTTGCGAAAGAAAACTGAATCTAGAGAAAAAAATTGATATATATGTGAGAAGAAGGAGGACAGCAGATGAAGGAGACCTCCCTCGAGTCATAGAACCATCCGCCAAAGAGGAGAAAAAATTACTTACATTCGGAACACTGCCAGGGACGAACTTGGTAGGCCAAAAGGAGAACCGCCCTAATAAAGGAAAAGCTAGACTCGGATCCACCCCGCTGCAGGAATGGAAATCGTGCGCAACGAACGAAGTCAGATTTCAAGCCAAAAAAGAAGTATACACCAGTGTCGGGAGAGACGTCATTAGAAGATTGAGGAATAGGAGGGAGATTCATTTCTCAATATGAAAGACAACTCATGGAGAGAAGGTTAAAGTTCACGGAGGGGGAAAAAATCATTTGCGAAAAAAGTTGGAAAGGAAATGCTAGAAAATGAGGAAAATCGCAGCGACCAAGATTGCATGTAAAAGGAGAGAAGGGTGCACGCTCAGGAAAGGATTAGGCGAGTCCCCTTCTGAAGATTTGGTAGTCACAAGGAAGAAAAGGAGTTGGTCCAGGCAGAGAAAGACATAGGGAGAAACCAAAAACTTATGGAGTATGAATATCTACGAAGGTCAGGGTAAAGAAAACCGATATATAGGAAATCAAGAGAAGGGAAGGACTTTCAGGAATAAATAAAAATGAAGGTTGGTAGTAGACAGAGAAAAAAACCCCCCAAGGAATCAACCATCCTACAAAAAACAAAAACCCAGCCGGCCGCCCCCCAATCAAAACCAAACGCCTTGAGACTCACTTGTGAATTATTATTCTAAAGAAAGCCGTGCCAACAACCCGGGGGGTGGAACACACCCCGCGGGCATGTTGAATAGACAATCCCTTAGGATGGACAGCAGTTCGGAACTCTCATTGCTAGCTTTGGGGAGAACGGAACAGGGTCATTGATTTTTCAAAAAGGGGGAAGGGGAAATCAATCGGTAAATAAAATCTGAGGTGTCAAAGGAAAATTCAGTGAAAGAACGGATAAAAAGAGGCTACAATAGCTTTCCTGATTGATCGCAGGAAGTCAAGTTTTCTACGTTGGGGAGAAGAAAGTTGAAGAAAAAGAAGGCAGGGCGGGTGGGGGACTGGTAAGCTGAAAAAATATCGGGGGCTGGAGAAAAAGAGGGCAGTGGCAGTTGAGAATCTTATCTGGTAGGGAAAGACAAGGGCTGGAAAAAAGAAGTTTCTCATTTACCCGTAAAGAGAAAAGGGAAAACGGAGGTGAGAGGGGGGCTGGGGAAGTTCTCGGGTGGTGGGGGGTATGTCAAGGGGAAAGGAAAGGGGAGGAGAAAGAAAAATCGAGCCAACGGAGAGAATCGAGGTCTTGGGCTCCAGTCAGGGTTAGAAGAAAAGGGGTTAAGGGAGGGACTAGGGCAACAGTCTGAGAAAAGGAGAATTTAAAAGGAAAAAACCAATTTCGGAGTAGGGTATTAAGTCAATGGGGGGGGAGAGAAGGGGAAAACTTTAATTACATGAATTTTTCAGGATAAATGTTGGGTTCTCGGATACTAAGGACCAACTGTGCAAAGAGGAAGACTTAGGGGGACGAAAGGAAGGGTTAGCCTCTGTTTCTGATTTCTGAAGAAAACCAATGGGGTCTTTTGTGGGAGGTTGACGTTCTACCAAAAGGAGGACCAAGGTAGGAGGATGACGGGATGTTGAAAACCTTGGAGGAGGAAGTTTGCTGTGATTGAGAAGAAAGTGATCCGGGAATCCGAGAGGGGGAGGGGAGCCTCAAAAATTGAGAGCGCCAGACTTTTGAGGTAGGAGAGGGAAAGGCAACTGGCCGGTGGCCGGGGAAACGGCGTGTACAGCTTCTGGTGAGGGTCCGAGGTCATGCCGAGATAAATCTGGTAAGAGGAAGAGACCGGGAGGGGGTTTGGGAAAATCGACTCGGCTGGGGGGAAACCAGCGAAAAAATTTATAACTATGAGAGGAGGGAGAGTTAAAAGAGGATAAGATCCTTGGGGGAGAGCTCAACAGCAGGAGAAAGGTGGTGGAAACTAGATGCACGACCTGTTTAATTACCAATCAGCTTGGTTGCAGGAAGAGAGGGATCCTTGGCAACGGAGGGGGAGCGCCCTGGAGCCGAGGGGATGAAGTAATTTGAGGGGCGGAAGGACCGACTGCGCATTTCAGAAAAGCCGGCGGGGGTGGGGCTTGAGAGGTCTGCGAGGTGAAGTGCGACTCCAATGGGGGGGGGGAGGGGGAGGGGGTGGGGAGACAAGGAATGTTAAATTGGGAGGGGGGTTAAAAACAATGTGAAGGGTTGAATAGGGGAGGGATCGCGTTGACACTTCCTCTGCTGCGCGATTTAGACGCTTTTAGGGAAAAAAAGAAGAAAGAAGTCTGGATGTTCCCAGGGCCGTGGGAAATCTTACTACAAAGAGAGGGGCACAGAAGAAGGGGCTATGAATCGACAGAGGTTCGATTTCATAGGAGGGAGTAAAAAAAGAGGAACAAAAAAGGAGGTCAACCTATCAGGAGACTTCCGAGATCAACAGGGAAGAAGAGAAGTTGGAAAAGAGGGGCTGGGTTGCAGCGTTTAAAGGAGCTTGACTCGGGCAGAGGGGGGGGAGGATGAAGGGGTCTATAGTATGAACAAAAAAAAAGCATGTGAATTTTGTGAATGGCAAAAGGGTGAAGGAAGGGGTCAAAACAGGAGGGAAGTGGTGCGTTGAAGGTTTTCTATGGAGAAGTCCTATCCGGGGAAAGGCTGAAATAAAACTTATTGTTTTGTTAAGGAAAAGGAAGGGTTCAGGGGGGAAAACAAAGTCTGAAATAAGATCCGTTAGGGGATGGGGGGGAAGGTAAGATCAATCTTGCCGAAAGAAATCCTGGCGGTTTTGTCCGTTGTGAAGGACGGGGGGGGGTGAGAAAAAACAAAGCAGGGGGGATCGGTCAGAACCTGTGTGAAGGAGGAGAGCAAGAACAATGTGCAGAGCTTGGGGGAGGGGCTGATGGATGCGCGTTTGAGACTGGGAAGAAAGAGAAGGTGTGGATGGTGGTTCTTTCGCCTTGATAAAGAGAAGGCGTAAGGCACGTCTGGCCTTTGATTTCCTCAGCGATAGCGAGAAAGGGTTTGTTTTACAGGGGAAGGGGGAAATCGGGTTACGTACTGGAGGAAAGGGGGAGCAGTCGTTTGCGGCATAAGAAAAGGGGGCAAGATGTCATCAGGAGAGGGGCCAGTGAGCTGAGGAGAACCCCTGAATGGGGACTTCGAACAAGCGCCACGCTGCAGTTGGACCGCATCACGGTGGACAAACTGTGTGAAGGAAAGGAAAACGAGTCAAAAAAAAAAGGGCTGTACGTGGGGGTTTAGAGTGAGGAGCTAGAAGGCCTCGGAGAGGCCAAGCAATTCTGTGCTAAGTATCTTCGCTTGCGAGGGGGAGACCGAGGGGTTGATTTGCGAACTAGCTGAAAGTGTTGGACTTTCTCGAAGAGACAAGAGGCTCTATCTGCTCTCTATGAATTCTACAAAGGGGAGCGGGGGGAACGGAAAAGGAGGAGGGGGATGTCCGGTAAAGAAGAAGAAACAAAGCTTCATTTCGACGAATAGGGGACAGGGCAAAACTATAAGGGCATTGTATCGACTAGGAAAAGAGAGGGGGGGAAAAAAAAAACGAAGGCAAGACGCTGTAGCGAAATATCCATAAGAAGCAACCCCGAAGAAGAAAAAAAGATATACGAAAGATCGACGGGATCAGAAGAGGTGGTAGATCGTAAAATCTGTCCACAATCTTCGATCAAAAACTGGAAGACTTCAAATGTGCAGAAAAGTGGTCACTGGCCAAAGGGACTGGAGATCCGCTTCGAAAGATCGGACTAGAGAGCGAGAGGGTTGAGAGTTTTTACGTTTGCTTGATCTTATCAGTGATGAATGAAGAGCTCAACAACAACAACGGGATTATTAAGGAATCAAGGAGGGAGGAAAACGAAAAAACCATAAACGGCAGCAAAAATCTTCTAGGAGGAGACGAGACGGATGAAGATTGACTTACCGAAATCGGAGAAAAAATTGAAGTCTCTCAGGTGAAAAGATCACTGTGGTGGGAACTATTTAAAGGATAAACAAACTACCAGTGAGCAAAAAGTCGAAATCCTGAAGTATGAGAAAGTCGCGGATGCTGACGGGGGGAGAAACGGAAGCGGAAAAAAAAACAATATGCAAACCGCAGAAAGAAGCCTCACACGATAATCGCAAGCCCTTTTACACTATGACAGGTGAGAAGAGAAGATGTTGGAAAAGGAGGGATCCCTCGGATGCAGCCAGAAGGAGAAGGCTAGAGCTCTGTAGCTCGATCGTCTCGGCAGAAGAAAAAAAAAAACAGGGAAAATCACAAACACCAGAAAACTCGAGGCAAAAGCCAACCATCAATGAAAACGCCGTACCAGGAACTCGGCAGATAATGAGAATACTTTGTCATTATGACGACAAAAGAGGCACCTCCAATCGAACACCACCTCCAAAGGGAATAGGCCAGTGAATCCCATGGAAAGAAAAAATGAAAAAACGTCACCGTGGAAATAAAATCGCAGAAAGTGTCGGGAGAAGACCAAATGTGAAAGCCGAGCAGAAAGAATATAAAGAGGAGCTGCCGAGCGCAGAAAAAAGACTGCTCAACAGGAAAAAAGAAAGAAAAAAAAAAAAAAAAAAGAATCACCAGCCACCAAGAAAAGGGTCGATCGCGTATTCTGCTCAAAAGAAAAGGTCACCGGGCTTGACTGTCCGCCAGAAACGAGAGAGTCCACAACTCAAGTAAAAAGGAGCGAAGAAAAAGAAAAAAAGCCAAGAAACCGAAAACAAGAAAAAAATCACTCAATCTATTCTCAATTGTCGGAAAAAAGATCACCGGAAGGGGGGGAATCGCACAACGAGACGGAGGTTGAGAAAGCCCAAGCTAATAAATGAAAATCCTATGTAAGGGAGGCAGAAGAGGAAAAAAACGGAAAAGACCAAAATCGCGAGGGAGAGATTGCCAATTGTCCTTTTGAAAAAAAGAAAACGGGTTAAAGGGGAACCAATCAGTCTCAAATAGTCGGTCCAACCTCGTCCGAAAAGCTTATTACAAAGAATAAAGAAAACTCAAAAAACGCGTAAAGAAAATGCGCAGCCGCCTGCACAACCATTACCGGGATAGAGCAAAAATCTACGAGCAAAGAGGGAGCCAAAACTGAACTTAAAAAACGCTTCCCCCAAAGTTATAAAAAACGGAGGGAGCGTCACGAAAAAGAGTCAGCTCAAATACTTGATCGTATCAAGGGGGGAAAGAAAAAACGCAACCTGGCAAAATACTCAATCTGAGAGCTCCCAGCCAAAAAATCCTTTCTTCTGACCAAAAAAGGTAAAGGGGAAAGGGAAAGAATGAACTCCAGCCGGGCTCAATCCACTAAGAGAAGATAACACAAAGAGAAAATCTCTTACCCAGAGGAAGAAAAGAAAAAGAAATAAACAACTCAAATGTTATTAAAATGCCGTCACAAATTAGGAAAACGAAAGCAAAATTCAAAAAACGGGCAACTCGCGCTCAACTCAAAACAAAGAAAAAAAACAAACCTCCTGGGAGAAACTACATACGGGGAATGGCAAAAGAGGGTAAAAGGGCTGGGCAGAGGGAACAAAGTTCGCCTCGCTCACCTTCCGGAGGAGGAGAGGCGCAAACTCGGGGCAATGGAAGAAGGCTGCGCACCCCCCGAAGAGGGCCGTTGAGGCAGTCGCTCTGTCCTACCAAAAAGTATGGGAAACGCTATGGCCCAAGAGGGACAGGGAAAGGGAGAAACGAAAATCCGAGCCAGCGTTAGTAGAAAAACTGGGGGGGGGCAGATGGGCAATTCAAACTTTCAAAAACCACATCCATTCGATGAAAAAAACGTAAGGCTGACCGAGTGTCACTCGCAACAAGAAAGAAGCGTAACTACCTCCCCTTAACCTCAGGAAGCCTTGAAAAAGTAACAACCTGAAGGCAGACTAGAACTCTTACTGAGGAGACAAGCGAATCGAGGCACAAAAGGAGGGAAGGAACCTCAAAGCAAAACAGAGCACGGGCACCCCCCCCCACAATTGGGGGGGGGGGGGAAAAGAAGGGGCGCAATGCCAAAAGAGACGAGAAATCGAAAAAATGCTACACACCCAACTCCTACTCGGAAGGAAGACGAAGAAAATTTGCTTAAAAAGCATTGGACGGCAAAGCAAACCGGTAATAGGAAGGGGGGGTAGGAAGATTAATAGAATCGAAAAACCCATACTTGAACCATTTAAAAGAAGGACGAGAAAAGGCCCACTAAGGAAAGAAGAGGATACCGAACCGGGCGCAGCCTAATATAAAGAGCCGCCTTGGGTAGGGGGGGAACTATTTTCCGAGGAGAACAGCAAAACCTGTGCCACACCCGACTGGCGCAGCAAGGGCAAACGAAAGACGTGCTAGAAGGAGGAGCCGCCGCGAACAAGAGGCTCTGACCAAAAAAAAATTCAATCAACCAATACGAGAAAGCAGCGCGCCAAGTCGCCTGTAAGTTCATTCTACACACCGGCCGGACCACTTGGAGCCACGGAACAAAAACTTAAATAAATTTGAAGGAAATAATATACGATAAAAAAGAGATAGGGAACGCAAGACCGCACGCCCGCCGGTACAAAAAGAAAAGAATCCAAAACGGGAGACACACGTTTGAAAAAAGGGAGAAGCCATAGAATCTAGAAGGAGTCATCTCGGGGATATGCAAAAGGACATGTCATCTCAGAAAAAGGAAGAAGGGGGGAAGAAAGAAGGGGAGGAAAATAAAAGGAATGTGGTTGAAAAGAGATGCTCAAAAACACAGTGTTAAGAAAAAGGTCTAAAACCAATGCTGAAATAAAATCAATCACATTGATTGAAGTGTACCTCAAGAAGTGCTCCCACATGATGTGAAGGGGGAGTGCTCTGCACAAAAGAGAAAAGTTAATTATCTAATCTAACTGCTAAGGAAGAGGGGTGGTCAATCATAAAAGAAAAACCTCCG
>Ga0179593_1483464_pt1 | contig 12882 bp, 15 predicted proteins | sample CZODoug2_1_08_16_FD_185931 | JGI IMG/M metagenome (GOLD analysis project Ga0179593, IMG submission 185931) | Vadose zone soil fungal communities from Angelo Coast Range Reserve, California, USA - CZODoug2_1_08_16fungal (PacBio error correction) | ecosystem: Environmental > Terrestrial > Soil >...
GGGTCTCGGTCAGCCAAATCCGGCGCGTGCAAGCTCAGCAAAAAAAAAAAGGCCTCTAAGAGGAAAAGAAGCCTATGGAGACTAAAACTGCATCGCTCCAGGAAAGCCTCTGTCGCCAACGCTGCTCAAACTCCTACCATCTCGGAAAAGGGGACAGCGGGCAGGGGGGACAAGGGGACATAAAAAAAAAAAAGACCGCAGCGCAACACTGTAGGGTGAAACACTCAGAAACTTCTAGGCCGGCACACAGGAGGAGAAAGAAAGGAAAGCGACGCATCATTCGCCAGCAAAGGAGAAGAGAAAAAGAAACACACATCAAAAAGAAAAGAGAACAAGAAACTCGCAAAAGCCAGGAACGAAAAGCCAATACCTAAATGGTCCACGGGCCACACAATGAAAGGGAAATATCGCAAAGACATTCAGAAAAGGCGGGAGCCGAGAAGCCATTCGCAAACCGATCACGAGTGGGGGAAAAAAGGAACCAGAAAGCCCACCACAACGGCAATGCAGAAGGAAAAAAACCCACGAAAAAGCAAACATAAAAACAGCCTTGCGGGGGCCACAAGCCGCAAAAAGGGAAACAATCGTTGACTATGGGAACAGGACTTTTGATCGAGCCAGCTACAAAAAAAAAAAAAACCCAAGCGGAGGGCAAAGAGGATAGCGCTAAGCAGGAGCAGAGGGTCCCCTCCGAAAATATACAAACAGGGTTCATGGGGGGCCAAAGAAGGTCCGGATCGTACCAACGCCATGAGCCCCGATTCTCCAAAAAAAGACAACCGGACGCCAAGGGGTTAACTGTCGGAAAAAAAGTTTGGCCGATCCGGGATAGCCACTAAAGCCAAAAACCTTGGTCCGGCAGGAGAGAAGCAAAAAAAAAACCGGATTGGGAAGTGGGAAGATCATCGGGGGCCGTCGAGGCCACCAAGGCGAAAAAGACGGTCTGGCGTCACGAACGAGGCCAAATCATTCCCCCATTGCCGTACGGCTGGTTGGAAACGAAAATAGACGAAAGAACGTCGCAAATGCACAGACCAGGGACAAAAGTCACGAGCAACCCAACGCACGACGAATGAGTTCACCAAAACAAAAGAGTTGACCGGGAAAAAATGAAATTGTTGAGGGGCGGAGGTGGGAGCAGGGGAAAGGGCCAAGTCATTTTTCGACGGCAAAAGAGGGCGGAACAAAAAAAGAGCTGTCAAGACAGCCAGAAACCGAGCAACAGACAGGAATGCCAGCAACCCGCCAAAAGATAAAAAATTCGGAGGCGCCAAAGACGCAAACGAAGTGCTTTGTTCAGATTTCAAACTTTCCTCAGCACTCCGGCGGAATAGAAGAGGGCCAAAAATTCGAATAGACGAAGGAAAAATACAACGCTCGAATCATAGATTTGAAACGAATCCAGAGGCGAAGCGGGGGACAAAGAACATCAAAGCAAAAAAGATGTAAGATCAGCAACCGGCAATCCACAATATGCCAAGAAAGGGGCCGAAAGAGGATGCAAGGAGTCATTCGGCGATTCTGGCGCCCGAGCCAGCGCGAACGGCAAAAAAAGGCCCAAGATGACGGCCGGCGCTCAGCGCGAAGAACAATACGCGACGGGGGGGAAATAAAACCACGAGAATCAAAACGCCAAGCAGAAGTCCGCTGCGGGCGTACCAAGGTTGCGTGGGCAACGAACGGGCCGAAGGAAAAAAAGTGAAAAAGGGAAACGGCAAGAGTGAGAAGAGGAATAAAGCGAAGCTGTGGATGGGGTCACCAAAGACGGGCTTCAAGCGCAAACGAAAATCTCATAAGCAAAATCGGAACCGGAATTGTCCGAACGGGGCCGGTCCGTCTCACCACTCCAAAAGGAGAAATTAGGCGTCCGGTTGCATGGCCAAAGTCGGCCGGTATAAACCGAGAAACTAAATCGCAGGGCCGGAAAGATATCTAGATGAAGAAATGCTCACGCGCTCAAAAAAACTATCTCCACGCCGTCAGAACGAGGGGAGCGTTGGGAAAAACTTCCTAGGAGCAGTAAAGAGTTCTTCTGGGATGAAAAATCTGGTTGAAAAGAATGGGGAGAAAAACGATGCATCGTCTTGTCCGCAGCGAAAAGCGGGGAGGAGCTGGATGAACAAGCCACGCGCTCACGCTTCGATGGAAATGAAGATTGAACGATATAAACTCAAGCAAATAAAAAGTCGGGGACATAGGAAAGAGAGTCGGGGACGGCGACATCAAAACCTAAGTAAACAAAAACGATCATCCATGCGGATACAACACGCGAAAAAAATTAGGTCCCACAAACAACCAACAAAAAACTACTTACCTAAAAAAAAAAATTGCCATGGGAATAACCACCATACGACCCCGTTTTCTTATCCAATGAGCAGACAAATCAAAAAGGTCTGAACAAAAGAGGCAAGAAAAGACCCCCTCGATGAGAAAGAATACGAAGACGGGGTGCTCAACAGCCGAAATTCTCGCCGTGGTGCAGCTAAAGAGATATCGCTCAGAACAAAAAGGGAAAGAGATCGAGGACTAAGGCAAAAAATAAAAAGGCGGCGGGTGGAGCACCAAGGGGAAAGCATCGGGCTTGGCTGCACTAAACGACTTTAGAATGCGCTGAAAAACGAGATGCGGGAGAAAGAAAAAAAGGGAATGTAACGCAGGGGGATTATGAGCACAGGGAAACAGGAAATGGGGGGCGCGAAACGGAGGAGGTGTTCAAGTGTGTACAAGAATTGTGTTGGTCAACAGTTGGGGGGCAAGATAACAGGAGGATCGGGGGGGGGGGAAATTCTGTGATGGGAGACGTGAGAATCGGATTAGCTGTGGACCAAGAATGGTGGATGGGGAAGCGAGAGGAAAGAGGCCGTTTGAAAGAAAGAGGGTCTACCCGGCAGCGTGGAATGACTGGGGACAGAGCAGAACCCGTAGGGCATGGAAACGCAAAGAGTTGTGTGATACACAAATCTACAAAAATTAAAACGGCAAGAAAATTTGAAAGAGAGGAAAAATACGGCAACAAAAGCACAACGCTTCGTTCCTTTCCGGTGCGAGACGCGTTGTGCGCGCATGAAACATAAGGGAAGTAACGCGCTGAAATAACTTTATTAGAGGAGTGCGAAAGGAAGGACGTGAGTGACCAACACTGAACGAGAGGATGTTCTGGCCTGGTTGGAGAAACGATCGAAAAACGGGACCGAGGCAAGCCAGGAGCGGCAGCGGGATGATGCGAGAGGTCAGCGCGCTTGAAGACAACGGAGTGGCGTTAACAACACCCCAAGATCTAAAGAAGTCTTTAACCGTCCCTCGAAATCGTGCCAGGAAATTGCGAAAAGAGGGTTTCCTAAAAGGGTCGTTGCGTTGAGACTAACCGCCATCAAAGGGCACGCAGGCGTGAAATGAGTAGAGGGGCGCGGATTTACTGGGGACGTGGGTGGAGTTGACAAAAAACGTACGCGAATCTGAGGCTCCGCAATAGAATCTAAAAAGACGGGGAGAAGTGCGCCGCTTCCGCGAGGGCGAACAGCCGCTCCATGGCAAGACTTGACTGAAATCGCTTTCTGGAAATATTTGGGAGGGGCAGGTTGCTTGGATCGCAGACAGGGAGGGGTTCGGGTCGAATGTCAAAACGACGTAGAACAAGTTTCACGACCGCTCTATCTTAACGTTGGTGGATACCTTCTGGCATTAAATGTTGAGGAATTGGTGGGGGGGTGAATAATGCAGACGACAGCTATCGGCGCGGGGAAGCGGAAAAACTGCAAAGGGGATGGAGCGCAAATTCTTTCTTGTATTCCGAGGAAGGGCAAAAGATCGCGGGGGTCGGTTCAGATTACTGAACGCTGGTATTTGCTTCAAATTTTTAGGAAGGCTTGAATTAACCGGGGATTTGCGGGATACAAAGCGTGTGGAAACAGCAAAGAAACTTGCCGAATACGCTTCCGAATCAAAAACAAAATGGATTTGTGCAGGCAACTAGGTGTGCGGGCGGCGAAAATTGAAAAAATGAGTTTGGTCAGTTGAGCGATTGTCACCCGAGGCTAAACGTTTAGGGATGCGATCGGGGGCCGGGGGGGAACAAAAAACGTGCCCCTGGGGAAGGCACGGTGTAGGAATGGATCGGCATATAGTAGAAGAAAGATTACTCTCATTTTGTATGAGGGGGGGGGCGGGACGCGATGTTTTAGGGGAACCCGAGATCTTGGAGAAGGAAAGGAAGGTGGTGAGGGACGAGGCGATGTCCACGGGGACCTATGACGAAATCCGTCGAAAATCGGGGTTTTCCGACACAGTAATTTTCTTACTTGAGGTGTGGAAGAGTTTTAAAAGGGGAGGGCTCATGGCGTGCGTGATAAGGGATTCCGTGGAACCAAAAAAGGTCGAGTTACATCGCTACTGCGGAGTCGCAAGTCCGAAGAAATGTGGAAAGGAAAGTCAAGCTGATCTGATCCAAGAAACTTAAATCAAAAGGACTCGGAGAAAAGGGAGGAAGGCCCCATAAACAAGGAAGGAGTAGAGGGTTGCCATGGAGGGAGGGCTGCGGCGCTAAAAATTAAAGGTTGTTTATTGGCAGGGGGGCGCACAGGGGGTAAGGCGTGTCGAATTTGCTCTCAAGAGAAAAGGGATTTTGCATGGTGTCTTTACACGGTCCTCTCTTAAATTTTCCAGTAGTGGAGCCGGGATTGCCGGTGCCAGGGGCAAAACGCGAGGTTGGAAGGAGGCGTTGAGGTTCGCGTCGCTTGTCACGAGTATACTGGGGGGGATTACGATGAGGAAAGGGGAATCGAAAAACTGTGGTTTCTCTACCATGGGCGGCCGGCCCGGGCAAGGACGGGGAAAATAAACAAAGAGTTCGGTAACCAGGGCCCACAAATAATTGAATGGAAAAAAACCAACTTTCTGGGTGTGCAGACCGCGGTGCAGCCTGGGTAAGAGGCTGAGCATAGCAGCCCTTATGTTTTCCCTGGTAGTCGGGATGGATTTCATAAAAGCAGAATTTGAGACAGAGACACAAAAGATCCTCAACAACAACGAGAGAGGGAAGAGGGATGGGGGGGAGAGGGCGAACTTGCGTGCATCAGAAAGGTCAGCCCAGGATCCTAGAAACAAAAGAGCTCGCAGAGAGATCGTAAGTCCAACGAGTAGCAATAAAGCGAAAAAATTAGGGGGGGAACCATGGAAAAAGAGTTTTTGACCCGGGGGCAAGCTCACTCTTGGAAAGCGAAGAGACCACGGTAGGGGTCCCTCGCAGGAAACAAAGACCAGGAGGCGAGAATGAAAACCGGGAGAAGAATCGAATTGAAAGCAAGGAGAAGATCACGCGACACTCGAAACAACGTTCCACATAGCGCGCAAAGGGAAAAAGACAAGAAAGAAAGAACGGAATGTCCTAAACGGGCCACCCTGAAAGAAACGACGAAAAAGCCACGGAGGCGTCGACAGAAGAAATTACGCACGCCCTCTCAAACCGTGGGTGGTTGCAAGCAGCAACCAGAAGAAAAAACACACTTCTGAAGAAGGGAAAGAAGACAAGACAAGCCCAAAAAAAACAGGTTTAGGAACTTGGGGAACACCTCACCCGAAGCTAGCAAGAGCGTTAGATGGGAAAAAACTTGTAAAAGGGGGATCGTATGGACGCGACTTTCAGGCAAAGAAGAAGGAAAAGTATCTGTCGCTTAAGTCATTAAAGCATAGCCCAAGGGAAAGAGGGGAGGGTTACAAAGGAAAGAAAATGAGAAAAGGAACTAAGAAATGATTCAAAAAACCGAAATCTCACATCGCCACCCTATCAAGGGTACGAGGTTTTACGGGTCTAAAAAAAGGGGATTTTAAACGACAGGTCCTGCTCACACACCACTTAAAGAGGACGAAGAAGCCCAAGGATTGGAATTAGGGGGAGATACATAGGGAACACGTAAAACACGCACTATGTCTAAGAAACAACGCGGAGAACTCAGAGAAACGTCAGTAACATCATTCATCCAGCAAACTTCGAAAAGGATGTGAATCACAGAGAGCGAAGAAAGAAAGAAGCAGGCATGGGAAAAAGGGGGGGAAAATGGGAGGAGAAAAAAGAACACTCAACGAAGCCCCTGTAATTTGCCACCTCAAAAAGATTTCAATGTAAAATCATGTGTAGTTTAGGGAGGATCTATATGGGACCATCGGGGAAACAAACACGCGTTGGAGTAGCCATGCCCATAGTACACTTGACAAGAATCCATAAACTTCAAAAAAGACTCAGCTAGTCCTCATAAAAATACACCGCTTCTAGGAAAGAGACGCAGGAAAAAGAAGGTCACGAACGAGGGGGGCTTCATTGGGCAGGCAAGCAGGTCCGATTAACCTGAAAAAAAAAAAACTTGTTTGACAAAAAAAAGGTTAAACAAAATTATCCCAAAAAACCCAATAATGTAAATGCCGCTGTAAATAACACAACTAAGGAGAATAAAAGTCTCAAAGGGTTGAAAAACGGGGGGGAATTCAAGGGCGCATAGACACAACAGCCAAAAACATGGAAAGGCGATCCACCCGCCAATCAAGATGCCAGAAGCAAAAGGGACAGTAACGAAGGCCGGCTCATTGGCGGCAAGATAAATAAATGGCCGGGCGACAATGCCCATCTCATACTGACGAGGCACAGCGACAAGAGAAAATAGTCTGCTACTTTTGTGCCCTAAAAAGAAAAGAAATAAACGCTAAGAGGCAGAGAAAAAAGCGAGGGAGGCATTAGAAAAAATTTGTGAGGCCACGCGCAACGAAGAGGAAGAAACCTAGGGTTGACAAGAAGGGCAGTATGCGAGGAAGAGAGGTAAAGGGTATTGGAGAAAGGGGGTGCGGGGGACAAAGCCATATCCTTGATGTAAGAAGCGCGACGCAAGAAAGGCACTTCTCCTTCGAAGACGGGTCAAAACTGAAGACTAGTTCGACAAAGGCCAATAAAAAAAAATAAGCGCAGGTGCCAGGGGGGAAGTTTAAAGCTAGAGGAAAAGGTTGAAAAATGAGCCACGTAAAGATCTTCGGAGAAAAGGAAAGACCTATTCTTTTGGCTCAACGCAAAAAAAGTGACGAAAAAAGCGCCACAGGTCTCGTAAGAAAATCAACTACTCTTTGGAGGGTGGGCAGTCGGAAGTACTCGAAAAGGGATCCGAATAAGTTGACAAGTTTGTATACCGCATAGGGAGGGAAGCAAAGCAGCAAGGGGCAAAGGCTTAACTGGAAAAAGAACGATGTCCTCAGCCTCGTTTACCGATAAAAGAGGGTCTCGCATCCAACGAAGCATAAATTAAAGGAGAGGACGGAAAGGGGAGACTCAAACCCAGAAGGAACAACGATCACAAGATGGAGGGATAGGGCAAACCTCTAAAAACGTGTACAAAACAGAACAAAACGCAGAGGGGGGAGCCAATGAAGTGCAGGTGAAAATAAACCCCATCGCATCACCGGTTTCTCTGAGCCAGAAATGCCAGAAAAGCGCACGCGGGGGGACAACTTCGAGATTAAATGAACCAGCCCACTCTGCTCCCTAAAGAAGGTGTCGAAAAACCTTAGCAGCGGGGGCCAGGAGTACCGCGCTACGAAAGCACACAACAAAATCTGGGAGAAATATAATAAGCTCTACACGAAAAGACGAGATAGTTAGGCTGGGAAGGGAACAGGAGGAGGAGCGGGAGCACGAGGGTCGGGGTCCTCTAGACGTGAGGCAAGGAAGGCAGGGGAGATGAAAAATGACTGGAGTAACCTTGAGTCGAGGTTGAGAAGGAACCTGGGGCCCTCGGAATGGGGGGGGGGCGAAAGGCAGTCGGGGGTTCATTGGTGGACAGGAATTGTTGTGGAAGGGCAGTTTGCCAAATGAGAAGAAGTTGGGGTTCGATCGGGTGATGGACGCGTTCGACTGCAAGGTAGCAGTGGCCAAGACGGGGGGGGGGTAAGGGCTAAAATATGGAAATGGAAGGGTTGGTCAGGAAAAGTGTCGGCCGCAGCGTGGACGCGAAAAAGGGGGGAAGCAAAAAAAGGGGGGCTGCGGTATCTGGAGGACAGCCTATCAGCTGGGTAAAAAGACCACATGTCGTGTTCAACCTGATGAGAGTAAGAGGTGAGCTATAATACCTTCCAACCAGCCACCGTCAGGTCTGCATGAATGAAGGCCGGGAAGACTGGTTGCGAGCAGGACGAGCAACATAGGGAAGAGCCCAGGAGTCTTTACGAAGACAAACTGGGGATGAGGATATCCCTTCCACTTGGAAGGGGACCACAAGGGGGGGGGGGGGAAACTCTTATGTTCGAAGGGAATGTGCTGGAAATAAAAACGACTGGCCGGCCAAAGGCCCGGAAAGAGGTGGGGCTAGGATTTCGATCGCGTTAAAAGAGTGTACAACATCAAAAAGAAGATAAACATGACCCTAGGGAAAGAAGCGGCCGGGGCAATGGAGCCAAGAAGAGGTTGGCAAATGCGAGGTGCGTCGTCTCGAAAGAAAGAGGGAGAACCTCATCTCTTATTTGATGAATTTGGCGTAGGAATGGTGGGGACGGGGGGAGCGCAAAAAGGAGGTAGAAAAAAAGAGGTAGGTAGAGCGCGATCAGCGGTTACGGAACGGAATGGCAGTGCGCGCTCAAAGGAGAAGAAAAAGCCCAGACTGACATCATGCTCTTCAATTTGACCTTCTTTTACAGGGGGGATTGGCCGTGGGGGAAAGACCAAAATAATGGGGGGGACTGGGGAGGTTTCGTGTCGAATTGCAGCCCGACGGATAGGGGGCAACAAGCGAAACAGAGATCACTTTTTTGGATTTACCTTCTGCAGGCCACTGAAGGGACGGAATTCTGTGGTGGGGAGAGAAGCAGTCGAAAAAACAGGAGCCGGGACCTGCACTTGCATGAGAAGGAACCCGCAGGAGCGAAACTTCGTTAGAAGCGCAGACATTACAGACGTTCGCTTGGGCGGTGTGGGGGAGGGGACATACTGCGAGGGGCCTGTAGTGGAGGGGGGAAGAGGAAAAGGAGAAAATGTCAGGCGCAAACGTTGGGCCGCCAAAGACGGAAGGGGAATATCTACTAGACCAGTCACTCAAAAGGGAGGGGTCCGGCAACTCAGGTGAGGCTGGAAAAAAGTCAAGAGCATGGGTGGGAGGGAGAAAAGTTGCAAAAACATTGAAGGAGGGAATAGAGAAGTTTCTGTCGTGAGGTCGAGGCCGGGTCAACCGCCCTTTGTCAATAAGGGGGAAAATGGGGAAGAGTAGACTGAGTACATATTACTGACCCAGTTGGGGTATTGTCGCAATAGGGGAGTGGCGTTGTAGGAAAAGAATGACATAAGAAGCGCGGTGGTGCTTAAGAATAAGACAAAAGAAGGGGGGATGCCGATGAGAGCAAAGGGAGGGAAAATCGGTTTTTTGACAAAACCGGTCAAACCTGGCGACGTGGGTGTGGGGGGCCAAGGGGAAGATCAAGCATGTTCGAAAGAAGGGGAGTATTTGCAGGGGTGGAAGAAAAAGAAAAAAGGGGTTTTCGCTCTGCTCACAAGGAGGACGGCAGAAAACCGCGGCAGGAAAACACTGGTGCGCTCGAGTCGCGATCGATCCCAAAGGCAAATCACAAGAGAAACATGAGGCAAGCGGAAAAGGGACTATTGCCCAAGGAAGTCACGCCATTATTCGATGTTGTGCAGGGATGGATGCTGCTGCGGCCATATTAAGAGAAGGTTTTGGTGGAGTCTGGGCACAAAAATAGGAGGCGGAGAGAGGAGAGACTGCAAGGTTGAGGGAAGTGCGGGGTCAACAAAAGGGGACCGCGGACACCTGACGCTTCGCTGAGGGGAGTCGGGACCTTGATTGTGAGCGCGTCTTTTGAATCGACTTTTTAGGAATCGAGTGAAAAAGACGACTCCAAGGGGGATGGATGTACTGGAGGAGGCTCAGGTGCGGGAGACAGCCGCTGGATTCCGCGCAAGGGAAAATGCGCGTGGCAAAACAGTGGGGAGAGGGGCTATTAGGAATGGGGGACCCCCAGGGGCGAAACGAACGGTGAAATGGCGCCGAGAGAAGTGGTTGCAAAGGGCAAAAGGCCAGACTACATCTGGAGCGGACATACCGACTATGTGGGAAAAAAGAAGAGACATGAAAGTTGGAGGGGGGGAGAGAGACGCGAAGGATTTTGCGACAGAGCAAAAATCTCTAAACAACAACAACGGAGGAAGGGGGGGGGGGGAGATGTCGTCCAAATCCTTCGCTGCTCGACCAAAGGAGACTTACTCAGAGAAAGAAGAGAAAGATCTCAAAATCCAGAATGGAAGAAAGCTTGTCCACGGGGAGAGGGGGTGAAAAAATCTAACGGGAAATAGACGGCAAAGGGATCGTTCTTGGCCAAGGGGGAAAAAGGCTAAGCGGCGCAGCGCAACTTGTGGGACAAGCGCGGCCCAGAAGGAACTGCAGAGAGGAAATAGCCACAGGGGCTAAGAGAAGGGAATTCACCCATGATACGAGGAGAAAAAGAGAGAAACCTCAAAGATACAGGACGTTCCACGGCTATCGGAAGCCAGGCAACCGAGCAGGCAACAGCGCCGTAAGGAAGGGTAAAAAAAGGGGGGACCCCCGGTAACCTAAGACAAAATCCAGGTTCTTTCGCCTATCAAATGAACGGAAGAAGATCTCAAGAGCTGGGGGGGGGAAAAAATAAAGCCCACCACAACCGTACATGAAATTGAACGCCAGCAGCAAACGCCATCCCTGGAAAAAATCGGAAGCCCATTTCGTTGGACTCAGTTGCCATCCACTCTTGCATGATGTAAGAAGAGTGTCATTGGGGGGAAAATTCTTTGCAGAGGGGGGGGTCAAGACTAAGTGATAACCCAGGCGGAATGCCACGGAGAGGGAGACGATGCGAGGGAAAAATCAAAAGAGCCAAACTGGTTCTTGTTTCACTAAAATAAAATGAAGGAAAAAGGCCGGAAATACCCGCCATGTGCTCACAGCGTCAGAAAAGGGAAAGACAAACGTACCATTGGGACGGTGTCGGAAAAAAACAGTGGAAGGGAACGAATCAAAGAGTCCATAAACCATGGTCCTCTTCACAGCACCACGGGGGGGCTTGGAGGGAAAGAAGAGCTGGAAAGGGGGAGGGAGGGACCAAAAGAGCCGAGAAGAAATGGCAGAGGGGGCGTCCACGAACGAAATGCTCATGCATCCAGTGCCGGAGCAAAGGAGTGGAATTCACCTCGAATCGAATAGATAAAGAGCCTCATGAAGACTAAGGTGGAAAAGGTAGAATCAAGCCGCACTTACTCCGTATTTAGGCCAATCAGCTCTAAAATGGTGGCAAGAAAAAATTCAAAAAAGGGGTGTGGAGTTGTTGCGAGGGGATAAAGATATTAGCCAGTCAATTTCTGAAAAAACGAAGGGAGTCCACATGCCAATATTTTACTGTCAGACTCTACAAGGAAAAAAACCAAGAGGAAGCCAGCAACAAAAAGAAAAAAGCTAAGACTGCGAGGGCTCCCCTAAGGGGGAAAAAAAAAAAAAAAGGTTGCGCTCCTGGGGGGCATTAGGGACCAGGGCCATCTGTCAAGAATACCGGCTGGCTCCTTGCTGAGGTGAAAAAAAAAAGAATTCTGACAAGAGGAAAAAAAATGCCCGGGAAGGGGAGAAGGAAGGGGGATGGCGGAAGGGTAACGAGGATGATAATCCACCCACGCGGAGTCAGTCTTCTCTTGCACACGATTCACAGGTCGGGGTAGCAATAAAAAAAAGAAAAACAACATGGGAGGCGGCCCGAACCGAAGAAAAAAATGAAACCAAGAAGGCCCTAAGGAGAGGGGGAAGGAAGTATCATTCGGGAGCGTCCGAGAACGCATCAGAAACTGCAATGAAAGGGGGCTCCGCGAGAAGAAGGAGAAAAAAGGAGCTACTTTGGAAGACCACCAGCAGGAAAAAAAAAGCAACCGCGCAAAAGAAGAGACCCGAGCGATGCTGCGTGAACTTTTTAGGAGCCGAAAGTACGAAAAGGGGAAAAAACCTAGGGACGAAATTACGTCATAGGGGAGGGGACTCAAAGTTCGGACGTCGGGGGGTAAGCATGCTTGGGGGGGTTGGTCACGTCCAAAGGAAGGGACCTTCAAAATACTGAACTCTCTCAACCCGCCCAGTCAGGAGAATAGGGGGGCCTAGGAAGGTTCGTGGGAAAAACACAAAGAAAGATAAAGAAAAAGGAGCAGGCCCATGTTGGGGATTCAAAGTCAAAGGGAGAAAGCCGAAAATGACTTCCTGTGTCCAGAGAGATTATCTTCACGAGGATTTTGGCGCAGCTAGAAGACATACCACATACAGGGGAAGAAAAAAAAAGAAAAGAACCTAAAAACGCAGGGGGGGCCGGTCTATAAAGGGTAACTTTCTGCATCATCTTTGAACAAAATGGGTTGGAAAAAAAAAAAAGGGCATAAATTGTGAAACGAAATCTCAGCCCGAACTGGGTTCTGCAGAGGTGAAAGAGATCCCGAGGGCCGTGCTACCGGGAGGGTACAGGGGGGGGTAAAAAAAAAAGCGCGAAAGATCGACGCCAACCACAACGGTCTTGCCACATCAATCCGAGTAGAACATTCGAACCATCACACCAAAAAAAAAAAGATCATATCCTGAGGAAGGGGCAAAACCTGAGGAAAAAATGAGGGGGGGCACCAAACTGTAACACCGGCCGACGAAGCGGAGACAAGAAGAGGGACCAATGGTGAGCATCAAAAGCGCTCATTTCTTCGTCAAAAAAGAAAGGGGGAGAAAGCATCATAAAAAAGAAGTAGGGAGGCAACGTAAGAAGGAAAGCCCTCAGCTCGACATAGACAAAAGGTTGGGGGGGACTCCAAGACGCGAAGGAGCGCGTGGGGCCGGTACCCCGCTAGAG
>Ga0179593_1522089_pt1 | contig 12882 bp, 13 predicted proteins | sample CZODoug2_1_08_16_FD_185931 | JGI IMG/M metagenome (GOLD analysis project Ga0179593, IMG submission 185931) | Vadose zone soil fungal communities from Angelo Coast Range Reserve, California, USA - CZODoug2_1_08_16fungal (PacBio error correction) | ecosystem: Environmental > Terrestrial > Soil >...
TCAAAGCGTCGAACTAAATCTGCCGATCCAGGGTAAGCAAATAAGGATTTCTGGGTCACGACGTCCAGATGAGGCAAGATAAAGGCCATTCACAAGCTACCGGTAATAGAAAGGCGGTAGAGAGCCAGGGGGGAGCTCTTCAAGTGGGATGAAGAAAAAGTCGCTCATCGTCCGAAGGATGATGCGAACTGGGTGTAGAGGGGGACTAGATAACGGAGAAGAGGGGGGAAGAAAATTTGAAGGAAGGTAATTTAATCATTCCTTTGGAAGAAGTGATAATGAAGAGTCGGGACTGGGAGGTCCTTAAAGCAAGGTTTGGTTGGTTCCTCTCGGCGACAAATTTAATAAAAACACAAGGACACAGGTGGGCATCTAAGACAGTCGGCATAGTGAGGTCTTGAAGCCAATGGCCGCATGGGGGGGCGAGAAAACAGGGAAGGGGAGAAGCAAAGGGGGAAAATCTTGGTTTAGGAGGATTTTGAGATGGGAGATAAGAAAAAATAGGAGGACAGGTGTTGTGGTTTGCTGGGCCTCGACATGGGGGTCGTCCAGAAAAGCTGAAGACAAAGGGGCTTCTCTCTGAAACAAAAATCTTGGGGTAGGGTCAGAAGCCGTGACTATGGGGGACGGGGGGGCAGAGGAAGCGAAAAGGAACGGAAAGGGACTATACGAGTCAGAAAAAACGAGAGCAAAATGGCACAAGCGGTAAAAACACAGCCTCAAAAGAAAAAGCTAAACGCGAAGCGCCAAACACCTTGAAGAGAGCGAGACTTTCAAAGCAAAGGAAGTCGTTGAAGGGGAGACCAGAAAAAAAAGCAGAAAACGAAACAATGAAGGAAGAAAGCCCGATCTGAGGTGGTGCAGTGGCCGTGAGAAAATCACGGGGCAACGTTCAGTACCGGAAAAGATAGTCGACGGTACGGGACGGGTTTTAACGAAGAAGATAGATTTCTTCGTACAATGAAAAGGCTGCTTGCGTACGGTAGCAAGAGCGCGGGGACAGAGTCTTGGGGATGGTAAGAGGATTACAGAGACATGGCCGCCCGATCAACACGGGATACAAGTGGATGAAGGAAAGGTAAAAGACCGTCAGGGAGGAGGAAGACTTTTATCAAAAAAAGGAATCGGGAAGGACGAGGCACCAGCACGTCCGAAACTGGACCAAAGAAACGGAAGTGGCTTTGCTTCAAGAAAACAGATGGGGGTAAAGGGAAGCGAAGGCTTCTAAAGAGAGAAACGCTTGAGACAGTCTCCAGACGGCTTAACAAAGTCAGGAGGCCACTCAAACTTATAAGAACGGAATTAAGAAAGGAATAGTTATTAACCAAGTCCGGAAAACAAAGTTCCTAACGATGTCATCATGCTGAACTAAAGAATAAGAAATTGGGGGAAATGTTGGCGGAATGACTTAATTTGGGTCAGGATGTAGCCTTCTCAAGTCGTGACGGAAAGACATGTTACCGACAAAAAAGAGGAGAGAAACCATGATGTTAGCGATGGATATATTTCCAAATTGGGGGGGGGGAAGGAGCATTCAGGAAGCAACTTTTAGAGAGGGGGGTGGATCCCTTCCTCACGGGGAATCAGGAAACGACTGATCGCAGAAGCTGAACACAGTGGGGCTCGGGAACTGAAAGGGAGTCTTCAATAGTTAAAAGTCCAATCCGATACTAGAGGAAAGAATAGATCTCTGAAGGAAGAGGAAGTTTGCTGGTCAGCAGATCGTAATGCTAGAGGGGTGAAGGGGGGGGGGGGGGCGAGGAACAAGGTGGCTAATCGATCGTTTGTGAAGAGAGTGTACAGACCAAGTTGTGGGGTGAGTGCGGGGGGGGGAGGTCGCGGGGGGAGGCCGCGGGGGGCACTCTGTCTTTCAACGGGGGGGAGTTCAGTAAGTAGGGGGGGGCTGTGAGTTATCTGTTAGAGTGCGGAGGGGACTTGTGGGGTTCATGTATCTCGTAAGAATTAGGAGGTGGGTTAGAAAGTTGGACTGATCGGACGCGAGAAGTTGGGGGTCGTTCTTGGGGAATCAGGGGCGGGAGGGGAACTGGTGAGTCTGGGAAGCGAGGTGCGCGCTTTCGTTGCGTGAAAGAGGAAATGAGAGGTAAGGACGTGAGGGGGGGGTCTTGTAGGGGCCGGGTGGGGGGAAGCAACAAGGCACAATCTTCAGCGTGACAGACCTTACTCTGTGACGCCGACGAAAGATCTGACGAAAATACTGCTCCGGCAGAAAGACTGAACATGGAAAGTTGAACGCCGAAAAATCTGTTGGAAAGTAAAAAAGCAAAATGGATAAATCTTTCTCCTGATTCCTACGTTTCTTCAGTAGAAAGCATCACATGTCGAAAACGCCGTCGGTCCCGGAAAAATCTTGGGAATAGGAAAACTACGCTGGAGTCTTCCCGAGGGTGCTTGAAAGAAGAGAAAGGATTGCTGCGGACTGACCGGACTTCTGAGGGGACATAGATGGATCACTCTCGCAAAACAAAAAAAAACGGCTCGATTCAAAAAGAGAGAATGGGGGTCCTAAATAAGGAGAGCGACTGAGGGGGGGGTCAGAGTACACAGCTATGACAAGAAAGGTGGGGGGGGGGAGGAGAGAAAGTGGGGGGGAGGGGGGAGAGAGGAGGAGGTATGACGAAGGGGGGGTTTGTTACGAGAAAGGGAACGAGGGTGAAGGAAGGTGATGGGGAACGATGGAAGGAGGGGAGGAAGGAGTAGAGAAGAGAGGGGGGCAAGAACGTGGGATGGAAGGTGGTGAAGGAAGGAGAGAGAGGGGAAGAGGGGGGTGGGTGAAAAAGGTAAAGGAAGGGGCGGATGAAAGAGAGGGGGAGCAAAGTGGGGGAAGGAGGGGTGGTTGAGGGGAGAAGCGTGGGGGGAGGAGAAGGGGTGTGGGGGGTAGGGGCTGGGGGAGTGTGGAGGGGGCAAGCCTGGAATTCTCCATCTAGAAGAAACGATTCCCCGCCACGATACAAAAACGACGGACTCCGTGAAGGGACAGTGCATGGTGTCTGGAAAATAGGCTCCAAAGGGGCGGAAAGTCGAGACGAAAAAAAAATCTTAAAAACGGGAAGACGGGGAAAAGCTAACCTGGCCCGCCTGGTTTTCACGTCCTGGAAAGGAGGAGCACTGCAAAACTTGTTGGGAATTCAGAAGGCTAGTCAGGAACAGAGGAAGGTAAAACGAAGGGTCATGGGAGAGGGAGGAGGTTGTTCTTTTATTCACCTTACAAAATTAAACTACAAGGAGAGAGATAGTGTGGCTAAGGACTGAGCCAGCCTCAATGACGAGTTCTAAAAATTCTTAAGAACACTGGATTCAAGGTGGGGTATAATTCCTACTCTCATTAGGGGGGGGTCATTCTCAAGAGGACGATTAAAGAGAATCTGTCTATCTAAAAAAACCGGACGTGAAAAAGCGACCGGGAGATGGATAGACCCCGGGTCTGACCATTATGGGCCCGTCGTTGCATTAGCCTGAGTTCCCTTGGTAAAGGGGGCGGATTCGATAGGGCAAGAAGTCTAGTTCTTCCACTAGGGGGGATGCGTGGCGATTTTGGAAAGAGAGTGAAGAAAGGAAAAATTTAGAAGTCAGGAGGCTATGGAAAGATCTGGGTCTACTTACGTTGGAAAGGAGGGAGAAGGAGAGCCACTTGCGCCATACCATGAGCTTCGGAGGAAAAAAGGGGGGAAAGATACACTCTACACGTGCGGGGCTACTAGTTTAGTCCTTCGTGCAAAACTTGAGAGGCAAGGGAAGAAGGAGAAAGCTCCAAGAGAGACCAAGCAAGGGCAAAAATTCCCTGGAGGCAGGGAGCGATTGTCTAAGGTTATTCACTGTATGCGACAGGAGGGTCCTCAAGAGGCATGGGTAAGCGGCAAAGAAGGAAAAAAGGGGGTGGCCTGAGGGCATGAGGGCTTGTGCAAATTGGGTTCGCGCTCTTGGAAAGGGAGCGGCGCTGACATGCCCAATCTGGTATCAAAAACGAAATGTCCTTGGGGGCCAACAGGAGGTGGGACAGGGGGAAGCCGACCGGGTAAAGGGTTGGTGGGTTGATGAACGAGAAGGAAGAGAAGCTCAATAGGTCGTCGAACAGGAAAGGGAAGAACCGATTAGATCTATTATAGCCCGACCATACAAGAATTAGATAACGCGAAAATGATTGGGGGGGGGGCGTGAAATGAAAAGGTGCAAGCTGTAACCATGTAGTAACCAAAAAACTTCGATCTCAAGAAGATTAAAGAGGGGACCCAGAAGCCTAATAAACGGAAAGGGGAAGTTGTCTCAAGGGAGAGATGAAATCAACAAAAATCTAAGGAGGGCGGCAGATCGTCTGGCTGCGGGGGATCAGCAAAGAAGGGACAGGCAGTTGAGAGTTCAAGACCCCGATAGAAAATCGCAATTGGGGGAAAAAAGGGGGGGCGCGAGACTAGCATGCGGGCGGGAGGATGACGGCGGGGCGCTGTGGAAAGATTGGCGATCTGATGTGTTCAAAACGAAAAAGCGACTGCCTGCGTTGGTTGAGGTCAGCGAAATAATATTGAGGGAAGGACCCCACTTGTATGACGGCGGCAGGCAAACAAGTGAAGTGGGGTCAATAGAAGCAAAAGAGGGGAAGTTCGACGTTAACAGAGGAGGCCGCGAACACCCAACAAATCAGAATAGTAGTACATCTCAACTAAAGAAAAACGGAATAAAAAGGGGGGAGAGAAGAAAACAAAGCTGGGGGGTAATACCCACAAGGGGGGGATCTCAATAAATAGATGATGGCAGGAAATAAAAAAAAGGGGACGGGGGGGCATAAATTTGGTTAAGCCCTGGAAAAAACGTGAGGCGGCAAAAGTAAGCAAGGGAGAAACAACTTCTTGTCAAAGAAAAAAGTGAAAAAGCGGCCCTTCTTCTTCTGCCGCTGCTGGATTGGGGACTTTCTTGTACCTAGGAAGAAGGAAGCAGCAGATCCGGAAAGCCGCTGTATCGCGGAAATTCCAGGAGCGCCATCCCAACGTCTCCGACACATCAGGGAGATGACCGGCGATAAGGGGAAGGAGGGGCGGAAGGACGGCAGGAGCGAGGGAAGGGAAGCCAATAGCCAAAAGGGAGAGTAGGGGTTCGGCAAAAAACGAAAAACAAGGGAGAGGCGAAAGATGCCTAAAACTAAACAACAACACGGGGAGGAAAAAAAAAGAAGGGTTCGAGTAAGAACACACTACCGGACCAGGAACGAACGGTGAAGGGGAGTCAGCACGACGGGCGGAATGCATTAAGGGGACCAATCATTCAGGGCGAGCACCTCACGATGAAGAAGCGTGTTGTAGGGTCGCAGGACCGGGATAAGAAACAGCGCGAAAGCTGCCCAAGTTGAGGATGAGGCAAGAAAAGAATATTCTTGGAGGGGAAAAGAAGGAATACAAGCCGAGCGGCCTACTAAATCCAGCCTGGTCATCATCTTTCATAGGGGAAAGACAGTTGGCAACGTTGAAGGGGGCCTTACCTCAATTTTGTTGGGAAATCAAAAGGAGAAAAAACTTATTACTACACACTACAAGGGGGGACAAGGAGAGTACTTCAAGGGGAAGGAGGAAACAAGCTGGCCCCGTCGATTAAGAAATGGAAAAGAGCCAATCCTAGGCCGTTTTTGTTAGAGAATTGGGATCGGCGGGTGGTGGTCCGCTTATGACTGGCACTACTGGAGAACAGGTTTCCAAAAAAACCAGCTGCTTCTCCTGAAACACTCTAGTGTTGGGGGAGGGACGACTGAAACGAACATTGGGGCGGGCGGTGATCACAAGAGGAAAAAAAGGGAATAAGCGAAAAAGGACGAAATGAACACCATTTTAAAGAAAAAAGCGTCCCATCTGGAAAAAAAAGACCGCAAAGAAAGACGAGCTAAAAAGAGGGAACCGAAAAACATTTGAATGCACAGACGGAGGGGAGTTTTTAAGGGAATGATGTTAACGCAAAAGACCGTCATGATAAAGAAAAGCACACGACGAAGGGATCAGCACATTAAGGGTGCCGGTGCCTTATAGAGGGGGGAAAAAAAGCACTGGGGGACTAGGAACCCCTTCCGGTATTTCGACGGAAGGAGGTTGGGTCAGAACGAGGATCGAGGAAAGAACAAAACAGCAAACCTTCGGGTACGCTTCAACCCAAACGGATCTCGTTTAGGGGACTGATAGATCCAAGGGACGAGGACTCAGATAAGGCGTGCCAGAACGGGTCGGGAAAACATCGGGAAGATGAAAAAGGGGGTTTCATAAAACCAACAGGAGTAGAGGTGACGCCACATGAAATTTGCCAAGAGAGTTCAGGGGGAGTCACGAAAAGGTGTGGGGGTAAAACTGAAGCGCAGCAGCTTTACGAAAACCGGAAGGAGCTCAACCGCGTCTGAAACAGCAAGTCTAAACTGCGGATGCCCCGGAACAAGGAGAGTGGGGGTAGACGGCCACGTCGAATTAAACCAAAAATCCCGAAAGCCGATCAGAGGGAGGGGAGTGGAGAAGGACAGAGGAAGGGGGAGGGGAGTTGAGGGAGGGGTGTGCCATGGGGGAAAACCAGTCTGAAAAAAGAATACGAAAAGCCGAGGTTGCGATCGATGGGGGGAAACCAGAAGGGACACAAAAAAAAATTGACGAGTTACGTGACTAGAAGGGGTCCCTTCAAAAGATGAAAAAAAGATATGATCCCTCACTTCCTTTGAAGACCTAGGGTGCACGGAAAAATGGTCAAATGTCAAACAAAAAAAAACCAAACCCGAACACTCGACCGCGAGAAGGGATAGCAGGGGTTGTCCTGTCTTCGGTTAAAACAAACCTTGCAAAAAAATCGAGGAGGGGAAGTGGTTCCGAAACAGATTCGAGCAGACGGTTGAACGATGAATGAACCATGTTGGAATGGGAGATCATCCATAAACGAACGGCACGCGGTCATAACTGTGGCCATATATCAAAATGATCTAATATAAAGACATGGGAGGGGGTCAAGGATAGGAGAGGGCAGGAGCACGAAGAAGAGGGTTCGTCGCCATGCAGAACGCAGAGTGAACGTACGAGGAGGATAGACTGTGCTCAGCCCTGAAGAATGAAGACTATCCTCAAACTTGGGAAGGCGTACGAAGGATCACCAAAACGGAGACGAATGAAACGATGCAGGAAAGGACTCGACCTAAGGGGGGGGGCTGCAACATTAAAGAATCACTGACGTAGAAGGTTACCAATGACCGAAAAAACGGCGGGAAACGGGAGAATGCACTGTCGGCAAGGGTGCAGGCAGAGAGTATCCTCGGGAAGGATAAAAAAAACTGCAAGGGACCTGCGGGAGACAGGGCAATAGGAAGTCCCAATACAGGGGGAAGGAAAAGTGCAAGGGGTGCGTCGGAGAAATAAGGTGCAGGTGGCGAAAAGATCCTGACATTAGGAAGGACAGGGAACACGATCTCGAAAAACTTATTATTCTTAGAATAGATGGATCCGACAGGGAGCTATGTCGGATGCAGGGGAAATCACAAGAAAAGGATCAGGGGGAAGGATAAGGATCCTTTTACTAACTCCAACTGTATAACCGCTGAAGCCGTAGATATTTTTGTTGAACGAGAAGGGACTTTTATGACAATGGATGTAGGTAACGCTTCCGAAAAAAAAGGAAGGAGAGAACGAATATAAGTTCTTCTTCCTTGCTGGACAGATAATTGGGTCATTATCTCTTAACGGCGGGACTTTAATGGGCAAGAATTAGGCTTAATGGGGGAAGGCGTTCAAATTAACAGGGGGAGGAGGAGAGGAGTTTCCTTCCCGGGAAGGGGGATACTCGGTGCGCGTGGGGTGGGGGTGCGTTGTAGAGCTAAAACAGTTAATCAAAGCTCGAGAGGGTGGTTGGGGGTTCTCCTTCCTGGGGACGGAGCAGAACCCGAGCTACGTCGGCATCTAAAAACTCCACGGCAGACGAAAGTTAATTTATTAAGTAGATACACTAAGGATTGTTGGACTGCTCACCATATGTCAGCTTATATCAGACATATCCTGCACGTTGAAGCCCGTGCCGGAGGGGGGATATAGAGAAAAATTTGGGGGGGGGGGGGGGAGGAAACACATAAGGCACGGCTAGCATTTGAAAAAACAGTGCGATAGAGTAGCGACGGAATGATTGGGCACATCTGGAAGCCGTTGGATTTTGTACTTCTTGGAAGATGCCAGGGGAGGGGGTCGGAGCGAAGAGATGAGGATATAGCTTGTCCTATAATTAGGGAGGGAGCTGCGTCCCCTCCGAAAGCCCAGGGGATTGGCGACTTCCAGGGGGCGAAAAGAATCGGAATCTTGTGAGGGGCTGAACTAGGATCGGGGGAAAAAAGGTCGCCCTTGAAGAAAAGGGGGAAGCAGTAGCACGCTAAAATGGTCAGGAAAAAAAAAAAAGGCAACATAGAAAAAAAAAAAGAAGGCGACGGGCACGAAGCGATTAAAAGGAGTAACTGGATGAGACAGGGGACGTTGCAAGAAAAAATAAAAAAATCGCTTGGGACGGGGAGGATCACAGTACTATTACGTGGGCACAGAGGAGACTGATGAAGCAGGTGAAGACGGGGGGGGGGGGGGGGGGGGGGGGGGGGGGGGGGGGGGGGGGGGGGGGGGGGGGGGGTGGGGGGGGGGGGGGGGGGGGGGGGGGGGGGGGGGGGGGGGGGGGGGGGGGGGGGGGGGGGGGGGGGGGGGGGGGGGGGGGGGGGGGGGGGGGGGGGGGGGGGGGGGGGGGGGGGGGGGGGGGGGGGGGGGGGGGGGGGGGGGGGGGGGGGGGGGGGGGGGGGGGGGGGGGGGGGGGGGGGGGGGGGGGGGGGGGGGGGGGGGGGGGGGGGGGGGGGGGGGGGGGGGGGGGGGGGGGGGGGGGGGGGGGGGGGGGGGGGGGGGGGGGGGGGGGGGGGGTGTGGGGGTGTGGGGTTGGGGGGGGGGGTGGGGGGGGGGGGGGGGGGGGGGGGGGGGGGGGGGGGGGGGGGGGGGGGGGGGGGGGGGGGGGGGGGGGGGGGGTGGGGGGGGGGGGTGAACGACGCGGCGCTTAAAAGGGACCAATAAAGGGGAGAAAGTACCCACTGTCCGGGGGGGAAATTAGCGTGCAGGGAAGGCATTCCTCCGATGTAAGGCTGGTTGGGGGATATACCTAAGGAGCACGCGAACAAGGTCGGGTGACCCGGCAAAATACACGACATAATCGTGGCGAGTTTCAGAGAAGCCCCGACAACAACTAATGAACCGATGGTGAGGGAGAAGAGGTGCTCGGGGCAGGGGGACGGGCCAGCTCTTTCAAGTCACCAAACTTCGAGGACGAAGAGTTGTAGAACGGGCGAAAAAGGGGAGACAATGTATATCGCCATCAGGGCAAAAAGGGCTGCTTGGGCGCTGTCGTCGTCTGGGTCTTTGAACAATTGAAGTCGGGCGTTAACGAACTACGTTCAAGGAAACCATCGTCGGGGCTAAAGGTTGGGTAGGGAGCTCGAGCGAGGAGAAGGGATTGAGCTTGGCGCCGAATTCGGGGGGTGGAGACCAGAGTTAATAACTAGAGAGAAGATGATCAACGACGCGCAGGTTAGGTTTAACTGGCGGGGCAGAATGTTTGAGAAGCGATGGGTTCAGTTCAAGAGAAGGATAGGAGAAACAGAATTAGACGGATAAAAAAGCTCGAAAACACAACCGACGGATCCTAAGGTATGTCAAAGGCACTCAAAATCCTCCAAACAAAAACTGAAAGAGGGGTACCTCTGGAAGGATCGCAAATTACCGGTGGGGTGGACTTCCAATACAACGAGAACTAAGAGACTGGTCCAATTGGTGGGGAGTGAAGAAGTTCCGCCTAGGGAACAAAAAATGTTTCGGTTACGGCAACAGGGGCCAAGCAAAGGCATGGGGTAATTAACAGAGTAATGGAAGCACAAGGGGGGGACGAAAGCAAGCGGCTGGGGCTTGTCTCCAATTCAGACCTCGCATCACGAGAAGAAGTCATACCAAGAACCGGAGAACAAAGGGGGGAAAAAAAAATCACGACACTGGGAGCGAGATCAAAGGGAAGTGGCTGATTACCGTCAACTTGGGGGGAATGGAATTGAATAGAAAAAAAATGCTTCGGGCGGGGGGAGGGAGGAAAGAATATGACGGAAAATTTATCTTATAATTTGCCGCGATCACATGGGACAACGGGCCAGATACAAAGACCTAGAAAAACAAAATGCTGATGAAAAGGGGAAGAGAAAAAGAAGAGTTCAAAGGGGAGGATAAAATATAGGAACTCGCGCAAAAACGGGCTGATGCCTCAAGAAAGGGCGCACGAATCGTCCGAGGGTCCAATGGAAAGACGTGCAGGGGGGAATAACCACGTAAGATCTAGACAATTGGGGGATGACCCCGTTGGCAATCCTACAGCGGCCCTTGCCGGACTCTAGATTGGCGAAAGGGGGGAGGGGTAAGAAAAGCGGAATGAAGAAGGGCCGTGGAAATTAGCCGCTTTCCGAGGGTCGGGGAGGAGCAAGTGGGGTTGAGGGAAAAAGGGGGAATGCAGTACCATTGGTTCGGAATGAAGAACAAATTTGACGGAAAACACGTCAAAGGAACCAGTCGAGGAAAGGGGCGGAAGGGTAGCAGGGTAAAAAAGGGAGGACCGCTGTTGGAACCCTCATTTGAAAGGGAAGAAGTAGGGAGGGAGGGTCGACACTGGTTCGCGGGTGGTGTTGTCGCGCATGTATCGCAGGAGAGGAGCAAGACCAGAGAGAGAAACGAAAAATCCTGAAAAAAAGTCTCGTGCAACAAATGTGTTTAGGTATCGAAAAAGATTAACTAAACCGGGGGGGGCGATCGATGACAGAGAGAAAAGACCTGACAGACTCCATTGGGGATAGCGGACATAGGCTCCAGAGGGGGGGGGGAAAAAGAAAGAGCACTCAGAGAAGGATGGATCGTAAAACGCCAAACAAACATTGAAGGAGAAAAAATCAGGGGGGATGGGGGAAAGTCAGGTTAACCAGGTTTGTCTTAGCGAAACACACGAGACGAGGCAACAAGCCCACGCCCTTCAGAGGTGGGGAGGAGGGCAATATCTACATTGAAAAAATCAACCCCGTTCCTTTTCCTAGGAAGGGAAAGAGGGGTGGGGGGTGCGAGAGAACGCGGCTGGTCATAAAGGAAAAAAAAAGCACACAGAGGGAAGCCGAAGGAAATCAATCCAGGGAAGCACCCATGAAGATGGTGGGCTACAGGGGAAGACCCGATAAAGTTCCTTCAAATACGGGGGGAAAGACGACATTCGGGCAGGCTCTTACTGGGTCGGTCATCCCAAAAGCGTAAGAGGGGGAAAGCGGAAAGCAAAGCAATGTGCCAAAGGAGGTTGATGACAAGAGTGGAATCAGCGCCGCTTGTCAAAGACTGAAGAATGATAAGCTCTCACCTCAAAGCGAAATGCACGGCACCCAAAAGCAACCGGGGAGGGAGCAATGACGGCGCCAGATAGGAACAGTCAGAACAGTGGACGAACGAATCACGAAAATTGTCTCATCGCGCGAAAACATTGCAAAGTCTGGGAAGAAAGAAAGGGAGGTTGTAAGGGGCGGGGCAATTCTTAAAAACAGAGAGACCGGAAGACAACGGAGCCAACCCTTGGGTTACGGGAGGGGAGATTTGCAAAAAGGGGAACGTCGCAAGCTCTTTCGTATGGCGGTAACGACGAAGAAAACATCCAAGGGTGTAAGTATACGATGGATAAGGCAGCTTGATCGCGGGAGGGGGGAAACCACGGAGGTCAGGGTAAAAATATATCCAAAAGAAGGAAGCAATCACGGAGAATCTTCTCCATCTGGTAAAAGAAATGAACCTTTCCTCAAGAAAAATTGTGGAGGAGATGGTAACAGACCATCCGGTCGGAAGTATGGGCCGTGGAGAACACAATCAAGAACAGGGTTGTGTGAATTCATGGGGTGGGATAGCCAGAGAGGTGGGTATTGAACGGGCTGAAGGTCCAGGAGTTGCGCTAATCCAACACGGTGGGTAGGCCTGAGGGGGGGTCGATTGTGGTCATGGAATGGTGAACCGAGGGGAAGGGGACACATTCGGGCCCACAACCTGCCAAAACTGAGAGGGGGAGTAGTAGTAGTTGTTCAGGAGATCAGGGAAGGAGAGTGTGTGTTGGATGGGGTGGTTGAAGGGGGAGGCAGGGTATCCCAAGACGGACAGCAAGAAGTTGATTGGGGGAGTTTCGGGTTATAGGCCTGAAGGCAAACGGGGGGCCGGGCGGGGACGCGCAGAACAGTTTCAAAGGGCCGACCCGGCTTCAAGGAAAAAAATGAAGGGCGATGCATGGTCAGCCAATGTTGGGGGGACTACCTGACGGCTTTAAAAAATACCGTGGGAGAGATCGAAAATGAGAACTATAATAGCGGGAGGGGGGGGATAAAGACATCATGAGGGAGCGACGGAAACTGGAAAGGGACCGTAGTGAGGCGGGGCCGATAAGGGAATAAGCTGCGAGGAGGAATCTCCTTAGGGGAAGGGGGAAACGATTCCAGCGCGCGGGGCGGGGTCGAAGAGGGGGGATAAAAAAGAACAAGCATAACGAGCAACTTCTGAAAGGGTGGCCGGAATACTCTTTGACGAAGACAGGGCAAGGGCGGAATGTGGAGGGGGGGAAGACAATTACGCGGGAGACGCAGCCCATTTACCGGGTGAACGCAACGGCGGAAAGTTACGGAACCTTTCTAGGGGAAGGACTAACACCTGAGGGGAAGGGGACCTCTCCATCCTAGGATAGGTATAGTCCGATAGCGTGGAAGGCGATAGAAAAATGTTTAAGGCTATTTGATGAAACAGGACATTAAGAGAGGGTGCGATGGATCAAATGAACAAAAAGACGGCACTTCGGATA
>Ga0179593_1340990_pt1 | contig 12881 bp, 16 predicted proteins | sample CZODoug2_1_08_16_FD_185931 | JGI IMG/M metagenome (GOLD analysis project Ga0179593, IMG submission 185931) | Vadose zone soil fungal communities from Angelo Coast Range Reserve, California, USA - CZODoug2_1_08_16fungal (PacBio error correction) | ecosystem: Environmental > Terrestrial > Soil >...
GGGAATGTGCGAAGTACACGTCGAAGAACGCAGGATCGGGGGGAAAAAATTGGGGGCAAAAACAGGCGACCTAACGCAGAAAAAAGGTGCGGGGAATTTGATAACAAAAAAGTGGAAGAATGGGGGGATACGTACGCCGAGCGGAGGGGCTTGACGCACAACGCAAAACAAAACAAAGGCGCCGAAAAGAAGTCACTCGACGGCTGGGAGTCGTATACGCACAGGGGGCCGTTCGAGAAGCGTAGTTGCGTATCAATGGTTGGTCGTGGACCAAAGAAATAACAAACCAAGCCAAAGAGTGGGGTAACCGAACGACTGGTCAGGAACATCGGGTCTCCACAGTCGCCAGCGTCAATTGGTCTTCGGCGGCCAACGCGATCGTGGCGGCGATAGACCGAGAAAAGAACGACATTGAGGGAAGCAAAGGGTCGAAAGCCGCAATGGCTTCCTGTGGGGGGGGGAGGGGGAAAAAAACCAATTTCTGCACGTCGGGCTGGGAACGGGGTGGGAAAAGAAGACCGGTGCCACCAAAATTAGGGACAGGGAATCCTCGCCTTCGAATGAAGAAAAAAGATGAAATGTAACAAAAAGGTCCGTCAAGGGACCTAACGGACGGCAGGGGAAGTCTGGTAATTAGACTGTTTAGATAGGAAGACAAGACGTGTCAACCGACCCCCAGTCGAAGATATTGGGTGGGGGGAAGATGGCCCAACAGCCGAGACATCTCCGGATGGCGGTTCCTTAACAGCTCGGGATGTCCATTGATCGGAGAAGGTTTGGAAAAACAGGTGTCGAAAGTGCTGATTGCAATAACTGGGATAAGGCAAGCCGGCAGATTCGATTGAAAATCTCGCGGGGGGAGAGCCGGACGTGTGGTAAAGGCAAAGGATGGGTCTGTAAGCGGGTCGAAGGGTCGATGGGAGAAAGGCGTCGTGAACAAGGCTTTGCCTAGGGAGGCGAGATTATGCCGCCCGGACGAAAGGCGAAGTGCCAGTCTGAAGTGAGGATCCCCACGAGCGCGATTTGGCGAAGACGGGGGAGAACACGCGGGTGTTTGGAACATATGATCGAGTAACGATCAAATGATCTGGGAATCTTCACACTTCCAGAGGGAAAAAGAGGTTTCAACAAATCGCTAGTGTTATCGGGATAAAGGAACCCGTTTCCATAAATGATGATCAGGAGGAAGGGCAGAACGGGGCGTGGGGGGGATCTGGTCTCATGGATGAGGAGGGTCGTCAATGACAGCTCTGCACTCAGACCAGATCGAAACAGGAAGAAAGCTCCCACTGCCCACTGGGAAGGTGCATCAGAAGCAAGATCAGAATTACTGAAGGAATAGCGAGAACAGGAAAGGGGAATCCACCGAAACAAATGCCATTAAAAGGGGGGGTCCACGGGGCAAAAGACAACACAAAGGTGGCCTCTGTTAGGTAGTCAATGAAAAGCAAAAACCTGCGGAGCAGGAAGCAGGGAGCGAGAGCAGGTGCACGATAAAGTCTAGGACAATGCGCACAGACGAGATCGATTCCGAATTAGCGTAAAATGAGTGACGAAGATACCACGCGTACATCTACCCGTCGCCGACGCCAGCAGCTGGCTACGACCAGGCAAATCTACTACAAGGAACGAGGGACGCGGAGATCTCCGGATGAAGTGGGGGCGGCGGGTGTGGGGGCAGCTAAAGCGGCAGATGGCTTCTGAGCCAGGGCTGCGTCCCAGCAGTTCCAGGGCCGGTTTGGGGGAGGCCGGGGAAACTCTCTGCTGATCGGGGACCCTGTCGGCGGCCACACGCAGGGACGAGGTTTATGAGACGGTCGCCAGGATTTCAACCGGGCACGACAGCGTGGCGAAGCCCTGGTCGGCTCTCCAGCAGGAAGAGGACAGGACGACCGTTCCTGTGAGAAAACGCGACGGGGCAAGAACAGCAAAATAAGCGGAATGCAACTCACGGAAATCGTCGCAACTGTCACGCTATACAAGTCTCGCACTCTAGAAAAAAAGTCAAATGTGGTAGATTGTACAGAGACTCATAGCGGGGGTGGTGGGGCGAAGAAAAAGGGGGGAGACTACGGGGGGGGGTGGAGTCGCGGGGTCTTAGGAAGGAAAAAAGAAAGCTCTGCTTCACGAAAAAATGCGTGAATCAGTTTCCCATCCATGTGGGATCCAGACCAGGAAAAAGGGAATACGGACGATGAATTGATCATGACGTTTAATTCGCTTGTCCCGGAGACCGCCGTGTAAGAAGGCACCGCGGCGAACTCTACCTGGACAGTCAAAAATAGCAGTAGGCTTAGCGAGTAGTAAGGGGGATCTCCTTCCTAATAAGTACTCGTGATTAATATTGCCATCAGAAGCGGAGGCACTTTACGGCAGGTGGGCGACGAATCCTGCTGACCAAGGGGAAGCCGTGATCTCCAGGGAGGGAAAGAGACATCACGCAAAAACTGTATTAAAAAAGAATCCAGACTTTGGGGAGTCTTTTCTTCTAGAGCGACGGCAGGGGGGAGACGATATGACAAGGTCCGACTTTCGGCGGTGATCAGCGGGTAACTCATCGAGGTGAAAAGAGTCGTGGCAGGGGTTCTGAACTAGGGAACAGGCGACCTGAGCTAGAGCAGGGTGTTGTAATCCTGCGGGCACCAACGAGGAGCAAACTAAAGCGCCCGTGGGAAGTGCTGGTTATGTCATAAAAAATCGCGGAAAACAGGACTGGGACACGACGTGAGACTCTTTCGGTAGGTGTTCCTACTGGGGAAGAGTCTTGACTATCACAGACCAGACTGGTGAGAAATCAATGTACGGACGGTTCGGAGAGGCGACTTGAATGGGAGCTCAGACTACTTTAGAATGACCTTCGCAACCAATAAAAGTTCTAGGCATGAGTGAGGATCAACGCGATACGGGTTGTTCGGGGACACCACGGTTGGGATGAAGAGGGTCGCGGATGGCTGCTGCCCTATCGATGCTGAGACGTCGCTAAAAAGGAGGACGAGTGGGACATTCCGTAAAAAATTAATGACCAGGCCATCGATCGATGGAGTCGGAAGTTGTAGTGGTCGGCTAATGAAGAAAGAGCGCCTAAGAAGGAGAAAGATCCTTATGAAGGACATCAAAAAGCACCAACGTGAGGAAGGAGAAAAGGTAAGAGGTTCTTCCTGTAGAGCAGGAGCGCTCAATGGCCTGAAAGCACGAAATAGGGACAGCACGGGACTTGAGAATACAGAAGTTGTAGAAGAATTAAAGAGGAGACGTTGCCGACTGAACACGTCACGTCTGAAAGCGGCAAATCATCGTTCCACTTCAACACTAAGCAAACATATTGGTGAACTGTATAGGAGCCGTACTCACGCCTGAGGATACTGTGTTAATTTCTCTTTGACGTCTAGTCAAAGCGAACTATTACAAATCCTCGCAGTAGTAAGGTCTGTATATCGAACCATTATTCAGGAGTACCAGAATTATCCGTAAAGAGAGCGAACTTGTTAAAGAGAGCCTAAGGTTGGACATATGGAAAAATAAGACAGGGAGTCTTGCGGGCGACGTGGTGTGCCTGAAGAACCTCCTCTTGCGATCGCATATCTTGCGGGGGCACAGTTCAGATACGAGAGACCTCATTAGCGCGTCCGGAGCTTAGCCCACGGTGCAGGAAGTCAGAAGGTGAGCAAAGCTGAAATCGCGAAAGGGGGACAGCTCGAGAGGAGCTGGGAAGCAAGTCCACCTTGTGGAGATAGGGGCTAAAAAATGAGGTAATATGAGTGGAATGTCGGATCCGCCGGGCAGGAAAGCCTGAATGCCTTGAGGGTGAAAAAACTGGGGAAGCTGAGTGGGAAATGCGGAATGCTACCGCGACATCCCATGATTAGGAAAAATGGTACAATGACCACGAAAGAGGAGAAAAAAAAGAATAGTTTCCCTTGAAAATCAGGCTGGGGACAGCGACGCCAACCGTGGGAAGAGTACAAGAGAAAAAGAAAGGACTTTCCAGATTTTAGTCGGAAATTAGAAGAAGTTCACAACAGTCTGGTTAAACGTGGGGGTGGTGAAACAGGGCCTGAATGGTGGCAACAGAAGTGAGTAAAGCGAGAGGGCTGTTAGAGAGCACGATGAAGAAAAAGCCATAGTAGAGCAGGAGAAAGAACACAGTCAACAGACAATGGCTAGCTTACAGAAAAACTCAAGGCGAATAGGTGGAGAAAGAAAAATGGAGAAGAGAACGGAGATAGAGCGAAAAACTCTGGAGGAGACGTCATCTGAAGTAGAAATAGAGCTAGTGACTGTAAATTTAAGTATAGCAAAAGGACGGGGTTGTCACTGAAAAGGGGTACTTGCTGAGGGGGAAGAGAAGTCTCTTCGTCACCTTACAGTACGATAAAGGATACTCTGAAGGAGGAGAGAAGGCCTTCAAGAAAAATAGAGGACGTCGCCACCCGGAAAACTGGTAGTGTACTCAGAATCCTCTAACGACAAGCACGGGTCGATAGATTGAAGAAAGAGACGCCTTGAAGACGCAAAGGCGAATTCTGCCACGGTCGAAAAAAAAACCGTTCGGCGGGGTCGAGAGCAGGAACATTCGGCGGGCGAAACTGAGGAAATGAGATACGCGCATCACAGAAAGGGAGACTCTAATCGGGAGGGTCGGGAGGCGTGGCAGATGACGCCTCGAGGTAGGCGGTCGCCTTACAGGAGGAAAAAAAAGATGCTCAGAGACGTGGGGGAAGAGGAAGTACGAGAAGAAATTTTGTGGAGTCTATGAGGAATCGCTGAACTTCGTGATGTGGAGGGAAGGCAAGCATTCCGCAGGGAGAAGTAGGGACACAATGAACGATCCAGGCGGCAGAAGTGGAGCTCTTCACTGCCGTTCTAGATGTGTTTAGATCGTTCGACGTGAGAAAAGCCTGTAAGACAGCATGTGAACGACAAGCCAGCGCCCATCCGGAAAAAAAAGAAGCAAGGTATCATATAAACGTCGTACACTATCGGAAGGGAGGAAATAAGGGAGGTGGAAGAACCGTTCAGTTGGGAAGAGACGTGACGCGAGGTCGGTTGGGGGGAAAATGAAACCGATATCCCATTGGGCAAAGGGGTGGGGTGTGGAGGGAGATGATAATTCGAGCTTTCGAAATAGTTGTAAAGGAGACACGTGCGAGGAAGAGAGCGAAAAAAGAGGATAAGTGGGTCGGCGAAAGCAAGTAAGAAGGCGCGGACATGAACGCAAAAAAAAAGGAGGCGACTAAGACGAAGAGAAGGTAGCATCGAAAGATCTAAGAGAGGAGCGGATAAAAAAGACGCGGAGGAAGAGCTATGCAAGAGAAGTTGCAAGCCGGTTGCCTGCTTTCCACCATAATGTTCCGAAGGAAAAAGGTCGTGTAGAGCGCTCCGAATCTGGAACAACCGAGAAATGTGGAAGGGGGGGGGGGGGGGGGGGGGGGGGGGTGGGGGGGGGGGGGGGGGGGGGGGGTGGGGGGGGGGTGGGGGGGGTGGGGGGGGGTTGGGGGGGGGGGGGGGTGGGGGGGGGGGGGGGGGGGGGGGGGGGGGGGGGGGGAGTTGTTTTGGGCGTGGCGGGGTTGTGTTGTGTGTGGGGGTTTGGTCGGTGGGTGGGTGTGTGGGTGCGTAGGGTGTGTTTGGGGGGGTGGTGTTGTGGTTGGGGGTTTCCCCCCACTCCTCCAGCGCGAGATGGAGCGCGTTGTTGACAGAAGTTAACAAGCGACGGGTCGGATACACCATGGAGGGGGTACAATCGGCGAAGGGGTTACAAACAGCGACAGTCGATGGGGCACTTATATTCGGAGGGGGGTAAACTGCCAGGGGAATATCGCAATTAGGAATATTACGGGCAAGAGACGGAAGAAAAAATCGGATGGAGGTCTGGACTAATATCAACGCGCAAGGAGGGGGCAAGTTTGCGGACTATAGACAGCGGCAAGCGGGCCTTGGCGGAAAAGACCTTCACCTGACCTACAATGGGGGTCTATAGCGAACGATAGGAAAAGCAGAAGAAAAGGAAAATATCACGGGCACGAGGGTGGGATGGAGAAAGAATAGAAGGATTGAGTAGGGAAAAACACCGATGTCGGAAGGAGAGAGTCAACAAGGGCTAGGAACAAGACGGACGACGACGAAAGAAATGAAGGAGTTTGAAAAAAGGAGCAAGCGGACTACGTGCGGGGGGGAGGAAAAGCCCTTCGATCAGGAGGAGGAATAGGAAAAGAATATTTGTGATTGAAAGAAGGAACTCACTGAGGCGGGAAATTTAAAACTCTTAGAGAGGTCTAAACGGGGAACACGTGTAGCAGGCGAAGGAAAATCGACTCTCTAAAAAAAAAAAAAGGGAAAAGAGAGAGAGATGATTGGATGTGAAAAGGAGAAAGCGGGCCGGAGAGACGAGGAAAAGCATGGAAGGAGAAGAGACTTTCACCATAAGAAGAATGAAGTTGTGAATAGGTTGGGCACATTAACACCGGGCGTATAGAGATAATTTCTTGTCGAAAAAACAGGGACGTGTGTCCAGGTCCGCAGACCAGTGAACGGGGTAACTACATGTCTTTAGAGGAAAGGGAGGGGACATAAGGGGGAGAAATTCGTATAAGGATTGGGCGGTGATCGGGAAACCGAATCACGAAGAAACTTCAGAGAACGAGAGACTGCTCCATAAAAACTCAGGTCGTATAGTGCTTGACGGCAGGGTGGATAAAGAAATAGGGGGTCAGAGAATAAACAAGGGAAGGGAAGGTAATGGCAGGGTCCGTGGGGGGAAAAGGCCGCCCTGGAGAGTCATTTGTGCTGTGGGGTCGTTAGAGGGAGGGAAAAGGACGGAGTCTGGTTGAAAGAAATAGACGTGCCTACTAAAGATGTAGTTGACGGAAGGAGGGAAGGAAGGGAAGCTAGAATTTCGCTGTGAGGACAATCGATCACTGTGACAGCGGTTGGGAATCGGAAGCAAAACGGACTGGAGCAAAGAGATAGGATGGAGACGGGGGGATATATCAAGAACGGGGGGGACTACATCAACAAAAAGTCGAATATTTGGTGCAAGTGCAACACATGAAATATGAAGAGGGGATTCGGGGGTGTTCAGAAGGAAAACAGATCGGTAAAGGAGTGGTTCTGAAGTACAAAAAGTGTAAGTCTGCAAGAAGGAAAAAAGAAAGTGGTCCAGGACAGGAAAAAGGACCAGTATCTTGCAGCGAGAGGCCGAAGGCGGGTAGAAAGCGCAGCTCGGGCGAGGGAGAGCCTTCAGTAGTCGACAGGATTAGGCCGCACTGCTGGCGATTCGGAGGGTGGGAGGCAAAGCCACAAGAAAAGGAGGATGCCAGTCTGGGAGGGGCCTATGACCCAACTGGCGCGAAGTGTCGAGAGGAGGGAGATCGCGTCTCACATAGGGGCCTTGTAGCCCGAGTCGGCATATTTCCTAGGAAGATCAGTAACGGACAAGTGAACGAATGAGGAAGAGAGGAAGGCCACAAAACTCGAATCGCAAGGTGTGGATTCAACTAATGACACGGGAAAAAGAAGGTGGAAAAATCAGAAAAGTGGAAAGAATCCGTTGAGCAGGGGGGGGGGACTTGGCGAGAGGTGCTTCAGAGGGGGAAATGGGAGGCACATAACAAACAGGAGAAAGAATCTCAACAGGAAATCATCAGAACCCAGGCAGTGGGCGAAGCATCCTTGAGAGGCGCATTGTTAACTCTACTCGATCACTGGAGGAATATCACTCTCCGCAACTAAGCAAAATGAAGGGAGATTCTCTGGACGAGAAGAAAAAAAGGCACGGCGTTGCTTACAATGAGAATCCTTCTTATAATAGCTGACGATCAAGAAGAGTGCCAACGGCCTGACATCGGGACAGACGCACTCTCAAGAGGAGAACTCTAGGCAGAATATCAGTTTGATATAATCTAATACGACGGTTGGATCCGCTATCAAGCAGTGACACAGAAGGGAAGAGGAACTCAAAAAGGATCTACTACACATGACGAAAGAAGACGCCCGGAGAGAGTTTTGATCGGAAAAAAAAGGAGGGGGTGTGGCATGGCGTAACTGCTGCTGAGTTATAGTGCAGAGTCGGCTGGCAGGACGATTGCCCGGTGGCGCCGTACCGAGATCTGAGACAGGAGAAAGGGGACGCGAAGACGGGAGGAGTGGGGCGTTCGGGAAAGGGATAACGGATTAACCGAAGGTCAGCAGGGGGGGAGGACCAAGAACACACAAAGAGTGAGGCGGGAGGTCAACACCTCCGGAATGGAACGCGCGACGCATGGAACATCAAAAAGAAAGAGATTAAAAATCGACACAGGAGGATCGTCCCCAAGGAGAAGGATCGGCGACGGAGAAGACACGTAACTATGCTGTGTCGAGGGGAAGGAGAACAGCATCTCTTTTGGAGGGACAGGGTGCCGGGGGAGAACGAAAATGCACAGGTGTGAGGGAAGCGGGCGAGACAACAGAATAGGGCTCAACGAGTGCAAAGTTCACAAGACAAGGGGGTGAAAAAAGGGAAACCCTTGCTCGCGATAATGGTCACGTAACAGTCGGGAGTCGGCCTCGCAGGTCGTCGCAAAAGAGAATACACGAAGTTGACACATAAAGGTCGCAAGAGAATCGAGAAGATGAAGAAGAAGCGGGACCGGAAGGGGCTGCGTCAAGTGGTACCTAAAGAATATAGAGATCAAAGGGAAATCAGTCGGTTCGTCAACTGGCGCTGAGCACGAAGGTGGCATGCCTTGAGCCACTTTGTACGAGAGGAAGTCTCATGCGGCGGGAAGAGGAAGAATAACGCTCAAGCACGGGGGGGGGAAACGAGGGGCTATGCTAGAGAACTTACTGTTGCGGCGACTATTTCTAACACCATGTCGGAAGAAAATCATCGGGGAGAAGGTGCTCGGCTAGGGCAATGCGTAGGTCAGGGTGTGTCCGTCTCTTAACAGTTAAATAAGGAGCTGGGAGAAGACAGAGCGGAAGAGGCGGGAGTCCCGGACGAGGGGCATACTCTCGTTATCAAGAAACATTGGACCGGGACTAATGAAAAGTCTCTTCAAAAAGTGCCAGAGAGCCTACTGGATCACAGAGATCGGCGGGGGCCTACCAGGAGGAGGCGCACCGCGGCTCTCCTTTCGAGTAATCCTTCAAACTACGGTTCTAGAGGAGGGGATGGGGCCTTATTCGAGTATGGACGAGGACTGCTTCTCCAAGGAGGGGTCATTAAGGGAATTGGGAATGTCAACACGGACGGGGGGAAAGGGGGTTTGCGAATCGTGTCCTACGGATCTCCGCGGAGAACGTTGACTACCAGTCGGTCCGGGGGAGACGCTGTAAACAGAGGGCAACTTCAGAAACCCTCAAGGCCTGAGGCTTTCATGTTGGGGGAGGTCTGGCGATTGGGGGGGGGGGAAAAAAAAGAGAGCCGTCCAGGATAGCATGCCGAAAAGAAGTCTGGGACAATCTCGACAAACAACAACACCGAAAGAGATGGACTGCGGGGGAAGTAAGACGGAAAAGCGCTCAGAGCTACCCCACGATGAGCGTCATCCAGAAAGGAAGTGAGTCCTAAAGAAGAAGGCACCCGCCGTTAACGCGAGGGTAATGATACGCGGGAGAATCGTATGGGGAAAAACGCTGAAACCAAAAGGCCCGTGGGACGCCAATAGGCCGCGGAAAGAGGGCGAAAAATCGCGTTACAATGGGCTCACGCAGCTCGAAACTATTCTAAGAAGAAGAGAAGGAACAGTCTACGATAGCGCAAAAAAGATAAGAACGTGCTCAGAACGTGCCCGGCCGAGCGAGGGGGAGGGGGAGAAAGCGACGCGACTGGCTGTCCCGAAAATGGTGGAAGAACGACAACCGGGGGAGGGGGGGACACTTGTACTGGGGGACTATCTACATGAAACAGTCGAGATTCTAAAGTATCGGGATCAACCCAGGGAGGAGGGGGCAAAACTGAAGAGATTGGAAAAACCCTGTGAAGGCAGAAAAGACTACCCTCCAGCTGAGAGAAAAGTGTTCAGCTCGGGCATCCCGCGATCACTGCCGCACGTTTCCAATAGGCAATTTAGGAGACAACTTGGAGGAAGTGGGGCGTAGGGATCTCGCGCCGAGGACGCGCACTGCGAGCTACTCCAAAGGACATGAATGCATGGGAAAAGGAGGAAAGGCGCGATCTGCGGGAACTGTGAATCACTGACCTGCTTGGAAGGCCCTGAACGCAAAAGACTTACGGGGGAAAGTTCCTTACACATCTTCTCAGGATGGACCGCTGGCGAAAGCGGTCGGGTCACTTAAACGACTGGGGCGACGAAACCTAAAGACAATTTGTGTAAATACTTGTGTTTTTTTTTGTTGGCTTATTTTTGTGGGGGGTTTATTTTTTTTTTCAGGGGACCCCCCACCAATAGCCAACAGAACGGTGATAATGAGGATTGGTGCCGGGGGTTAATTTAGGCTGGGGTGTTGAGGTGTTTGGGTGGTATTTCAGTGAGGTTTTTTAGGTCTGTTAGGGGGGAGTGGTAAACCCAGATGTTGTAGAGGGGGTGTGGGGGTGGGGCTGGGGGGTTTTGTTTTTGAGGGAGGGGGCAAGGGGGGGGGAAGGTTTATCGGGGGATGAAATAGTAGGGGGGGTAGGGTTAAAGAAAACACGGTGTGGCGGGGGGTGTTTGCGTGTTGTGTGGGTGGGGGTTAGACGTTATAGTGGGGTGTTGGAGGTGTGTGGCTTATGGATTCCAAGTGTGTGAATGGTGTAGAGGGAATGGGGTGATTTTGTGGATCAGATAGTTTAAGCAGAACCTCCTTGATCGCATTGAAAGAAGGGAAAGTGGTCCTTGCAAATTGTGTGTTGGGGGCAACTTTATGAAAGGGGTGCCCGAACTATTTGAAACACTTCGAGAGGGCATGGGTGATAGACGACGGGAAGCATTAAAAGACACAATGGGAGCCTCAGAGGGGTTCAGCCCACCATGTCCTCACAAGACGTCATGGGGGGGGGGCTCTCAGAGAACGCTTTGCAGAGGTGAAGAAAAATGTCTGCAGGGAAAGAATCAGGAAGACGACTCGAGTGCTACTAGTAAGGAGTCTCAGCGGGAGGGCGCGTGAAGGGGAATCCGCGAGAGGGCAATGAAAACGGAGTTGTTGGGAACCCTGTGCTACCGAGCACATCTCGTCATCACAACAAAAAAGGTTGAATCCGTTGCGAAGATCCACTCGACTAAGGTCAAGGATCGTCTCTCCGACAGGTGCCGCAATAAAAAGAAGGACGCGTACAACCGGAAGCTGCCGAGTTATTTCCGAAGCAGGGAATAAAAGAATCTAAAACTCCAGATGCAAAAAAGGAATTTTCCACACCAAGCAAACTCCAGAAACGCCTCGTAGAGGAAGCGTGCCATGGCTTTTTACATCAGTTTTTTGGTCAGGGCAGCAAGCGGATTAAACATGCGGGGATAAGGATTAACTTATTCTCGTCGGAAATCTCACGGCTCTTCGGATAGGGGTTATGAGCTTGGGGGGAAAGCGGGCCTCTGTAGGAGGGAGTGCATGCTGAGGCGCGCGACAGATGCGAAAAAGGATTCGATCATGGTACCGCGACCGAAGAAGGGGTGGGAGTAGAGGAGAGGCCGGAAAACCGCAGAATTTTGCTTGTGGCTGCGGGGCGGTCTGCAAGCATATTGCCTCGGGAGAGTATTGCAATGCAGGAATAGAGAATACTTTGATTCAGCCAGGAAGAAAGGGCTGTTCGATGCAACTGCATGCAGGGTGGACACTTTGGGGGGAGAAAATGGCATCCAGAATAGCATGCACGGAAAAGGGCTGTCGCACAAAGGGACCAACTTAGGAAGGATCATGGCACATTTAAAAATCGGGTTACGGTCCGTGCCTACAGAGTGACGGTGGTGAATAGCGTGGGAAATAGGAAGGGGGAAAGAAAGGCAGAATCATTTAAGAGGAGTCATGAACAGGGACTAGGTAGCGAAAACTACGAAAAAAGGCTCAGGTCATGCAGAGAAAACCGGGCTAGCGAAAAAAAAAATCCGAGAGGAAGCCACCCATCCAGGAAGGCTACGACGACTCTAGAGGGGGGGGAGCCGCTCAACCTGCGTGAAGAGCCCTATACGCGACTAACCTGCAGAGAATTGACAGGGGGTTCTTCTAGTAGAAAAGAGGTGGAATTCCACCTTGTTCGAAGAAGAGAGCACGAAAAAGGCCAGCCAGAGCGGGGGGGGGACTGACTTCACAACTAAATCAGCGCGTAGGGAGTTGGGGGAAGCTTCCCACGAGAAGCGGACTTAAAAACGGGAGGCTATCGAAATCCATCGAAAGAGTTTACCAAGGCGTAAGGTACCTTTGAAATGTAAAAGGGAAAAAAACTGAGGGGTTTCCATGCAAGGCCCTAAAGAAGACGATTCCCGCTGCATCTCGCCTCCCCAAACAATCGCTGAAAGGGGGCGTCACGTTCATATCGGTCACAAGCGCCGAAGTGCAGACTGGAGGACTAGGAAGACAGAACCGAATGTACCAACCTTTAAAAAGAAAATTTCATCTCTATAGGCACAGAGCAAACAACGACCGGAACAAACATCAGCGAGGAAAAGACCGGGTGGGACGAGACGAAGTTGACTGAACTAAGTCTCGGTAAGGGTCGGTCAGACCCCAGAAAGCGGAGAGCGTCACTCCCATCGGCACTTCAAAAAACGCTTCGATGCGTACGAAAGGAAGGGAATATCAAGACCGGCCCAGAAATTTTAGTGAGTCTACTTGGGAAGTTCTGAAATCCTCTAGGGGAGAGGTACGTTCTCATACAAGCCACTGGTGGGTTAAAAAAAGTGCAATACGAGTCACGAAGACAGTTCTGGTCAGAAGCCGAGGCGTTCTGGAAAAAAGACGAAACCAAATCA
>Ga0179593_1610772_pt1 | contig 12881 bp, 10 predicted proteins | sample CZODoug2_1_08_16_FD_185931 | JGI IMG/M metagenome (GOLD analysis project Ga0179593, IMG submission 185931) | Vadose zone soil fungal communities from Angelo Coast Range Reserve, California, USA - CZODoug2_1_08_16fungal (PacBio error correction) | ecosystem: Environmental > Terrestrial > Soil >...
GGAGGTTGCACAATAATCAAAAACAGAGTATAGAGGGAACGAACAGAGAGAAAAGGGCGTGCGGAACTCAAGTCCTACTCTATCTAAACCGTGTCTCTACTTCAAAAATTCATGTCCCTTTAAAAGGGAACCTCGGTCGGGACAGAAAGAGAGACAAATCAGGTGAAGGGCGGAAAGAATTTCAAGGAAGAAATGGGCGGCGGAAAGAGGAAAAGATGGGAAAACAGGAAACTGAGCCGCAACGATAGTTGAATTCTTCGTTCGCGCGGGAAAAAAAGGACTCGAAACAGGGGTGTGGGAGGGAGCAACCCTCACTACCCAATGAAGCCACGAGAGGGTTGGAGGGAATGAGATAGAGAAACGGCGTGAAGAAAAAAGAATCTCTTTCCCATAAATTTCTACCAGACAAGGACAAATAAAGGAGGGGAAAAAGGGGACTTTGGGAAGTTAGCTTGGGGCTCGGAAACCTTGTCGTCGAGGATCTCGAGGACACGTCAAAGAAGGGTCATAGAGAGAAGTCAAAAGTTGAGGTGGAGAGAGGGGATAGGGGAGGAGGGGATAAAAAAGGGAAGGAATCGTGCCAGGCGGAAGCGAGCAGTCCTTAATAGGCATAGCGCGCGTCGGCCGTGCTAAAGAGTGAGGTGGAAGAGAGGACTTCTCGCGAGCGACTTCATAGGAAGGCCAGCCATTTAGACTCAATGGAGGTCAAAACGACCTTCTATCCTTAGGCTTTTGGAGAAGCCATATTACACTTTCTTCTGTGCGACGAGGTAGGCGACGCCTCTCAGGAGTTAATTTCGGGGGAAAAAGTTAGGTTCTATACGCGGAGGGGGATATCTCAAGTAGGCCTATGGGTGATCCGTCTTGAATGTAGTCAGGTCGGGGGGCCACACCGTGTGAAGACCGAGGACCAAGGGGTATCGAGGGGAGGCATTAAAAAAGGGAGGGAAAAACCCAGGAAAGATCTCAGCTTCAACACTCTTGAAAATTTAGCTTTCTTCATATAACGAAGAAAACCGCCAGGGCATCAAAGGGAAAGAAAAAAAAACCACGGAGTGGGAAAGTCCAAGAACGAAGGGTAGATTGAAAGGTGTGTCCATCAGAAGCAGAGTGGGGATTTTTACGTCTTTACGCGGGCATGATTGGGAGGGGTAAACAGCAAAAGGTGAAATAGAACAAAGGGGGAAGCAAAAAAAAAAAAAAAAGGAGAGATAGTCAAAACCCAGGTCTAAGTCTTCATAATTTGGGAGAACGGAAAAACGGGGGCCACTCGTGGGTCAGGAAGAGAGCCATAAAGGGGGAGGGGGAGAGCGATAGATTTGACTCAATTTGAATGCTCGCCTGTTAACTCTTCTCTTGGTTAATCGGGAAGGGAGGGGTCGAGAAGGAGCTCAGGTTGGATAACGAGCAGGGCTTAATAGCCCCGGAGGAAAATCGGGTGTGAGGGTTTTCCATCGAGAAAAAGGGTAAATTTTAACCCAATGGGTGCCACCCCCTTTGGACGGAAATAAGGAGAAAAAAAACCTAAGAGAAAAGGAGAGGAGGCGTAGGAAGAGAGGAGAAGAAGAGATCCGGAAAAGAGGAGAAGTGGCCCTCTAAAAACTCCAAAATTTGATGATGCAAGAACAATCAGGAAACCTGGGAGGAGAAGAAAGAGTGGGCGACTCCTTTCTGATAAATCTGGCTGAGACAAGACTTTACTCTAAAGAAAAGGAAAGTAGTACCTTAACACCTGAGGAAAATCTCATGGATCAAGGGTGCCCCATCGATGTGGCCTCGGAGGGGAAAGGAGCGAAGAGAAAGAACTGTGGGGCTGATAGGGTCGCGCAACAGGACCTTTTGTGCGATCATAAACTGCAAAGAAGAGAACGGGGCGATCTCGGGGAGTTAAAACGGAGACAAGTTTCTGCTTTACGTCTCGGGCTCGAAACCGCGCAAAAACCACTCTTATACTGAAGTTAGCGATCGAAAAAACCAACAACTAGGAGGGGGGAAGGGAAGAGGAGGGATTCACGTACTCCTCAGTGGGATCTGTTAGTCTCCTCGCTTAGCCTACTACCGGTTCTTCCTGGTCAACGTCAATATATCTCCCTATAGGAGGCGGGAGGCAGAAGGCAAAGGTAAACTTTTGTCCTGGGAAGAGAAAGCCCAAAAAAGAAGGGGGTGAGAAAATGCGAAGAGTCGGAAAAAAAAGAGGGGTATTGATCCGGACGAGGGTCAAGTCCTATTCGGGAATGTTTCTAAGTCAGAAAATTGGTCAGAAATCTCATACGTAAGAACAGTATTGGAACAAAAGTGGGGGGGTAAAAAGAGAAAGGTTTAAAGGAGGGGGGGGGGGGGGAGCCCTTGGGTTGTGCTCAGCTTCTTCAATGCCTTGCTCGCAAAACATCATCTTTCAATATTCAGAAGAGACCTAAAGGGCCGGGTCTGGCGTGGCGAACGTAGGAAGGGGAAAAGAAAAGGGAAAAATGCTGGACAGAGGGGGGTACAAAGTGACCGGGCGCTCGCTGAAAAGAACCTCAGTTGCATTCTGGAGGTGCCGCCTGCTGGCCACAAACTACAAGGGGAGGGAGTCTTTCAGAAAGAGGCAGTAGGAAGCCAAACGAGAAAACTGAAGAGGAAAAAGTAAGTCAAGAAGTCTAGGGAGTGAAGAAGTTCACCTATCTTCAGAATCCCCGCGCCGAAGAGAGTCAGTTCATCAAGGGAGAAAAATCTCGCTTGCTACCCGGGTTTGCCAATTGGCGGGTCTTGGACACGGGGGTCGAGGACCCCTTGAAGGGGAAAAAAGGAAGATGCCAAGAAGAAAACTTCAGATGAGGGAGGCACAATCTGCCTCGGAAATACCCTTAACTGGCAGTCGTTCACTTAGACGAGACATGGAAATGGACGTGGTTGAGATACGTTAAGGGAGGTGGTGAGAAGGAGATACGAAGCAACGAAAGATTGGGCCAAGATGAGCGATTTCTCGGTTCACAGTTGATCTAGACTCAAAGGAATTATGCTCTGCATTTCTAGGTAGTTAGGGAACTTGGAAACGGCAATGGGGGAACCAAGGTCTCAAAGAAAAAAGTGTCAGGACCAGGCAAGAGAAAATCAGAAATATCGGAACTTCCAAAAAACGCGAATCACGTCTACGACGTCAAAATCGGAGACCTGCAGCTGTTAGGACAGTAAAACCTACGAGGCTGCCCGTGGGAGGGGGCTGAAAGAAAAGGAGAGAGAAACAGCGGACCGGCAGCTATTTTCCTTCACATAGCTCAACCGAGCAGTAGGGGAAACTGAATGGAACTAGAGATAATAAACCTGTGAACACAGGACGTCTCAAAGAAGCGCCGTAGAAGAGGGGAATGCGGTGAAGCGAAAGCTATCACGAGACGCAAAAAAGGAGGCTTCTCTATGAAAGTTCTTTGCGGGCAAGGGTATGCTCTAAGAAAAGGGATGAAGCAAGCGACAGCGGGAAGAGCGGACCAGGGGAAGAGAGGTGGTAAAAGGCGGGGAAAAAAAAAGGTCAGATTTGCGATGACTGGACTCACAATCCAATGAGGAATCCATCCTCACAACCACCACGCGGGGGAAACTGACTCTGGGAGAAGTTGGAGGAGGGTTTGAAACGCCCAAGGGGGTGAATTTTTAAGAATTGTCAGTGGGACCAGCGTATGCAGAGACAGGCTCGTGAGGCCAGGAATTTAGTTTTCAGCGTTCTTTACGAATTGGGCCGGACTCGAGGGAATTGCTGAAAAAAGGCGAAAGGAACACATCCTCATATTTTTATCTGTCGCTTGAAATAGCGAGGTCCAACAAGTGGGGAAAAAAGCTCCAGTGAGGTGTTGCCTAGGTAGAAGGGGAAGGGGGGGGATAGGAGGGAGGGGGGAGAAAGAAAAAGGAAGAAGAAAGAAAGTGACTGTTCCTTCTTAGGTCTCTGGGTGGGATGCGATGTGGTTAAAAGGGAAAGCGACGATCAAAAAACCAAGGAGGGAGTCGTATTTCGGGGTTTCCCTCGAACGACACAAAAGAAAGGGGAATCAAAGGGGGAAAGGGGGCTAGGGGGGAGAGGGGAAGGTGGCAATCAGGAATCTTTGGGGAGCTGCTCTGGACGAGAGAGCCTATACTCCGTCAGAAAAGGGGGGGCGAAGGAAAGAGACGGGAAAAAGGGCGTCCCTAAACGCTTTAGGTTCCTCAAAATGCAACAGATCACCGGCGGCGGCTTTGTGCGAGGGCGTCATGTTATAAATGATACAATTACTTATGTTTGCAATTGAAATGCGTGAAAATGAAAGAAAACCAATTTTGTCAGGGCCTGGAATGGCCTACACCAGACTCGTGTGGTCAAGATCGTGTAATGGGAACCGGGTGAGGGGCGGGAGGGGGGGAGGAACATGACACGAAGCTTTACCAACGCAGGAGACGGGGATGTGTCCCGCGCAGAGGGAGAGTAGAGACGGCATTGAAGAGGTTGGGAGGTGATGGGTGGTATCGACATAGGGATAGGGGGACAAAAGGAGAGGGTGGCATGTGGGGAAGAGCAGGATCGAAAACACCAGCCATCAAAACGACCGCTCAGGTAGGAGGATGAAGTGAAGGATGACGGAAGGATATGGTCGAAGTAAGGAGTCTGCACGGGTCCCGAAAAATGGTGCTGGGACTTGGTGTTTCTATCGCTGGACGTTAGATGCCATGAAAAACTAAGGAAAAGCTTGAACTACACTTCATGTGCATCTGAAGCAAGTTGAGAAAAGCAGTGGACTCATGCGTACACCCATCATTGTGTCATCCCGTGGTTTCTCGTTACTAACGGGCGGGCGGTCGCCGTGGTCAGGTCTGGGTCTTCTGATACAGCGCAATGGTCTTAGCAGAGATCTCATGAGGGACAACCTCGTGTCAGCCTCCTGTTTGGCGAGGGGAAGTCCCCACCCACTTTCTATGGCCTTCTACAATATCGAGAGATGATATCTGACCCCTCCCCTGTCGATGTTTTAGGTGTCTGCTCTGTGGTACTCTGAGGGCGGTTATCAGTCTTTCTTATTGCAATTCCCACCTGTACGATCATCTGTTCCGGGAAAGGAATCATATCATGGGGTTAAAGTTGGAGGAAGGGGAGTCGTGAATCGGTTCCGTCGGTGAGGGACTTTACTTACCCAGATTGGCAGGGGCTCTTGGTCCCAGATGGCCTTAGAGCTGAGGAGTGAAGTGTAGTGGTTTCGGGGACGGTCTTCTCTGACCTAGCCTAGCAATTCTGCCTTGCTCGTTATAGGCGCCGGCACACAGGAGATCTCCGAGATTGTGCTTCGCCAGTAAGGTGGGTGCCTTAAGGAAGGGGCCACCGGAAAATCGACCTCCCTTATGCCAAGCGGTGTTACCGATTGAGGCGTGGGAAAGGGAAAAAACCATTCGTCTTCTTCTGGTGTTCAAGGTTTACAAGAATCGGCAAGGGCTTCATAGGCCGTAAGCACGGGTCTCTTATTCAGGAGAAACATGGTAATCGCCCCTTCTTTCAGACTTTGTAGGGAATCCTTCTTGGAAAAAGGGGGATGCCAGGTAAAATCCAATTCTTAAGAAAACTACAGTTATCAGTTTGGAGCTAAAGTCGGTGAAGTATAAGGAAGGGGAACGCCAAGCTCCATACTCTTATCACCCTCCGTGCGTGGGAAATGCGGAGAGCACCCCGCACAACCGAAAGGGCAAGAAGGCTGCCCCCGTCATGCATGGCAGACTGAACTCACATGGGGAACGTGTGGCTCCCTTTCACTTTGTGGAAACCAAGAAGAGAGGGCAAAAGGGGGGGGTGTGTTTGTGAACCATAAATTTAACTCTCCTCTTCTAGGGTTCACATGTCAAAGAATGTGGCGAAGGGGAAGCCAGGAGACACCTTAAGAAACTTGCATATCCAAGAAAGGGGGGCAGGGTAAAGTGAAAGGGGCGAAAAGTTAAAAGTAAATCACCGTCCTGCGTGCTAATCAAAGATAAGAATAGAGAAGACGATGAAAGTCCAGCGTTGAATGATCAGCGGCTCGAATCGTACCGGCTCTGGGGTTTGGTCAATCTTTACGATGGGTCGAGAGCGGGAAACGGGTACTATGCGTTCTTTCCGATTCAGGGCTGCCGAACAGTCATAAAATAATGGGTTAGTGTTTTAGCTATCTAACGGTAAAGGGACAAAGAAAGCACGCCCTGGACAAAATAAGGTCGCCAACATATGGGGCCAGACCTTGGTACCTCTGAGATTCTAGAGCGGAAGATCTCCTTCTCGACACACGAGCGCGACTCCTCTTATCCCAACAAGTGATATAAGAAGAGAAGGCGTTAAACCCTTTTGCACTCAGCGGAGGAAAAAAGGGATGGACTAAGAATATTCTCCAAGTTTCTGGAAAGGCGTGAAAGAGGGCCTCGAACATTAAGGAAGTACTCGGGCCAAATAGTCAAGAGCTTGAGCAGAAAAATCGTATTGTGGTAACCGCTGGGCGGAATTGAGAAAGAAATGAATTTGGGTGGAGGGGCTCGAGGAAAGCAAAAACAGGACCTTGTGAAAGGACCTTCCCCCTCTATATGGCGCTTGTCGTGGGGGAGGGGACCGGCACGACCAGTATTCCGTTGCACGCACAAGGAGCCGAGAGACAGGGGGGAGAAGGGGGAAAGGGGTATAGACGATCACCAAACAACTTATTAGCAAGTAAATAGAGATAAACTTCAACGTCGATCGTTGAAGCATAATGGGTGACGCCGCGGGAGGGGGGGGACAAAGGGAACACCTGCTCTAATTATATCGTCTCTTCTTTCCGTCGAAAGGACGGTTAGCCTCTAAAAGAAAACAAAATCAAGAGGGGGAGTCCTCCTAATCTTCAACAACGTTTTTCACCTGGGAAAAAAGTGGGTTACTCAGGAAGGAATACGGGGGAGAATCATAGGGGAGAAGCCAGAACAGGTCAAAAATGGTCGAGTGGCATGTTCGTCCTAAAACTTTTCACACATTTGGTGGCTGTAGTCAAGATCCCTTGGGGGGACTAAAGAGGAAGAAGGGAGCCGTCTATCTTCCGTTCCTCCCGTTTCCGAGGGAGGAAAATTGCCTCTGGTAGGGGAGAGCCAGTCGTCGGACAAAGAAAGTACTGGACATCTTTGTGAAAAGGGCTGCAATCTGAGGGGAAAAAAAAAACGAACACTGAGAGGTGAAAGAGTTGCTGATGTAGAAGATTTAACTTCTCAACTATATGTCCGAGCGAGGGGTATCTCAAGGACAGGGGACTCCAAAGAGAAAGACGTACACGGCGATCATTCATTCACTTAGCTGCTGGTGTGAGCCCCTTCAATGAGGGGGGGGAAGGACAAAAAAGAAAACGTGGGACCAGGGTCACTTTCCCCGATCGTTCAAACTCTTCAGCCCTGTTTTAATTGGCGATTAGGGCCGGGGGCACGTCTCGGGGTAGAAAGGAGGGGGAAAAAGGAGGATGAAAATGAAAAAGAAGGTAGTCAACAGGGGGACAAGCTCTTCTCTGCTCTGGGAAACGTGGGAGGTTCAGGAGGGGGCAGGAAAGAGGGAAGGGGGAATGTCCTTGGGTGGGGTGACCTCTTTGGGGGGTCCCTGTTCCTGGGGTGCAGCTTATATACGAAAGCAAAAAGCAAGGGTGCAGATGTAGAAGAGGCGCTGGTAAGTGAGAGAAGCTCAATAATCGATCATAAAAAATGCATCTTTAGTAATGGACAGAAAAAAATAGAAACTAAAAGCCATGCACCTAAAAAATGGGAAAAATGGGAGGGGAAAAGGAAAAAGATGAGAATCATCGACAAGTGGCCGACGAAAATCCTACCTCAGAGTCTAAAAAGGAAAAGAAGGAAAGGGGCAGAGTGGCGGCACCCCTCAGACATCCGCTTAATAAGTGTTAAGAAAAACGGGAGGGAAAGCACAATGCGAGACAGAGGGGGGAGGGACAGTTCCCTAATTAGGAGAAGCTCTTCAACCCGACAGATCACTTCATTGTAAAACGAGATCAACTATAACTGGGAAAAAAACAGGGAACTCGGATCTCGGATCAGAATCAGTGAGGGGAGAAAGGATCAAAGCGTAAAGAAAAAAAAAAGAAGGAGATACAGGAATCACCTTCTTTTTAGTAATTTATAGCGAAGGAGGTGGGCGTAGGATAAAATATGCAAGGACTTAAACTACAATTCTCTAAATGGGCGATCTTTCAACGGTCGCAGTGTTCGATGAAGTGCTAAAGAAGGGGGGAACACGGGAGGAGGATAAACCTCTCAACATACTCCTCTTAGGATTTGTTTTGGCAGCCCAAAAGGTTAAGAGGGCTGTGCAAGAGGCGTGACCAGAGACCTGGAAAGAGGGGGTGTGAACTCATCATGCCATTTTCAGTTAAAACCTTACGTTGTTAAAACCGACGGACCAATTGTCGAGGGAAAATGGAGAAACGGCCACAAGAAGAAAACAATGGTTTAGCGGCGGTCAGAAGCGATTTCTCTCCCATTGACCGAACTACCATGAGAACTTTTGAAATTCGAAAGGTGAAGAGGCGAAGGGGACGGGGGAGGGGGAAAGAGCCAGCCCTCCCTCCTGGGGGGATCGTCCTGTTCTCGTATACGATATTGGGGATGGCTTACGGGACGTGAAAAGAGAATGAGAAAAAAAAAAAAGAACAAAAAGGGATAAGGGGGGGGGGAAAGGAGAGTGCGTTTGACAAAAAAAGAAAATCAAAAAGGTAAGAAGCGCAAACTCGAACAGCGATCCCTCTTTTTCGAACATTGGAGAGCGCGCCGAACCTGCGGAAAGATATCACATTAAATAAGAAATCACCAGGGTCTCACCTTTAAACCATTTAGGTAATCTCGGAGTTAAAGACGACCTCTCACATACTAGTATTATTTTCTTTCTGGGTCACGTTAAATGGCGAAACAGTGAAGAGGGTCTTCGGAAAAGAGGAAGAATACTGGTACAAAACGTTGGGAAACCTGATCCATGGCACAGGTCGCTTGAAGTCGAAGGGAAAACAAAATGCACCGAGTCAAGTGGGGGAAGGCTCAACATACCCCCCGGACCTAAGAAAAGATGACGGAGGGGTTGGCGGACGGCGGAGATGACTTCCCTGCGAGGTTCGGAAGGAAAGAAGATATTTCCGCTGATGCTCCCGCATGTCAGGTCGGTCGCCTGGACTCGGGTTCTCAAAACCAATCATTTCGATCGAAGACCGCAGGTTATCAAAACTGGAAAGAATGGTGAGATCCGCAGTCAGTGATAAGCGGGGACTTCTGTCCTCCAGAGCACTTTTTGAAAGAATGAGGAAGGCAGGGGAGTCGCTTCACTCCGGGTCACTTCCAGCCGTTCGACGGGGGGCCAGAGGGCCGCGGCAAACTGTGAAAAGATCCGGACTTGGGTTTCTGTTCGAGGGGGGAGGTAAAGAATCGTAGTGGACAGCACGGAGACGATGCCAAGGGCGAGCTAGGGGCTACCCGAATGGTTCTACATGAGATCGCTGTTAACACTTCCTGCAAGGGACTTATTCTCGATCTTGAGGTCTGCTGGCCGACTGAGCTGCCCTACTCATTGGGAACAAGAAGGTGATTCAGTACCAACAGGAATTGCGAGTAATTGTACTTCCCTCCCAAGCCGTACATTGGAGAGAAGGAGGATAGCAACAGGAATCAAGGCTCTTCTTACGATGTTGCGATACGCGATGTTCATGCCTCTTTCCGACCAATTTTTCTGGGCTAAAAAAGGGATTCAAAGTTGACTTGCCCTGTTCGAAACTTATCCTCCTATCGGACCGGGGAAAGGGGGATTTTCATTAGATCACCTGACGCAAAGCAATAGGGGAATAGGAAATCCAGTTATTTTAGGCTTATAGATGGACCCAAAAACCCCGGGTAGCGCAAGAGTCCCGGGGAGTTGGGGGAGATCCAGCACAATAAAATGCCCAAAAAGCATGGAAATGTGGCCGATCGTAAATTACTGAAATCGGTGAAAATTTCTGGCCATCTGAAGGATCCTATATGGATGGTTGACAACAATCAATTTCCTCTACAGGGGAAAGTTCAGGAATGCCATGGACACATTCCCTTCTACGACCCACTTAGAACTCCTTACATCCGTCCGATGTCCCCCCCCATTGCATCGGTCCTATTCGGATCTCAAATGACTGTCATCTTCCTGACGCCAACCCCCTGTGGTCTTGCATGAAGTAGACTGAAAATTTTCGAAGATGAGGGATTCTGACATAGGAAAGACGTGCCCAGGGTGGTTCATCAGAAAGACGATCAACGGGGGCGATGTCTGTTGCGGTACTAGAAGGCGCAGAGCACCGGAAGGAAAAAAGAGAGGGTACTTCTGTTTTGCATCTCTAGAGGGGGTAAAACGGGTACCTGGGCAAGAACTCCTCAGGGGGACTAGAAGGAGACATAGCCACAACCAGCTGTCTGGTGACCTTAGCTCTGCTCGTCGGCCCTAGTGCGTGGGGGCTCGAGAAGGTGACTAGAAACTAAACAGTCCCTTCTATCTCCGTAATCTTCCACACGGCTAGATCACAACAAAGTTGAACCCTTGTTCTTCTCTCATCAATTATGTAGGAGCATGTGCTCTTGAGGTAAAAGGATGGAAAAGGACGAAAAATGGTAATTATACTCAGCACGATTCTAAATCTCTTGTAGTCCCTTTGCAATCAGGGGGAAACGCGAGGGGGGATGATACGGGAGCAAGTAACGGAGTACGGGGGGGGGGGGGGGCGGGAGTGAAACGCTGCCCCCATGATACCTTTTGCACTTCACGAACTCCTCAATGTTTCGCTATCGGAGTGTACCCTAGAGGAAACGGTAAGTCCGACGCCTCAAGCTCACCCCGCGCACCATCCTCCGAGGTTTTTAAAAGGGGGGGGAGCATCTACAACAGCACCCTGCCTGACCCTCTCTCTACATTCTTCTCCTCTTGGGGACTCAGTTTTCTCTACCAAGATCAAGGAGGACGGGGAAGTCAACGGGAGCAAACCTTCTCCAAGATCGTCTTCGGTTCCTTGAGCATACTTTGTGGGGGGGGGCGGGGTACTTGCCCTAAACGCACCCAGAGTGGGGAAGGACGGAAGAAGCTCGTTCTAAAAACAACAATCTATGTGTCGCAAATTGTATCCTATCTATTTCCTCTGCCGATTACGCCTTAAAAGGTTCTGACCTGAAAAAAGGATAAAAAGCACAACCCGAGAAAAGGAGTATACATCCATTTTCTAGAGTACACGTTTTTCAAAAATTTGTTTGCTGGGGAGAAACACCTGTTGCCCTCACGGAGGGGCAGTAAAGACCGAGAACGAAGGAGAAAATCCGGCACTGGAGCCCTTTCCGACGCAGTCCTGCATTGCGATCTGTTCGTGTGGAAGAATTAAGTAAAAGATCTTCGACAGCTTTAAGCCGTTCGCGAGGGAATGAACAAAAAAGAGAAAAGTAAGTCTCTCCACTGATCTCGGGCATCAAGAACAGCGGAGGGAGATGCTCGAAGCGTAAAGTTCCAGCTTCCGCGGTCCAACTAGGGAAATGGATACCACGGAAAGGATAGATGGCAAGACCTACTTTCATGTCTATGCATAGTCCCCTCAGTGGTCAGTGTCATGTTTCTAAAAACTTAGACCGCTGATACCCGTTTTTGTGAGGGGGCCGGATGGCTTACAGGGGGGCTGAAACTTCGTGTGTAGCACCTTTTTTCAAAGTATTCAAGACTAAGCGGGCAAGCGAGGTGACCAAACACGAGAGAGGGGAGACGTAAATTTTTAAAGGGTCGCGGAGTACGATACTATGTGAAAAATTCCGGGGGTGGTCGATGTGCAAGGAGGGGGTTGATTTATTCGAGAGAGCTCAACTACTTAATATGAGCGATGGCTGGGGGGGGAGGTCCATTCAGACTAGTCTCAAAATCCCGGTCGGGTCGTCAAACGTGACGGGACTTGAAGAAAAGCCGAATAAAAGTTAGGAAAAGTTGCAGAATCAAAAATTTTTTTTTTGGTGACAGCGGGAGAAGATAGCAGATACAATGAAGAGGAGCAGGAGCGAGGTAGAAAGTCTCCAATAGGAAACCGGCATTTTGTCGTGCCGTACCCGCTACATCGCTGCCGTTGGGGTAGGGGACTGAAAGACAGTACAGATGGGGAGGGACAGGTCCAGCTGGCCTCCCAGCAGTCGTCAAAACCTAGAGCTCGGAATTGGGACCCTCATCTATCCCTACACGCCTGAATCAAGGCTGCAGGGGGGAGGCAAAGAAAATTCTTTATCTATCGAGTATCAACTCGCAATAATACCAAGAAGCTGGGGAGGCGAATCGGAGCACAAGGAGGGGGAAAAGGGAGGAGGGATCCTATCAATTCGGGAAGAACGAAAAGATATCCTGCGGAAAAAAGCTCAGGTCTAAAGGAGGGGGGGAGCCCGTCGTCTACTGTCGAACTCTTTTCTTTACGGCTCCGCTTCCACTGGAAAAAAATGAGAACGCCAACGAACAAGTCTGGAAAAAAGTAGGGCTTTTTCTTTTGTGAGTCCAAACAAATGGACATGGCACCAAGGCGCTTCCCATGACAGCGACAAGGCGCGGGGAGATCAGCATACATTTTGGAAAAAGGGGAAAAAGGGTCAAACGATCTTCAAGCGGAAACGTCGCGAGCCCAGAGAAGATGAGTGTGAGGGGGGGGGATCAGAACGATAAATACCTCTTGCCCAAGGGTTACAGAAAAATGAGAGAAACCGGGGTGCATGTAGTCATGGGAATAACTCTTGCATCATAGCGAGACAGCAAGACCTCGTGATCGGTTTCGGACTCTCACTTTGTTGGGGAGGCGGAGTACAACCGAACTCTAGAAAAAAAAACAAAGATTACAAAATTATATTTCTTTTGCACACTCTAAGGAAAGAGTACTCGA
>Ga0179593_1369741_pt1 | contig 12880 bp, 15 predicted proteins | sample CZODoug2_1_08_16_FD_185931 | JGI IMG/M metagenome (GOLD analysis project Ga0179593, IMG submission 185931) | Vadose zone soil fungal communities from Angelo Coast Range Reserve, California, USA - CZODoug2_1_08_16fungal (PacBio error correction) | ecosystem: Environmental > Terrestrial > Soil >...
AAAACGGTGACAGAGAGCGTAGAAGAGCTCTGAGGGACTGATTGAAAGAAAAAAGTAGGAAAATGGTCGTCCCTCCACCGGCGGAAAGAGGGGAACCTCTCCCAACTGCACGCATTACCGGTGGCAGAGGCCAGACGGGAGTAAGAACCAAAGCGATTAAAACGCAGGAAGATTTACACCTGGAAAGAAAAAAACTGGAGATACGTCTTCGTGCCCAAGACAGGGAAAAGAAGGGGGAGTCGACCATAAAGGAAATCTTGCCGTCATAAAGAAAGAGAAGGGAGCGAAAAAGCAAAACACGGCAACCGGGGTGAGGAAGGGTGGGAAAAAAAGAAGGGGGTGCGGAGAGTAGAACCTAGAATTTTACGAAAAAACACGTTTTCAACAAGGAAAAAAAAATGAAGGAAAGTGGCTGAAAGATGAGGTGAATCCATGAGAAGCGGGAGAAATCTTTCCTCACCCGGGGTGGTTTGGTCAGCCCCGGAATACGCAGCCTAGTGAAGAGATCGTCGCGGCTTACTGGGGAAAAGGGGAAAATCACTCGGAAAAGAAGGAAATGCTTTTAAACTGGTAAGAAAGGTCCAAACAACAAAGTTTCCATCAAGGAACGACAGTGGCACGGAACCGCCTCCCGCAAGAGCTGAGTCAAAGGGACGAGAGAGGTTTGAAAAATCGTCTAGGAGCGGCGGAAGAGGTCCAGCACGGGTGAGAGAAAAGGAGAAATAAAGGAGGTGACCAGGAGGGAATGCGTCGGAGACAGATTAGCTACTGCGAGAATTCTCCAGAATCGGTTCATCACAGCACGATGATCACAGAGGAAAGCCCCAGGGAAGAAAAAAAAGAAAAAAAAGGATTCATCAAAGATGGAGGACTATTCGTGCTATCAAAACAATAGAGGACATATTGGACTGGGATACTAATGCCGTCCAAGGTGGCGAATGGCCTGTGTGCCCGCGCGGAAGGAAAGGAGCGGAGGGTGGGAAAAGAAAATGTTCCCTACTTCAGGGGGGGGAAAAAAGGGCAGGGTTGCTTGGGGTGGAGGTGGTCAAACCGATTTGGGAATATGATGTTTACCCTTAAAAATGGGGAGGGGAAGTGAGAGGGAAATCATTGAACTCGTCGCGAAAGGTGATTCTAACAGAAAAGCCACGCGGTAGGAAAAAATGACATTGGCGGAAGGGAAGGGAGGGGAAAACACTTTTACTTTCACTCAAACAGGCCAAAGCCAGATGGGATTGGAAAAAGTCGCTGCGGAAACATCTTGGTTACATTGGCGCAATCAGCCCGAAAATGGCAAGGCGGATGGAAGTTCAGTCCGTTTCATTCAATGCGCAAAGGGTGTGAGATGCGAAGGTTGCGTGAAAAGTGGTCAGGGAAGATACCACCAAAAAACCTGCTATTGCGAAAGAAGTAAATAGGAGTTTTTAAGAAGAGAAAAGGACGCCATTCCAAGGGGGAAACAGAGAGGTCTGCGAGAGAAAGAAAGCGAAAGAAAAGAGTGTGAAAAAAGGGGGGGAAAAAATCAGCCTTTATGCGGATGGAAGGGAATTCTGACCGAATTGAACGGAGGAACACGTCCAGGGGGGGGGAACCACTTAGGCGGGAGACGCTTCAAATGGACGATTTAGGAAGGCAACTACGCGGGTGGGTCCAAGACCACACAACTAAAGTGGCAACTTGTGGAAAATTAGAGGAAAAAAAGCTCACGCAGTGGGATGCATTAGGGGAGAGGGGGAGAGGGAACAATTGAGTCGAAATCAGAGAAAGAAGGTAACGTGTTTAATTCTATTGGCAAATATGGGCAGCGGGAGACTGATGCGGCCTCTAGTCAGCTGGAAGTAAGGGTGAAAAAAGAGAAAACACTAATAAAAAAAAAAGGGGGGAAAAAAAAAAAAAAAACCAAACCCAAAGCACCTACCCAAAACAGAAATAGACGCCTTGTGTGTTCAGCAAAATAACAAAAACAAGAAAAAAAAACGAAGGGAGGGGTAACACTACAAAGAAGAACCCTTCCCCCCCACCAAGAAGAAAGCTAATGGTTCCTCCTTACGATTCCAAAAAAACCCAAAAAAAAAAACACACAAAAAAAAAAGAAACCAAGGCAAAAACAACAAAAACCAAAAAAAAAAAAAAACGTCCCAAAACAGGGCAAACCCCAACCACACACCCCAAGACCAAAAGAAAACCAAGAGGAGCGGGGGAGACGGCGGAGGATGATCGACGGCGGGGAGAGGGGGAGAGGGGAGGGTGGGGGGGTGAGGGGTCGGTCTCAATGCCGTGACGTTCTGTACCGGTAAGACCGCCTTGCCATGACGGCCTTCCTCTGGCGATCAATCGGAGAGTCTAGGAAAGGGAGCCTCCTCAGACTGATGAGTCTTTTTAAAAAGATGGGGCTTCTGCTGGAAAGAAGCAGGAAAGAGATGCGTCGGAGGCAAAAGGAAGAAGAATGACAAAATGATAGGGGCCTTGAACACGCTATTTTGCGGGAGCTACGGAGAGATTTGCCCCAAAGAAGAGTCAAAAACTTGGAAAATAGCGGGAGTGGCAAATTTGGGCCATCCGGGAAAAAAAAGGGGTGTGCGGCTTGCGGGGGAAAATCGCTTCAGTGAAGGGCTCAGTTTGAAATTGAGTGAGCGAGGGGCGCTTAAAAGTCACAGCATTCCGACGAATATACTTGAGTTGGAGGTCCGGGGGAGAGAGAGTGACTTTGGTCGCAGCGGAGGTACTTGTGGCGAGGGAAGGAGGGAGTTGCGAAGAGGCCAAAACCGGCATAAAAAGATGGGACGGGGAAGAGAAAGGGGAGCGAGTCCTGCGCGGTGGCCTCGTACAAAGCGCCAAACGTCATCAAAGAAAGAAGGGAGGAGGAGAAGAGGGACTTGAACAAACGCCGCAGCGAGGGTAAGAAAGGGTGGAGTAGAGTGCATAAAGGAAACTTTTCCGACCACAAAGAAATCTTCAGCCGCAAAAAGAGGAGAAGATTGAAGTAACCCCCCGAAAGGCCTAACAAAGAAAAAAAATCCAAAAAAGAAGAAAGACGGATTAATTTCAGCGCCCGACCGAGGCGAAAGAGGGGAGACCAAAATGCCACGGAAAAGAAGGAGGCTCCCAACACACAGAGCAACCAAGAAGGAAGTCGACAGGTGGAAAAGGGAAAACAACGTTACTCCAAGAGAAGGAGGGGGGGACAACACGCGACTCTAGGAGGGGGGTGACCTTCCAAGAAACAGGAGGCGGGTAAGAAATCGCTGTTATAGAAAAGAGAAGAGGAGGACTCTGGGCAGCACCTGTCTGGGGCATCCGACGCAAGTATTACCCGAGTTCCAATAGTCTGGAGGAGAGAGAAAAATAAGGAAAAGCAAAAAAACAACCAAAAGGGAGATAGGATAACAGTATACTCCACAACAAATACTTCTAAAAGCTTGAAGAATGGTCTTCACCGGAATAAAATGAGGAGGGGATAAAAAGACGTTCTCTAAAGAAAGAGCTCCTGCTTAGCCACACTTCGCCTATATCTTATCCGTGATGCCAGAGACAAAAGATTTGCAATCGTTTACTCCAAATTCCTTTCGGCCAGCGTGGAAACATGCCTTGGAGAGTTAGAACGCGATAAAAGAAGAGAGCAGAGTGAAGCCCCCACCGAATCGAGAGAAAGCAAAGTAGGCTTTCCCGGAGAGGGAAAATACTCCTCTAAGGGGGGACCACCCTCATAAGGAGTTGCAAATGTAAATCAGCCGCGCGGAGAAGCGGACCAAGGGGTATAAAAAAAATGAAAGGCACATCGCGGAAGAGTGCAGCAAGAGAAAAGAGGCCATCCTGGGTCCAGGAAAGATATGTGCTGTTTCGAAAAACAACGCGAATATGCCCAAAGGCCGCTCAAAGCGGATGCTCATCCAGTGAGAAGGGAGAGCAGAGCTGGGGCGGACAAGACTAAATCGAGATTTTGGGGGGGATCTCTTACACAGGCTCATCACCCACATCGAAAAAAAGGAGAACACCTTACAAACCGGCCTCATAGACGCAAAGCCATCTCAACAGGGGGCGGTCCATGGATTTATAAAACTGACCACAAGAGAGAAGAATCAGAAACGAGAACTAATCAAAAAGCATGACGTGAACTTTGGGGAGGGGAATTCCAAAAGCGGAGAAAAAGGGGGATTTGGGGACCGGACCAGGAGCTTGTTGAATGTAGGCAAACCAGGGGGAGATGCTGCTATTCGCTGCACTAAGGGGACATGGTACACGTGGTTTGTCAAAAAAGTAGTCAGAAAAGGGGACACCCGAATTGGCCCAGCAAAAAGGCGAAAAGGTATACAGCAAAGGAGAGAAAGGTGGCATGCGCTTGCAAACCCACTACCAAGCAGTGCAGTCAAAAGGAGGGAAGAAGAGAAAAAATTCTCAAACGAGGAAATCTGAGTTCTCGCTAGAGGCTGAGCCGATGGCGGATGAGAGGGGGAAAAAAGAAACATCCTGGAGAACTGGGGGGGGCGGAGAGGGGGATGGCAAATCGAGCAAGAATTAGAAAGAGCGTTCCTTTATGGGGGGGAACCGAGTAAATCGAGTCTGACAGTTCGAGAAGACAGAAGAAGCAGAGAAATTTGTCCAAACTCCGGAAAAACCTCCTCATTAGACGCTTGAGAACACATGGTTAGTCCCAATTATTGAAGGAGGCACCGCTGGATAATTACCAACCGCGCGCACAAATGTATAAGCTTGTATGGGAAGGGGAACGAAGGAACTAGTTGTCTGGAATTTGAACCAGGGGGGGGGGACTCGCAAGGAACAATAAAATTTATCCGATCAGGGAAAAACGGGAAAAGTAGCCTCGAGAACCTTTTCAGGCCTGAGTCTTCTTGTTAGGCAATGGTGTAAAACCACGGTTGCAGGACTTAAAAATCGCCGAGGAGCTCAGAGACATCGAAGGAAGAACGGCGGAAGGGGGGAGAGGGGGGAGAGGGGACCTGGGGAGGGAAAATTATATTTATATTGTTCACTAAAAGGAAGGAAATCTAAAACACACCCCAAAGAAGGTGGAGCTTGGGGGCGTAAAAAAGACTCAGAACGCACGAGGGGAGTGCTGGGATTTATGCGTGCCTTTAGGGTTACGCAAAAGAAGACAGGGAAGAGGGGGAACCGTTATCTGCCTGCCTCTTGTTAATAGAGGGGGAAAGAAGGAGTAATCTGACAGGTGAGTCGGGAACAGGGGGGTACGTTTAAACGCTTAGGCCGGCGAGGAACGAAAAAGACAGGTTGCAAAAATCCAGGACAAGAAAAAAGAGAAGACTCTTACAGCATCCAGATAAAATCGGGTATCGACGCAACAACAAGTAGGAGGGCGGAGGATCTGGTAGCGCGGAGGAAAGAAAAAGAGATCAGCGCGGGGGGAGGTAGTTGGAACCTTATTAACTTTGTCGGGCCAATGGACGGAGAAGCGGGTCAGAGAAAAAAGGTGCCCGCATTGCCGGGAAGACGGAAAAAAAGGCGTCGCAAAGCGAGGAAAAAATCGCATGCCGCGGAAAGGAAAAAAAAAGCTGGGGGAATAGGAGTTGAGGAAAGCACAGACGCAAAAACCGAAAGTCACAAGTAACGGAAAAAGGTCGGCAAAGTCGATGGTCTGCTGAAGCGAAGAGCAAAAAAACACGGGGTTGTGGCGCGAGTTGACGGAAGGGAGGAGAGAGAGCAACAGAGAATTTACTAAAAAGGAGCAACCGAAACAAAGTAAACCGTGAATATTTATTCCGGCCAGCGCCAAGGCAGGAGGAATACGGTCAGGAAAAGGGGGGGGGGGGGTCCAGGAAAAGGCCTACCAACAAGAAAGGAGCAAAAATTAAGGAGCGAGTACGTGGGGAAAATTTTTCAAGGACTGGGGGGGGGGGGTGGGGGGGGGAGGAGAATGAAAAGTCCGTTCCCTGTCCAAAAAAAGGGTAAAGTGGCAGAAGACGGGAAAGGGGGAAGGCGGGGACACCCTCTCAAAAAATCTTCTTCAACATCTCACAGCGGTTTGAAAGAGAGGAAACCAAAAAAGAAATACGGGGGAATCAATGGAAGAACTAGGGTACACCTCTGACAGACGGACAAGAGGGCGTCGGCTAAGTATGAGGAGAGGCGAGGAGTACATCTCCACTCGTTCCTAAAGGGCAAAAGGGGAAGAGAGATGACTCTCAAGAGGGGACCTCCACAAAAAGTAGACCTCAGAAAGTGCTGCAGAGTGACTTCGCTGCACTATCTACATTATTTGGGCCGCTTAGACGAATGCCGACCGGGGGGGTAAGTCTTTGGTCCAGAGCGGAGAAAGTGCCACTTCGGGAGTTTAAAGATAACTTCACTAGAAAATGGGGATAAAAAGTTCGTTTGCTTTTGTATGCCCTGGAAGAGGGTTTTGGACCTGCTGCAGTGGAGAAAAGTCGAGAGAAAAAAAGTCATTGGAAAAGGGGATGGCGTACCGCTCATTTAGGCTAAGCCTAGAAGGGGAGGCTTACATCAACGTCACTAGGGCGGGGGCACGTGGGACTAGTCCGCGTGGAAAGAAGGGGAAGGGGAAAGCACAAAGTGAAGCCAGGATTGAGAAAGAGCTCGGAGGGCCGGCGCATAGTGTGTGTCCATTTTGTCTTCATACCTAAAAGAAAAAAGGAGTGCGGTGCGCTGGTCATTCATGCGAAAAGGGGGGGGGAGAAACTGGATGGTTTTTAGGGGCAGTGGGAGACGAAAGACCCAAAATCCGCTGGGATACATCAGGTAGTATCTTCTTTTTTTAACAGCGGACAATAAGCAAGTCTACACGGTGTGCATAGACGCGAGGCATTTCTGAGAAGTAGGAGCGGGGCATCTAGAAGAAATATTGAGAGGGAAAAAGTTGTGACGAGATTGAAGAGGGCTAGGTTAATTCCTGCACAATTTGCAAGTCGGTCACTTCAAATGTTGTGGAGGCAGGAAGGGGAGGAGGTCTACAAGAGCGTCATGTTAGGATGGATAGAATTGAAACTGCGAGGGGGGACCCACAAGATATACTTCGGGTGGAAAATGCTCCTTAATCACCGCTTCTGAAGCGACGTGGGGCGGAACGATGATATATAAGAATAAAATGAAAGGCGCCGCGCGCCGAAATGAAAGGGGGAGAGGAAAAAGAAAGTTGGGTCAAATATTTTCTCAGGCGAGAAGAATGCTCTTAACTCTAGTATATTTTATCAGATAATAAGAGGAAAAAAAAAGGGAAAGGGCGTACTTTAATTGGCGAATGACTGGGAAGAAAAATGAGAGCCTGTCCCGGCTGGAGATAAGAGGCAGACGAGCCTCGGCGAATAGGGGTGAGCAAGGAGGGGGCAGAGTCGAAAAGTCGAAGGATTTTGTAATAATAATGCGTCTGGAGGGCACGACGTTCCTTCCAGCGAAGAATTTCACTGGAATAACGAGAGTTAAGGAAGAGAAGGGAATGTCTCATTTGTCCTTCAAAAACAAGAGAGTCGCGAAGGGAGGGAGTCAAACATAGCGGTTTGGATTCACGTGTTTTGCAAAAACCAAGTTCCGCAAAACATGTGTGCATTAGTAGGTGGGGGGGGGGGAGCTGAGCTTCATAAAGACGTGCGAGAATCAAGGGTGAGGAAAGGAATTTCAGTGCTGCCAAACATTCGCCAGGAGCTCCTTAGTTGGAGTTCGCGTCTGTTTCTATACCGATTCGGGGGGTAGTTCAGTCAGCGAATATTTTTAAGATTTCGGGGTGGGGAAGAGCACAAAGACGCGGCGATGCATCGACTGAAGAGAAAAAGGGATCGAGAACCTACTGCAGCGTGCCTCTCCAAGACGTCCAGGAAGAGAGAGACAACAAAAACTGATTAGGGAGGAAAGAAAAAAGAAGAGAAGGGGGCTGACGAGGCCACCTCTCGAGGTCGCTAAACATGGTTAGGAGGGAGAAGGGCATACGGAGCAAGGGGGGTAAGAAATCAAAAAAAATCTCAACTGAGATACTAATAAAAAGAATCTGAGGAGAGTTAACATAAGGCCCCCTAAGTCCGATACCAAGACGAGAGATAAAGAGAAGACTCCCGGGAAACTCGGCGTAATGCTGTTCAAAGAACCCGACCAGGAGAAAGCAAGGGGCGAAACAGATCACTTAGAAGAGACTCGCACACCAAGAAGAAATCTACAAAGAGCTTTTTTGCGCAGAGAAGGGGACCAAAACACGGAACAAAGGTCATTGTGAGAAAACTGAGGAGAAAGATATGTTCGGAAAAGAACAATCGTATAGAATGAAACTCGTGTTATTGAAGCTAAAGAGTAGAGGGGAAGGCACGTCGTGGAACCTACCCTTTAAAGAAGGGACCCGACGGAGGAGACTAATCACAAGGGGCTCAACCGAAACCTCTTAAGAAAAGATGCTCGGAGAAATCAAAAGATTGGGAGGAAAAAAAAAAGCTAAGTCCATGGTCTTCACACAAATCCAAGTCAATGAAAACACGGTAGTCGAAGAGAAGAATCGATCACAGGCCAACGAAGAAAAGCGGATCAGTTAGTTAAAACGCTACAAGAGGGAAAGAGATTCAAAAAGCCCGTTCCTTCGACAGCTGAGAGCAGCACTTTCAAGTCCCCGGTATCAAGACAGAATATTTCACCGGCACCACGCTCGAAAGGCGGGGAGGGAGACTGTCTATGGCCACAGTGCCAATGGCTTGGGGAAAAAACAACGCATGGCGGATGCGAAGAACATTCCAGGACGAAGCTTGAGGCAAAACAGTTATCCACAACCATGGGCGTGAAGAAGAACCAAAAAAAGCAGAGAGTAGAACAGATCAGAAAGTCAGCTTCCGATTTGGCACAAAAAATGAAAAGAAAAATTTTCTTCGCGCATGCGCTCGAATCGCAAAAGGCAAGAGGAGGAGGGGCTCGCTCCCCCTGGAAGGAGCCTCCAACTTAGGAAAAAAAAAAAGAAGAGTGCTACCAAATCTCAAGGATTGGGGGGGGTGGGAGACCGCTTACACTAGAAAAGGCCAAAGAAGGAAACCAATTTGTGCAAGGAAGGTAGAAAAGACAAGTGAACTCGCCATTTGTTGGAGGGACAAGGTGGGAATGAAAAAAGCTTTGAATAATCATATCCCATGTCGACCCCCACAAAGCTCCAGCGCAGCAACTCCTTAAGCCACTGGCTGGAGGTGGATCAAAATAAACGGAAAGTGGAACAAGAGTCTCCTAAAAAAGTGAGGGGCCGAAAACGTTGTAACTTTTGATGGTGAGGAACGAAACACCGTGAGCGGACGGGAGAACGTGCGCTGAAGAGCAGAAGGGAAAAGCCCAGGGGGTGAGAAAGAAGGGGGGGGGAACGAGACGGTCAAAAAATAGTTTCACCGAACTCACCCCAAACAGGGCGGAGTCCCCCAGCTAGGTCCATGGCCAGCAATTTGAAAAACAAACGAACGGAAGGCAGTGAATTTTAAAAAAACAGCAACGGGCAAATACATACAAAACAGGGTTCCTGAAATGAAAGAATTAGAACGACTGCCGAAGGGGATAAGTTAAGGAGAGCCGAACACGAGAAGACTTTTCTCAATCGGTTGAAGGGAAAGGTTTCGCAGTCTTGAGAGAAGAAAGGTTCCGGGGGAACCGAGAGAACATAGGAATCGCAGTGTCGCGAGATGAAGTACAAGAAGAGTTTCCGATTCAGAAGGGAGGGAAAGGAGCGGGTGGGAACACGGTAATTCCCACGTGGGCTGAGGCAAGGCGAAAAGCTGCAACCGCTCCTCTCAGGAGAAAGGGAAAAGAAATGAAAAGCGGGGGCAGAGGCCACTGACAAATGTCTTTTTCTTGAGGGCAAACTGTTTGGGGACTGCAAAAACGAACAATCTGAATTTGGGAGTACAAGGAGGGAAAAAAAGGGGAAAAGGAAAACTCTCCTGGGCTGCCGTCAGCGAAGTAGAACCTGTAGGGACTGGTTGGTTGCAACCACTGTGCAGGGAGATGATCGCCGAGGGAAAGGCTGGCATGAATAAAGTAGGTAGCACGGGAGGAGGGAATCTGTAGGGCTCTGGGGGGAGGAAAATTATTTTCCTCATACCAAGGAACAGAAACACCCACGTGGGACGGAGGGGGGGAAGGTTCGCTACATCAGAGAAGAGGGGGACCGTAGATGGGAGGGTCTTAGATTTAGGAGTGCCGGTCGTGTTACGCAAAAATGACGGTCCACTTGGGGGGAAAGGTCCGGCGGAGGCCGAGGGTGGCTCGGTGGAAAAATCTGAAGGAAAGGGCACAAGTAATGCTCTCAGGGTTTTATCTGGGAACCGCGTCAATCCTTGAGAATTTAACTCAAAAGGTAAGACGGGTTCAAAACCCCAAACAGAGTCATCAGAATCCGAGTGCCTAAGCCGAAATAGGGGGGAGAGCACGAAAGTCCACACCCAGAAACGGGGAGGGATTAAATCATATAAGGGAGTTCTGGCGAGGAGGGAGAGAGAAGTCTCTAATGTTGGGGGAGTGGATGGAGAAATGATTCAAAACCATTTTCTGGTGACGAATCTCAGGTGCAAGATAGGGAACACGAGAAAAGAGGGTCCACGCATACCTGGGGCAGCGGACTAGGATTCAACTAACCACTCTATGAAAAAGGAGGGCATGTCCAGTTCCCATTTAAAAGAGGGAAAGAGGCATTCGAACTAACCCAATAGAACTCGAACCGGAGAAGGCTGACAAATTAAACGTTCACGGAAAGACCCTAGGATCAAGGAACAAGTAAAAAGAAGGAAAAAAGCCAAGTGGTGTGAGATATTTCTGAATAGAGGGTATTAAAGACAAAGAGGGGGTTCTCAACAAAAGCGTATTCAACCAGAAAATGACACAGGGAGAATATTTGAATACTGCCAGGCACGCCAAAATCGAGGCAGTAGTGACTGCACCAAAATGTTTTTCACCACTAACGAACGCAGAAGGACTGTCACCAAGGATGAGGGCTCTTTGGCAACGGTTTCCACCCTGAAAAAATGATGAAATCTTGTCATTGAGATTCAAGAAAAAAAAAGGGGGACCCATTGACCCGACAGGGGGAGAGGGGACACTCTCCCAAGAACGGCTTGCTTCGAACAGTCTTCGGATCGGGGTTGTTGAAGATTCATAGGAAAGGGCTGCAAGAAGGGGGTGCAAATCAGGGAAAGAAGGAAAAAAGGGAGGTCCAAGATCAAAATCTCGAAGCGTCAAGACTCGTGACGGGGGCGGCGGCAGAGAGTTCTCAAGCTTGGACTCCAGGCACGTTAGGAAGGATTCAGCCATGAACGCAGAAAAGAGCCTGACAGTCTTCAGAGTATTTTTCAAGGAGGGAACTCAATAAGACATTTGTCCGCGGGGGAAAGGGAAATTAATTCAGGGGAGAATTGCTTTTTCCACACCCCAAACCCCCAGCACCCAACCAACAAAAACCAAAAAAAAAATTAACTGCAAAAGTGCAAACTGCGGCTTTGGAAAACAGGCCCTTGAACTCCCTGGGTAACCGAAAGTGAGTTCGTGGGGAAGGGAAAGAGGGGGGGGTTACATAGGAGAAACGAAAAAAAGCGGCATGGTCACGTGCAGCGCAGGGCAAGCGCGCCAAAACGGGGATCTAGAAGCCCTTAAACGGAAGAAACAACCACGTTTTCGGAGATCCGTCTTAGCAGTGGGTTTAAATCCAGAGGAAAACAGCCTTCGTCCTGCGCTGAGAAGCATCTGTGGGGATGTTCTAAACACAGGAGACGGGACCCGAAAAAGGGCGATGCGACGGCAGTGTTGACCGTGAGAGGCAAATGTATGAGCTCGATTTGGGATTACGTTCGAATACCCAAAAAATCCGAGGTGGAGAAAGACGTTAGAAGTCTGTTTGTAATCATAGACCGGACGCCATCATAAGGGCGCAATCACCGTCATTATGGGGAGAAAGTTCGAGCGGGAGGGCTCGACAGAATCGGGACGAAATGGAAAACGGCTGCCTGCAAGGATGGGGATGTCTAAGAGGTTCCGTCGTTTCAAGGAAAAAGGGGGAAGGAAACATGGCAAAAGAGACAAACTTCACGGCGGCATGGAGAAAAAAAGGGTGTCCCCACGCGAAGGCGTCAAGGGTGGAAATCTCAGAAGACGCGGCTTCTAAGCGTGGGTCTGGGGAAAAAAAAGAAGGAGGGAGTGCGAGGTGTATAAAAAGTGCTGAGAAAGAAAAGCGACTAAGAAGTGGAGGAATACGATTGAAAATATTGGCATCGAAAAAGTAGTACGCTTGAATCAGGCAAACTAAAGAAGGAAAATTAGGAAAGACCGGGTCTTCTGGTCTATCAATCAGAAGTTTGAGGGGAACCGGTGAACGCAAAGGGGAGAAACGGGCAGAGAGTGGCGATCAAATCGGGATCTCACAAGTAGCCGTCCTTGATTGAATGTAAGGCGGGGAGAAGGAGTGTTCTGTTCGACTAAGGTATTTGAATCGAAGAGCGAGGCCACGGGGACATGGCCACAAAAATAATAAGGCAAAAGAAAACGCGATTTTGACTGAATCCGATCAGGCTCAGGGGCGTCACCAACTCCTGTATGTGGGGGGTTGTGGGGGGTGTTGAGGATAGGGAAGTCCTTTAGAAGAGAATGTGATTTCACAAGGGGGTGGCCACTTTCAAGAGACTAAGCCGCATTTTTCATTGGGAGAGGGGGTGGCATGAGGAAAGGAGGTGACTTGCCGCATGTGGGTACTCACGGGGGCAGCCGAGGACTTATGATGCAAAGCAGCGAGAAAACTCCAACGAAATTTAGGGAGGCAGGGAATGGCCGAGTCATTCGGGTGTGGGCAGGCGCAGATTTTTCAGTGGGGAGAGGCGGGAGGGGTTGCGGTCTTCAAAACCGGATCTGCTAGAAGACGAGGGGGAGTCGTGACCAGAGAAAAACGAAGGGACTCGAA
>Ga0179593_1428350_pt1 | contig 12880 bp, 16 predicted proteins | sample CZODoug2_1_08_16_FD_185931 | JGI IMG/M metagenome (GOLD analysis project Ga0179593, IMG submission 185931) | Vadose zone soil fungal communities from Angelo Coast Range Reserve, California, USA - CZODoug2_1_08_16fungal (PacBio error correction) | ecosystem: Environmental > Terrestrial > Soil >...
AAGTCAGAGGGCGTACAGTGAGTGTCTACGCCGAAGAATAGAACAAGAAGATACGGGAGACCATGCCTTCCTGCAAACGCGTCAAAAAGGGTTAATAGGGGGAGAGGGAAGCTCCAAAGGGCCAGGTGGAATGAAGCCAGGGAGAAAACTGAGAGTGGATGGAGGGAATTCCGGTAGACATGAAAGGCGGGAATACCCAAAGGAAGACAAGGGCGGCAATGGGGGATGACGCCAGACCGCCTCGAAAATTGGGAAGATGGGTGTCCTGGAAAAGAAAACGAATATGTCATCGCTCGAAGAAACCCAGAGGTCGCCAAAAGTGTAGAGAAAAATGATAATTCGGTCAAGGGGCCCTGTGCCGTGAGCCTATCGGGGGGGGGGGCAACGGCGAGAGGGGAGAAGGGGGGGGGAAGGATCTACGACCAAGGCAGAGGACAGACTGTTGAGTTCGGGTAGGAGAGAGGTGCTTAACACGGGTCAGTTCGGGGGGGAAAAAATGGAAGAGAGAAACGCTTCGCTTTCTGGGGTGACTTCACGGAGGGAAGGGGGAAAAAAATTCTTCGGGGCGGATTTTGATACGAAAAGGTTCTAAAAAGCACCGAGTCGCATCGCGCGGAAAAAAAGAAAGATTTTAAGAATACGAGTGATCAGCAAGAAGGTTTTGTCAGGAAATAGCAGACATTCTTTGAGGAAGGATTCCACGGGGAAGCATGGGGCACAAGAGGGACAGTTTGGAAAGATAAGACGATGTGCTAGGAGAAGGAAATCAACGGCATAGGGAATGGAAAGAAGAAGGAGAGCAGCAGCAGGACAGGTCTTGAAGGGATCCTTTCAAGAGAGAAAGGGGGGGGGGGAGCGACACCAAGAGACTGTCGACCTTTTCTCGGGGGATGAGAGAGAGGACCTTACGAGATGGTCAAATTCGGCAATGTCGATCCGAGGAACTGGGTCAGCTCACATTAGGGTGAGGGGCAAAGGGGAAGTCTAAGCGCTTCGGGCATTGGAATAAGAATAATTAATGAGTTTTCTGACTCTCGAGGAGACTGATCTTTACTGGAGGAGCCTTAAAAAGATGCAGGGTAGTGGACGTTTCAGAAAAAAAGAAGGAAAGGAAGGGCTAGTCAGGAAAGAAGACGTGTCTAGATGCGGGTTGAGGAGTACCTTGCGCAGAAGAGGACAGGGGGGGGGGGAAGGATCTTTATCGCAGTGGCGCGGAGAAACAGGCCGGCAGGAAGCAAAGTCTAGGGGAGAGACCGGGGAGCAGGGGAGGTCTGCACGTCTACGGAAGGATCCGGGGGGCGGGGGGTTATGATGGGAAACGAACGATTCAATGGTCTGCAAAAAATGTTAAGGAAGGGGGTGGGGGGAACGAAGTGGGGAAATTAAGATTTCAAACAGAATGGCGTAGGTTGGAAACTAGGAGAGAAAAGTGGGATGTGGCCATCCGTGTCAAGGGCCGAAGAGAGGAAAGAGTAAAGTCCAGGGGAGCCGGCACAAAGAAGATTTGTCGAGCTTTCATTATACCTCCTGAAATCTAAAAAATGGTGACCTTAAAAAGAGATTAAGAAATCCCAAGGGGAAGGGGAAAGAGAGTGAAAATTCATACAAGAAGGGAAAGAAAAAATCCTAGATAGAAAACACACAAAAGGAAAAAGGGAATATAAATGCGTTTAAAATTAACTTCCAAAGGGCAATTGCACAATGGTAAGATGAATTTCTTCAGCTGAGCCGGGAAGGGGAAACAAATGGGGAGAACTTAAAGGGGGAGGTTCGTCCCATGAAAGAAAAACCACACTGTCAGAAAAAGGGGGGGGGGTTCGCTGTGTGCACTCGACACTGGCTTCCCTGGAGGAGGTAAGAAAGTGAAGCGGCGGAAAGAAAAGGGAGCGAAAGTCATCAAGTCCCAGCCACAACCCCAAGAAGAAACTTATCGACGTCATAGAACAATCTCGGGAGCCGAAAACACAGGGGAACGCTCCCAGTCAAAACATCCCATTGTCTTCCGTCTAAATACTACAGGACTCGCAGAACACGCCTGGCGAACGGGGGGAGCCTCCCCCGGAGAGAGAGAACAGAGCAGAGGCAAAGGGCCAAAGGGGGGCGCTTAAAAAACCTTCTACCTTCTCTGCCGTAAAAATGAACAGAGAGGAGAGGCTGCAAAACTCGAAGCGGCGTGCCCTTTCGAGTAAAAAAACAAACGTGAATGGAGAAAAATACGCAGCGCACCACAGGTTCCAGGAGGGTCTAGCAGGAAAAGAAAAAATATGAGGGGGCGGGGAAGAGCTAAAGATCGGCGGAGGAGACCTTCACTCGAGCAGACAGAAAAAGGGGAAAGGGCCTATGGGGAAATGGTCAAAAAGAACTAACTACTTGGAGGCCTGCGTGGAGTCTCACGCAAGATCTGAGCGAAAGTGAGAGAGGGGAAGACAAAGGACTACGAATATAAGAGGGGGAAAAGAAAAGCATCAAAGATCATAATCGGCCTGGTGGGAGGTCTCCAACGGGCCAGGGGTGCATTTATGACAAATTCAGCAAATGGAAGAGGCCTACCGCGACCTGCTTAAACCTTTTAAAGTACCAATGAAAGCCGCAAGCGGTTTAGCTGCATCAAGGGAGAGGGGGGCAAATCGACCGGAACTATTTCGCTTAAAACTAATGCAGGCTAAGGTTGACGAAAAATCCCGTGGTTCTCGAGAAGAAACGAAGGTTCTGATTCAAAAAACGGCACGGGAGCCTCTGGGCGGTCAGGATCGAGACCGTCGTAGTCAAAATCAGAACATTGAATGAGTCCTAGGGAGACTCCGTGATCGTCCACCAAAAGGCGAAGAGGAGTTTGTCGCGGTTTATCGCGGCAGAAAACCGGTAAGAAGAGATAATAGACTACTCATCTAAATTGGGGGCAAAGGGAAGAAGGAACTTCTGATAATAGAGGGGAAGGGGGTCCCAGAGCGAGCATTAAGAAAGAAAAAGGCCAAGCTCCTAATGAGGGGCGGAATGAGGTTATGGGGTAACCAGGGGGAGGGATGAAGAGCGATAGAAAAAAATATTCCTTTGTTAAAAGGGGAGGTCCCTTAAAGAGGCGAAAGGTTGCTATTCTGGTTAGGGGGGGGCTAAGGGAAGCCCATTGATTGGGAGAAGGGAGTAAAGAGAACCTTAAGGACCCGGAAAAAAGCCATCCTTCAGGGTGGAGAGGACGAATTAGGAAGGTAAAGGAAACACGTCAATGGTTTGTAGAGGAAGTCAAAAACATTTATTAAAAATAAGACGAGGGGGAGGAGGGGGATGGCTATAAAAGATCGGATCTGGAAGGTTGGGAAAAAAAGAGTCTTCTTACAGGTATTCTTATTACCAGGCACTTCCGGGCAAGCGGATTCCAGGTGAGACTGGGAAGCGGATATAAATGAACGTCATGAAATGAGTTAACAGGTGGGGATGGGATCAGGACGAAGGGAAAGAAGAAGAAGAGAAGAGAATTAGAGTAGGAGGATGGGAGTGAATTTGCCCGTGGAGGGGGTCCATTTGTAAAAGATCACCACGATCAGCTTAAGGAACAGGAAAAAAATAGGGAAAAAAGAGGGGTACGTTCGAATGAAAAATTTCCAGGCTCGGTGGAGGGGGGGGGGGACATGTGCATCGGGGAAGGGATGACAGGAGGGGACCGGGGAGGAACGTTTAGTACTTTCTTAACACTAAAAATACCATTAAGTAGGGAGACACATCCAAAGTGAGCGGCTTCATATTAGGGAGAAAAGGAGAAAAAAATCGAGGCGTTAGCAGGTTGGAAAGCGAATAGGGCGACGTCTGGTTGAAAAAATCTGGGGTACGCGCCAAACAATTCCCCAAGCCGAAGCGGAGGGGAAGTACAAAACCTGCAACCTTTCAGATGGACGGGGAAATCACCAATACCATACAAAAATGAAGAGGGGCTCGTATACGACTACGGATCCTGCATCTATGTTATTCAAGTCGGGGGTATTGGTAAGCAGGAAACGCTCGCGTCTTACATAGTAAACGATCGATGAACAAAGAACGCAAGCAATGAGAGTAGACGAAGTTTCGGCAAGAGGGGGGCCCACATTCTGGGACCTTCCTTTTTTTTAAGATGGTGAAACACGGAAAAAATCAATATGGAGTTCAGCAAGAACTGGTAGCAAGTTCAAAAGGCGTTTGAATAGTTGATCAGGGGAAGCGGCGGATGGCGCCTAATCAGGTGTGAGCAGTAAGATTTGGAAAGGGTTTAAGAACTTCATGAAAATCCTTTGAAAAAAGAAGCGGCAGGTGTTCACGGAGGGAAAGGAGGGGTCAAACAGTATTGGTTTGAACCGGGGAAGAGGAACCGGAACCTTAATTTGGGGGAGGCGGGCAGTCCATGGAAAGAAATGTGATGCACGGTAATAGAACTTATCCTCAAGAAAAAAAATTGGGGGGGAGAAATGTCGGGGTGGAGGTGACCCGACTTTGAAAATGGTGATCATCAGGCGTAAACAAGGGACCGTCTCGAAGGGGGGGAAAACCCAGAAGAGAAGTGTGGGCTGTATGGATAATCGGGAAGTAGAGGTTGTGTGTAGAACTGGGAAAAGACAACAGGAAAACCCGCTTTACAGAGGGGGGCTTGGGGCAAGAAGAGAAAAAAAAAAGGGAACCATTGACGCAGAAGGGGGCGGGGGTGTTCAAGGGGGGGGTGTATAGCGGTTATATGGAGAGAGCTTTCACCACACGACTCGAAGCGTGAAAGGAGGGGGGGGGGGTTGTGGAGAATAACACTCTGAGAACAGGAGTGGTATGAACACGGGGGTTGCCCTAAAGCAGGTCTCTATTTTATAAGAAAATAGAAGAGGGAAGAGAAGCCACAGGGCCGAAAGGAACGTGGGATTAAGATGCGGACCAACTTGGTACAAAAGAGGGGGAAGGGTTCTGGTCAAATGGATCATTGGAAAGGAGGGGAAGCTGGTCTGTAGTTCGGACTGAGTGTAAAGGAGAATGCGAGATTGTTGCCTGGGTGTATAAAAAACTACGAGGGAAGGGGGACAACGAGCAACCTTTTCTGAATAAGAGGGAGGGAAGAAAATGCATAGTCAGATTAACAAAGGGGAAGGGGACTGGGGGGAAGCAGACCGTGTCGTGTTACATCAGTCGTAAGGAATATTGCAGCGCGGTGACCTGTTCGTGAAAAGAAACCGAGAGGGACGATGAGAGATAAGTGGGGGGAACCGAAGCGGGGTACTGTGCACGAACCAATCCAGAAGTTGGAAAAAAAACTTAGCTGGGGGGAACTTCATCATACAGCAGTGTTGATCGATACTCGGACGCCGGATCTGCAGAGAAGCCGGCAGGGAATTTGGGTTCACGACAAGGTGGAAACAACTCAGAAAACCTAAATCGGGGGGGATGGTGTATCCTCACACAAGAGGCAGGGGGGGAGAGAGAGAAAAGACAAAGAAAGGGGATGTGAGAGGACTGAGTAGGGGCCTGGCCCAGTAAAGAGAACAGTGAGTAGAAACGGACTAGATCCGCGGGAGAGACAAATGATTGAAGAAGAAGCCGGCGAAGTCACAAAGGGTTTGTCACGTTGGAAAACTTCAAGACAAAAAACGATTGAGGGGGACCAAACACTAACTCTCGACATCGTAGGGGTCCGTTTCAAGGAAAGGAAAACGAGCACCACGTTTCAAGGACAGACGATTCAGAAAAGGAAAACGCTCTGACGAAGAGAGCAGTGTTAATATCACACATAAAAAAGGAAAGACAGGGAAACTCCTCTCTTATCGGAGAATTAGGGAAGGAGGTTCTCCGTAGGGCTGGTGGAAGAACTACAAGGAACATAAAGCAAAGAGAAGAGTAAGAGATGGAAGAAAGATTTGAAAAAGGAAATGGCGCTTTTTCTCCAATGCTTCGGAATAAAATTTGAAAAAATAACCGGAGCTTGTGCCAAAGTTGTCGAATGGGGAGGAAAGAAAACCGGATGGCGGCACCGCGCGGTTATAGTCTAAAGGAACAGGCATGGTTATATTCGGATTAATATGGCAAGGAGAACCAGGGGAAAATAAGACCGTATCTTAGGGCAGGACTATTGGGCGGAATAAACATAGGAACCCCATCGCTGCCTGGTCTTGAAAGACGAGCAAGGGGGTGACTGAAGAACCTCTTGAACGAGAATCAAAGAAGAAAAAAAAGGGAGGCCCTACGCCAGACAAGTTTACGGTTCCGCGTAGGAGGCAAAAAAGAAAGAGAAGCTTGAAGGGCTAAACGGGGGAAAACGCCTGTCCTCTAAACGGCGGTGCGAAAGAGAAACTTCGTAGGGTGGAGCGACGAGCCGTATTTGGAATTTCCTAGGAAGAAAAAACTTCAAAAAAAAGGGAAGGGGGGGATAAGGACGCATGTGGGGAGAGGAACTCCCACAGGTGGAGTTTCAGGGGATACGGACGTTAGATCCAGGATGCACCCAACAACCTTATCCGTTTCAGAGTAACAAGGACTGACATCACAAGACTGGCACAGACCGACGAGTGGAAACATGCACAAGCACACAGAACGGTATCATGAAGGGTCGAAAAACAACGCGAGACAAGAAATCAGGAAAAACGACATCAAGATCTCAGATCAACTATCAGGAAGTTCAAAAAAGGGGGGGGGGGGGACTCCTCAACAGCAGATTTGATAAAGGAAATAATGTCAGTGAGGGGGTCACAAGATTAACCAAACTGCGGGAAGGCAGTGGGGGCACTATGAAAAAGGGGGGAAGGGAGACGAAAAGAGAGAAGTGCGACGAAAGCTTTTACGCTGAAAAAGGGAGCGATTGGTGAGTACGGGGAAAAAGAGAAAAATCCTTGACTCGTACGGGAGAAGATCTGGCCGACAAGTAGAGATACCAGCGGGTGAAAAGGTCGAAATTTCGAACCTTCGTGGAGAGGGATGAAGCAGAAAGATGACCTTCGGTAAAAAAAGAAGACTGCTGCTTGAGGGAAGGTGACGGGGCGCGTCTTCAAATGGGGGCAAAAAGGCTAATTAAGGGAACAAAAAGAAAAAAACGAAGGGAATCCTTCGCTAATGCAGCAGACCGAAGGATGAGAAGTCGTTCGTGTTCAGGCCATTAAAAAAACAACGCGAGGGAAGCCGAAATAGGAAAGACCCCAGCTTGCAATGGCCCTAACGAGGACTTTATGAGGAAAAGGACAAGTGGAGACGAAAGGGACAGCACTGGTCAATCGGGAAATGCGGAAGGGAGGAAAAATCTTTTCCCCTTGGGTCAAGGGGGGGTTCCAGGAAAGCCAAGCATAATTAAAAGTAATTTCAGAGAGAGGGAGAGTTACCGTTAGAATGCAAAAAAGGTTAAAAACGCCAACCAGGGCTGCCATTATCTCATCCATCTAAAGAGCCCTGGAAAGGAGGGATCAGGTGAATGCACAGTCCGAAAATGACGCCGAGGGGGAAAGTAAAACACTCAAACTAAAGATCACCCTTCTCAGATCGTGAGAACATTCTGACTGGCAAAACTCTGCTTATAAGGGTGTAAGTAGAAGGGGGGGGGTTCTTTGATCATAAAACCCACACCGAAAAGGAATGCTAATATGGGGAGAAGACCCAGAAGTCCTATGGGTGGGAAGGAAAGGGCGGGGACATTAGAAGACGGGAAGCCCGAGAAGGGAAGTCAATGGGGGCCAGTGGGACCGAAAAAAAAACGAAGCGTGAAAAGGGTAATTGAGGGCGGCTAGAAACAGACTAAGGTGAAAGGAGGTTAACCGGCAAAAGGGGACGAGCCCTGTAATAAAGAATTCAGGAAAAGATTCTCCAGGGGCTTTGTGGGAAGAGAAGAGGGGGAAAAAACTGCGAAGGGAGAATTCCTATTAAGAGGGAAAAGTGGTACTCATGCGGATCAGAGGGAAGGAGGGCGAGATCGCTTGAAAGATTCAAAAAGGGGGGGGGACCACGCGCAAAAAAAACGGGTCAGGACGGGAGGAGTAGAGTGTGAAGATACAATTACTCGAATATTAAAGAGGATTTCACTGTCGGGGGGGCATACGAAAAAGGGGGGGGGCTCTGAGCAAGACGGGCCAAGAACTTAAGACGAGATCGAATGAACCTTCAAAACTACGGATTGCGCGGTAAAAAAAATGCCTGTATTTTTGAGAAAAGAAAGGGACAGATCTGGTCGGGCAGGGAAACCTCATACGTGATTTTAGGGGGGACAATTGACTGATTAAAAAGCGAAACTGCGATCGAGACGGGGGTGGGCGGATCGTTGAAAAGGTGCCTCTCCGAACAGAGAGAAGAAGAAGAAAAGAATTCTACGGGTAAAGCGGTCAGATGCGTACGGGGAACGACACAAGCGAAGGGAGTAGAATTGTAGGGATTACTACTGACTAAGAGAGAATGACGTATCGTGAAGTTTCGAGAACGGGGGAAAGTCTCAGACTGTTGACTCATATCGTTAGTGAGAAAAGAAACGAGAGGACCGGAGTCGGGAAGGCCATAAAGAATCAGAAGGAGGAGTTTAGGTATGACGCGGGTAAGAATGATGCTCTGACGTACAGGAGGAGCGGGGCGGGTCAACATACAAGCGAAGAGCGGGGAGAACATCCGAACCTTACGCTTTGGGGCTCTATTTTCCTCATGAGAAAAGGGGGGGCGCCAGGTGGGGAAGCGACGGAAAAGAGAGGAGGAAGGGGATTAAGGAGTACACCCGAGTCAGGGGGACCTGGAAACGAAAAGGTGTGTGCCAGAGGAACAGAGCTCGCGCGCCGGAAAAGGGAAGGGGCACAGTTCTGATGGGTCGTCGTCTCCGGGTGGAGGAGAGTAAGGAGGAGGGTTGTCACAAAGGAGATGGGCTGCGGCTTTTATCTGTCAACCTGGGGGGGGGGGGGTACCGAGAAAGGGGGGAGAGGGGACGACTGAGTCATCGGAGGGAGGGGGGGTTGTGTGGAGACGATCTTTGGAGGGTGAAGAAGGGCTTTCACTTTCCTATCTCTCAATCCTTAACCCTGAAAGGGTAAAGAGAAAGAGGGTAAAAATTGTTATGAAAAGCTTCATTGGACGAAAAAAAAATCCATTTGAAGCGGGATCAAACAAACGTGTCTTAAATGGATAGATGAAGAAAATCAATCTGAAATTGTGCAGGGACGAAGGTAAATGGAAAGAGATCAGATAAAAAAAAGAGGAGGAGGTGTAAAATGCTCTTTAATAGGAGTTGGAGTTTTAAGATCGTAAAGGGAAGAAAACAAGGGTAAATTGAAATCATCGAGGAAACTTGGGAGGGACCACGGGGTGCATACAATCTGCACCCTGGGGGTATTTCTGGGCCCAATGAGATCGAACAAGTACGGGTAGATTTTTGACCGCCTGAACTCTGAAATTGCTTTTACAGGGCGAAAGATTAGAAAAAGGGCGGGGTCAAAAATCCCAAGGGAGGAGAAGAATCGGCCAAGCACCGAGGAAGAGCGGCCAGGGGCTCGCTGTCTCCAACCAAGGTGGCGCACGAAAAAAGACCTCAGATTGACCGCGGGGTGCACCATCCTAAAAACTCATGACACCTGACGATCCGAACGAATGACGGTGGAGCAAATCCCTAGACGGGGGGAAGCCTCTCGCAAAAAAACCACCTTGGGACCTGTCGACAGGCAGGGAGTCCATTCCGAGGACGGAAAGACTGCCAATCGAAGCATGGGGAAGGGAAATGTCTAGTAACACCGAAGAGCGCACACGTCGTTGTCGGAAAAAAAATAGAAAAGACCACGAGGGCAAGGTATGATGGGGGGGGGAAAGGCCGTAAATGCAGAATCTTCACCTCTAAAAAGGCAAAGGAGACTGAGAAAGATCCTCCTTCGAATAGCAGACCTAAACAGAAAACTCACGATAGGGGAGGTAAAAGGCCAGATCGCTTTCTAGCAAGAGGATGGCTTAGAACAAGAAAGGGAATCTAAGTTATCTACTGAGAACGCAAGTGTCAAAAAGCATTGTTACCATATATGTCAGCACGAGAGAAAGCGCTCAGTCAGAGACGGGGATTGTTTTCGTGGGAGTAGTATTCTCCCCAAGCCGAGAGATGACCTGGTAAGCGCTTCATGAGGACAGGAGATCGAAGAAGCTATGCCACCTTTTCAACACGAGCCGAGAAGAAACGCCTACGAGGGGAACGTTGCTTGTCAAAAGAAGGAACTGGTCAAAAGGATGAAAGACTTCCGTGCTGATGAGAGGGGGAAAAGAATAGCCTTACGAGGAGCCGGGCTAGAGAATTCTGAATTCCAACTTACGGAGCTCTCTGGGGTAGTAGGGAACGACCAAGTGCTTTCGGATAGGAAAAATGGGTATGATCAAAAATACCGCCAAGTGAAAAATTGGCAGAGGATAAGGAGGTAAATCATAAAGACGGCAGAAAGTGTCGAGGGGTCCGTCCCAAAGAAACCTATCTAGGAGGAAAAGAACTCCACGATGCAAAGGGGGGGGGGAGCCATAAGACGGACGTCAGACAATCGTCGAACTGTGTCAACAGAGGAGAGGCACGAAAAAAGACTAGACGGAAAATTCCTCCGATAATTATTAAGGCAGGGGGAGGCGAACAGGAAGGAAACGATGAGGATAGGAAAGACAATGGGGAGAATGGCTTCCATTCAACATAAAATAAAAAAGGGGGGGTTTACGATTCTGGTAGGAGGGCGCACTCACGCACATTGAGGGAACGCCGGGAAGGAAGGAGGAGACTTGTCCACAGATGCCCCTACAGATCAAGAGCAGTCGGGAGAGTACAATGCCTCATTCAAACCAACCAAAACGGTCCGGTTTTGAGAAAAGGACAAGAAGACCACAGTCTAGTAACATTATAACCTAGCGTGGAAGGATGGAATGGTATATCGATAGAAAGTTGACTGTGCATAGAAGGGTTGGAAGACCACTATTCTTTCTATACATGGAGGATGAGGTCCCGAAGAGTGAAACGGATGGGCTTCGGAGGTTTGAGGGGACGAGAAACTCCAGGAGACCGGGTGGGTTTTGATGAAGGGGGGGAAGGGAAGAAACTGCAAAAAGGATAGTCTCCCTACGTGGAAGGAGGAGGGGGGAAGTTACCATTAAGAAGTTGCAAGCCAGTTGTAAGGAAACCCGATTAAGGGGGGGGGACAAGGAACCCTGAAAAGCACTGCCCTTGGAAAAAAAGGTGAAGTTTAAGGCGACGGTTTAGCAGGGGGAACTGTGGTAATACATATTGAAAGAGAGATGGGGTATTTCTAAAGAAACGAATCCCTGAGTAGTATCCCTCTTAGTTTTCTGCGACTTTGAGAGGAGAAGACAATGCTGGCTTTACAGTGGAGAAAGGATGCGACATTAATCGGGGAAGGAGAGCCAAGTTAACATTCGAGAAGAAGAGATGAAGTGTACCAAGCGGTCAATGCTTAAAATAAAGAAGCAGAAAGGGGGAGAAACAGCTCGACTAATCGAGATAGTAATAGGGCGGACAACGTGTGAAAGGCGAAGGTGGGGACACTTCGGTGTGCGAAGGGGAGGAATAGGGAACCTTAGCGTGAAGAAAAACGAATCCGACAATCATGACGAGGGAGAAAACTTCAAACGAGGGAGGCGCTGGGGAAAAGGCATACCGGGGGGGAGGGAAGGGGTTGGTAAAAGCTGTTGAAAGGAACCGAGAAAGAAATTCCTTGAGGGCAGTGCCAATAAAGGCTGGGGAAGCCGAAGGCGGGTAAACATAGCGGGGTAGGGTTTGATCTGGGACGGATATGATGCATAATTCCATTTGTGGCGGGAGGCTCAGATGTGGGGGTTGAGGTTGAGCTCCAAAGAAGGAGGGGTAAAAACGCAGGTTGAGAGAAACTCTTTTTCGCCCAGGAAGGGGGGGGGGACGGGCCGGTGAAGCGGAACGAGCGGAAGGGGGGGGTTTGACGAGGCCGGGCCATTAAACTCACGTCTGAGAGGAAGTAGAAGATCGTGGGGGAGATAACAAAAAAGGGGAGGTTACGTTACCGCACGGGTTGTCCTTTTGATGAAAGAAGAGTGAGCACTATTAGGATCATACCCCCGATGAAAGTGCGGGAAGAGCTTCCTTGAGAATAGGGGGTCTCTTTGCCAGTACAAATCAAAATTCCCTTGATGTGGATGGGAAAGAATCTCCCCGGACACAGTGGTCTGACGTTGAAGAGTGGGTGGGTTGCAGGCAGGTTGAAGCGGTGAGAGGAGTAGAGACTGTGAACAGGAAGAAGGGGAGAAGGAGTCCGGGGCGCGAGTGGTCGACTGCAACCAGGATAAAAGGAACTATTGCGGAAGCAGAGACTGTCTCTGGTGGGAACAGGGTGGGGACCAGAATCGCATAGATCTAACAGAAGACTTAGAATCGCACCGCCCTCTTTTCCGTCCCTCAGGGGTAGTACTGGAACCGACTTCGGTGGGCACCAAAATTGAAGTTGTCTTCAAAAAATGGAGAGCAGGCTTGGAAATCTTCTCGGCTTTTCATAGGAGGTAGGGAAAGAGTACTCGCCGTGCAGAGGAGGGTGGGGAAGGGGGTGTCAAACAAAGAACGGAAAGAAAAGGAGCCCGATTCCGTCGAAGCTATACCGTCAGGACAGAGGGAATTTATGGGATTTCTGCCCCTTGCCGAGGGGGGTTTATCAGGAAGGCCGGACGTGGGAGTCAAACCGCTTCATGAAAGGGGACAGAGATTGTGCGGTGGAACGGTTGAACTGACACTGCCGCTGTGAGGGAGGGGGGTGAAAAGGAAAAGTGTTGGGTCTGGAAAAAAAGCGGAAAAAAATTCAAGGTAAGCCAGGAGGGGAAGCGGAGAAATCCGTTGAGAGGGAGGAACAACGGATCTAAAACGGAAGGGGGAGGGGAAGACAGTCATGCACGGTGACCGACCTGGACGTGGGGGAAAAAGGAAGGGGGG
>Ga0179593_1469840_pt1 | contig 12880 bp, 15 predicted proteins | sample CZODoug2_1_08_16_FD_185931 | JGI IMG/M metagenome (GOLD analysis project Ga0179593, IMG submission 185931) | Vadose zone soil fungal communities from Angelo Coast Range Reserve, California, USA - CZODoug2_1_08_16fungal (PacBio error correction) | ecosystem: Environmental > Terrestrial > Soil >...
GAACCCCGACAGGAAAAGGGAAAAAGTTGGACTGTCCACGTGCGCCTCCTGAAGCAAGGTTTCATCAAACACAATCAAACACCTTAATAAAAAAACACACATAGCCAAAAAAATATCCATAAGTAAATATAAGGAGAAGAGGAGGAAGAGGGGAATGTGAGTGGCAACATCGACTAAAACGGTGAAACCACCAAGAGCCAAATATTCCGAAAAAAGACATCAGAAATAGAGAAACAAGGGGGGGGGCATAAGAAATTCAAACCTAGTGCAAAAAAGCTCGTTGGAAAATAACCTATCAGGAACGCCATGGGAAAAGGAGGAAAAGAAAGAATAGGAAAATTCCAGCTATAAGCACACAAAAAACGCCAATAAAACAGAATCAGCAAGCATAAAAAATTCCGGAAAAACAGGTGAGAGAATAGAAGTTGCCACCAGGAGGTTGAAGGAGGGGATAAACTTCGTCAAAAAAACTGTTCCGTTAAACTCCTATGTGTGTAATGTATCTGCGTTGACTTTCTATCCGCAATAATTATCAGGGACCAGTTTTCCACGACGGGAAAAAGCTGAGAAGAATAAATTAGTCTAGAACAGAAATCAAGCCAAGCATACTAGTATCGGAATGAAAGGGTGGGAATAAAGGAACGATCAGAATCAGGGAAGGAGGACCCAGCTTCTTGGAAGAATATAAAAGGGAGTCAAATGTTCATCCTTACAACATCGAGAAACAGGGACGATAAAGGAAAATTCCGAAGACGGAATGAAATCATTGATTTAGATGATCGCGAGATTTCCTCCTACGACCAAAAAGAAATATACGTTATTTCAGAGACTTCGGAAGCCGCATAAGGGGGACGCCGGACAGAGAGAATAAAACTTCACGAATTCTGTAAGGGAAATTCCCGGATAACATCGGCCTCTGACATATTCACCTGTGCGAAAAATCCAAAAGAAGGAAACTTTACCACCGAATCATAGGTAGAGTCAAGGTCCCACGGATTACTTGTTAACAATGCGAGGGGGAGGGGTAATTAAATCACCTTATGCTTTTTACAGTATCATTAAAAAAACAAGGAAGCAAACCTGGCCCCAACAACTAGAAACCACAGGCCAGCCGGAAAGCCATATACATCGAAAAAAGAGAAAAAAAGAGGCGCGAAAGAATGCAGCGAAACTCCACTCAGAGAAAACATCTATTATTGGGAAAAAGAAGAAAATAGTGCCATGAATAAAGAAGAAATGCGTCACGGAGAAAGAAAGCACGAACGCGAGAGCGGGAAAAGTCATAACTTGATCACATCATTGTTTTGTGAGATCATTGCCTTAACGGTGTGGAAAATAGCGTAGCGAGCTTGCAAGGGGAAATTTCATGAAGGGATAAGAACACCTTCAGCATCGAGGGGTCAACATTAGAAACAAAATGGCGAAACGGTTATGTCAGCCAGAGTATGTTCCAAAGCCAACAGAGGGAGGGGTCTTTGCTGTAAAAAAAGGAAAACCAGGAATAACCATCAGGGGGAAGAAAAAAAGAAGATCCAAGCGGATCTTTTTTGCTTAGAAACACATTGTTCAGGGTAACTGAATCGGCAAGAATAAAAGGGAACAGCGGGCAGCCGAAAATGAACATTAAGAGACATTGAGAAATAGCATAGGGAAAAAGGAAATAACCACGGAGAAGAAAAAAAATAACGAGGAAGAAACATGTAGCCCAAAGTGGCTTCGGGGTGTGAAGAGAACTTATTTATGTCCTAGGCAACAAGAAGGGAAACGTCAAAAAAGGGGGAGGGACGAGGTCATCGCATCCACAGAGGGCGACTAAAAGCAGGGTGCTCGGCGCAGCGTAAAAAAGGAATGAACGAAGAAGCCAGAGTCGTCTCAAGGAGGGTGGTTCAGTGGGACAAAGTGAGAAAAAAACCGGGAAGTAGGCCTGATACCCGTTAGAATCAATGGTCAAAATTCTCCCTTGTAAGGTCGGTCTGAATTAAAGAGCTGAAGAAGCAGAAATCGTAAGAGGTTAAAAAAAAGGAGAAGCTAAAAAGGCCAGTAGCAACCGAACTCCATTCTCGAATGCTTGCTCAACGTGCTTTTCGTAGCAATCTTACCCCTATCATAGGAAACATGAGTGGGAAACTTTCGTTCAAGCAGAAATCGAGTCTGAAAGTTGTATTTATTGGTCGGGGGGCCTCTGCATGTTTCTCTCACATTATCTCAACATAGAAAAATTTGCAGGAGTCGAGGATAAGAAGGCGAGTAAAAGTCGCTTGGGAAAACATACATGATAGCTCTTGGGGTAAGGAAAGGAGGGGGGGACTGCGGCCACACTCGCCGCTAGTTCAATGGTCCAAGAAATCGGCGCGTGATGGAGACGCGCGCTCAAATTTATGTGGCGCAAGCCGCTCCTCACTCAAAATCTCGAGCTTCGCCGGATGAGTGTGAGGCTAGGAGGGCCTGCGTGAACGACATTCTATACTGAAAAGGAATGACCGGACAAACGCGCCGGGACATCTCAATGCGCACACGTAACGACATGAAAGAGACTGAACAAACGAGGGAAGATCTTCAGAGGTCGAAATGAACATTGAGAGGCGGGAGAGTCTCTTTCTTAAAAACTTGAGCGCGGAGTATGAATGCATCTAGAAAAAAGCAAAGTCAAAAAAGACTACTGCCGATTTACGTCCGTGACGGGAAAACGGGAAGGCTCATAGGCAGAGGGTCGCCGCAAGATCCACGTGAGGAGGAGGGAAAATAGGAAAACGAGAAAGTAGATAAACCTCGTCCCAGTGGAATGCACGAACGACGCCGTGGGGAGAAACTAAAAAAAGCGGAGAAAAAAAGATAGGGGAGGATAACCTTCGGCAGAAGGAAAAGAGCGGATGGGAGGATAATATTCTGCCTGGGCAGGGGAGGTAGACACTTAACGGCGTCCGCCAAATCCTGAAGGAAGGGCAATGTCTTCAACATGGGTGGTAAGGAGGACGATCGGTAATGAAGATTCAGTCTTGAAGCTAAGAGCGGCAACGACCACATTTCCGCCGTCGGCATTGATGTGGGAAAGAAGGACAGAAAAAAAGACTGAAGAGGAATTTGAAAAAGAGGCAGGATCCTGGTATAAACTCAAAAGGGGAAAGTCCCAGCGATCGTACCGTCCAAGCATGGGGGGAGGGAATTGGGCTAAATGACTCAGCGGCCTTAAGGATTGCAGGGGGGAAGGGGAATGTGTAAGACGACGAACTGCTCGAGAAATACGCCTCGGAGATAAGCTTCCTAGGAGGCAAACCGCGATCATCGTGGGGGGCCGAAAGGCCAAGATTCGCAAAAGGCTTAGTCGCGAAGAAATGGCTGCTCTAGGCTCAATGATAGGGAGCATGAGGACTGAGGTTTGACCGTGCCAGCACAACTAAGAGGCAGGTGTGCGAACGACTACCATGTTGGAAATTATGAATGAAGGAAGCAATTGTGCTCCAATAAACATGAGGTAAGAAGCAATGTAAGGAAGTCGGGCCCTCATAGGGGAACATCACCGTTAACTGAGGACCGGAACTAGACTACTGTGCCGGGAGGCCATGGATCCGTTGTCCCAGGGGGTCAAACTCCGAGAATAGGCAGCATTTGCAATAACAGACAAAGGTCTTGGAATTAAACGTCTGATTCATTATCGAGGTAAGAGAATCATGAAGATCCTGGAACGGAAGTAGCCAAGCTGTTAACAACGATAGGAAAAAAAAGGTCTCCTGCTACTCGAGCACAGGGGAATGAGGGATAAGATTGGGGCTCTGATGTTGGGAGCGAGAAAAAAATGCAAATGATTTATTCAAACCCGGCGTGCCGAAAAAAGTGAAAGATTGCTGCGGTAAAAGTTTTAGGCTGTACAGGATTCAAAATCTGCAAGAAAGGGGACATGCTCAGGAACAGAGGAGGTGACAGTATTAGCGAGCAGAATCCTGGAACCCACTGCCAGAATCCGCTGTCGAGAAAGGAGGGGGCGAAAAAGAAGGACTGGCCCATAAGGGGTAGATGTGAAGAGTTCGTTCCATTATCACTGGAAAGAGGCAGAAACTTGGTGGCTTCGCCGCTCAGAGGGCGCGAAAAGGACCACAAGCTTTCTTTGTAGGAGAGGAAAAAAGTGGGAGCTCAATAGCCTGGGCACGATCCGGGAGAAAGACTGCATAGGGGGGGGATGGAACGAAAAAAAGACACTGTACCAATATAGGAGAAAGGAAGAATCAAGAGGTCTGCTCGGGCCGGAGATGTCGTAAGTGGAGCTAAGAAAAATCTCCAGAACGTGTGTTTAGGGGTAGGAGGAGTTGTTTTCTTCGCTAAAGACTTGAGTTGGCCAAGTGCGGAGCGAGACCACTGGGGTACAATATTCAAACTCAAAAACAACGTAGCTGAAAAGAGAATATATTGTGACCAGGAATTAGCGCAATTTCCCAAATAAAAAGAGGTCGTTGGGAAAAAGAGGAATTGAGCTAAAACAATAAAAAAGGGAGCGGAATCTTAGCGCGCACAGGAAAAAGAAGCGAACAATTTGAAAGAATCGGAAAGCGGGGGCGTCGAAGACCGAGGTGTTACCGGTTGGAAAGAATTTCAACAGAAAGGGAAGAGAGCATTAAGACCGGGGAAGAAGAGGCGATGAGAGCCTCTTCTCTCTGACAGAACAGCAAAGGAAGTGGTTTCAAGGGGCGCTGCATGCGATCGCAGAAAGAACAAGGACCGGGACGAGCGCCCCTAGCCGACGAACGCCTGATAAATACTCGAAATTTTAACCCAGAATGGGGAAATAAAGAATGGGAGCGCGGAAAGGCGGAATGCGGTCCCTGATTTGCAGGGAAAAAAACGACCAGTCCGGGGGAGCACCACTCGGTGTTAGAGCAGGTCATGGGGCAATTGTGGGGCCGAACGGGAAACTCAAACTTGAAAGTCCTCAAAATCCGAAACTACCTTTAGTACAAAAAGGGAAATATCGGTCGTCTGCGGACACGAAAAAATGCACATGGGAACTACGGTCAGGCAACTACCTTATCTTAGAGGGATCGGAGAGAAGAGATGGATCCGAGGTCACGTACTATATTCTTCAAAGTATAAGCTCTCCATTAAATAAAACGAAAAGGGGGCTAAAAGCAATGTAAGGGGGGACCGAGAAATCCTTAAGTGAGGCAATTTTACTCCGGATTTGAACGGGACGTGGAGACAAAGAACGCATTTCATGGCCGGAGGGGTGGAAGATTTTCAAAAGTGGTTGACGATGGCGAACAGTAAAAAAGCGAAGAAGGGTTCGCAGTAACCTCATGTTTAAGGGGGAGAAAAACGGGGAAGGTCATCGTCATCGAATAAGAAAAGAGGGCTGGGACAAAAACCTGCATCCCGAGGGGGGGGAAGAGGGGGAACATCCAATTCAATATTTCACTGGGAAAAAGAAAGAAGAGAGAAAAGAGAGACATCGGTCTTCGGAACTCTGGAATCCTTTTCGCCGGTACAGTCAGTTCTTAAACGATTCGCCGGGGAAAAGGATACCCCACGCCGCAACTATCCTAAGAGCTAAAAAGTTAGCAACAAGTGCTCCTTATCGACACCACCATACTCTCAGACCTGACGAGAAATGACTTCGCACTTGTGTCACGCAGAGATCAAATAGGGAAAAGGGAAGAGATGCTGGCCCGCCCCCATTTAGTGGGAAAGAATAAAATAAAGGGAAAGAACCACACTCGAAAGCCGTCCGGGGGGCGGGGTTGAACGTTATCGGTGCACAAAAAACCACGAAGAAATTGGTCTTTGGTAGAAAATACCACCGCCAGTAAACAATCTGTAGGATCCTTCACAGTATCGAGAAGGGCAGGGAAAAGCCGCATCCTAATTCACAGGGGGGCATGGTAGGATGGGGTGGGTCGACTCAAGTAAGGTGGAACGGCCGTAGGGGAGAAAAAGAGGTCAGAGAAAGAAGACGAGAGATGTACAAAGTCACTACTGGAAAGTCAAACGAAAGGGGAACGGGGTCTATAAGGGCCTAAAAAAAGGCGCAAGTTCGGGGAGCCAAGAAGAGTTAGAGTAAAGTCGAAATACGACCTCATCTTCTGCACAGGACAGGGGGTAGGCAAAAATTTTAAAAAAAAAATACTGGTCCGCACGGTCCTTCAGCATTTTCCGTCAATAAAAGAGTGGCAAGGTCATGAGTAGAGGAGGGGAGACAATTACTACGACTAGAAATCAAGGACGGAAAAGATGAGAGGAAAGATTAAAAAAAGAAAAAAAAAAACAAGAAAAGCAATGTGATGCCTCGAATAGATCGAAGAGAAAACTGAAGCAATGCGGGGCTGGACTCGGTACTTTCTGCTGGCTCCTTTAGGAGGTAAACAAAACGAAGGTGGACTTTCCTGGGAGAATTAGCTGAGAGGCATTCAAGAAGAGAAGAAAAGACTCTAACTCGATCATTTTATACGAGGAAGGCTGGAAAGCAAGAATCAAAGAAACGAAGTCCTCAGGCTAACGGTCTTCAAAACTTCGGGAAAGACCTAAAGGCGAGCTGTGTCTCATGTAGGGGAAACGCGGATAAAACGTACACGGCTATCCTTTGTGTCATGCGAGCAGGGGGGAAAGAACAAAAATGATCCTCAGACGAATGGAATTTTCTGGGTGGAGATGAAAAAAAGGTGGGAAGAAAAGACGTGCTACATTAGACAATGCCATGACAAAAGAAATCGAAAGGGAGAGGGAACGACCGCAGACAACGCTCGCGGGGACTGCGGAGAGGGGAAAAGATGAAGCAGCACTGGTGCGCAATGCATTGCTGCAGTGAAGTTAGGGGGCTGCCAAAGGAAGGGGACTTGAGGGGGGGACTAACGCGTACTTTTCGAAGGAGGGAGAGAGCTACTGAGACGAAGAGGTCGCCTACCCGGGCGCCTGGTGAATGGGAGTGGTCAGAGGAACCTTGCCCGCCCGGCTGTGGCGCACCGTGTGGAAACCGGAAAAACGAAAGAAAGGGAAGAAGAGAGGGAACTCAATTAAGTGTACTCATCTCAGAAGGACGTGAGTCAAAAACAGGGTGGGGCTGCGCTACGGCGTGAGTTGGCGGGAGACGATCGGCGGGGGGCAAATAGAAACTTAACGAGAAAACCACGTAACCGTTGGGGGGGAAGACGGGGAGAGAGGGAAAAAAATTACGTCTGATCCGCGGTAGTTGGGAAAAGGGGACGCATAAAATGCGCTCCTTTCCTTGCAGCAATGCAAGCGTGGTCATGCAAAAAATGGGAGAGAAAAAGATGAACGAGTGTTCTCATCAAAAGAGAAGAAGGAAAAAGAAAGCAAAAGCTGTCGAAATGAGGGTTTCACAGCCGGAGCGTGTTCTGCAGCAAGACTCCAGGAATGGTGAGTATGGAGATGACTGTGATCGAGTCAAAGGGGGTGAAAAGGGGGGTGGGTGTTCGTGATAAAAGCAGATCTGGAAGTCTTTCATACAGGGGAAAAGAGATTACTGGAAATGTCAAAAGCACGAAGGATAACGAAAAAGAAAGACTGACAGGAAAGTCCAAAAAAACCTACAAGAAAAGGGGGCCCAAAAGAAGATCAATCGGCTGAACGCCTGCGCACGGGGCCTTAAAAAAAGGGGAGAACGTACATATGTAACGCAAAATTCCTGCAAACGGGGGTTGTGCGTGGAATTGGTCTGACAGGACTCCATGCGGGGAAGGGAATGGGAAAAAGGGGAGGCCAAAGGGAATGTGACTCGGGAGGTGGGGGGGAAGGTGGGCCTAGTGATGTATCTAAAGCGACAGGAAAGAGCAGAAAACTTGTAGACAAAGGAAACCCGCTTACCAAAGACCGTGCTGACAAGATACGGGGATGAACGGAGAGAGGGTGGTACAGCACACTGCTTTGTAGTTCAAAGGGTCTGGAAGAGGGTCCGGATGAAAGAAAAAGAAGGACAGTAAAAAGGAGGGACGAAGGCGCGACTGCTAAGGAGAAAGAGTGCGAGGGACAGAAAAAAAAAAAGTATGTTCTGGGCCAATCTCGATCATCTGCCGGAATCGGACTATCGCGAGGGAAAAAGGGAATGGGGAGGGGGATGTTGTCCGGAGACATGAAAAGTGTAGGTAAAGGAAGTGGGGAGTTTCGCTCTAAAAGAAGGGGGTTGGGTGTGGGGGTGATGGGGGGGGGTGGGTTGAAAAGCAAAAAAAGTCATTAGTATCAATGGAACGCTGAATATGTCATGAGGAAGGAGGGGGCTCGCTACGGGGGAATATCCGATCGGTGTAAAGGAAGACAAATTGTATCACCTTGTAAAGGAAGCAAGGGGTAAAGAAGCAACAATTACCACCTAGAGGGGAAAGGAAGGTGTTAAGGGAGAATGACTACGGGTCATAGCCGTGGGTGCACAAAGGCGTAGGGGAAGAGCATATCACAAAAGTGGGTCAATGAAGGTTAAAACTGATGGATGAGAAAGAGGACGTTGGGGAGGGTTCCTCTCGCGAAAAAATGGGAAACAAAAAAGCTTAAGGTCCATTGTAGGGGGGTAGTCAATCTGATTCCTCATGTCGTGTGAAGATCGGGATTTGGTGGACACGCGAAGCGAAGGGGGTAGTAGGTAGGGAGGGGTACGCCATGGGGGCGGGCTGGGAGAAGACTGGGAGGTAACTATACTGTACTAAAAGGGAAAAGGTTGAGAGGACCTACTGTTAGTCGCTGTTGAACAAAAACAAGGAACAAGGCGGCTGGACTTGGGATCCCAACTAGATGCTCCTCACTTATGTGAAAGTCTTTCTGGATGGGTGCGAGGAAAGGGAAGATAGGAAAGGCAACCTGGACTAAGTATGCGCACTTGTAACCCAAGGGAATGGGAAGGGGCTAGGAGTGAAAAATATATCTCTCTAAAACAAAAAAAAACTTAGTAGAGTAAAGAAGACGCCCTCAGATCACGTAAAAGAAAATGCACCCAAAAAACCGGGACTTGACAGGGAGAAGAACTTGAAATTGTGCAAGACGTTAAGAGCTTCAATTAATCGGGGACAGAACAAAGAGAGATAGAAAGTTCTGCGGGGCAGCAAGATAAATTCCGCCTGGGGAAGGGGCATCGACCTAACCTTCGGCATATCAAAACTGGACGTGTCGGGTGAAAAAGAAGGTAAAAAGCATCAAATCAGGCACGAAAGGTTAAAAGACACTAACGAAAAACCGCGAAAACGACTCTCTCGTTTCCCAAAGCCGTCAAACCCATGGGGGGGAATCAATTAGAAATCCCAGAAAAAGATGAAAAGAAAGGGAAAAAAGCGCATTAACACCCAAACCAATCATCAAGAGCAAAAAAGTCCATTGACATGTTGCTCGAGATCTTCCACTACGCCGATGGAACGGAGGGGAGGAACGTAATCAATAACCATGAACAAACTTATTCAGGGAAAAGACTGGGAGGGGAGATTCGTGGAAGGATCCACCGATTGGAAAAAGAAGTGGACAATGTTCGGGACCAAAAGATGTCATCAGTAGAGGAGAACAGAAATTCTCAGGGAAAAAAGAATAAGAGCAAGGACAAATGATTGGAGAGTCCACCGCGCAGAAGAAATAGAGAAAAACGAAGAAAAAATAAAAATGCAGGAATCAAATTTCCGAAAACAGCAAGGAAAGGACTTAACGTAGGTTTGACCCCGCCGAAGGGCCAGAAGAAGAATGACTTTCGATTTCAGGAAGCGGGGACCGAAAAATACACCGAAGGGGAGAGGGAGGAAAGGGAGGTGCTGGGAAGCACTCCGCCGCAGAAGAACATTAAGCGGCCTTTCGCAGCCAATGAACGGTTGAAGTAGGTGGCCGGCAAAAGAGAAGGGATTTCCTAGCACATTGGTGGAAGGGTCAAGAGGGGGGAGGGGGGGGGACCACCAGAAAAAACTCATTCATCACACACGATTACGTTGGTCAATAGGGGTGGAGACACTGTGGTGATTCTTGAGAAAAAGGTTCATTGTAAAGAGAGATAAAATCCGAGAAAAAAAGAACCCAAAACAGACGGTCACCACGTCCACTCTTCCACAGATTAGAGAGAAAAAGCGAACCGCCAGTTACTCTTCATCCACTTCAAAAGAATCACTCCTCCGTAAAACAAACTACAATTGTCGAAATAGTAACAGTCCCTCCCGTCGTAATTCCAGTAGAGGTAACAGAAAAAAACACCACGAGGAAATTGGACCCATATCAATCATAGTCGCAAGAGGGGTTGTTTGTGAAGAGGGAGTGAAAAGGGGAATCAATTCGGGGGAGGCTGGCGGGGGCAAGAGGAAGAACAAGGGAATATAGACGGACATGTAGACGCCTGGTATCAACTCCTTTGTCCAACTCATTGCGTACAACCGTTTGCGGGCAAACTGTCCATAATGAAATGAATCACAAAGCTCAAGAGGTTAGGATTTGGGGGGGACGGAAACAAGAAGGAGGGGGTGAAAACAGAGAGGAAAAAGTGGACGGCATCGGGTACACTTAACTCAAAAGCCGATCTTGTGGAGGAGTAAAAAGAAAAAAGGGGTGAAGGACTCGACGCCTCCAGGGAAGGGAAAAGATTCTGCCGCAAGTGAACTTAGCAAAACGGGAGAGGGGGAGAATTGAATGCTACGACAATTGAAAAATCCACCCATGCGAAAAAGGAGGAACCAGAATAGATAACATTGAGAGAAAGGATTCGGGAATTACGAACTAGATCACGTCTGGAATTTCCTTCAGGACACGCAGTAGGAAAACGCAAAGTAACTAGACTCTCAGACCAAAGATGGCGAAAGGGATACTGAAGTCGGAGGAAGAAATAATTTTCGAGCACAAGGGGAATATCGTGAGGAAAAAGCTGGTGTAGTGGAAACAAGTTGAGACCACCTGAAGGGCAAGGGAGTGGAAGAGACGGGCATTGGTAAGCATTCCCCAGGCACTTTTGGAGAAAAATTTGAAAGCGTGACGCGCTTAACTGAGTGTAAGGAGGGACGACAACAACTAAACCAGATAATCAGTTTAATCCAAAAAAGAAAGCAAAGCTAGGGAAAGGGGGGAGGGGAACGAAATAGGCCAAGGGATCATAGGAAAAGAAGGAAAGTTTTTCTTCCGGTATGAAGCTCACGGATCTTGATTGTGTCTTGGCCATTGGGCGGAGGTCAGAAAAGAGGGCATACCATGAATCTCCCGCGAACAGGAAAATTGCAAGGGTCGAGGAATGAGAAAAGTGCGTTTCGGGTAAATAAACAGTGGGGGAACAATAAAGTCTCGGGTCGTGAAGAAAAAGAGTATAGAACTTAGCGGCCAACAATCGTCAAACGGAATCCCGGGAACTGGTAGTCCGTTAGCCTTGAGGAAGAAAGAGAAGGAGGGCAGAAAGGCCCGGCAGAATAAACACTAGAGGTACGAGTTCTTTATTTGTGGGGGTGGCTGGACGCATGCTTATCTCAAAAGGGGGAGAATATAGTCTGAACATTCAATGGTACCTTCACTCCGAAAGGAACATGAAAAAAAAAAAAGACGAAAAGCCCGACTGGAAGCCTCAATAGAGAAAAGAAGAGTAAGAGGCTACAATTCCATGGAGAGTAAAATTCTTTAAAGGAGAAGCGTAAGGAAAATGGCGACGGAGGAAGACTTCAAGAAAAAGAAGACAGAAATTTCCTACTTTGGGGGAAAGGAAGGGAAGCAACATGCGCAGGCACGCAGTAGGAAGTCGATTTGGGTGGGTAAGAAAAGAACAGGGGAAAGTCAACTGCATACGTTGCAAAGACGAAAGGAGGTCTCCCCGAATGATCTGAAAAACCTTTCAGGGGACAAAAGGCGCCGTTGTTGTAGCTCCGGGAGGAAGAAGGGGGAAAGACAAAGAAAGGACTTGGAGAGAAATCGCTGGCTATAAAATCAGGCTGGCCTTTTCCGAAGATACAATTCCTCCTGCGGATCAAAAAACCAGGAGGAAGAAAGGGATTCTGAGAAAAGGCGTCTTGGGTGAGAGGCAACCGAAAGGGAGACTGCTGCAGGGCTGTAAGACTAGCAGGGCGAGGGCGGGGAAACAAATTTCCTTGACTGCTGGTTTTAGCAGAAGGGAAGCGGTACAGACATTTTCGAGGGGGGGGGGAGGACATGGCGAGACAACTCAAGGTGCGGGCAAGAATATTTACGAGGGGCAAAAAAATCGGGAGTTGCATTAGAAAAAAGAGGGACGGGACCTTAGTCTGATGGGGGGGCGCGACAGAAAAAAAAAATGCTACGAGAAAAGTCCGCGACGCGAAGAGCTGTGTCTCCTCGAAACAGCGATCAAAGAGGGGACCTACATGATGGCGCAATCGTCAAGGAGGGACAGAGAAGAAAGCTGCTGCGACTTAGACTCGAATATGTGATAAGAAGGGGAAAGCAAGCCTACCGGTTTATTCACGAACAGTGGGATTAGGAAAGACCTGAAGGAAAAAAAAAAGAAAAGAAAAGGGACAACGGTTCCGCCCCAAAATGCGCGGGGCTCCGGCCGGGACATCGGGAAACATACCGGAGAGAAAAAAGGGAACTCCAATTCAGGGACTGGGACTCAATGAACTTTATCAAAAAAAAGGAAAAGGGGAAGAGAGTGTATCAGAAAATCATGGCCTCAAGGGGTCAATTGACAGTGGGGAGAACGGATCAGGACGGATCATAGTCCTCTCTCAAAAGACTAAACGGCGCTGGAACAAAACCAGGAGGTCCTTCTGTCCTTATACGGAGAAAAAACGAAGCATAAAGGTTCTCTTGGTGTCTAAGAGAAGAATATGGAAAAGGCTTGGGGAATCCTGTAAAAACAAGCGGTTGCTGAGTACCATTTTGGAAAAAAAGGGAGAAAGCTGAGGGAACATGACATGCTAGAAAAGCAGGTTATACCAGGAAATGCAGAACGAATCAGGACCTAATTCCCGCATGA
>Ga0179593_1759658_pt1 | contig 12880 bp, 15 predicted proteins | sample CZODoug2_1_08_16_FD_185931 | JGI IMG/M metagenome (GOLD analysis project Ga0179593, IMG submission 185931) | Vadose zone soil fungal communities from Angelo Coast Range Reserve, California, USA - CZODoug2_1_08_16fungal (PacBio error correction) | ecosystem: Environmental > Terrestrial > Soil >...
CGCAAGGTGATGGTTCGTGGATAGTAGCAGTCGGAAGAAAAGGGGGGGGGGACCTTATAAGGGAAATCATAAAAACTTCGGATAAAATGAAAAGGACAACCTCGGCACAATCCGGAAGACTCTCCCTACTTTGGGGGGACGACGAAGGAGTCAAAGGAAACGTCAAACGCATTTCCAAAGAAAAGAGAGACTTGTGCTGACGTCACCGGCGGACGGAAAGGTTTCGTTCGCGGCCAAGAAGGCAATCTGTCAGACGTTCCTCAATAGCGAAGAAGGTCACGGGGAGGAAGAACCTCGTTGAAGGAAGACTGGAAAGGGTGAAGGAAAAAAAGGGGGCTCAATGCATCTCTCACAGACTGACAGGTGCTTCAGGTATCCTGCTACAATGAGCTGCGAATTGAAAAGGGCAAGGGAAGACGCCAGAAGCCTTTGAAGTTGTAGGATCTTTCGTCCCGAACCACTCGCGCCCCGGGAGAAGCTACCTTGCTCTCAAAAGGGGGCGGGAGGGGAAGGAAAACTTCGGAGAAGACACAGAAAGGAGAGAGAGAATCTAATCCGAAAACCGCGTCCAATCCGAGTCAAAAACTCATTCTCTACATCTATTGACCAAGCCGAAAGAAGGAGCGAGGGGAAGGAGGAGCGACAAGACTCCGTGGGGGGCTCTGGAAAAAACCTCCTTCGAAATCCATTACGCATAAAGCGTCGAGGGGTTCGACAGATCAATTGCCGGAGGGGAGAAGGCAAGCCGAGAGATAAGGGTCCCTATGGCGGGGGGATTCCTCGGGAGGGGAATGGAGAAGACCGTATAAAAGAAAAAGTGGACGATTAAAGGCGCCGGCTTGCGAAAAAATCGTCTCCACTCTTCTTCGCCGGTCGACTGCAAAGAAACTCGGAGGGGATCTATCTCGAGGGGAGCTTCTACGGAGGGAAAAGAAAAGAAATTTGCATAAAGAAAAGGGACCTCTGGCGAGACACGCTCGTAAAAGAACGACACTTCGCTCTATAGGTTCAAAAAAGAGGGAGGGGGAAGGAAGTTGGGAACTTCTTCGACAATTAAATCGAGGTGTTCTACGACTGTTCGCTTCGATAGTGCAACTGGGGGAAAGGAATCTAAGAATAAAGAGTGGAGGAGAGCATCCCGTCCATGGTAGCGAGGACATGGAAGGGCGACAAAAGCCATCTGCCGACTTCGAAGATTTCTCGGCTCGGCGAATATAAAGGAAAAAGGTGAAAAAAGGAGAAGAAGAAGAAAAGGAAAAAAAAAAACCTCGAAAGAAACTCCAAAAAAAGGGGATGGAAATCTCTATCAGCGAAAAAACGGCGGCGGCTCAAAAAGTAGCTGACCTCCGCCTGGAAGTATTCGGGAGAAAGAAACCTAAGATGTTGAATCGAAATAGTAAAGAAAGGACACTATCTCTGAAAAGAAGAAAAATCGGATACTCCTCCTGGAAGGTAGCGAATAGAACGGACGCTCATCATGGCTCCGACGCCTGAGGACGATGAGAGAGGCGCATAAAGGGGAGAAAGGGGGGGAGGGGGAAAGAGGAAACAACAGAAAAAGATCTCAGCATAATAGAGGGAAAAAGTTTTCGATCAAAAAAAGAATCTCCTCAACCTTCTCTCGCGAGCGGCTCGAGCATCTTTCGCCTACCTCCTGAAAGGGGAGGAGAAACGAGAATGGAAAAACCTCGAGGAGAGGGCCTCCGCATAGAGAGTCGGTGGGGAAAAAGAAAAAGAAACCATTAGAGGTCTTTATCCGTACGCAGCGAGGGTTTCGCAGTCTTTCGTGACTGACGGGGGGCCGCCGTTTCCGGGGAAAATTGCTAAATGATAAAACGCTGCGGGCAGCGGTTGGCAAAAAAACTATTTCCTCTCCGAGGATAATCTGGGGGGGGCTTGAAGGGGAAATTGAAAAAAAAGACTGGCCGGAGCCGTAGGAGAAGAAAACCAGGGAATCCATCGTTCCGAGGCAGAAGGGGCTGAGACGAATGCGGACCGTCCCCCAACGAACTTAAAGGGGGTGAGAGGAAGCTGAAAAAAGGGTCTCTAAAAAGGTGGAGAAGAGGAAAGAAACTTCTGGCCTGAGCTTGGGGACCGGTCATATCCTCGAGCGACAGTGAAAATACTATCAGATTTCCATCCAAGGGACACGAAGGGAGTGAAAGACGCCCAGTCAGAAAGAAGTGACTAAGCAAAGCCTTCTCGAGAGAAGAAAGAGAATCCGCTGGAGCATAAATTCAATCCTTCCTCCCGAAGGAAAGGTTTCGCGCGCGAGTCGGCAGGGATGGTCGTGAGGGCATGACCGGGAGAGCAGACCGAAAAACTGGCTAAATAGGGGTAAGGGAAAGGACGCGAATATATCCGGGCGGCCCTTCGACAACGGGCCCATTGATCGGTCACACAGGAGGAAGGGGAAGAAAAAAGCTTTAGGGACATATCGCAGGGAAAAAGCCAGTGTTGTGGGGGGCTCTATCCCAAGGGAAGTTGATCTCTCTCCGCGTCTCGTTCTGAGGGAAGGAAGGAGGAGCTGGGGGAAGGGGCTTATAGAAAGAGGAGCCTGAGGGGGTCTAGGAAGGACTTCTAAGCTTTGGGGGAAGGGCACGCCGCCCGGTGTGGAATACTACACTTACGGCCTGAGGGAGTCTAGGGGAAGGGACTAGCGAGAAGGACAAAGAGCAAGCTTCAAAAGCTGTCGGAGTACATATCTCCTTGGGTCCTGGACTCTGGGGGGGAGGGGAAAAAAGGGGGGGTTTCTCAGGGCGAAAAATCAGTAGAAAGGAAGGGGGAAGGCAGGTGAAGACCAGGGGAGTCTGCGATGAGAAAGGAAAGAAATTCTTCATATTTGAACTGGAGTTAAGAACGGAAGAAGGAGGGCAGCACCCTGACCAGGGAGTTTTTTAAGAAGGTAGTTTTCGGACGGAAGCGTACTGAAGAAAAAGTAGAGGATTCTAACTTATTAGTTCCGAGGAGGAATCGGAGAAATTTTCGGGGAAAATGGAATTCATTTAGGATAATTCCTAGACGACTGAAAAAGAGATCCGAATAGGAAGCCCTTCCCTCGATCTCTCTAAAAAGAAGAAGGGAAGGGAATTCAAAGTGACGATTTAGGCGCCGGAAACAAGAAAGAGAAAGGGGGGAATTAATAGGGTGGCCACGATTTCTTAGACATCTCCAACTTAGAGTTACGGCGTCACTAAGAGACGCTGACAACCTCAGGCAGTACAAGCCGATAGGAGGGCTACTACTGGGGAAGAGCGCAGGAAGAGGAGTCAAAAAAGTTCGAGTCCGGGAAAACGGTACGTCAGGAAAAAAAGGCGGTTTCGTGTCCGGCCAACGGCCCGTGATGAATACGTTGCCCTAAGGGTACAAGGAAGAACGGAACGAGGGAGAAAAGGCTAGGATGGGGAAGTGCGCGGACGGGAAGAGAAGAAACTACGCCGGACAGTAAAAAAGGAAGGCCGCTATACCAGGACTATCGGGGACGAAAGAAAAGCCCCTTGGGGAGGTAACGGCGGAAGAGAGCGCCAATGGCAAAAGACGGCTTCCACTAAGCGTCTTTAACAAGAAGGAGGCTTGCCTCATTTGATCGACGGAAAGAGAGATAGCGGGGGGGGGAAGCTCGAGCATCTGAGAAAAGGAGACCTCGAGCAACAAGCAGAAAAAGAAAGACATCGATTTTCCGAAAGAGCCGCTGCGAGCGATCCGAATTGGGACTAAAAAAAACGCCAATGGAAAGGGGGGGGGTGTTTTTGATGAAGGAGGGGATCCCCATAACCGCCGTAGGAGACTTTCTCAGACGACATCAAAAGGAGGAGAAAAGGTTTCCGAAGGGGCCTCCTATAGAAAGAAAAAAGGAGATATCAGAACTATGCGAACGGCGTCCCGGAGAAGAACGTTCATTAATTTGTTACTCGGGGTGAGGAAGAAGCCTGAGAATAAACCCACAAAGAAAAACCACTCGTAAAAAAACTACACGCTGAGGGAGCGGAGAGGAAGGGAGTCTCGAATGCGCGTTCGTTCGACGTCCGCGCAAACGGCAATTTGCGCTTCACGCCCTCTCAGTAAAGATTGGAAAGGAGGAGGTCTTCGACCGACTGTTCACAACCATCCGTTAGAATAGAAAGTCTGGACCGAAAGTCACCTGGGAGAAACAATTGTCGAAAGGAAGCTGTCTATATTCCGCTACCAACTGTCAAGAGAAAAACGACAGGGGGGGAAATGCCGAAAGAATGCCTGGGGAGATGACGGGGGAGGATAGAAACTGCGTAATCTGAAAAAAAAGAAACGCTCTTTCGAAAAGAAGTCAATTTCTCTACAGGGTTTTGGAGAAAAGGAAAAAGAGAGGAGGGACATAGAAAGGATCTCACCAATTGGAGAAATCTCTATCGGAACAAACTTCTGCGGATCCGGCCGCTCTAAAGTACTCGTCCTCCTGCTCTCTCCGCAGAGAGACGAAATATGTCTTTGAAAAAGATACTAGGTAAAATCTAGTACGAAGACATACATCGGCCTGAGGGGAAAAAAAAGAGAAGTGTCGAGGAGCAAATTCTCGCGAAAAAAATTTCTTCGACGCCTGTGACGCGAGGGAGTTCTCGAGGGAGAAGAAAGGGGGGAGGGAAGAGAATCTCAAAATAAAATAGAGAGGAGCTTAGACCGGGAAGGGAGACGACTAGAGGGGAAAAAATCGCCGTCACCGAAGTTCTCTCCATTCGTTCGCTCGATCCAACTCTAAAACTCGACGTAAAGGGGGGGGATTACAAAAGGAAGGATTACGAGTCGAAGAGATAGAGCGGGTTATCGAGAAAAAAAAGCACCCAAGTAGAGAATCGATGGGGGTCTTTATCCTTCTCATAAAACTCTTTGAGGCGGTCATAGAGGGGAAGGAAAGCCTTTGGAAGGGTTAAGAGGAAACTTGTGGAGGCGATCGCAAAAAGGTTGCTTCCAATGGCCTCGCTTGATCGTCTTCGGAGGGCTTCGGTGAAAACGGAGAGAAAGGGGGGACGCCGAGAAAAAGAGACCCCCGAGGAAAATCCCAGAAAAAAAAGTAAGAACTTCATTCTTTGCCGGGCAGAAGCGCAGTCCGTACCGGACCAAGGAGGAGTCAGGTTATAGTCATGAAGATACTGAAGGCAAATAAGGAGGGGGGGGAGACGGAGAAGGGGGCAAAACTGGTGGCAGGGGATGGCTGAAAGATGGAAGGAGTGTTGGCCAATCCTCGAGTCACAAATGTCGACGACTGAGCGTGTAGACCATTCAGGGAGAACGGCGAAAAGCGCTACGGAGAAGGGAAACCAGCAAAGAAGAGAAAATATACCTTCATCATCCGAGGAAAAGTTTTGTTCATCGGCCGTCGGAGGACGACGAGTTGTCGCTCGCGAGTTAAACTACAGGCGTGGAAAAAAGGGGCTGCAGGTCCCAAGGGAGCAAGTAAAAAATCCATCGGGACGCCTTTCGCAGTGTGCCAGTCCGCGATATCGAAGACTGAGAAGCGTCAAATTGAAAAGGAGGATACACCAGAGAAAGAAAAAAAAAAAAATATCGTCCTGGGAGGAAAAGAAAGAGGTCCATACGTGCGTTTCTTTGAAAAGAGAGATGGAGAAAACACTTCCAAGGGGGGGGGTTGGGGCACTGAGAGTCAAAAACGCCTCGAATCGTCTCATCGCATAAGGAAAATAGTTTAAAGAGAGCTTTGAGGAGCTTTCCAGAGAGCTCACGGCCGGTGGAGGGCCGGCATCATGGTCTAAGGGGACAATAAGAATTAAGATCGTGGAGCTATTTTGGTGGTTTTTGCCGAAGGGGACGTTCTCAACGGCTGCCCAAAAACACGAAAGGGAGAAACGTCCAGTGGCGTCACAGTCGGCGACTATATCTCCTGTTAAAAGCTTAAGACCCTTAAACTCCTGAAACGGAGTTGTGTTATGGGGGGGGAGAGATTGAAAAGGAAGAATAGCACGAGCGCTGGAAAAGAAGGTTATCCCTGAAGGGAATTGTGAGATGCTACGGGAGACCTTCTTCAAGATTCAAGGACGGGAAGAGAAGGGATCTCAAAAATCACCAAGAATCTCCTCAGTCGCAAGCAAACTGGGTACTACTTTGGAATTTTGTTATTGGCACGGGAGTTGTCTCCGGCGACGTCGACAAAACAATTCTCGAGTCCTAACTCGTTGGACTGTGTTTGGGTTCCAGCTTGAAAGAACGAGTAAATTTGGCAAGAGGAAAAACTCTTTGCCATCCTTAGATACGGAACCGGGAGGGGAGGGGGGGGAGCATCCAAAAAAGGACTCAACAACGAAAGGGGGAGATGAGGAGAGAAAGGGATTACGATTTCGGAAGAAGGGGACGGCGCCGGAACCAGCCTCTCGACAGGGTGGCCCGGAAAGTGAATGATTTCCACGATTTCACCAAGAAATAAAGCCAAACTCCTAGGAAAAGAAGGGGAACAAGAGGAAAAAAAAAAACAGTGAAGAGAGAGAGCCTGTTGTACGACAAGGGGCCTGCGCCCCGTAATCACGGCGTGCCCATGAAGACCACAAGAAACTCGAGAAAAGACCTCCGGCGTTTGAGGAAAGGCAACCGGCCCGTAAAAAATCTGCATCTTTTGCCCTGGAAGGGAGCAACCGACCTGAACTCGGGAGTTAAATGAGTGAGGGGGGGGATTGGAATCAATCTACCTTCATCCAACAAAAGGAGACATGTCGGGCAGGGGTCCCTCGAGAATATCTTCGGGGACCAAAGAAAGGAACGCAAAATTGAGGAATGTTTTAGAAAAGAGAGAGGGATTTCTGAAAGACCTCACTCTCTCCCGGAGGGAAGGGCGAAGTGTCGTCTCACCCGGGGTCCATGGAACAGGAAAAAGGAAAGAGGTCCCGGAAAAAAAACCGCCGGGGACTAACGAAGTGGGCTGGGGGAACGGAAAGGAAGGCCTTCCTGAGAACAAAAAAAAGCAAATACATCTATTTTTTCCGCGAGAAGCCGCGGTCTAGGCTGATCAAAAAGGGGCGAGACGAAAGCAAGCACCCGGACTTCCGGGGGAAAAGAGATCGGGGGGGATCGGAGCATAACCTCCTACGCGGAGAGATAGCCGAAGATAAAAGGTTTTGAAGAAGGGGGGGGGTCCTATCCTCCTTTTTTTGGTTTCTAGTATTTCGGTTTTAGAAACTGCAAGATCCAGTTCTCAAGGAGGGGTTCAGAGTCTGTCCAGATTCCTAAGATCCTCAATCGTTGGGGCCACGCCTGCTGAGGAAAGATCAGAGGGGGAAGAAAGACTTCAGCGACACGCTGCATGATCTCGAAGCACAGGGGGGGGAAAAGAGTGTCTGTCGAAGGGAAAAAGGCAAAGAAATTCTGATTGCGCTTCAGAAAAGGCGCAGCCGTTTACCTCGGGGGAAATCCACGAGAGAGTCGAAAGAGGGTACACGAAAGCCTTTAGAAAATAGAAAAAGTCACCGAAAAGGGAGAAAAATGTCGACGACGGTTCGCTTCGATAGAAAAAGATAAAACTGTCCTTCAGGCCCAGCACCAGAAACATGGACGAAAAGAAATTCTTGCTAAAAAAGGGAACTTGGCTGGTCTACGCCCGGGAGAAAAAAGAAGGCATTCATCCCTCTTTCTCTGTCTCGAGGGAAATGAATAGAACCAAGCTAAGAAAGATCTCGAGGAAGAAAAAATCGAGAAAGAAAGGGAGGTCATCCCAAGAGTGTCGTCAATGATCTATCATCCCAACTGCGTCGGGACTCGGTCAGGAAGGAACAGGAAAGGGGCCATGACGAAGAGGCCCTACGAGGAGAGGAGTTTTATAGGAAATCTGACGGAAAGGGAGACAGGGCGATCTCGTCCGCGGCCAGGTCGCCTACATCGGGCCTTTCGGAAAAAGGGAAGTCTTCTATTCTCAGATGAAGCTCCTAAAAAATCATGAGAAGAGTGTTACGGAGGAAGAAGGACGAAAATCTGGATGGAAAGGAAAAACGGAGTGGAAGATCGGCATCAGAAATCGCCTGAAACCAAAAAAAAAAAAAAAAAAAAAAAAAGTTCGCGGCGACTTAGAGATCAGAAAAAGGAAAAAGGCTTGAGGAAGAGGACCTTCAGGAGGCTCCAAGGAAAGGAAAAAATCGGGTAAAGAGGCAAAAAAACGATCTTCCCTCGGTCTAGAGGAGTGGGTTCTATCCCACTCGTGCACCATAGACGATGTGGAGGTCTTAGGAAAGGGAAGGCTAAAGACCTGGATCAGAAATTCGCAGAGAGATGAGAGAACTTTGTGGTCGATAAAAAATCCGCGGCAGGGGAAGTGCTGCCTGATGGTCCTCGGAAGAGGATGGAAATTAGGTTTCTAGTAAAGTGGGGGGAGAAGCGCCGAGAAACCGTCTAATGGCTGGGCCGACTGTGAAAATCCTTCTCTATCCACCAGAGAAATTAAAACAGGCAGAAAGAAGGGATGCAGAATAAAGCCGGAAGAAGACGTGGTAGTTAGTAGAGAATATTCATTAAGCAGTGGCAGTATCAATCTCACCGGGGGGGAGGAGATAGACTGATCTGTTCTTTATTGGGGCGAAAAATCAAAACGAGGAACCTCGGGAAAGGAGAGAGAAAGTTTCCGAAGACGAGAGGGAGCCCCTGTAACACGGCGCGGAAGGTGAATCCCATTTCAGATTCCTGACGCACTAAACGCGATCGCCCTTCAGCTCGATACATGCCAGCATCGGGGCAGCAGCGTGTATTTTCTCGCCTAGAAGGACGAAAGGGGGAGAGAAGAGTGAAAAAATCTGGGGCTTTCGGTCCGGCGGCAACGGACCGCAGGACCCGAACGCGGAACAAAGGAACGGGGGGCAAAGAGGAAAGATCGGGGGGGGGAAGGAAGGGGTCTACTCACGAGGAGTATAAAGCAGTCCTTCCTCAATCTTCAGCCCCTGTAATGGTAGGACACAAAAAGGGGGAAGAGGGATGAGAGGAGATCTGTCAGAAAAGGCTTTTTTTAACAGAGACTTTCCAATAAGAAAGCCAGCCAGCTTGTTTTTTCTGTCTAGCAAGTGGAATTGGGGGAGAACCTTAAACATCTTCGCGGAAAATTTGTGAAGAAAAAAGAGCCGGGAAAAAAACGTATAGATGCGTCGAAACGCTGCGTCCGGGGTCCGGGGTGACAGAGCCCGTCGAAAAAGCACCAAAACCCGGCGTGGGGACAGTGATCTTACTCCGTGATGTGGAATGAGAAAATCGCGAAAAAAGGAAAAGGGCTGCAAGGGGGTGGCGGCAAAAAAAAACCGGCTGTCAACACGATAAAATTGATCAGAGGGGGAAGAAAAAAATTAGACCTGGTCCGTAAAGTATTTTATGGAGGGAAGATTGCAAGAAAAATCAAAGAAACAGCAGGAGTACGATCGGGCAACGCAGGTGGGGGGAAAGCCGTTCAGTCGGGTGCCGGCATGCAAGGGGGGCAACAGGCAGTAGACAAGGAAAAGAATGTGGTCGCACCGCGCGACTCGTCGCAAACGACCTATCGTGTTTAAATGAACAAAGTGAAAGTACGGGGGAGGAGGGAAGGGAACAACATTCGGAAGGAAAAAAAGTGTACTGGCCGAGGGGTGGCCGCGTTTCATCTTGTGAACGAAAACCGAACGAAGGGGGCAGTATGAAGAAGGGCTCCCATGAGTCTGAAGGAACTAATAGAGGACCTCGATCGCTCTCAGAAACAACAACAACTATTATAGTAAAAATAGACTTGAAGTTCGGGAAAAAGCACCAGACGGGACTTATGGGGAATCATATCCAAAACTCCGCGGAGGCAATCGGAACGCGGAAAAGAAAAGTACAAGCCTAAAAAACTCTCCGACTGTTTTTCTACGCAGGGAAAACGTACGACAAAGAGGGGGAACCACTTCCAACAAAGAATCTACTAGAGAGGAGGGGGGGGTTCTTAGACAGCAAAGGCGTCTTCGTTGTCGGGTCCGTTCCACCTTCCCTTTCAAAATCAGAGGTTAATTCCTCTCAGAGAGACTTGGGAAAAAGGCCTCGAGGGTTGGCCGCTGGAAAAAGCTCGTCCGGAGGAACCGTCATCCAACTCTAATGACAGGTAAAATGGCTCCGCCTACATGATATCGTGGTAAGCATAGGGAAGGGGACGCCCCTGACCTCATCGTTCGTTCTTTGAAAAAGACCCCTCACCCGGCGGTCCGGACCTTTTCTTCTTCACGTCAGGAGTTCACAGAGTCTAAGAAGGATGCAGACAAAAGAGCGTGGAAAAACCCCGAACGCAATCTATCAGGAAAAAGAAGTCCTTCCGAGTAAAAAGACATAGCTAAAGCGGAAAAAATGAGCCCAAGCAACGCTGGACTCGAAAAAAAAAAAGGGGGGACGTCCGTGGGGGAAAGGGGGAAAAAAAGGCCAGGAAGCTCTGTCCCCAGAACCGCCTTCTTACGATGCGTTGACGAGAAAAGAAGGACTGTTGTCAGTCATAGGGCCGCCTTGTCGAAGGCCGCCCTATAAAGGAGTGCTCTGGTAAAGGGGAGAGATGAGAGGGGAAATATGGCGTCTCCAGGCTTCGTGCAGGGAAGTATAGATCGTTTACGATTAACGCCAAGCGAACCGTCTCGCTCCAACTATTCTCTTCGAAAAGAAAAAGGAATGCAGCAGCTATCGCGGGGGGCTTCATTCGAAACAGAAAGGAAGAAGGTCTCTGTAACAAAAAAGGCGGCTACACGCTCAGGGTCGTCGACAAGGAAACTCGGGATATCTTGCCGGCCATATCGGGAAGTTTCAGAAAGAACAAAAGTCACCTACGGAAAAAACTTGTCAGGAGGTTCGCTAACAAGGGGAGCACCGTCCTAACGTCCGCTTGGTCTCCCTTACTGACGTCAAGGGAGGAGACGGCACGATGACTTCTGAGAGAGAAAAAAGGAAAGCTGAGAAGGGAAAAACTCTTTAAACATGGAATAGAAACACATGCCTAAGGTACACGGAAAGAAACCTATTCGATCACGAGCAATCTGCACAAAAAGAAAGAAGCATCGGGGCAGAGAACCTGTCGTAAAGAGAAGCTCCTTCCTCAAGGACGCTGACCGAGAAAAGAACATTCTCTTCTGCCTGCTCAACCATCTAGAAGAATCACGGGGGGCACTAGGGGAGCACAAGCCGGAAGTCATAGGAAGTCCTCTCCGGAAGTGAAGCTACATCAAAACTGTACGTCCCGCGTAAGGTCGTCGAAGGGGGGGAGCTCTCTTCTGCCAAGACTCGAAGCAAGAGAGATTAAGTGGAGCGGAGGAGTCTCAGAAAAAACAACTGGGAGGGAGAGTCGCCTTCTACCAGTTTACGCAAGACGAGCTAACACAACCTGGACGTCACCGGAGCGCGAAAAACGGAAAAAGAGCATCTTCGCTCGACGACTTCCCGGCGGAATTCCGAAAAAAATGGGCTAAAAAACGTCGTATAACATCGGGATTAGGAAGGAAGAAATCCAACGTGCCCCAGATCGATGTAGGTAGGGGAGTGGGAAAAGGGCAGCGACTGTTCGCGGCAACTTTGAGAACTGGAGGCCAGTGGGGGGGGTCACGAAGGGAAAAACTGGGGTATGGGGGGAAGGATTGCTGAACGAGGGAGCCTATTATCGCTTCGGAGTGGGGTTGCCGTTCTTGGGGCCAAGGTTATGTCAAGATGAAAGACGCTCAAGAAGGACTTTCCGAATCAAAAAAAAAAGGGAAATCCGAAACATCGTGCAAGCAGAATGTGCTGACGCGCTGAAAAGACGTAATTCAGGGGGAAGAAAAGTTTAGCGAATATCCGAAAAAAAAAAGGGAGGTCAGTGTCGCGATGTTCTAGGGGGAGTACGGAGGGGGAGGGGAATCGTGCCGGACGAACAGCCCGCTACAGAAAAGGAGTCTCCATGGGAAGGGAAAAAAGCGCGACGGTCTATCGACGCCCGACCATCTTTTAGAAGGAAGCAAGCAGATAGGGGGGGGGAAGACGTCCGTAAAAAACTAGTTGGGAAATCTTTTAAAGAAGGAAAAGATTATCGGCAAGGGAAAGAGACCGCAGGCCCGCCGCGAACAAAGAAAGAAAACTTCTCCTCCATCGAACGAACGAGAAAAAGAGGAGATCGAAAGATCGAATAAAAAATCTGCGACGGAAACATTGAGTGTTCTAACCAGAGGGAAGTGGGCTTCCGTAGAAGAAACGTTCATCTCATAGTCTTTTGTGTTATACCACGAAAGACAAAGTAAACACGGGACGCAGGTCTCGAGGGGAGAAATTAGGCGGGGGCCGCCTAGCGCTGTCTGCACATGGTGAGGGAAAGAGACTGTGAGAATGGGGGGAAGGAACTGTAATTCGGCAAGGGAGGTTCGACGCTAAGCGGAACGTGTTAAACCATCTCATAAAAGGAAGACTTTGGGCAGGGGTTCGTTGAAGAAGAACGGTACGGAAAAAAAAGTCGTAGTGGGTATGGTCCACGAGCGCAGGGGGGGCTGGGGAGGGAAAAAGGCAGAAGAAACGAAGGCGGAACACGAATATCTCCTTGGGTCGCGGAGACACTTAATACCTGTCCGTCGGGTGGAGGAAGGATATTGCTCGGCCGCGAAACCATCAGATAAAGGCATTTGTAAGACCCGACTTGGGAGTCCTGTCTATGCTGAAAAAGGGAAAAAATTAAGGCTGAAGTATTTAACTTACTTGTACGAGGAAACTCAGGAGGAAAGGAAATCGCAAAAGGATGAGTAAGTGGTTGACGAAAATCTTTTAAAAGGGAGGCCGTTCGACGTCGACAAAAAAAAGGCAGTCTATCGTCGGTGTACTAACGGGGGAAGAGAAAAAGTTACGAAAAAAGGGATGATGGGAAGTTATAAAGAAAATGGACGAGCGCGTGCCGTCAACGGATCAAGTCACCCCTTCAAGTGCG
>Ga0179593_1346794_pt1 | contig 12879 bp, 14 predicted proteins | sample CZODoug2_1_08_16_FD_185931 | JGI IMG/M metagenome (GOLD analysis project Ga0179593, IMG submission 185931) | Vadose zone soil fungal communities from Angelo Coast Range Reserve, California, USA - CZODoug2_1_08_16fungal (PacBio error correction) | ecosystem: Environmental > Terrestrial > Soil >...
AAAAAGGAGAAGGCAAAGACCCTTAGAAATACTTATCCAGCAGAGGAAAAAAAGATAACCAGTAGAGGGGAAGCACTTCACGCCTTCAATGTGAGATTCAGAGAGAGGAAAGAAGGTGAGTCACTCGCAGAGCCGGAATTGCAAATCGAAAAAAAATATGACTAAAAATCAGGGAAAGGGGATTTGGCAGGAGGAACACGAAAAAAAAGTAAAGGCCGAGGGTCGTGTGAGGCCGAAAACATGAAGGGAAGACAAGGGGGACGCAGAAAGGGATAATGGGCAGGTGGTTTCACGGGAGGGGAGATCGATGTATTTTAAAAAGCATCAGCATTCTCACCAAAAAAAAAAGAGGGGGTGAGCAGGGAAGAAAGGGCCGCGGATGGTAGAGCGGGGGGGAGTGTAAGAAAGGCCAAGAACGAAGCAGCAAAAAATCAAGAGAAAAGAAAAGGGGTCCAAAAAGCACATCCGGTAAAATCGTACAAGTTAAGCTTTACGGATTGAACGGAGGAGCAGCATTCGTCTGATAAACCATCGGGTGACTGGAGAAAAAAGAAAGTTTAGGACCGAATGTCTAAACTTTGAACCACTGTCTTGGGAAAAACGAAACTGGACCCAGGGGTCTTCACCAACAGTTTGTGTCAATCCGTTAGCAAAAAAAGAAACAGGTTCAGAAGAAAAAAAAAAAACTAAGAGGGCATGGTAGTTGCGCGAGTCAAAGGAGCTCTGCGGGACTGGGACTTGGGGAAGATCGAGTTACATAATGCCACTAAACCGAGAAAAAAGGGTTTATCGCTGAAAAAATATCGATAGAGGAGAACGTTCCGGAAGTGGGAGTCCGTCGCCATGCAAAACGGAGCGTGCCTTCTGAAATATTATAGCTAAAAAAAGCATTCCGTGGAAAAGAATAAGTAGAATCACAGAAGAATAGAAAAAGAAAAAGCACCATGGGGAGAGCTTGGGCGGCAGAAAAAATCTCGAGAAGGAAAAGAAAGGGAGTGCCTATCATTAACTGCTCTCTTCAGAAGGGTGGGCACAATCGCCAATCTTAAGGTACCGTCAAAAAGGGATCTCGAATGGTGCTTCCACAGCTTGGGAAAAGAGGAACGGGTCAGTCGGGCCCGATGTGGGAAAAAGGTGTCTCAAAGGGGGGAAAAAAAGTTAAAATCGGGAAATCTTTGAGATGCCGCCCTGCTTCAGCTGCAGGAGAAAGAATAAAGGCTGCAACCGCCACTGTCTAAAAGAGAACAACGGGTGGTGCAGAACGCAGAATAATGTCCTAGAGGACAAATGGGGGGGTGACTGGGTGGAGAGCCCACAAAGTGAGACGCTGACATGAATAAAAAAAATCAGTAGGAAAACCGAAAACAAGGAAGGAAGTCCAGTCCAAATTTTTCTCATCATCAGACAGGGAAAAGCAGTGTACCTGAGGAAGGAAAAGGAGACAAAATAAGAGGGAATTGCCAGGGGGACAAAAAAGCGCTAATTAAGGACACGGGGAGGTCGTTGCAGGCCGATGACTAACCCCTCAGAAGAAGACAACGTAAAAGAAAAGGAACCTCTACGGGAGCCAGGAAAGTCGGACCGAACATGAGACCGGAGAAAAAGACCTGAACGGGAAAGCAGCACAAAAGTTAAAGGAAACCTAGTCATGCCCATCACATCAGGAAAGAGGGGTCCCGCCGCAGTCAAAAAAGAACTATATGGGGCCTTTGGCTAAAGATAAAGAGGGAGCAAGAAAATCAGAGGCACGCGGATGGTAGGGGAAGGGGCTTTCCATTTTGAACTGGAGAACTACTAGTGAAAGGATAAAAGGAACATTGGGGGCACTCCCGTAACGTTGGCCTGTAGGAGAGCCGAGAAGAAGAAGCCAGAGGCATCTGGACCAGTGGCACGAGGGCAGGTTAAGCGCCCAAAGGGGCCGTCCTTCTCAAGGAACTGAAAGAGCAATCGAGGTAAGGAAGACAAGGAGTCTAACAAGCCGGGCTGGAACCGCAAGGGGACCCACGATCAAGGCAAGCCTTCGATTCGTTAAATGAAGGGAAAATAAATCATTAACTCTCTTCGATCACTCAAAAAGACGCAACAAAAAAAAAAAACCATAGGAGAACTATCTCTCAAAAAAAAAGGGTATTGATGGGAAAGGAGTAGAAGGAGTATTCTATGTTTTTTTTTGGGAAAAGGAGAAACGCGCGTTGACAAAGCCTGGAATTATCTAGGGTTAAAGAGACAGGCAAGTGATCGTGGGGCAGGGGGGGAGGGGGCGCCGGCGTAGGACCCGCTGGCGAGAGACAGAATGGTAGGAGATGAAAGTTAATGGGAAAACAGCTTCAAGGGGGAACCCTTAAGAGGGGGAAATGGTGACTAATCGAAGTTGAAAGGCTGGAAGGAACGCTCATACCGGGCACGACGACTAGGCGGTCTCCAAAGGTTCCCGACGTGACTTGGGGGGAAAGGGTAATAGTCAGTGGGGGGTCAGGCACCAAAAAAGTGGCAATCTTAAACCTAAAGCGGAAACTTCTGGGGGGGCTTCTTCCCAGACGTTGCTCGCAGGCAACTAATAGAGGGGTTCAAGTCTATATGCGGCAATATCGATATTTGGGGATTGAGGGGGGAAAAAAGGAGTGTTTACTGAAAGATGACCCTTGCGCCACAAGCGCAGTGTAGAGCATTCAGCGGAAGGGGAAAGGCTTGGCGAAAGAAGACAGCTCGGGGGGAATTGCGAAAACATGTCTTAAGGGAGGGTTTAATTAGAGAGGGCACGAATCCAGCAGATTACAGAGAGCTGAGAAACGCAAATTCACAAAAGCCCTACCAGCTATGGGGGAGGAGAAGTTTCATAACATCAGGGACCTGGGGAACCGTGAATGGGGGGCGACCAACTACTGGGGGTTGGCAACTGGTCACGGTTTACACAGGAAGGGGGGAAGGCAAAACGAAAGAAGGAGAAGGGCAATCCTTAAAAAAGGAACAAGCACAAATTGGAAGCATCTTAGTCAATGAAAGTTAATGCGTGTCGGCAGACGGTGTAGGGCCAGGGGGGGGAGGGTGGCAGCCGGTATGGAGTGCCACCGACGGAGAGAAAGAGTCAGCAGGCAGTAAAGAAAAGGGAAATAACGGGACGAAGGTGAAGGACTTGACAAGAAAACAATCGTGACGAACTGAAGAGTCAAACTCGAAAAAGCAACCAAGGATAAGGAAGAAGATCTCGGGTGATTGTCGGAAAGAGTCGAAAAACTGGAAAAACGTTACACAAGGGAAGTTGCATGGACATTTCTGGCATCGAGCATTGAGGTGCGAAAAGCGTGAAAAAGTTTTTTTTTTGGGGAAGTCGGCAATGGAGACTAAAAAAAGAGAGGGGTGTCGTTACGAAGGGAGAATTCTGGGGGTCTGAGAAGGGAAAAGGTGATCTTGAACAACGAAGGCCCCCCCATAATATTCCTAGGAACGAGTTAAATCCTGGGAAGAAGCGTAACCACAAAAAGGCGAAAGGAGTTTGTAGAGAAGATGCATCGCTTAAGAGAAACTTGTTGGCAAATCTGAATATTTTGAGGGTGGTACACCCCCAAGTACGCGCAAGAAGGAAGACAAAGTCAAACATCGATGAGAGATGTAATACTCCGGGACCTAATATTGATAAGTATGTTTCTAGCAAGAGGATATCTAAAGGGGATGCACAACTTGCTTCGAAAGAAAGGGGGACCGACTGGAAGTTAATTGTCGGACAAACTGGGGGCTCAATCGTTTGACGAAATGGGAGGGAAGAACTGATGAATAAAAAATGTTCTCAAGAAAAAGGACGCAGCTGGAAAAAGGTAATATTGGCGTGCTAAAAAAATGGGTCCGGTGAAACAATGTAGAAAGATTGAGGTTCTAAGGCAGATTGAACCAGCAAAACTCCGCGGTTAATGTGGAAAGCAGAAGAATCTTGGGGGCCTGGGGGTCACGGCGCGCGAAGGACAATATAAAAAAACGGTTTCTACAAAAGAAAAGGGGTGAGAAACAAACAACCATTGGAAATTCGCAAGAGGGCTTAGGGGGGAGGGTTGTGGGAGCCGAATACCTGAAACAAAACGGTGGAGATTAGTTCAAAAAAGAGGTCTAAAGAGAATAGAATATTCCCAATCTCTTGATGGGGTTTCTCAAGTCTTCAAGAGCGATCCCCACGGGTATGCACGACTAAAGTCACGTGTAGAACTAAGGAGGTGAACGTTTAGAGGATAGTGGAAAAAAATTCTAAGGGGGGGAAACATGGTACGGGGTTTAAAAAAAAATGCGATTCCCCGGGTAGAATTTTGGTATCTTAAGAAGAAAACCACAAAACAGGACGTCTGAAAATAAGGGGAAAAAACCTGAGAAGAAGTCTGAATCGGCAACAAGGACTAACTCATATTTTCAGCTGTTGGCATCAAGAGCTCCATCAACGATATAAAACGTCACGAGAGGGTAGGGCTCTTAAGAGGGAGATGCCAACAGAGTCAGACCGAAGGGAAAGGGACAAATACAAAAAAAGAGAAACGGACAATATATTGGGATTAGTTTCTTCTGGAAAGAACTAAGCTCCATAACCGGCAGAGTGGAGTGGTAAGAAAAAAAAACCCGGGAGAAACGCAGGGGAAATTTATTGGGACATTGTGGGGTTGATTTTCGTAGCAAAATGTTTAGGGGTCTTTGCTCAAAGGGGGGACAGACGAAACCCGAAAGCTTGTGCAGGGAATCCTTTACCAGGAGGGTGGACGTGTCTTTTGGAAGGGGCCAGAACTTAAAAAGCACTCAATCGCAATCCATGAAAAAACAGGCAAATGATTAGGGTGGATAGTGGACCTTATAGGAGGGGGGAACCTTCGGCGAACGTTATAGTAAAAAAAACGTAACGTACGTTCAGGCCTAAATTTCGCACGCTTGAGAAAGGGGGTGATTGAAAAAGAAAACCTGATCAAATGGAGGAAAAAGTTTAGAAACCGCTTGGGTGAAACGCTCCAAGTGTTCTAATACCGCGGCAGCCACCAGCTGAGACCATGTACTGCCCGCTGAAATCAGGAGACAGAGCCGTAATTGGCGGAAAATTCCCTGAGAGACGGTCAAATCAAAAGGGAATAAAAAGAACTATTAAAGTTCGAAAGCATCCAGAATGATGAGCTCAGAAAAAAACCGTGGAAAGGGTAACCGGTTTGGGCTGGAACAAGATAGAACGGATGTCCCGACGGGGAAGACCGACAAATATTGAATAAAAAAAAAGTCCGACCTGGTCTCCAATTGCACGTCAGCACGTGAGAAAAAAACCCGAATCGACGAAAAACAACCCAAACGGAGGCGACCATGGAGAAGAAGACGCGACAAAGGCGAAAAAAAGGAGTGAACAGATACAGAAAAAGGGCTAATGCGCTAAAAGGGAACAAACAAATCGGGTAAATTTAAACGGACGAAAAGAAACAGATCGGGGGGGCCTGGTTGTCCCAAACACAAAAAACGTGGAAGAGTAAGGGTTTCAGTAGGTACGATTTCGGGTGTGTTGGGGAGAGGGGGGGAAAGCGAAAAGGGAAAAAAATCAACCATCTATTAATCGAAGGCTGCGGGATTCCCAAATGAAAACTCCCATAAAGAAAACCGCCAAGGGTCAAGAAAAAGCAAAAATGGTTTGGGGTGAAGTATCGAAAGTGAAAAAACGAATACGGTGATGGTTACTTTGGAAGGAATTCCACAGTCGAAGAGGGGCAGGATCGTGGCGAAAGGAAACTGTAGTCCAAAGACCGTGACGGAGCCAGATTTTTTTTTTTTGTTCTAAACGGCAAAATCATGTTACCGTATGGTTGTCTACGTAAGCGGGAAGTCCGGAATTGCAGGGGGCTGGCAAAGGCTCAGGGAAGCACTGCGGGGAGTTGCGGAGACAGCATAAAGAAAAAAGAAATTACTAAAACTAAGGAGGGCTCAATATGCCTTGAGCCAAAACAAACTACGGACCTAGATCATACACGCAAGTAGGAAGCAAAAGAAGCAAAAGGGGGAAACCGTGGAAGACACAAAACCAAGAGTCCTGTTTCCCTTCAAAAGGTCAAAAGCTACCGTTCACTTGCAAACCGCTGGTGGGTACTGTTATATAAAAAAGGGAAGGAGAAAAAGGGACAGTGGGGGGGGTAGGGGGGGGAAGCTTGGCCGGGACATGGTGGGCCTGAATCGTACAAATTAACGCGGAAACAGGTGGGAGAACATTAGGGAATCTGCAAGGGGGGGGGATTCGCATAAGAAGAAGAACATAGAACCTTCGAAGTTTTAAAGGGCTCAGAGCCAAGAGGAAGAGAATGACTCAATTGAAATCGCAACGAAAAGATATGAAAGTAATCACAAATCTCCTCCGTGACCCTTCAAGCCCACAAAATCTGGGCTGGGAAAGAAAAAAGATCAAGGGGGGAGAAGGATCCCCGAATTCTCGGTACCAAAAAACAAAAAGAAACAAACATCTAGGAACATCAGAGGAAAAAAAAACGTAGGAGGGGGAGCGAGGAGATTGGGGGGGGTGGCTGTACACCGATGAAAACATTAGCCTTATCTACTTCAGGGCGTTTACGCACTAGCAGAAGGCGTTTATAAAAGTGGTTCGGGGGGAACCCGGAAGAAAGAGGCTATATAGATGGATTGCATTCAGGAGGGAAAAAGAGAGGACTAGGGAGAGAGCACCATGATTAAACAATGGGGCAAGCTAAAGATTCTTCTTCCGGAGCTAGGGAAACATAAAAGGAGGAACGAAGCCCCGAAGTCTGGGCACAAAGTGGGGCTAGATTATGAAGGGGGATCTTGGGGCTTCAAGTACAGGAAACGAAAAAGCTAAAACGGCGTGTGAAAAGACGTTAAGTCGAAAAGACATCGAAAGAAAGCAGGTGGTGAAGTCAAGTAACTAGGCGGAAGAGAGAGAGGTTGTCTTGACGGGGACCGTGACAGGGGGGAAGTTACGAGGGGTGCACATGGAGCCAAAGGGGACCAGGAGTTGAGGGGAAGGGATCAAGGCAAACTGGATGCTTCCTAAAATCGATTTTCCTCCCTAGGTTGTCGGCTCTTTGAGGGGGTCTCTCTTAAAATAAAGCCAGCAGTATTAAAGAGAGAGGAGCAACCGGAAAAGAAAGAGGAAGGGAGATTTTAGAAGGGTCATATCCTCCATGTTAAGGGGGTTATGAACCTTGGAGTGCAAAACAACGAAAGGGGAACTACTGGAAAGAACGGTACTAATAGAATTACGAAACGCATCCTCTTGGTTGGAAAAAAGTTACAAAAAGAACAGACACAAACCCTGGGGAGAGTATAGAAGGAGAGATTCATAACTTTGTTAGGAGGCTTGACATTGTGTCATCCGGGATGAACGAACGACTAGGGCATCATCCGAACAGGGCGGAAAGAATGAATCGAAGGGGAACGCTGGTAAATGGGGGGAAAAAGGGCTAGAAAAACCAAAAAGCTGGAAATACCTAGCTTTTTCAGGGCTAAGACAAACCAGGATCATGAAAATCTAGGGTTTTGGGGAAAAAAGGGAGGAGAAAAAATGAAATACCCTGCAGTTGGGGATGGAAATATATCAGGGAAGAAGGTGGGTTCACAATCTGTTTTGTCGCGTAAATGGCTCAGTCAGGACTGCAGTGGTGTCTTTTCGGGGGGAGATGGTTTGGGATACTTCAAAGTAGAGAAAGTGAAAATCTTAAGCGGTCTTGAGGCCGTATCTAACACGAATTCGCATAGTAAGACGAATCTAATCCAAAAAGTCCACGGGAGGAGGGGGGGAGACTCATCTAGAGGGAGTGAAGCAAAGGAGAAACAGAATACCGGGAAGAGGGGCGATGCTTTGGGGGATTGTGTCCGGGGACGACAAGCAAGTAATCTCTAGTGCAGGCGAAAAGTAAAGGAAAGGAAAAAAGTCAGGGGGACTGTGGAGGAAGCAAGAGTGAGTAGAGAAAAAGAATCATTCTAACGGGGTCTTAAGAACCTGTATGGGAAAAAACAAGACGGGAGCGAAATCGGAGAAATGGAGGGGAAAATAATGCGGGTAACATACAAGCTTGGTTAAAGAAAAAGAAATCTCTAGATTGCTCACTCGGAAATTTCTAAAGATGAAGGGAGACTCTATCACTATGTATTGTGAGGGGGGAAAAAAGGGGGGAGAGGAAGGGGAAGTGGAGCGGGCATTAGGGAAAGTAGCAATACACAAGGAAGGACTACATCAAAGTCTTAGCGTATCATATAAAAATCTTCAGCATGATGAGGAGAAAAAGAAGGTAAAAAAGGAGGAGCGAAATAAAAAGTCAACCAAACGTGGGGGGACCACAAGTTATTCTGCAGAGCTTTGAACAAAGGAGGGGTTATTATGCCGAATAACTAAACGGCCGTTGAGTGGCCGCTGGGAAGTTCCTTCCTAAACGAATAATCGAGGAAAAAGAAGGGCTTTTGCGCTGGGAAAGGGAGTCCGATTGTAGTAATTGCAGTAGATAGCACGAAAAAGGCGTGACGGGTATCGCGAGACTCTGAGAGGGGAATCGTGGATAAGTCTAGGACAGTGGTTCAAGCAGAAAAAGGGTGGGGTAATGAGATCACAACAAAAAGTTAAGGGGATGAAAAAGACATCCACCATTCTACCGTTCGAGAACGACCACTTCGCCGAGAACAGGGGGGGAGCAGAGATGGGGACAAGAAAGAGAACCATCAGCGAGAAGAAAAACGGCGAAAGAAAGCGAATACGGCAAAGAAAGGGGATTACGCAGGCCGCTGTCCGCTTTATCGCGAAATCCAAACTGAGTTATTAGTGTCTTCGGGAAGAAAGGAGCGAACTACCGGAAAGGGAGGGAGACTGTCTACACAAAAATGAACCGCCCAAAAAAAGGGAAGAAATAGTAAGGCGTTGGGGGGTTTTCCACGTGATTGTCTACAAAGAACTTAGGCTGAAAGGCGAGAATTGCAAAGAGGGAAACCGCCCCAAAGGGAAAAAACAGAAATGCACCAGATTACAGGGAAAGGGGAGGTTCGCGCCGGTGCTTTGTGTCCTCCCTTAAAATACCCAATCGATACTCTTGAGAGGTATTGCATGCCAATGGAAAACGGAGTCGGGAGGAGGGAGTTCGACCTGAAAAGGAAAAAAAGGGGGAAAAGGAAATCGTAAGGAATAGAAAAAACCGCAGGGAAAGTCAAAAAATCAGTTCTTCCTAAATTCTTACGCTTCGCCAGTTGAATGGAAAGAGTTTCCCCCAAGGTTTGAGTCCGAAAGGGGGTTCGAAGAAGGGGGGCGACCATCCCGGAGGAAACCAAACATAAGAAGATAGAATCCAAATCATCGTTACTATCCGACCAATCGGAGTAATCGGGAGAAAAGGGGCGGCCGCAAGGCGGAAAAAAGCAATGCCTTCTACCCTCTTACTGGCATTTGAAACGAGAATGATAAAGCGTCATAACTTTCACGGGGAAAGGGGTGGCGAATAGAGGGTCCAGGGGGAAAAAAGGAAGATGTGCCCGGAAACGGAGGATTGAATGAAACGAAAGTCAAAAGCTTGCAAAGTCATCCAAGAGTAAATCCCATCCAAGCAAAGAAAGAAAAAATCGGGGGGGAAAGATCCCTGGGAGAACAGCGAAAAAAAAAAAAAATGGTTCCAAGCCTAATGGAGGCCTTCATTACTGCTCTCTGCAGAATTGTGAAGCAAAATAGAAAGGAAAAAAGAGCATTGTCGGAGCGAAAAAAGAAGGGAGGAGGGGAAAGGCGTTGGTCTCAGCCATCTTGTCGGTCAATGGGCAACGTACGGATTTTCGTTGGGGGTCCCAATTCAAATGAAACCAGAGGACCGGGAGAGGAGGCGGAAGGCTCATGATGACATCTAGGGAAAGCAAAATACCTAACACCAAGGTCAAAGACACCTAGCAAGGGGTGTAAAAGCAGGTAGCTGAAGGCGACGGAGAAAAGGAGAGTTTGGGCTGGGGGTGGGAAAGAAAAAGGCTCAGCAGAGATGAGGGGAGAACCGGGTAAGGGGGATTGTCACCATTCGTTGGGCGCACGAGCTAAACAGTGGGGAACTGAGGGGAAAAGAAAGAAGAGCTGAGGCAAAGGAAGTGACAGGTGGGCGAGTCGTAATCACTCTTGAGGAAGGGTTCTGCCCGCAGAGCCCAGAGCCGAAAATAAGGAAACAAGAGAGAAATATCTCTGTCCTCAAAAACTAGTCGCTAAAAAAATAAAAGGAGAAAGCCCGGGGAAAGAAAGGGCACATCGGGAAAAACCCCCCGGCACCTGGGCCACGGAACAGTCCGGGAAGGAAGGGACGCCTCGTGTCAAGGGAAAAAATCTTGAGGTCTCTCTGGGGTGAATAATACTTCCAAGAAAAAAAAATTTAAGAACCATAGTGTGGTTTGAACGCGGGAAAAGGTGGTACATCGAAAAGGAGGAAAAATGGAACATATAAAAAAAAAGGGGAGAAAAACAGGGCCGTACTTTGGGTATGGAGGTCCTCTAAGAAAAAAAAAGCATAAAGATGCCGCGGAACATGGGGGGTAAAGGATTCAAGTGGAAAAGAGGAAAAAATCATTATCTGTCCTACTCACCGAACCATAACACCAGATAGGGCCAGAAGGGGGAGACTCCGCAAAAGAAGGGAAAAGGAAGAACCAAAGAATGTAAGGCCTAGTGGGAAAAGATCCCAGACTCTTAAGCGTTCAATCGTCAAATCACAAAAAAAAAAAAATCGACGAAAGGAAGGAAGACTCAAAAAAAAAAAAAAAACGAGGAGAAAGAGGAGGGGATGGGAGGAGATGTTGGGGTTGTCACCTAACCGCGCAAGTAGACGCGAATACTGGTCTGAGGGAAGAAAGGAGATGAAAGGAAAAGAGTGTTGCATGGGGAAAAAACAGAGCCAAGGAGGGAGACTCCGACGATTTATTTCATCTGGCTGGAGGCCTTAGGGGTCCTTTAAAACCTGGACAGCGGGAAAAAAAGTGGTGAAAAAGAGGGGAATATGGAAGGGGAGGTTCAGCGGAGACAGAGGGAACGAAACTATAAGACCTTTTCGTTAGATCCGGGGTTCAATTCGGTTGTCGATCAGGGGGACACATAAAATCAGCGTAAACTAGTGAGGGGGAGATACGACGTGGGAAGGCGGGAAAAAGTCTAAAAGAAGTCGGGAGTAGAAAAAGGGTCAAAAGAAATAAGTGGTATTTTCACTTGTTCCAAAGGAACTGGGGTGTTAAACCGGGGAAACGATGGGGGAACTGGGCGAAGTCGGTCTAGAGTTGGAGATAAACTATTGAAAACTGGGAAATAACGTCTCGAGCGGGCTCGGAACTTAAGTTGTTGGCGGGGGGGGGTAAAGCGGGCCGCAACGGTACAAGAAGTTGCTAGACAGAGGGAAAACCATAATTAACGGAAAGTACCTCTATTTACTTACTTGGTCAATAAGCCGCATTGGAAAATTTTCCGAAACTCGGGGGTTAGGAGACCAAAAAGCATGGACTGGACTTGAAGGGTCCGGTTGCTGAAAGAGGTGCCCTATCAGGAGGATAGTGGCTACTATGTCAAATTCCCCACCAAAAAAGTTACAGGGGCATCTATCTAGGGGGAGGTATAGGCTGAGGAGAAAAAAATTGGGGAAGTTCGTACAGGGGTGAAGTAGAGGTTACGAAGGTCGCAGACGAAAAAATTAAATCGGGAGGACTTGTAAATTTGTTTTCAGGACAGGGAAAACTAAAACGGAAACAATACAAACAGGACGGAGAGAGACACTATCCAAAGAACTGTGACTGTTGAAAGGAAAGTCAGAAGTTCCCTGGAGGTTGGAGGGGAAGTTTCGCGAGCATGACATACTTCATCATCAAAGAAGGGAAGGCATGTGGTGTCTCTATTCATGCCAGCAAAAGGGGGGGGCGAAGCGGGGGGGGAGGAAGGGTCATTCGGGATGGGGTAGGTCTGAGAAAAAAACAACCTAAAATTATAGGCGTTCTTGAAAATGAAAAGATCAGAAATAAAGGAAGGGAGCACTATCGATGGGTAACTGAAGAAGAGGAAAAAGCCACAGAATTTGAAAAGTGAACTGCTTGGTGTTAACGGCATAGCGGCGGACGGGCGCGAGAAAAAGGGAAGGAAAGCGGGGTAGGAGTTTGTTGACGGGGGAAAGCGGAATCAATGCCAGGGACCTAGGAAGAGAATGGAAAAAAAATGAGGGAGAAAAGGAAGTATCGGTAGGAAGGGGGGGACTGTTGACTGGAAGCTAGAGCTAACACCGGACGAACTACAACAACGCGGAAGAATTGGGCAGTGATTGGCAGGGGCAGTGGAAGAACTGGAAAAGAAAAGAGGGGGGGGGGGCGATTTCAAAGGAAAGGCCAAGGGAAGCGCTAGAGGTAACTCCAACGTAAATCTGGAATAAAAACGAAGAAATCAAGGGGGGGTTCTGAAAAAAAGAAGTTATAAACAACGAGAAGAGTGTTCTAGGGGCGTCGTGATGTAAAAAGACACTGGGTATAAAAGCCGGGGTTAATAGGATGAAAAGAGGAAAAGATTGTGCGGGGGGGGTGAGGGGGGCACGCTGGAGCGGAAAAGGAACAATCAACGCGTGACGCCAACATCAAAACGTGGATCAAAAAAAAAACGTGCCTTAAATAAAGGATCTCAATAGGTAGGTGTGTGTGGTGTATTATAAAAAACAAAATAGGGAAGGGAGTAGCGGGTCCTCAAGAAAAGGAAAAACAAAGAGAGGGGAGGGAGGAGGGGTTTAGCTGTCAAGGGAAAACATAATCGCTAGCTGGTATTGCACGATCTAGGAAGGAACGAATTCGGGCGTTGAGAGAGAGGGAGCAATGATGGAAAATCAGGCTGGGGGAAAAGGGAACTGTATTCGATGACGGGGAGTCAACGCATCAAAGGAAGGGTGT
>Ga0179593_1509862_pt1 | contig 12879 bp, 12 predicted proteins | sample CZODoug2_1_08_16_FD_185931 | JGI IMG/M metagenome (GOLD analysis project Ga0179593, IMG submission 185931) | Vadose zone soil fungal communities from Angelo Coast Range Reserve, California, USA - CZODoug2_1_08_16fungal (PacBio error correction) | ecosystem: Environmental > Terrestrial > Soil >...
AAAAGTACTCTCGGTAAGGTAATGAGAGTAAAGAGAATATATTAAAAGCAACGCTCTTGGGGGAAATTTTACGCGGGGGGGGGAGAGAGGGGTGACCCTGCCCGAAAGGGGATGGACGATAAACAGGGGGGTCATTAAGACAACGGGGCGCAGAAGGAATCCCGCGGGAGGAAAAAGTAGACAATCGAGGTGGTGAAAAGAAAGGATAGAGAAGTATCTGGGAATGGGTACAAAGAAATTGTGTTGAAAGATCTGGCCGTCGAAAAAAGCAAAGTGTCTGAGGCGGCCGAGAACTTCTTCAGGAAAAAGGGGAAAAAACAGCAGTTCATGTCAAGCTAGCCTACGACTATTATGAAAGGTGCCTGACGCAGCCAAAGAACACTTCTCCGCCAAGAAACTACCGTCCCGGGGAGGAAATGGGGCCGTCCGACCCTGTTTCCAAACTCGCCGTTCTCACCCAGCGGGGGGACGCACAAAAGACTACAACCTCCGGTTACTCGCAGGGAAAAGGAGGAAAACGCCCGCAGCAGGGGGGGGAAAATAAGGGGAGGGGTCGACCCCTCGTGGGGTCTGAGGGAAGCGCCGCTCTCTTCCGAAATCATTTGTGGGGGGAGGGAAACAAGGGCCAAGTCCAAGGAATCCACTCATCTAGACAATGAGGGGGGGGGGGGAATTACGATGTCTATGGTTGGGCGAAGAGGGAAGACCGCATCGCCGAAGGACTCTGTTCCACCGAAGGGAGGATGACGTATCTTATCACCGGAAAAAGATTCGGTAAGGCGGACAGCCGAGAGACCTGCAGTTCCACCCATGCGTTCGAAAAAAAAAAAAGAAGACTGGACGCTACATCTAAAATGAAGTAGGGGCGCGGAACGGGGGGGGGATTGTTCGTAGAATGAAAATTTCGAAAGACGTGGATAGGAATTCGTCCCTAAAAAGGGGGGCGACTTTGGGGGGAGAGATGGGGGGGGCCACTCTAACTGAAGAAAAGGAAAAGTCTCTGAAGAAAAAAAAAAACAGCCGCATCCCGGCTGCTGGACGTTGAAAGAAGCGAGCCCTCTCCGCCAAAACCCAAGTTCAGGAGTCGAATGAGGTAGTCGACACTCACCTTTCGAGGGAAAAAAAAGAAGGGGGCAGCCACAGATGAAAACGCATACCACTGAAGTGGTGCGCTCGGTTCTGGCAGTGAAGGGAGAAGGGAGCTCCATCTTTTCGGAGAAAAAAAAAGCTATCTCCGAGAGGCACGGCAGCGGATTTCCTCGGCGTCCTCGATTCCTGGGAAGGAAGAAGGAAGCGCCCCAGGAGCGACCCCTGGAATGGCCAACACAACGAGAGTCGGTACTCTGATCGTTCCGGAAAAAGCCCTGGTAAGCCGAACGATCGCGGCAAGGGGCGTGTATCCGATGCTTTTGGAAAAGGGAAATGCGAGAGGAGGGGAAAAGTTCCTTGGTGAGGACTACAGGTAAAAAGTCTGGGTCAAGGGATTTCTTGGACCAAAACTGGCGCCCGTATGTCGGCAGCAGGAGCAAGCGGCCAGAATCGACATAGCTCAAAAAGAAGGTGGGTGCGGGGAGGTAGGAAAGAAGGGGATCTGAAACGATAGTCACTATTGCAAGCACATCGGCTAAAGACAAACACAAACAACGGAGGAGGAGGAGGGTCTGTGTGCGGCAAAATGGAAACGAGCAGGCATCACAAATCGTCTGATGGCGAAAAAGAACTATAAGTATCAAAAAGGATGTGACCGATTCTTGCCTGCTAGGGGAAAATATCCTACTTGGCGCCACAGAGAAAAAAGAAATCACCGGAAAGGCACTCCCCAGATTCCCATCTTGGATGAAAAAAAGGGAATTCAGCACACAGGAGCGGGGGAGGGGAACGCCCACGCATCGGTACGCCGCGCAGCAAAAAGACCAGATCTTCGCGCATACCCCGATCAAGAAGAAGGGGAATCCATCGCCGCTGAAAGACAGAGGTACGTAGGCGAAAAGGAAGAAAAAAAGCGGCGCCGATACTCGCGATGAACTGTCTCTCGGAAAAAAAACGTGATCCTTCCGAAACCTTGAAAAGAAAAGTCCTGCCACGCTGTCTAACTCGAGAGCAAAAACCGGAGTGGTAGCTGCGTTCATCTGGGAGACGACGTGAGGGGGAAGAAAAAGGTGAGTTTCCGAGAAGAAGGTCAATCGATCGTAACTCTGGGGAACATGGCGGCGCAAGAAAAAAAGCAGTAATTCTACGGAAACCGAAAGCAGAAGAAGGAGAGGTGGGTGCGGTGGTCGCCGATAAAAAGGTCAGCCTTTACGGGAAACGGCGCACACGAAGAAAGACTAAAGAAATGTCCGATCAAACGGAAGGGGGGGACGGATCTCCCAATACATGCCAAGAAAAAAACAACCATCACCGGGGGAGGGAAGCGCCCGCGACCTGGAACGATGTGAAAAGGAGGAGAGGGTTTGGCGAAATGCATGTTTAAAAAGCCTCTGCGGTTACAAGCCTCAGCAAGAATGGGTCAGGGAGAATCGCACTGCGGAAAAGGAAGAACATCGGGCAAAGGAAGGTCGGCGTTGATTTGCCAAAGTAGAAAAATATGTCATCTACTCACAGAAACACAATCGGGAGGCTAGAGGGTAGCTTCTTCAAAAGGCCTTGGCACGGGGAAAGAAAACACACCTGCGGCGCAATGACGGCAAAAGGCCTCGGCGACTAAAACATCCTACACGACGACTGGGGGTCGCATAAAAAACCGAGCAGTGGAAAACGACGCGATAATCAGCTATCAATGGAGGCGCATGTGCTACAGGGGCTATAACGGTGCCTGCAGGAAAGCCCCAGGAGAAAGGAAACGTCGGGGTGCGTGAGCAAGGAGGGTTCGCTGCTGCCGTAATCTACCATAGGGCGCTCGTCTCGTCCCGAAAAAGGCTGTTCGCACAAGTGCATCATCAGAAAAAGCAAGAGTGACCTCGGTTCAAAGAAAAAATCCCGGGGAAAAAAGAGAAACAACAGCGCTTCTAACACAGTGCCAGACTCCTTTCTCCATCCCAAACTCGATGTCTAACGGAGAGGATGATCCCGCTTGATTCTTCGAGAGGGAAAGGAACAACCGGGGAAGATCACAGCTCATCACAGCGGGTGAAGTTTTTCTCGGCGGAAATTTGTCGCGCACAAAAGAAGAAAGACCGAGACGATCTTACCGAGACCCGTAGGAGAGAAAGAGACACACCACAGAAGAGAACCGGTCATAAAGACACACGCGCGGTCAAAAGCACGGGGAGTTGGCGGCTGTTGGAAAGAAGTTTGTGGGGGGGGGTTTGGGGTCCTGCAAAAAAAAAGCCATGCTTGATGGAGCGAAATGTTTGTCATTACGCAACGAGGGGGGGAAAAAAGAATCCAGCGGGATCCTCAAGGAAAGAGAATTTGGACAGAAAAAGGAAGGAAAGGATCTGGCCATGTTGAAGGGGTGGGAAAGCTGACAACGACCCTATCACGAAAGGGGGCGGCCCGTAGATTGTTCAGGGAAGAAAAAAGCGGGAGAAAAAAGAAGAGTATCAATGGCTCCCGGACGCCAAAGGTCGCTGGGCTTCAGCGCAGAAACAGCGCTCCCGAAGAAAATCCGACCGGTCCGTCCGACACTGCCAATCAGACCCTGATGCCAATCGCCGTTCGCGGGAACATTCCCCCATCTGTCGCACAAAGGAGAAAAAAAGTGACGAGAAGGAAAGGAGAGAGGGAGTCGCCGCCCGCCCATAGAAGTTCGGCTTGTATCGACCTTTGGTCGGAGGTGGAAAGAAGGGGGAGCCGTGCCTGGCGAAAGCTTCCGAAGGGGGGGGGGGGGGAATGGCCAGGGCCAACTAGGGGCCCAGAGAGACGCGATTTTTTGTTGGTGGGGGGTCGACGGCGAATACGTGAAGGGACATACGCCCTACGTCTAGAAGCCGGCGACGCAGTCGGATAAAAGAGGGCTTCTTCGGATGAAGGTCCCCTCCGATTCGGAAAAAAAAAAAGTTCGCCAACCAAAACAACCTACATCGCCACGGAGAGCAGCATGTCGAAAAGCTCGACGGTATGGGTAGGGGAAACACTGAGGGCGAATCCGAAAGTGATCGGGATCGTCCAGGAAAGCGAAAAAAGATTGGCACGTTGGGGGGCGTCTGAGAATCGAACGGCTGACGGCGCGATCTGAAAAATTCGAGCGCCAAAACCGCCCGGGGGGGGGGAAAAAAAAGGCGGTCGGGTTCCCGCGCAAAGAGAGAAAATGATCTCCAGACGGAACCACACAGAGTTCCGGCTTCGAGAAAGGAAAAGAACTCAAGGGACAGCTCGACCATTCAAGAGGAAAAACTCTTTAAATACCACTTCGGTGGGTGCGAAAAGGGTTTCTCGCATCTTGCAGGACATTTCCTTAGCAAGCGGGGAGGGGGGGGGATCACGCCTCGGGCGCAACCAGCAAACTAAAAAAATGGAAATCGGCGTCCCCAGAATCCTGGTCTCCGAAGGTCCAGAAAAACAACCAGGAGCGACCCCGCTAAGGGGCGAAAAAAATCCGAGCGGAGGATAGGGGGAGGGGGGGGAAGAGCTTCATCGAACTATCAAAACTCCTGGTATCCGACCGAATCGGAAAAGAAACGCTGTATCCGATCGGGAGTCCACGACCTCGGAAAAAAGGGTCGCAAAGAAAAGGTGAGTCCATCCAGATGGAAACCGGGGAACGTTTTGTGAAGGGCGCGTTAGTTTTAATGGGAGTCGAGAAAAACTGGCGCCAAGGGGGATCTCCGAAGGTCGGACAGAGCACCCCTCCTCCTGGGGAAGAAAAGGAGTGTGGGAGCAACGACCATTAAGAAGTTGATAAAAGGAAGCACACATACATCGCTAGAAAAAAAGAAAAAAACCAACGAGGAGGAAGGGAAAAAATGTCCTCATAGCGGATGGAAAAAAAGAGTTTCCGAGAAAAAGAGGGGAACGCACCCACACCGAGAAAACAGAGGAGGGTTGAGCATGTCAGAAAGGCGTACTGAAGGGGGTCCTACTTGCGCAAGAAAAAAAAAGACAGGAACGGAAGAGGAAGACACGTCACCAGTGCGGAGGCCTCACCAAGTAATACCATTCCAGCATCCGCCGAGAGGTCGTGACTCCCAATCATCGGAAGTTGCGTGATCGGAAGGCTACCATGAGCAAAAACTCATGTAATCCTATCAGCTCTGAGAAGTAACTATACGACCGCCTCTGGGTCCCAAGACTGTCGCCATTCTTTACTTAAGGATTCGCCCGGGGGAAAGAGAGGGAACCTGACGCTGAGGAGGAGCTCTTCCTTTGAAAGAAGGCCGAACCGATGAGGCAACATGAAATGAATTCGCTTGACGGGAAAAAGAGCGAACGAAAAAAACACTCCGAAGTGGGGGATTAACTTTAGAGCAAAGAAGTTGCTTCGACCTTGCCGGGAAAAAAAGGTTAGTGTCCACGGCACACCCTTTCATCTCTCCGTACCAAGAAAGGCGGCCGGGCAGAGAAGGGAAAGAACCCGACAGAAGCCGTAAAGGCGAAGGGGTGGTCGCCGACTAGCCGGTCCAGCCAGGGAGGGAAAGACACTACTGGAAAAAAGAAAAACGTCTCCAAGGACAGGTGGTGTCCGAGAACGCTTTGAAAGCGACGAACAGCCCCAGAAGGGGAGAACGCGTAGACCTTCAGGGGAAGAAAGAGAGACCCAGTTCTTTCGTGGCTCGGGGGGGTGGGGGAGGAGGGGGTGGGTAACTTCATCAAAGTTACCGCCAAGGGAAAAAAAGAGGGTCAGCAACGCTGTTCCTGGGAAAAAGAAAACCTCCCAATAGCCGGAAAAAGAAAAAGAGAGACGGTCGGTTCGAAAAAGGGGACGGCTTGCCCTTAGCTCTCAGGAGAACCCACCACAACAATCTTCGAAAAAAAATCGGGTAAAAAAAAAATCCGGCTTGTATACCAACCACAACCGTAAGAAAAGCTTTCGCGGGGGGAATAGGCCTCTGCTAAAGAACGTCCACATACGGAAAAAACGCGAGAAGACGCGACCTGAGCAAGAAGCGGTCGACGAAGGGAGGGGCGAGAAATCAGACGAGAAGGGATCGCAGAGGGAGAATCTGGGGAAGTCGTTCGAACGAAGGAGGAGTGACATCAGGTCTGAAGCGACCTAACGGTAAACGGAGCGGCGCCGCGGGCTGCCAGGAAAAAAAAAAAACCCAGCGCCCGCGACGTCCCAAGCGGCGAAGAGGAGGAACGGCTTTTAAACCTACTGTGCAAGCAAAAGGGAATACCAGATCTAAAAGCGAAAAAGCCGTGATCGGGGGGCGGTCCGGGAAAAGAGGCGGTCAACACAGGAGAAAAACGGTCGTCACAGTGCCCAAGGGGTCTCTTCTCTAGGAGGAAAAACGCGATGTCTACGGGGAAAAAGATAAGGCGTCTGCTCCCAATCGTGGTCTGTAAAAGAGAGGAGAAACCAAGGTTTAGAAAAAAATGTTTCCGTGTTGACGGAGGCAGGTCACCATAAAAAAAAAAAATCCCCCCCACAAAAAGGGGCCGAGACGATCGGACTAGGCAGGGGTGGGATGACCGCTTAAAGAGAAGATAAAAGAGAAGAGTCTCCCACCCTCTCCCCGAGAGGGGGGGAAAACGTCTTTGGCAGGGGGGAGGGAAATGGGTGACCCTTGCCTACCAGAAAAGACAAGAGAATGGACCGATAACCCTTTTTGATTTTCATGAACCGAGTGAGAAATCCAGCGGATATCTCGTAAAGGTTACAAAAAGGAGAGAAGTATCTGCTGGAATGTGTGACCGCCTTCGAAGGGACTACCCTAAGCAGGCATCGAGGCGGCCGTTATCTAAAGGCTTCAAGGAGGGGGGGAAACAGCCGTTTAAACTCGATTGCATCAAAGCGACTAGTATGAAATGTGTTTCTACGCAGGAAAAAGGAGAACAGCGGCTCAGGAGACCGGTCCGGGCACCTGGGTCAAACGGACGCACCCGCGGCCCTCGAAGGGAACCAATACGCCTTTCCCCAAGAGGACAAAAGCACGACTGACACCAAGAGAGGGAATTCTCGCGTCGGCGACGAAAGGGAAGCACCGCGATGTGCTCGTGCGGAAATCGTGCGTGGTGAGAGGTACCGTCTCCGAGGGGGGGGGGGGGACGCGGAAGAAAGGGAAACGCTGCCGAAGTGGAAAGGGGCCAGCCAATTCAATGGCAGCCAGCTAAAAGCTAGCCGCCGTTTGGGACTTGGAAGGGGTCGACGAGACGCACAGAAAAACACTACGTCGCATGGCCCGCTGGGGAAAATCAGGGGCGATAAAAAGCCCGTACATTTAGCGTCACCGCAGGAGGAGAACGTCCCCACAGGGGTGTCTCAAAAAAAAAATAACTTGACTCCTAAAGCGGGGAAGATTCAGTTCAGGGGTGCACTCTCGACGGTATGGGTGAGGCGAATAGAGAGAAGTAAAACATCGGATCGGGATCGTCCTAACGAGGGGCGACGGGGTGTCTCGGCGTTTGCGCAAGGGGATGACTGCTCGAGGCGGCTCGTCTTCCTCCCACCTGGCCGTGCATAAAGGGGCGAGGGGGAGTAGCAGCTTCACGGCAGCTCAAAGAAAGGGAAAAAGATTCCAATCTCTGAAAGTCACCTTGCCGCCGCAAATCCGCAAACCTCTTGATCACCCGAGAGAAGTGTGTGCGCGCAGAGGGGAGGAAAGGGGGAGGCAGTCAAGCGAAGCAGTGAAGTCTGGTTTTCGGAAACCAAAGCGCTCCGAAGCAGAGTGGAGAAGATTCCTCTGCGTGCTCCAGAACGTGGAACAAATACGGCCAGAGGCGCCCCAGGAAAAGACAAACGCAAGTTCCAAAGAGGAGCCGCTGCTCGGCGATCACCGAAGAAGATCGCTGCACCGCGCCTAAAGAAGCGTGGGCGTCCACGTAGAAGGAATTTGCAGAACAAGGTACATCCGAGGGAAAACCGGGTGTACAGAAGTCTGGCCATGTGCCTTGGCGTCTAGAGAACGCTAGCAGTCGCCCCGCGGCCAACATACTCACCCATCCTCCTGAGCCTTTGAAAGGTTCGCCATGAAAAGAAGGGGGGAGAGAAAAAGATTGACGCACACAGACCATTCGCTAAAAGCTCACAGTCAACAAAAAAAAGGAGATGTCTCATAGCGATTGGTGGGAAAACAAAAGATCCACAAATCGGCGAGGGGCAAAAAAACCCCATCCTATAAAGTCTCCCAGAGGAGAGAACGCGGCGAGATGGAAAGGAAAAAAAAGAAAAGCGAGCCTCTCGACTCTGAGGTCCAGAAGAAAATCACGTCACCAACAGGGGAGGACTCACCCAGGAATCGAGGGGGTAGAGAGTCACACGCCGCGAAAAAAAAACATCGGAGACAAGAAAACGGCGGGGCGGCTACCAGAGAACTCGCGCGTGCTCGAAAAAGAAGAAGAGACTACTCTCTAGGAGGGGAAAAAGCCTTGTTTCGCCAGGCTGGGAAGAAAAAAGATCGAAACGCTGGGCTGGAGGGGAAAAAAAGGGAAGAGCTCGGCTTTGCGCCGCGTGGATAGGGGAAGCAACTGATTCGTCTGGAACCTCCCAGGCGAACTCACACCCACTCCGAAAACTCGGGTATGATCAAGTGCTGGGCGGTTTCGCGAGGGACAGGGGAAAGGGTCCGACTGTCAAAAGGTGTTCCGTCTGGAGCTCACGGCCTAGTCAGGAGATGCAAAAAAGCGGCGGGGGGGGGGAGGGGGCTGCACGAAGAGAAGGGAGAATCTCGAAGAAACCCAACTTCTGGCAACCGGCCCGGAAAAAGTCGCCAACATTCCGGCGCAGGGGGAAGATCCCGATCACGAGAGGATCGCCCTCGCTAGATCGAAACCAATACGCGCCCGCAGACCTGAAGACAAGCCGGTTGTCGATTTAGGGAATCTTCCGGCGAGGGGGGGGGGCGGAATGCACGGTGGGAAAGTGACAGGATCTTCTGTGGACCTGAAAAACGCCGCAAAAAACAGCAATGTCCCTTTGGAAAAAAGCCCAGCACGTGCAGAGGAGCGGGAGTATTCGGCTTCCCGCGAAAGTAGCATCTAAGAAAGCGGCCTTAGCTAGAAGCAAAGCGGTCCACAAAGCCTGGAAAGACGCACCAAAACTGGCTAAGAGTGCCTCAGGGAGGTCGTCCTCGTCCAAAAGAAAAAAGAATCTATACCCAAAAAAAGAGAGCGGCAGGGCGGCGAACCGAGCTAGAAGGGGGGAAGCGCTCAGTTGAGAAAGCGGTGGGGAGGAGGGGCGCGATGTGGCAGGTCTAAAGGGAAAGTACGACCGGAACGTTGAGTAAAACGGAGGGACGGCTTCCGAGTAGTCATTCACACCCAAAAAGCCCGCTGAAGGAAGAGCCCTTGATGAAGCGGAGAAAATGGTGCCTCCCCCTTGAGCATCCGGGAAACTAAACGGTCCGTGAGTCCAGGTCCACTTGCCAGATCCAGAAACATAGTCAGGAGGACCACGGTCGTCTAGAGATAGCGAAATCTTGGGGACGGTGTCCCAAACTAGGGGGGGGACTGCCCGCAGGAATGAGGAGGGAAGAAGAGGGGAGAACAAGTGTGCGCGGATCAAAACAAGTTTTATAAGAGAAGGTTGCCGGGCTTCGGCGGCAGGGTCCCAGCAACCGCCAACACCGCAACAAAAGACATCTGACCGCCGCGGGGCAAAGGTTTGGAAGTCGGATCTTATCGAAGAGAAAAAAAACCAAAGGAGGGGTGGGGAAAAAAAAGAAGACGCGCAATCCACCTCGCCAAATCGGATCCGCGTTGCAATGTTTACCTGCAAAAGAAAACATCCGGCTTTGATGGAGCGGAAAGCACACTGGTGGTCAGGATCAAAAAGGGGAAGGACAGAGGGATCATCGCACATCCGTTTAGGGGGAAAAGACCCGATCGAGCTAGAGATGCACTGTGACGACCGTGGAAGAATGTGTTTAAATACCCGAGAAAGGAACGGAAGTAGATCTGTCGTCCTCGGACAGAGGAGAGCCCGAGCATTCCAAGGAGAAAGTATGCGCGGCGCGGTTGTGCTGACGTCAAAAAAAACGCCGCCTCCGGGAAAAAGGGGGGAAAGGGGGGGCAGTCAAGCTATGAATCGCAAATATTCTCGCATACAAAAAGCGCGTACTGTACACCGGCCGTACTTCAAAAAGAAAAAGCTTGGCGTCGCCGTCCCGCCAAAAAGTATCCGACCCAGAGTGACGAAGGATGTGTACGAGGATCCTAAAAAAAGCCTGCGTCCACTCTGGAATGGTCGAACTGCCAGGGAAAAAAAAAGGGGCCGCCGAGCAAAGGGTGTTGGGGGGGGAGGAACTAGATGAGATTGTCGCGTTTGAAAAGGGCAAAAATACGCCCTACGTCGAGAAGATGTGCGTGCGACCCCCACCCATGAATCTGTCACCGGACATTGGAGAACGTGCGGTCAAAAAGGGCAGCAGGGAAGGCCACCACTGTCGGTCAGAAGAACCCAGAAAACTGGACGCCAAGCCACTGCAGTTCGCGGGCATTCCACGCTCGACTGGAGGGGTGTCGAGACGAAAGAGAGAGCCGTCCGCGTGATCGGGATCTGGAAGAAAAAAGGCGTGGCTACTTTGTGGCGCGTTTGCGCATTGTGGGGGGAGAACGTCTGACGTCGGGAAAGGCTCCCAAGGCAAAAAACAAAATCAAACGGCTGCTGTAGGGTCCCGTCAAATAAAGAAAACCGCGCCGCCATGAGCTCCGAAAAAAGCTATGAAAGGGGGGGAAGCAAAACACCTGCCGCGCGAAAGAAATAGTTGATCAAAAAAGAAAAAAGTCCAGGAGTGGGTTCGCGCGAGGTCCGCTGCAAAGGGAAAAGGGAGAATCGGTTTCGGCCGATAAAATCCTAGAGCATAGTCGAATCAACGATGTCCCTGCGTCCTCCATCTTGGAAAATGGTCGCAATACGCCAAAAAGACAAAAAGAGCACCCGCGGCGAAAGGGCCTGAAGAAGTCAGACGATCGGGTCCGAACGAGCTCCTGGGTAGACGACCGATAAGGAAAAAGGAGCTGGTATCCTATGCGTGGGGAAAAAGGAGGCTGATGGAAGTGGGGGGGAAAAAAGGATGGTGATTACATTCAAGGGCCAGAGGGGTCCGTTGCTTCTGGAAGGAGAGACACGTATGATCGCGAGCAGGAGGAAAAAAGCAAAGAATAGTACATACTCAGCCCTAAGCCTTGAGGGGGGCGATTTTATTCGCCCTTCAGCAGAGCACTATTCCTCACACATACCTCGCTATGAGACAAAAAAAAAACAACAACTAGGAGGAGGTAAAAGGAAAAAAAATAGTACTCATAGGGAGAAAAACAGGAATAAAATCGCACCCAAATCCGATAGTCTCCAAGTGGGGGGGGGGGGTCCGATTTCTTGGTCCACAGGAAAAACCAAGCGATCACCTCTCGAAGCCAAGAAAAAAAAGTACAGCACGCACAGAAGGGGAGGGGTTAAGCTGGATTTTACTAAAGGGTCTCGGAAAGAAACGCCGCGCGGTCGGGGACTACAACCAGGTTCCGCGATAGCGGCTCCATGAGCTCTCAGGGAGAGGCCCCGAATCCTAGAAACGAACGATAGGGAAGCATGCGGGTGAAGGGGTCGCCAGGCTTGGACTCTCGCCAATTACGCCGATGAAATCCGCGAACGGCTCTCGAGATCGCTTGCTCCCGGGGGAAGAAGATTAGCAAGTCACTGAGGAGGAGTGGAAAAAGCTGCGCTAACTCGTCGCAGCGGACGGCGTTCATACCGGGAAAACCGTTTCTGTTTCTCGCGGCGGCCTCCAGGGGGGGGAATCATCGATAGAAAAGGGGGAAAACGGCAATCTGGAGCTAATGCCTAATCGGCGCGAGAGGCAATCCCGACCTCATCCTTGCTCTGGCGGGCGCCCTATATCCGAGGTGATCTCGGGCACGCGCTTTAGGAAACTCAACCGCCCGGACGTTGCCAAGCAAAGGGGAGGGTATTCCGATCACCCTCTATTCGATCGACGAACAAACAATAACTGTCGAGCGGGAATCTGGAAGAGCCTGTTTAGGGAGGGGAGGGTCTTCTTAGCTCGGTTGGGCTATTCAAGGTGGTGGAACTGCAGGAAAGGACCTCCCCGTACCCGCATAGAACCTCATGTCCTGATAAGAGAGGGCCCAGAAACATAAAAAAAGCTGGCCTCGCTAAGGTCGGTATGGCAAAAAAAAAGACCTTCGACCATCGAGGGGAACAACCAATTCGTCGTCAATCGGTTAGCTCGTGAGAGATAAAAGGGAAAGGGCAAGTTAGAACACCCAACCTTCGACAGGATAAAGGACGGAGCGGCGGCTTAAGAGCAAAAAAGGGTCGATACACCCAGAAAAAGGGCCTGGGCAGAAAAAAAAGAAACAGAAGAGTCACCGTCGTTGCAGGAACTGAATGCACATCTTGTTGGAGATGCCGCGGTTAAGAAGGGAACGGCCCCAGGTGGTCTACAAAGAGTTACCAGGAGAGGCTCCGAGAGGCTTCAGTAATCACCTACCATAACCTCGTCGTCTGGAGACACGCTTAATGAAAGGCTGTTCGCAAAAAATGCAGCAGCCGTGACGAAAAAAACAAAGCCCGAGCCAACGTTATCGGGTTCTACGGAAAAGTTATACTTCTGGAAAGCCTGTCAGGTCGTCAAAAAAACGATACTTTCTCTATCCGTGTTCCCTCGAATGTCTGGAAGAGATGATCCATCGGATGGGAGAACGAGGTGCTTCATGACACACCGTTTCTGCGCGGATAAAAAAAAAAAAGCACAAGGGATGGGCCGGTGTTTCTAGGCTGCAAAAGGACCAACATCCGCACAAAATGCGCGGGGCTAGTTT
>Ga0179593_1578466_pt1 | contig 12879 bp, 15 predicted proteins | sample CZODoug2_1_08_16_FD_185931 | JGI IMG/M metagenome (GOLD analysis project Ga0179593, IMG submission 185931) | Vadose zone soil fungal communities from Angelo Coast Range Reserve, California, USA - CZODoug2_1_08_16fungal (PacBio error correction) | ecosystem: Environmental > Terrestrial > Soil >...
GAAGGCCTCTCCCAAAATTTTTGGCAAGGAAAGGCACCAGAAAAACTCCGTATTTACTCGCGGAATAGGGGGGGGGGGGAAGAGTCTGTGGAACCCCATACTTCCAAGGCCGACAAACAGTCTAAGGGGGTCTGAGGAGGGGGGAAGACTTGATATAAAGAATTTGGACAGGAACGCAAAAAATGTCATCTTTTCATTCGGAAGGGGGAACCGATTCGACACGCATGTCGAGAAATGGCACTACTACATCCTGAAACGGAAGAGAACAAGGATTTGGTAAAAGAGGGCCGAAGTTTGCAAGCGCAGAGGAAACCAGGGTTGCAAAATCGGAGAAAGAAGGAGGAGCTTCCATCTGGGAAGGGTGTCGACCACGATGTGACTTCGGGCTCAAAAAGAAATCCTCAGCTGGACCGAGCAATAAGGATCGGGAAGGGTCGCGGCCGTTTATGACGATCGCAGCGGGGAAGCGAATGGGTTTTAAGTGGTACGGGGGGGGGGGTGCCACCGGGAAAAAATATCCATGCCCGCATCGCGAAAGAAAGAGTAGCAGAAGAAAAAGGAAAAGCCCATGGAGAATCCCCCTCTAACGCCGAACCTGAGTGTCACTACGTTGGGGTACGAGAAAAAGCCCAAACTTGCGGCCCCTTATTAAAAAGGGAAGATAGCCTGGGAAAGGGAAGGGTAATGCCTCAGCCAACTCGCTCCCAAAGGGGAGGGGGTCGGGGATTCCTGTTCGTTCAAAACGTTTGGGAGGAGGCAATTCCGTGCTACGGTCAGAGCTCCAAGGTTTCTGCTCCTCCAGGACCGGTGGGAAAGAGGAAGTAAGCTCCGCAACTCACAAACTTGAAAAAAGGGTGGGGGGGGGTTCAGGAAAAATGTTCTTTTCTCGCGCGGAAAGGAATAACGCTGTTAAGGAGGTGCCGGTGTGGTCCCGTAACATACCGCAAGGAGAATTACCGGGGCTGTCCGCACGAAAGGAAATAGTCAAACTAAAAGGTATAAAACCCTCTTAAAAGAAAGGATAACTCCACGAATTATGACTGGTAAAGAGGGGGAAAATTCCGCAAAAAGATGGTAGGGAAGATAAAGAAAATTCTTAATGTTAACGGTATTGGGGGCCGGATACTCAGAATCATTGGTATTCTTGCAGAGGGAAAAAAAAGAACAAACTGCCGTCGCTGAAGCATGGAGGGTAACTCCGATAAATACACTGGTCATTTTTTCCTTCAGACGAGCAAAAAAAAGAACCTGGGAAAAAAAAAGGCAAGGATCTTACCTACAGTTGTAAGCAATAGGAGAACAGGGGAGAAGAGGGGGGTTATGCGACAGAGGAGCGCCAATTCGATTCCCACCGCAAACGTCAAACGAGGTGCGAGAGAAGACCGTGTATCGCGCAAAAAAAAAAAGAGGAAAAAGACGGGCACAAACGCGAGTAAGGAGAGTAGCGCGAAGACCGGGCAGCCCCCAGGAGAAAGAAATAATGAAAGCCTCAAGGGGAATGTCAGATCACCGTAAGACATCTGGAGAGTCCTCAACCGTTCAAAGGGGGGGTTAATAGTGAATTGACTCACCAAACGGCCGAAATCGAAAAGTGAAGGACATGGCCGGGAAAAAGGGACAAAACGAGGGAAGACCAATCCACATCGGGCCTTTAGCCGACGAGGAGGAGTTACTAGGGGTGATGTTGAAGGCTTTTATACTGAGGCCTAGAGAAGCAGGGGACGAATCCAGGGTTGGGTTGGAGCCTCCCAACTCACCCGTTCACATCGCAGAAAACGGAAAAAGAAAGGTCTTGAAAAGAAGAAAGAAACAAACTAGGAAGAGGAGGTGAAATACTATCGTTCCACGTTGGTCAGATAGTAACGGGGGAGGGAAGTTTGAAAGGCTCACCCTCTAGGAGTGTGACCTGTCGCCTTAACGTCAGAAAGGGAAAAAAATCTAGTTGACCAAAGCGGAATAAAAAAAGAGAGGAACAACCGCTTATCGTGTTCGAAAGAGGAAAAAGTCGACTTATTGGATTGACCCGGTGTTTGGGCAATGGCGCCCCCGAGGGGGAACAGGGAAGTTCGGAGCAAAGCGTGGGAAGGCGGAAAAAACTGTACCTCGGGAAACAGGAGGATCTGTGAATCAAGTGGGGGGGAAGAGAGGGAAGCCTTGACGGTGTACCCAGAACGTGGGGCTGAACATGTGAGATCCTGCGTGATTCTCCGGCAAAAAAGGGGGGATCTAGGTTGTCTTGATGCAGGGGGAGGTGGAGCTCTCAAATCAGGCGAGAGGTGTGGTGGGAATCTTTGGGGGGCGAGACGAAGTACAATCGTCCCTATACCCTGTAGGTGCGGTCCTACCGGTGACCCGGCCTGGGACGGGACGGTTTTCTGATCGTTGCCTGGAAGGATGAAAACCTGATTTACTTGAGATTGTAGGAGCAAAGGCGGAAACGAAATTTGTTGTGGAGGACCCGAAGAAGGAATATACATCTCGAGCCCAGACAATGCCGTTCACATGGTGAGGAAATTCAGAACTCTCTTGGGTGATGAGGGTAGAAAGAATGTCGAGTCGCGCTAGAGAAGGGCTGGTCACCCGTTGCGGCGGGGAGAGGAAGAAAGTGGAATGTTGCTTCTTTGGAGGGGTCTCTCTGGGGAACACCGCAGGAGGGGGTAATAAGGTTCTAATTAAAAGCGAAAAGCAAAAGCAACATTTAAAACTTGCAGGGGAGCAGGGGTCTTCTCAAGGTAGAAAAGAACGAGGTAAACTCATCTTTAGGCTAAAAGGAGCACAACGGGCGGGGGAAGAAGGAAAAAACTTTTCTAGCCACGGTAAGACTAAAAGAAAGGCAGGTTTGGTCTGAGGCGGCACGGCCGCAAAAGTGGGAGCTTCGAGTGGACTAATCTGGCCGCAATTTTAAGTGGGGGGGGCGGAAAAATCGACAATCTCCAACTAAGGAGAGCCGGTGGGGTTAGATGGGCCGATTAAGGGAAAAATTCTCCATGTTTCTGTCCTTTGGGTACCTCTAGAGTCTTCTACACGACAGCAGACAAAACGTAGCTGGGTGAAAAGCTTTCACCACCACCAAAAGGAAAACCCAGAAGTGCAAAAAACTAGCAGAAGATGCAGAAGAGATGACCAACTGTACGCCTCAGGTAGCTAGGAGTATCGGCACTCGAGGATCGTGGGAACGGGAGAATGGAAAAAGGGGAAGGGACAACTTATCTACTCTGGGCGGCGTTCATCAGAGATCCAGAAAAGCAAGTGGATTCATCGACTCAAATGGGATTAGGCGTTGTTTCTGGACGTCGGGACCGGCATATGTTGAGGGACTAAAGAAAGACCGGAAAAGGCTACTCTGTGGGGGTGGCCTAAAGAATTTGCTCACGATTAATGAATGTTTTTCCTCCTGCAAAAGGGGAGTTTTCCGGAATAATAATCTTAAATAAACGGTCTGGGGGAGTGAGTGACCGAAAGCATCAGGGCCCAACTATCCTCGAGCACCCTAAAGAGGGCGGCTGCGGAACCTTTTCTTTGACCGCTTGGGCGCTGCCTCATGACTGAGAGAAAAGGGAACTGACACAGACCTAGAGAAATCCACCAACCTGTATATTCGAAAAGGATAGGGGGGACTGTGTAAACGCAAGGACGGGCGAGAAGTGCATAAGAACCCTAGCTCCCGGAAGTTTTGGAGGTAAGTCCCAGAAAAAGTCTGAGGGTACGGAGGGGCGGTAGGGTGGCGCTGCGGGGTGTTTCGAAAAAAAACTTCATCCCACACTTCCTTTATCCGTTTTAGATTGCGTATGAGGGTAAAAGAATTGAACGGAAAATGACCTTGTCATCTAAGAGGAAAAGGGAGGGAAGTGGGAAAAAACCTATTCAACATTGAGCACAGCGAAAAGAAGCCGGGCAGCGTGAAAAATTTTTAGGCACCGACGAATCCGAGGGGAGCGACGACACGGTTAATCTCTCCTTTATGACCGAAAAAGGGCAATCGGGAAGAGAAGGTGGCTACCAAATGGGTCGGCTCCCAAAGGGCTCAAGGCGATCACATATTATAAATGAAGAGAATTTCTCGTGTCGTCCGGGGTCGATCGCAGGTGAGGCCCTGTTCTTAGGGGGGGAAGGTGGTTGGGTTGCCGGAAGAAAATTAAGTAAAGCCCCATCGCTGCTAGGAGTAGCAAATGCAAATTATATGCCCAGAAGCGCGCCTAACTTCCGCAAAGGGCGGAAAGAGTAGTGGGGAGGTACGGGAAACAATTTTAGGTTCGGCATTATGTCAAACAAGGATCTCAACGGTGGAGACCGTGCCCTATTTCTTGAAAGACAAAGAAAAAATCTGCTTTCTTTGATTACCGGGTTAAAAAGTTCAAAGGGGGGAAAGTCGGCTTCATCTACTGTCTAGCGCAAATTTTCTGGGACTCCCAGAAGCAGGTTTAACTCGGAGAGATTCAAGCGCCGCAAACAAGGGAGTTCTCCATTTCAATTGATGGAGGGAGCTACATTAAAAAAGGAAAAGACCAAAGACATTGGGGACGGGGTTTGAAAGAAAAGAATAAAATATGAATTCCCCTGGCGGCCCCCTCTCACTCTGAAGGGAAGGGAAACAGGGTCACCCTCAAGAGAAAAAGACGCCAAGAACAGCTCCACGCAATGTTTGAAAAACAACCAGAGACTTGTCATCGAACTTCAAATTCGGAAGGAAAAGTGGGGGGGAACTGGGTCATCTCGAATCAGTATTATGGAAAGGGGGAGGGGAGGGCAAAAAGTCTAGCATGATGCCTCAAATCATAAAAGCGTGCCAGTCATCAGTCATGACGGAAAAAAGGGCCAACCAAAAAAAAAAAGATCATCCTGCAAGGAACCGTCAGAAATGCAGGGAGAAGGGAAAAACAGTATTAAAATGGAGACGATTTGGGAGGGGCGTCAGTAAGGAAAGTATCTTCCCACAGAGCGCCGAGTGCGACTCCGCCGGATCCCGGAAAAGGGGGGCAACCACACCGAGAAAAAGGACTTGACGAAGAAAAAAGAGGGGGAGGTTGAGGATCAGGGGGGGGGAAGAGACCATCATCCACCACAAGAGGGAGGAAACACCTTTAAAGAAAACACTTTGAGATTCTCCACAAGAAAGCGAAGGCAGGGGCCGCACGGAACGGGGGGGGGGGTAAGTCGTTCATTGTACGGAAGCGGATGAGGAAAGTTCCCTACATGGGAAGGGGGGCTAAATTTTCAAACAAAGCGTTGTGAAACATCTCACACGGCTACCGGGGACATCAAAAGAAGTAGCCACTGCTAGTAAGTAAAGCTGAATGTGCCAGAGGGGGGGGGGGGGGCTTGTGTCGGGGGTACTGCTTTCTCGTCCTTGGGGGGGGCTACAAGAGGTCCAAATATTTGGGGAGACGGTCCAATAGACACCAAACCAATCTCTAAACTTATAAAAGGAGGGGAAAATCGTCAAAAAAAACAACGTCGAAAAAAGAGATAGAGGGGTAACTCAAGGCGTCACTTTTCCGATGAACTGGGGGAAAGGTGCGCGGATCAAACCTCGAGGGAAAGGGGGGGGGGGGGGTAACTGGCTAAAAGCCAAAGGGACACAAGAAGGAAAAGAGAAAATTCACTCTAGTCAACTCGCTTTCCTTCTGAAGTTAGAGAATCTGGAACGGTTCTCAAGTTGTGAGTGGGTTGGGACAAATGGCGCACTATGGACCCTTACGGCACTTTCTATTTGCTGCTCGTGAATTCAATGAACGAAGGAAAAGACGGTGCGACCAAGGAGTGAATAGGCCTTAAAAAAATTGGGAGCGGTCACATGTAGCGCGGGCCCAGGTTGACCCAGAGCTGTGAAGTTAATGTGAGGGAGAAGAGGTCGCACTTTTTGGCTTCCGAGAAAAAGGGTGGAATTCGGTGTGGGAGCGGGAATGTCACGTGATAGAGAAAGGGGATGCTCTTGTAGGGGGGGGAGGCCGGAAGAGTGAACTCAGGCCAAGAGCTAAAGGTAAAGGCGAATCTGTGCTTAAGAGGGTTAGCACGCAGGCCTTTACGGGAGCCTTTGGGAGGGGTAAGGGGGGGGGGGGGCATGCTTTACGGGGGATGGAACCGCCGCAATTCTCGAGGGGTTGGGGGGGGGAGCGGACACAAGAGATACTTTGCGCGGAAGAGGGGAAAAAAGGGAAGTCTTTGAGGCAATAACCTCAAGCAGGATGGGGGGGGGAGGGGAAAACATTGTCGTTTTTAGAAAAAACATGGAGAGCCTGGAGCCGGGGTAGGGGGGGACCTTGTTCTTAAAAACTTGAGGTCAACATTGACTTCTCGCGGGGAACGGAGGGACATTTCAGTCCGGTCATGTTTCGCTAAGTGGAAAAAATCACCGGCGTTGTTTCAAGAAAAAAGGACTCCAAGAAAGCGAAAAGCACAGGGGAAAGGAAACAACATTTGAAAGGCACTAAGCAAGGGGAGGCGGCGCGACACACGACGAGTTAAACTGCATCGGAGGAAGAAGGGGGGAGCTTAAACAGATCGGACTTGACAAACGTCAACTAAACGTTGCAGAAGAAAAGGGGGAGAGAAAGAAAAAATTTTGAGGTGGTTGGCAGGGGGAAGACCTAGGGGAAGAAAGAAACTGGGGGGTGGGGACGGTCCGCGCTGCTGGTCAAAGGGGGGGGGGGGGTGGTCACCGAGCCAAAAAAAATATGAAGAAGAAGGGCGCGTTAGAGCGGAGAAGGAGGGAGGGAATGAAAGACCGGGACGGGGGTAGCTTTCCTCTCGAAGGGAGAGAGCGGCTGGGCAGCACGGATATTTTTGCCATCCACAAACAAACGGAACCAAGAAGCAACCACAATTAGCTGAAGAGGGAGGGCAAATGGAAAGGAAGCGTCAGCGATAGGGGAGACCCTCTGACACCGGATAGGGTGCCCGGGGGGGAAAGGGTAGAGAGGTCCGAAAACGGAAGACCAGAAGCGCAGAGGGAAAAGGAGGGAGCCGGTGTCATAGAGAGACCAGACTGGGCTTCGGCGTGGCGAAAAGGAAGGGGGGAAAAAAAGCTTCATGGTCTGCTAAAATGCGACATGGCAGTGTCCTGGAAGCCAGAATTGGAGGCGGGAGACGATGACAGTTGGGAAGGAGAGAAGGGGGGTTAAAGAAGATAGGTCTCGGAACTCACACGGAATTATGTTGAGGGGTAGGGGAGAAAAAAAGTCCCGACACTTCTAGCAAAAGAACCCGGGCGGAAGAAAGATAGCAGAAATGCATTTGAAAGGAAAAAAAAATTTAGGGAGGGGCTTCGATGAACTTCTCTCCAGGTTGGAAAAAAAAAGGGGGAAAGAAAATCTCTCCAAACCAAAGGGAGGGAGGGGATATTTCTGGGTGTCTTCAAAGGTAAAGGGGGAAAAAAGGTCTCAAACTACTCCAAAAAGGCAAAGAAAGGAGCCGCAGAGCATAAAGCAGGGACGGGAAAGAGGGTGACTGGAGGACGCGAAGACGGCCAAGAGAAAAAAAGTAGCCTGGGCGTAACGGAGTAAAATCAAATGGCCAGGAGAGGAAAAAAGGGAAGCTGGTTAATTGGGGAAAATCAGATCAAACATGGTCAAAAATTGAGCAGAATCAACCTGGAGAGGGAAAACAGTAAACACGCCGACAAGATTTTGGGGGAGGAGCACGGTTGGGGGGCTAGTGATGCGCGGAGAGAAAGACGGTAGAAGCCTGTCTCAGAGGAAATGTCAAGAAAAGGAAAAAGAGAAGCGCGGAAGTACAACAGAGGGAAGTCTCGATAATTTCTCGGGGCAGGGGGGAAGTACTATACTTGGGTGGGGAACTTGAGGGGGAAGGTGTTGAGGGGGACAGAAGTAATTCGGAGGACACAGCCCCAGACTTCTAGAAGGAAAAAGGGGGAGGATTTACACAAATTCATCACCAGAGTGCGCCAGAATGCGAAAAAAGCTAGAACGGAAACTCCGTCAAGATTAGTTGGAGAGTGACTGGTGTCCGGACCCAATAAACTTTGCTCCAAGAGGGAAAGAAAAGAAGAAAATAGAGACAGGGTTGACCTTTCCTAAAAGGGGCGCCCGAAATCAAAAAAAAAATCTCCCAAGGGAGAGGACAATTGGATTTGGAGGGGGTTTTTAGGAGGTAGGGGGGAAGAAAAGGTCTGCAAGGACCACAGTTTATCCGATTCAAATGTTAAAAAGTAGGGTGAAATTCACTCTCATGAAGGTGTTTCGAAAGGGAAACTGTTGTTTTCAGGCTCTCAATGCGGTTCGCGTTCAGGGAAAGGGGAAATTTACAAAATGCCTGGGTTGTGGTGAATTAGAGAAATGAGCATAAAGGAGGGTCCCATCGCAACTAAGGGGAAAGGGAGGAAAGACCGGGGTAGAACCACCTAAATAAGGCGAACGCCTCGAGGGAGGAGGGGGGGGGGATACAACGAATGTGTAAAACGTCCCCAGAAGTTTCTTGGAGAATCAATAGTGATGAGGCAAGTTATTCTCCTCTAAAGAAGGTTGAGTAATTACGTATTCCAAAAAAGAAAGGGAGGGGGAGAAATTCGCTGTTTAAAAAAAATCACACTCTCCAGACAATCAGGCAACTTCAAAGTCAACCAATCCAAGTCCAGAAAGGTCAAGGAAAGTAGCAGAACCCGGGGGGAAAAAAATGCCAGAACAGTGGTAGAAGGGGGGATAGATACTTATGCGCACAAAGTACTATGGGACCACAGAGAACGGGCAGGAAGATCCCTGAAGTTCAATATACCCGGAGAAAACCAAAGCTAAAACTCTGAAGGAGAAAAAAAGAGAAGAGTGAATCTATACATTAAGTATAGCCGGTTCACCACGGGAGGAAAAACAGACGCTCAAATGAGTCGATGAAACAGGAAGGGGAAGACTCACTGAGGCCCGCGTTTGGAAATAATTCGTGGAAGTCACACGCGGAAGGAGAGTGCCCCTTACTTAAAAGGGGGGGGGGGGAAAAGGGGGGAAAAAACCAGCTTGTCAATTCTAAACACGCAGACAGAGGTCACGTTGAGAACTAGGGGCGATTAGGAAATCGTGAAGTATAGTGTGGAATGTGGAAGGGAGTGGTATTTTAATTGCACGAAAAAACTTGCAGGTGCGAAGTACCCGTCGCGAAGTTGGGGGGGAAGCCGGCCAAATAGTAACCCGTGCATCTGAAACGGGAAAGTCCAGCGTCCGTGAAATCTACAAAACCAGGAAATAATATATGAGGGAAAGAACGATCGTGGGCGCAGGGCATGAAGGGGGGGGGAGGAGGTGGGGTGAAACTTCTCCCACACACGACTAGTTGTTACTCCTAGGTAGAAACTAAGTCAAAGGACCTGACAGAGGGGACATTCCAAAAATTAGGACCACGCGTGGGTCCGTCCTCATGGACGAGGGAAGAAGGTGAATTTTGGAGGCTGACAACGCGGTTGGGAACAAAATGTGCGCCCCAGGTAAAAAAGGGACGGGAAAGTTTCGATTTCTCTAGGGAGGGGAGTCAATGACAAACTGGAATGGTGACCGAGGAGATGACTTCCTGAATTCACATTTACTGATCCGGTCCTTTTACAGGAGGTGTGTTCCAGGACTCGCGCTACAGGATCTCTGTGGGGAAGGGAAAGAATACGGTAGAGAGAGGTGGGTGATATTTCACTAGGAATAAGAAGGCCGTCATTTCGGTGTGGGGGGGGGGGCGCCCTGTAAAAGTAGAAAGAAAAATTGGTATAAGAGAATATTGCGGAAAAAGAAAGGGGGGAACGTCTTTCAGGAAAGTTTAGTTTTGGCGTTTAAAGTTGAGTCTTAGACTGGAGGGTTAGTATTAGCCCTCCTCAGGAGGACAGACCAGAAGGCCGTTGTTTTTCAGTACACCTAATAGGGAATAAAAGCAAGGAAGAAAAAACATCAAACACAAAAAAAATCAAATTCACTAAGGGTTCGTGAAGAAAAGAGCTTGAGTTTTTCAAAAAAAAGGGGTGGTTCTGAAGAAAAAATGTGAGGGTTCGACTTTTGATAGGGGGGCATGGTTTCTAAAGGGGTGCAGAAGGGGAAGGAGGGAGCGGGACCTCATTGGTCGTGTCATGTAGGGCTTCGATTAAAAACACCTTCCCGTTGGGGGGTTGGTGACTAAGGGTTAGAATGTTCAAGAGGAGCAAAAGCAAATTGAGACTGCACCAAGAGGCTAATCACGGGAAAGTGAGAGAGGGAGGCATATAAGGTTAAAAACCTGCATTGATGAGCAGAATTTTTCAGCCTTATCGGGAAGTACAACAACTACTTGGGAAGAAGCCACGGTAATCGGAACCTTTGGGCGAGGTGGAATGAGGAGGGTGAAACGGGTTGGGGCTCACCGGGTTTATGACGGCGATGGACACGGGAATTGCCAAGTTATTTTGGCAAAAACCGAACAGCGCCAACTAAGGGAAAACGCAGCCGGGGTCTTCATGTTAGAGCCGGCGCATGTATGGAGAAAAAGGAGAAATGCTTACCTTTCTGTCCGACGTAACCTAGCATCGGGAGCCCCAACGATATTGTTTGCCCGTGGAAAAAACGCCCCAAACGGAAAGAGGTTCAACCCACAAGTGGGCTGAAAGCCGGCGGAGACTTCCAACTAACGGCGCAACTGGAGGATCTTCCAAGACTGTGACGATGTTTTAAACGGGGAAGGGGAAGACGGGTAACAACGGTAGAAGGGAAAAGCGACGCGGTTCAGCAAGGAGTCAAAAATCGTGTCGTAGCGGACTCGGACACAAAAAGGGAGGGGTCTAACGAAGGTTCCGAGACCAGGCATGATGTTCTTTCTGCTAAGAAAACGGGTCGTCGGCTTTCAAAAAAAGGACCTTTTCGAAACGGGTTTCAACGAGGACAAGTTGTCTGTCAAATTGTCAGGGGCAGGAAGAAGAAAGAAGCGTAACAAGACCTCACGGAAGGCGGGGGAGCTGGGGAAGTCCGACTTTTAGGAAAACAGCAGTACAACCCCTATCTTTACCCTTGCAAAAGGCGGCGCGGACATTTAAATCTGGGGGGGAGCGGCTTCGATGACTTCTCGCCCCGGATTGAGACACAGACTAGAGCAGAAAAAACAAGTGTATGTAAAGTATACCGGGCTAAAGGTAAAACGGAGAAGGTTCATACAGAAGAATTTTTTGCGTAAAATGCACAGGAGCAGAAAGAACCGTAGCTCATTGTACAGCTCAGAGGTAGGGGGATCGCTGCGGTGTCGGAAAGAGAAATTCCCAAAAGAAGCAGTGAGAAAGTCGGAAAAAATCTGATCTGCAAGACAAAAACAGAGACGAAAAAAAAATGTCATCGGTAGCCCGAGGAAAGGCGGAATCCGAAAAAAGGGCAAGTCTAGTGAGAAGCAAGACAGCAGAGGCAAGGCCGCGCGGAATAACCCGTCAGGGAGAACACCGCCGAGAAAAGGGGGGGGTCCGGCTACTACACGGATTGTGCCGCATTACGGCGCTACAGGGAAAGGTAGAAGAAAGGGGGTTGTCGACCACATGAGTCGCTCAACAAGAAAAGAAAAAGCAGGGTCAACCGAGGAATATACTCGATAAGGGGGAAGGGATTCCGCAGGGGGAATGATCTCAAGGAATATTGGTTGAACTGCGGGGGGAAGTGGGGGCGTGGTTCCGGGGGCAAAAACCGGACAACCCATAGCGCGAAAAGACGCTGAAAGACAGCTAAAAACCCAAAAATGAGCAAGCTCCTGACTGCCGCACGGATATTGCGATGAGTAAGGGAAAACCAACATTAAACTTGCGGCACAATGGGAGAGCGAAGAGCTCCACAGGGGTTATCACCTTAGTTTTCCAAATCAAAAAACCGACCCAAGTCGGGCGATACCGTGCTTCGGCGTTTTGGAAGGGGGAGGGAACGTCGCAAGAGAATCGGGTTTCTGCAATGAAAAAAGAAAAGAAGGTTCACCGAAATGTGGTGCGATGCAGACACAGAAAAGGGGGCGACACGTGCCTCTCCAACGTGGGGGAAGGAGAGAAAATGGGAGCGGTCGGGACCAAGGGAAAAAATTCCCCATGACAAACAATGCAGGTACCGTAGCGAAAAAAAAATGAGCAAGCTTTCTTTCAAACGACAAACCGTCAATGCGGCCATCAAAGTTAGAACCAGCCCGCTTAAGGGAGAAAAGGCAACGAAGGCGCCATGGGCTGGAAAAAATTTTGGACACAAAAAAAATATTGTCTTGGATTGAAAGCAAATCAGAGTAAGGGGAAATGCTCCTCAAAAAAAAAGTAAGAGGACCTATTCGGTGTCGGACCAAACACGCCTTCGGGCTGAAGCAATGAGGGAGGGGGCCGAAGGGGCATAGGTGGATTAACTCAAAGAAAAACAAAAGGAAAGGACCAAAAAAAGGGTGAGAACCCGGAATCAAATGAGAGTTATAGGCGATTTGGGGGCAGAAAGCTTCAGCGAAAGTACGGGTAAAAAAATGTCCCTTGAGAAGCGAAAAGCCGTGCCAAATTCCCGCTCAAAAAAAATCAGTCTTTGAGTCCTATAAAAGAAGGCGAAAGCTTAGCGCGTACAGGAAAGCAGAAAAAGCAAATTTTTCCCCCTGGAACTGGACTCGCTATAATGCGAAGAACGTACGGCAGCTCATAACACGTGTCGCTCACCGGTGGGGGTGAATTATTCATTGACTGAAGAAAGGAATCCGAAGTGCCCAGACAGGGGACCATCGGGGGGGGGGAGGCCTTACCACCGGTGGAAAAGCAGGACATGACTCTTGCCACAGAACGTTGCCGTGAGGAATAAAAAAACTGAGGTTTAATAAGGGGGTGTGAATGTTAGAGGTATGGTCCTGGGACGTCGGCCTGTGTAAAACAGGGTTTTACCACTCTCGCGTTGGGTTAAGACAAAGAGAAACCCAATCATCGAAGGGACGCCA
>Ga0179593_1674807_pt1 | contig 12879 bp, 11 predicted proteins | sample CZODoug2_1_08_16_FD_185931 | JGI IMG/M metagenome (GOLD analysis project Ga0179593, IMG submission 185931) | Vadose zone soil fungal communities from Angelo Coast Range Reserve, California, USA - CZODoug2_1_08_16fungal (PacBio error correction) | ecosystem: Environmental > Terrestrial > Soil >...
AGGGATTGTCGACTTGCCAGTGTGGTTTGTCGGCACGCTCCCAGGCGTCAATGAACGGCCAGGGGGAGCATAAAAGGCAGACAAAAAGAATATGCATGGAGAGCATGGTGTACGTGCAAGCCACAAATGTCTGCAACTGCCGGGATCTTGATCAAGTCAAAAAGACTTCCGATTCGACCTCCCATCGCATGTAGTTTATAGATATGGGCGATAAAGAATAACCTTCTGCAGACATCAGAAGTCAAACAGATCGTCTAAACTGACCTATGCTGACGCTAATCAGTTGGGCTTATGGGTTCACAATGTTAAATCCTCCAAAGAAAAGCCTGCAGAAGGGCAAAGACATTGAATACACTTATGAGGGGGAAAAAAACGGGCTAGCTTGCATGAAGAAATCCCTTCGAAAAGTCGCGAAAGACGGCCGTCCTGACATGCACGAGGGGTCTTGGCCATGGTGACATGAGAAAGGTGATCAGAGGGACGTGGTTCGAGCTCACTGGGGGGAGCTTGACACGAGGAAACGAGAAATGAACCGCCTGTGCGTAACTACGGACATTCGATGTCCGAGCGCGACGAGTCAGCGGTGCTTCTCGGACCCAGTGCAGGGGGTGAGAAAGTGCGACGCGACAGAAGAGATGTCAGAACGCAATCTGAAAAGCGAGCAAACTGTCGGAAAAACTGCAGCCTGCGAAAGACACAGCCCTGCCAAGACGGGGACGGCGGCCAAACAAAGGCCTGATACTGAAGATGTACTCGATGGGGACCATCGCTAGTGCTAAGTCCATTCTATGCCATGGACCCGAAGGATACTATGAAGAGCTCACACCTGTTGAGACCTCGCGATAAATTGGGGGGGAATAAATTACTGACACTTTCCGCCCCAAAAGGGAAGTATCGTTCACGCTGAAAAGCACTTCCTCGAAGGACAAAAAGTGTGCCAAGTACAGGTGCCGAAAAACACAGACAAAGTCGGTTCAGTTGGCTATTGGGGGGAGAAGCCGTTAACCGGATTAACCGTTTAAATTGCCGGGACCTCAAACGCTCCAAACGCTGATCGACAGAGATCCCAACTCGAAGCCCAGAACAAGTGGCAGCAATGGTCGGCCGTGACCAGTACTGGAATCTACGAAGAATACACGATAATCTCCATCCAAAAGGGGGGCGAAAATGCACGGAATCGCCCAGATAGAGGATGTACCGTGGCGACACTCTCGCCTAAACTCGGCGCTGTTGCACCAGATTAGTGTAGCGGTACGGACTAGACTCAGCTTGGGGTTTCCAATTACAACCCGTTATTGTGAGAGAAAATATACATCAGGGAGACCGTCACCATGAAAACCCGATCAAGCGAGAGAATGACGGGGGTGATCTTATCTTGTCATGAGCATAATAAATAGCCGAAAGAAACTACTGTACCTGCATAATGGAAACACCCGCGGACCATGGGGTACCGCCACACTGAAACACTCAGGTCCACCATACCCCAATAGGAGAGAAGGCGCCACGACGACTCCCCAGGACCCCTGCCAAATCCAATGAAATCCGCAAGGAAGCAAAGCTGTACACCCGAGTCACAACACAACGGAAGAAAAGAGAGATCAGTTACGGGTGCCCGCATTGGTGGGGAGTGGGAGGACTGAGGCTCATGCTGGCTTTTCTCTAAAGCAACTCCGCGGGCCCTCGATTGTGCGGTAACAAGGGGAGACCTCAGGTGGTTCCAAGGAACCGTAGGATCCGTGCGATGAAACATGGGAAGATCAGATCAAATACCCAACAACGATTAGGGTACTGAGTGTACTTCTCAACGGATCTCGCACGCGAAAGGGGTGGGTGTAAACAAATTCGAGGGGCCAAAAAAACAGGCTATTCCGCCTACCACCAACCCGACAAAAAGGGACTCGACGTTCGAGGAGAAGGACAGAATCCATCTTCTAGAGATACAAAGAACCCTAAAAATTGATGAGATCCGATAGGAGGGAGATCAATTGGACAAAGTCTGGAACGCCAGCTAAACACGCTGGATGTTCGAGTGGACGGACTTGGGAGAAAAGATTGAAAGCGGGGTATGCCCAACCTTAACGGTAACATACCTCAAGTGTTCAGCTCACGGGCTCAACCCACATGAGGAGAAGCCGCACCTGCAATAACAGCGAACGGTCAAACACAGAAGGAAAAACTTTCTCTCTAACTCGAGAGAAAAGATAAGTCCCTCGTGTGAGGAAAGGCGTATGACGTGCGGAGCGAGGGTCGAACGGGTCCGGAAAAAGAAGACAATGAGGGACCTGGGCATAACAGAAGGTCGTGGGCTCGAACGAAGGAAGCAGCGGCGAAGGAAAACTCCCTAACGAACCACAGGTGGAGCAGAGCTCACCATACGCGGACCAATTATTTATGAGGTGGTATGAAAAAAGGGCAGGCTCAGGATTGTTCAGACCTGCGAAGCCCTCGCGCAGGCTGGTTCATCGACAGCTTCGTAGCAATCAACGAATAGCCACTTTCGCAAACTACACCTCAACGACCCGTGTCAAAAGGACGACACCGCCCGGCGCAGACACGGAGGAACTATGAAAAACAGGAATCCTCAAGCAGCACAGTCTCATAAGCCCAAATCGATTTCCATCGGTTTACACAAGAAAGGGTAACTCCAATTGCCCCGTCCCTGAATCACCTGAATTCCTGCCTCAAAGCCGGGCATAAAAAATGGAAAATCAACTTGACGGCGATTTTCATCGAGGGGAGGAAAGAAAATGCACAGCGGAGGAAGGACCATCCACTTTCAAATCTCACGTGAGAATGGAATCCGGCAGTGGAGGGGGCTGAAAGCCTACATAGGGAACCCCAAGGCATCAAATGATGAGGCGTTAAGAACATGAGTTTTGTCGGAATTGAGCGACCGGCACTGAAAGAGGAAAAAAAAAGGGTGATTTAGAGAGTTTTAAAAAGAAACCTGGCCGGAGAAACAGGGAAATCGCCGTAAATCAGATCCCAGGCAGGAAAAACCACAGAATCATGGATACCCAACGTACACTCGTCATAGTGCATCGTACGGTTCAGGAATGACTGACATTGATCAGGAATTAGAACATGGAAGAGGCTCACCAACCGGACCAACTCCAGATTCTGAAAAAAGAAATCTCTCTACACACACGAGAGGAAGGCGGTATTACCTCGAAATGCCGGAGGTTTAGTGGGCCGGTCACGCGAAAAGGCAGAGAAGGCCTAATAAAAAGACGTTTGTCCTTCATAACGAACTATATCAAAACGATGGGTACGTGGTCCATAAAAAAATTATCGGGGTAATCAAAATGGAACGTAGACCCGGGGAAAATGAACAAGGAGAATTGCTGAAGAAACGGGGGGGGGTCTAGTAACCATCTCAAAGGGGTAGTCTGGAAGACGGTAAGGAAGCCGTACTGCCCACTCGGTAAATATGGTCTTGAAAATCCAGGGAAGGCACGGTTCATACCGTAAGGCTTCCGCCAGCAAAAAAACGAAGAACCTTAATACCCAGTCGCATAAAAAGGGGGGACTCCTCGAGGGTTGGAAGAAGACCCGGAGAAAAGAAAGTCGCGTTGTCCGTCCCAATACCTGAGTTTCTGTGTGCCGGCAAGGAGGAGAGTGAAAAAAGGTAACGGGGATGGGAAAAACCGAGAAAGAAGACCCTGAGAGGTTCTCTTGGGAGTCCAACCGCCGGCCCATTTGGGGTTGGTTTCGATTTTAAATGTGGTTTGGATTAGGTGACGGAGCCTTACGGAACGGGGCAGCTCAGGATAACCTATATGGGTGCCGGGTTGGGGACTAGGAGCTACCGCAACAAGAAAAGTCTGCGACCCTGTCGCAGGAGCTCGAAGCCCCGACTCCTCCAACACAGAAACCAATATCGCGATGGTAGAGGCGATGTCTGCTTGTTAAGGCAGCATGTCTCGCGATGGGGGAGCCCTATTTCCAGACCGCCCACTACCTCTGAGACGATGCCCCCAAACAATCCAGAAGGAATGCCCAACTGGTGCGAAAAAAGAACGCAATTGATAGTGCAACATAAAAAGTCATGACAAGGGGTAAAACGCCCCGAGGGAAGGATCAAGGGGAGCTCCAAGGAACTCCAGGGAGAAAGGACGTGTCTAGGCAACGGTGGGTACAGTTCCCCGGGGGGTCGGATCAGTTCAAAATTGTCTATGGGTTCCAGACGGAGAGGAACCTAACGGAGGGGGACGGGACAAGAAAAACACTCCACGAACGTCTGGCACCAAATCGTCACATCCCAGCTTGGGAGCTGCGGTCTTATGGACCGTTAACTTGAGTCTACGAAAGCATACAAAAAGATCTCCCGAAAGAAAGAAAAACGGGTGCAAATGGAGAGATTGGAAGGAAAATCCTTGACTTAGAAGGAGAAGGGGTGGGAGATGCGGGGGGGGGGTAGAATAGCGGGTTTCAGGAAACCCTTTAGAGTATAACAAGCAAAAGGGTAGAAATCCACAGGTCAGAAAAACACAGTACATAAAGGGAGAATTAGGGGTGATTAAAAGAGACATCGGAACGAGCCGCCCATTCCTCCGTGGCGGCAATAATGGGATCCCCTTGTACCGCATCACTAACAAGCAAACCGAGGAGGAGAGCAGCGCACGAAGGGGGGACCAAACAGCCAACTGAACACAAAAGGCATCGGGGTCAGAAGAAAAGGCGGCCAAACCGGAACGGAGAGATAAAAAAACCGGGGAGATGCAACTATCGAGATCCCCTGCTCGGGGGGTTGGCCAGGAATGCCCGATCGATTGGGGGTCCTGGCTGCGCATCATCTTGTCATAACTAGCTCCTAAACGGGATGACTCCGAAGGCTGTTGGGTCAGGGCCCAAAGAAAGGGGGAATGAGGGGTCACCGAAGAATACTGGCTATCACGGGGAAGGATCGAATGTAAAGTGCCAGAAACCTCCCGCCACCTAATTCGAGTCGAGAATCCTTCAGAAACTACCCCTGGGAGCTTGATAATCAAGACAAGCGAACGGGGAAGACCGATCGTCCTCTGAGTATAAAACCAGAAAAAACTGGAAACCCAGGAGACAGGGAGGTAACATTCGTAGTCAAAAGTTAAATAACTCTAGATCGAAAACCCCTGCATAGGGAGCCGCAGAAGTGTAGGACTAACGGGAGGATGTCTTATAAAACGACCAGGGAGAGGGGCAGACTCCCAGATGTAGTTAGGGTTGGATCTGAGGGCCGAAGCTCGTGAATGTTGGGAGCGGGCGCACGGAAACATCCACGGTCATACCGAAAGGCGGTTAATAGCGCTACCAACTCAGATTCCTGACAAAACGATAGAAAACCTAAAAAATTACTTTCCCCTCCGGGAAGAGACATTAACGAGGAGTTGCTTATGGGAATCACGGTTAACGATACTTCCAAAGGAGGGGGGGGCGGGAAAGTGGGACTAAAGCTCTAAAAAGGAAGAAGAAACTAGGAGCATTGTGGGATGAATCATGGGGTTTCAAGGAGGGAAACACTAGTCAAGACTTTCTTTTTCATGAGAAAGAACGAAAGGAGAACATCCAGTAAAACCAAAACCAAAAAAAAGGACATCGACATAAGAGCATATTGGGAGGTGGGGGGAAGATCGCAGCAGTTCGGTTCTGAAAAGAAAAACCGCGAGGAGGACATTTAAGTTCGAAAGAAGAGGGGCGTCCACATCAAAACATACCCTCAACCCCCCGTCAAACTACCTATGCCTACTCGGAAAATAGCCATAGAAAAGGAACGTGCCAGAGGGTGAAGAAAAAGCATAACCGGTACATTTTCTCCGATTTGAGAGTTCCAAAAAGGGGGACAATGTACAGAAGAACATATTAATTTCAAACTGAGGAAGTCCAAACAGCATCAACAAAAACACGCGCGTTCGCAGACATTCAGCATAACAAAAAGAGGGGTGTACACAAAAGACACGTGGGGACTCGCAAACATATATGCAGGTCGGCTGGGATGGAGGACAGACTTGTGTAGAACACCCAGAAAGGAGAGCTTTAACATGAAGAAAGAGAACCAAAAAGGAGGGTGGGAACGAATTAACACTAAGCCCGAGTCAAAGCAAGAAGGGAACTTTCGAGGAAGGAAGGAAAAATTAACACGCCGGGCGCCATCAGAGGAAGATATCTCGAGACCCATGCAGACCACAGAAAAGAGTCCCCAGTAACACTCGTCCACAGCCACTCAAGTGCAAAGTTACGGTTGTCAGTAGGCCAATGTGGTTTATGGAGCAAGGATGACAATCCTGTGCTCAAAAACAAAAAAAAGAAGGTCAGTCTATTAAAAGAGTCGAAGAGCGATCAACACAACAAGAGTGATAGGTTGCTCATCCCGTTCGGTGGGGCATTGGCCGGTAAAAGCTACAGGGAAAAGACTTGCTCCGAAAGGTCCGGTAAGAAAGAGAAAAGCTATCATCTAGAGGAACGTGATCCACTCAAGATATGTGTAAGCATTAGCTACTGGAAAAAAAGATTTTACGCTGGCGGGCAATGAAATTTGAGAAAAACAAGGTGGTCTCGAACGCAAAACGAACCGCTGCCGGGACATCATAGAGAAGGCGAGAAAACACGACATAACCTCATGGAACTATGTGTACGTAACAACGAAAAGCTAAGAATTGATTCAACTAAAACAAAAGTCGCTTCACCATAAAAATGCAAAAAGGGAAGAAACACTGCGAAAACGTAGGAATCAAGCTGGGTGCCTAGAATCCCCTTCGAAAGCGTAAGCAGGAAGCTACACGGGTCCCCGGAGGAAACGTACGGAAGAAGGACCCAGGGAGGGACTGGCAGAAAAGTAACTGGTATCACTGCAGAAACCGATGCGACTCAAGCCAGAAAATGAACTCCGTGCTGAGGGACCAAGCATGGACCAGTGTGAAGTTATTACCGGTCGAGAGGAGGGGAGGGGGCTTTCTCTCCCCTGGAGGGGGAGGTAGTTGAAGGACGCCCCCCTGCTACGCAAGCGATGTCGAGAGCAATTACTAGCGAGGCCTTTCGCAGAGAGCGTGCAATGAAAAAGATCAAAGCCTCCCAAGTCGCGGCGATTCCGTGACGTGAGGTCTTAGTCTTCCTGGGGAAAGAGGGAGGAGGACAGCCCCACTATTGAGGAAAGGGTCAGCCCGCATTGCCCTCCAAAATCGACCCTCGCCGCATCGCAGGTGTATTGAAAATTGGAACTACACCACCTGCCAGGGAAGTGGACAACCGCGACCGCTCCAAGAAGGTCCGGGTGAAAAAAGGTGGAAAAAAAAAGGGGGGAACGTCGTCGATCAATGAGTGCGGCTCTAGGGGGGTGGAAGAGCTTAACCCGGTTTCAAAATGTGGGAAACAAAAAAAGAGAACTAACCACCAGAGGGAAAGAGTCACCGCGAAACGCGAACTCAACAAACCCAGCCGTGAGAGCGGACGGTCACCAAGAAGTATGTCGTTACTTTAGAGACATCACGAAAAGATCCAATCCAGTCTGGAAAATGCACTGTTAGGTCGGGAGAAAGACAGATAGAATGGATTACGGAGGAGCACCTCACCCTTTCGCTCGAACATTGGTGGTCGAGAAGTCGGGGTAATGCAGACAAATCTGTTATCAATTCCACCTGGGAGGTAGAAAAAGTGGGAGTGAGTCCCATGAAGGAGGAGGGGGGGGGAGGGTGTGAAAAAGATTAAAACAACTTCACGCCATAGCCGCCAGTCTGTACACAGAAATAAAACACCGAGGGCACCCCTTGTGACCGCGCACAACACCTCGGAGAAAACAAGACCCTGAGAGGATATCTAGCAACTAAGCAAAGGAAAGAAAAAAGAAAATGCAGCATGAAACTTCAAACTATCAGGGGGATCGTATAAACAAAGGCTATTGACGAGAGAGTCACTATAGCGTGTGGCGAATGCTGCCAATCGCAATTGGGGTGTGGCTCGCTGCGGACAGTCGAGGGGGAAAAAAAGCTCTCCTCCACGTGGGGGACGAAGGAAGGGCATGTTTTGCGGGAAATAGCCAATGAATGCATAGTACACAGAAAAAAGGAGGGTATGGGAATAATAGCAAACCCCACAACGATAAAAAGCGAAACGACAAAGGCCAGGGACAAGAAAGGGAAAGAAAAATTTTTATAATCGAGGGTCTTTGGGGAAAAAAGAGGAGGATTCGTATTCAGGACTAAACAACTCGACGCAAAATAACGAGGAATGACGCGCAACGGGGAATCCTATATCCTCAAATACCAGCTTGAAGAGAAAGAAGAAGTGGGAGCATAGATCAGGAGGAGACGGGAAGGGGTAAAAACGAGGGGGGAGCAGAGAGAAAAAGCTTTGGATGGTCGATTGGGAAGAGCGGGAGCGGGAGGGGAGAGGGGAGTCTCAAGAGAAACAACGGTCATCCTCCGGGTCGCCAGCTCAAAAAGACAGAGACTAAAACAGGAAAAGCTCTAATCGAGGAGGAAAAGAACGAGGGCTATACAACGGAAAGGGGAGTAAGAGGATTCTCTATGATAGAAAAGGTGAACGATAAGTCCCTGGGCGGGGGAAAGGTGTCACGAAACACTTCCTTTCAAGGCGAGACGAACGGAAAAAGGGGAGAGGTCGGGCGGGGTACCGGGAAGAGGAAGAAAAGAGGGGGGGACTGGGATCAAAGAAAAATCTAGGAGGGGGACAGAAAACAAAATACCCCTACGAGAACAGATGGAATAGATAAATCGCGGCAATAGGGGGAGGGATGTGGGAGGACTCAGGCTGCAGTCGAGGGAATGCGAAAATAAAAAGAAGATTGATAGACTCGTGCGAGACGAAGAGGGGGAGTCCTATCAAACGATCATAAAACCCTAGAAAAACGACCGTAGACTAGTAACGTAAGGAATGGCAAAGGCAGGGGGTTATTATCAGAAACCAAAGGAGTGGAGGGACAGGGGGGGGTTCGGTTTTTTTTCAAAGATTTACTCGAAAGTGGCCCAGACTAATCACCTTAGTCGGGAAACACCAACTGAGGTGTCAAGGACGAAAAAGGGGGGCTTCTTCACTGGAGATCAAGAGCATCACCATCAAAAGGGTTCAATTCCACTAGTTGAAGGAAATTGGAAGGGAGGTTTGGAAGAACGAAGGAAAGTCAAGAAAGAATCAAATGAGGAGGCGTTGAAAGCAACAAGTTAAAGAGTTTTAATGAAAAATAGACGGGGGGAATCTCCAGTCCTATGTCCAGACCGTCGCGGCTTGGCCGGGATTCTCAAGGGGAAACACTGGGGGGACCGCACGCCTGGTCATGAAAGGCTATCAAGATAAAAACAAAACCATGCAGGATAAACAAAAAAGCATGGGATAAAAACTTACCCGGGGAATGCATGAAGGAGCGGTTCGAGTCTGACAAGGTCTGGGTGGTAGCAAGGAATTTCGGACCCGGAGGGCCCGAACCCACAAAAAACATTGAAATAAGAGCAATCTCTCAAAAAAACCTGAGTATGGGGGAAAGATCTGGGTGCGCCGAAAGGACCCCGTTCTGGGGGGTCGTGGGCCGGGCACAGAGTCAATCAAAGCGAAAGAAAGGAAAAGGGGCCGCCCAGTCTCACAGAGGGGGAGAAAAGCAGAATAGAATTTAAAAAGGAGATCCATGATCGGGGGAGAGATTTGAGAAAAAAAAGGACCTCGCAAGGGCGCTGGCAAGGGGTGAAAAGTGAGAAAATGGTTCTCGAAGCAGCGAAAAGGGGAAGGACCAAGAGATTCAACGAAGAAAAAAGAGGGAAAAATTGTTTTCATAACGCCTCAAGGAGTCCGGGGGAATTAGGAGGCCTTCCAGCCACGAAAGAAAGGGCGGCTCCTGTCAAAAAACATATGGAAGCAAAGATGGACCCGCTGTCGCGAAACCAAGGAGAAAGAAAGATGACGTTGTTCACATATGCAAAGTGGGGGGACAAAGGGGGGGAAAAATTTAGAAGATTTACTTATTTCAATCTAGTACCTGGGGGGGTGTAAGACCAAATGAAAACTCGAAATCAGAGAAAATGAACTCGGATGCTGGAACCATCAGGGAAATCAGTAAAGAGACTAGGAGGGAGGGAGGGGAACTCTATACCCATTTGGGAAGGGGTGATAAAGTGAAAAACCCGCGGAGGCTAACCAACGAAGGAAGCATCTGACGCGCGAGGCAATGTGCAGAAACTCGTACGGGGAAGCCTGAACCAACAAAAAAAAAGTTTATACACCAGAAGTGAGCAACAAAAAGGTGTTTTTTAAACAAAAACACATTGAACCACAAGAGAAAGTCAGACCAAGGACAATGTTTTTCCAAAGTTTACTTTTTGGTGGGGTTGGACGCAAATAGACCCACAAGACAAAAAAAAAAACAACAAAAAAAAGAAAAAAGAGAGAAAAAAATATAATGGAAGTGTTTTGGAAAGAAGCAAAGTCCCAAACTGTACACACGGTTTTTTTAGGTTTTTATCGGATAGCCCAACCCTCCACATATGCTCGATGTCAGAAAGTAAATTGGTGTTCGTACCAGGTGTCACAACGTGTCGTAGCAAAAGAAAAACTTCAGGGGCATGAAAAGCCATAGAGAAAAAATCTGCCGAATCTCGGACCAACCTGGACCTCCGCCTATCGCAAAAGGGTGATAAGGAGAGGGCCATTAGGTCATGAAACCGGGACCCAAAAAAAGGGAGAGGTTCAACCGCTTATATAAGGAAACTCGAGAAGGAAGGGGAAGGGGGAGAGTCCTTATGTGGTAAGAGTCACCTTAAGGAGGAGCTCAAAGCTGTACTAATATGGTTGGACCGAAGATGAAACATACCGGTTGAAGGATGTTGGGAAAAAAGGACCTCAACCAAGATCTTAACGCCTAAGGAGAAACGCGACCATCTCCATCCATGGGGGAGGGAAAAAGGAGAACGGACAAAATTAACGGGAAGAGAAGAATCACCACATATGATTGTTGTAAACTACATAAGATCTGAGTCGACAGGCACTGCGGGTAGAGCAAGGGAGAAGATGATTGGAAAAAATTCCTATCGCACATTTGAGGGGAAAGACGAACGACTGAGAAGACTGGGTTTCCCAGTCAAAAACGTCGTAACAAAGATCCCGTTGGGGGACGTCAAAAAAACCCCAAATTCGGGGGGGGAGGGGATGATCAGGTAAAAAGAAAAAGAATATCGTCTCTTGCCTTCATAGGGGGGGAACAAAAAGGGTGTGACGGGCCACATCAAATCGCGGGGTCAACATAAACAGGAAGGAAAAACTCGCAGACCAGGACGCAAACTCAAAATGAAGTCGAAAGGAAAAAAGTCAATTTATACCTGGGGGTAAAAGAAGGGTTTCAGTCATTTTCTCCCGCGAATGGGGTCAAGGGGACAGGCGTAATGAAGTCAGTAGGCAGAGCGAAGAACCGGGTGTGGTAGTCAGCCTGAGCGTGAGTGAAAGGTCACGGGTAAAAAGGATGGGGTATAAAAAACTCGCTTGAAGAAGGGAATAATAAGACATGTATAAAAAATCAAACCCCCCAAGAAGTATCGCTCGAGTGTTCAAGATTGGGACGTCGAAAAAGGATGTCTCGAGGGGTTAAGGACAATAAATCGTCCTCAACAAGAGTGCAGCAACCCGAATCTAACAAAGGCGCCGAGGAGAAAGGCGAGTATGCGCCACGAGACCGAGATAGAAAAGCGAGACCCAGCACCAACGCGCCTCGGCACGCAGAATTGGTTAAATCGGTGGTAATGATGTCGTAGATAAGCTATGGGAAAAAGTCGCTGAAGGAAGGGGAAGGGGCAAGTTTTGGGAAAAAGAGAGAGGGCAGGGGAAAGATGAGCGGGGGGGCACCCGAACACGGAATCACCCAAACCGGTTTAGCTGAAATCAAACCCATAAAAAGCGAGACGTAACCTAGACGGGTCACCCTCCTGGGAATACCGAACCATTTAATCTCGGGAAAGGTGATAGTGATATCATAGGACGGAAAAAGGAAAGTGCAAGGATCAAATGGGCTAGAGAGAGTTGGGGTCCGTAAAAAAGTAATCGGCAGAGGGAATTAGGTTACTCGGAAGAGAAAGAAGGTGTCCAACAGAAACGAAAGCGAGGGGGAAAAAAGGTTACCAGGAAAAACCGGAAAACCCCCTGGAAAAACATCTTCATAGGGGGGAGGAAAAACTGAATTCTTCCAGAAAAGAATCTCATATTGACTTTCGAGATCGATGGACTCGGGGATCAAAGGTAATCTAAAACAACTACATGTTATCGGGAAAAAAGACGGAAGAAAGAGATACTTAACCGGAACAGGGAGGGTCAAATCAAAAAAAAAAGGGAGTCATGGCGCTCATTGCAGAAGGTGTTGCAAGACAAAATTAGAGTTGGACATTCCCCGGACTCACCTGGTCCCTTGAAGGAAACTTGCCTCAGGACCTCCAGGAAGAGAAGGAAGCAGACTATCAGAGAAAAGGGGGGGGGATTCTTCTTAAACAGCGAGGAGTCAAGGAGAAAAATTGGCTGGGGTCCATTCCCGTGGAGGATGGATAAAACCAGTACGGAGGGGTGGGCTGGAAAAAAAAATGGTGAAGGGGAAAAACATCAGGAAGAAAAGGAATTCAGGAATAGTACAGATTTATGAGATCGGGGGGGACTGTCCCTTCCGGAAGACCAAGACCCACGGTAGCGTGCTGGAAGACAAGTGATGATAAAGGAAACAAGCAACGCGCAAGGAAGTCATTGGGAAAACCAAGGGGCCGAAGCATATACAAAAGTGAACTACAAAAAAAAGTCATTCGCGATAAAAAAAAGGAATCAAGGTCGAGTCATGACGAGCAAATTTTATGGGAGCAAGGAAGGGAAACTCGGAGCTAAAAGACCCCAAACCGACCAAACCCAGCAACTTAGGCGGAAGGGGGCTCA